>WBZL01000334.1_pt1 | contig 52314 bp, 41 predicted proteins | sample 5204291 | NCBI WGS metagenome assembly WBZL01 (sample SAMN12344345, study PRJNA552823) | activated sludge metagenome | biome: Activated sludge suspended growth; feature: Nitrification reactor; material: Wastewater; isolation source: activated sludge from nitrification reactor of wastewater... | reverse complement strand
GGGGCCGACCGGCTGCGCGGATGCGCTCCAGCAGATTGCGTTTCCGCGGGGGTTCCAGTTGCCAGGCACCGGTACCCAATCCGGACTGGGGCACGGGAAAACTCTCGGCCTGTACACGATGCAAGAAGTTCTCCAGTTCCCAGGCGGGGTTCCAGTTCAGGGCACGGCACTGCTCATCGGGGCCTGGAATGGCCTTCACTGCCAACTCCCGTGCTCGCTTCTGAGCCAATACAATGGTCGGGTAGGCAATGGCGGTGAACACATCTGCGTCGCCGAAATCCAGCAGGGCGCGCAACCGGGACTGGCGTGTCAACCAGCCGCGCATCTTCTCACCGTACTTGGCCCGGTACCATTTGTTGGAGGTGATGAACGAGAGAATTCCGCCCGGTTGCAGTAGCTGTACCGAACACGCAAAGAAATAGACATAGAGATCCGCCGTTCCCGTGTACACTTCCGGGAAGGCGGCTTTCAACCGTTCAGCTTCCGCTACCGTCACTTCGGGGTTTTTGAAAAAACTGCCGGCATTGCCGATCTTTTCCGGATCCGGCAACTTGCTTTGGCGAATGGCGGTTACCGCCCGGCTGACATCCTGGACAGTGGGGCGGGTTATGCCGTTTTCGGACAACATCTGCCGGATAGCGCCGTATTCCAGGTGGAGTTGATGATTTTTTTTGCTGAGGCTCAGCCAGATCCTGGCGATCAGAAACCGGTTTCGGTCCATATGTTTGAAAATGCTGTCGCGGTATCCGAACCGGCACTCGGCGGCATTGAAGGTAACCCGCTTCCCGGTTTTGAGCTCAAACGCCTCCAGCTTTTCAAAAACCATTTTGAGCTCCACGCCGTAAGCCCCGATATTCTGGATCGGCGCCGCGCCCGCAGTGCCCGGGATCAGGGAAAGATTTTCCAGGCCGCCGAAGTTGTGCCGAAGCGTCCACAGCACCAGGTCATGCCAAATGACGCCGCCCATCGCGCTGATCAGGACACGATCGTCGGTCTCGGCTTCGACCCGGATGCCTTCCAGCCGGTTGAGCAGGGTCAGCCCGGGGATGTCGCTCAGCAGGAGGACATTGCTGCCGCCGCCCAGGATCAATGCGACGGAATCAGCAGCCCCTTCGCGATATAGCTCATCAAGGTCCGAATCCTTGTGAATGACGGCAAAACGTTCGGCAACGGCCTCTACCCCGAAGGTGTTCAGGTTGCGCAGAGAGACCTTTTCTTCAATTTTGATCATGCTGATTGGGGCTGCTGGTCAGTTAGCGGGCAGGGCAATCCAATCGAGCCCCAAACCGCCTTTTCTGACCGCCAGTGAAACCGTATCACCGGATGACCGATTCTCCCAAATCGGCTTATCCAGGGTGATGCGTTTTAATTTCGGTCCAAGGTAAAAAAAATAGATATGCCGGTTGGGCTCCAGGTTACTCCGCGCGGAGGCGCCGAACCGGGAGGTGAAGCGGGCTTCATGGGAAGCAAATACCGCGGGAACCACATCTTTTGCGCCAAAGGAAGAAACCTGATTGACGAGGCTGATGATGAGCGGGCTGAAGGCCACAACAGCGGCCCAGGTGGTGAATCCGATCCTGATCTTGTCGTAAAGGTCCTTTTGCCGGCGCATGACCCGCCAGGCCAATACCGTGCCTGCGACTGCGCCGGTAATCAAAGAAACTGCGATCAGCCGGTTGGGCTCCAGGTAGCGGTTGATGACGTTCAGCTCGAAAGCGTAAAGGATGATCAGGCCGAAAAAAACGGCAGCCGCCAACGGATAAACGCCTGATTTACGGTCGAGCCTCATAAAAGGGGGGTTGGTTCGCCCTGTAAGTTACATTAAGTTGTTGCGTTTTCAAACTGCATTTTGGCCAGTTGGTTGTAAATGCCTTTTTCAAGCAGAGAGAGCTCCTCATGGGTGCCCTGTTCGACGATCTGACCGTTGTCAATGACATAAATGCAATCCGCTTCCCGGATAGTGGCCAGCCGGTGGGCGATAATGACGGACGTTCGGCCTTCCATCAGGGTGTTCAAGGCATCCTGCACCACTTTTTCAGATTCCGCGTCCAGGCTTGAGGTGGCTTCATCCAGGAGCAAAATGGCCGGGTCCTTGAGAATGGCCCTCGCAATGGCCACCCGCTGACGCTGCCCGCCGGACAATTTCACGCCGCGCTCTCCGACTACCGTGTCCAACCCTTCCGGGAAGGACCGGATAAAGTCCCAGGCATTGGCCAACCTGGCCGCTTCGATGATCTCTTCTTCATCTGCTTCGGGCTTGCCGTACCGGATATTATCGCGGATGGTGCCGCCGAAAAGCAGGACTTCCTGCGGTACAATGGCCAGGTTGGACCGGTACTCCGACAGGTCAAAATCCTGTATGGGGCGATCGTCAACCAGGATCCGGCCTTCATCCGGCTGGTAGAACCGGAGCAGAAGCTGGACGATGGTCGACTTGCCGGCGCCGCTCGACCCCACAAGGGCTACCTTTTTGCCGGGTTCAATCTCAAGGTTGATGCCTTTCAATACTTCGACGTCCTTGCGGGTGGGATAGGAAAACCTGACGTTCTCGTAGGTGATCTTCCCATGATAACGGGGCGCCTTGCGGGGTTTATCATCTGCCGTCAACTCGAGCTCGGATTCTTCATCCAGAATTTCCAGCACCCGGTCGGTAGCGCCCACCGCTGAAATGAGCTCCGTATAAAAATTGCCGAGGCTGGCGATGGCGCCGCCGATGATCCCGGTGAAGACGACAAAATCCACCAGATCGCCTTTGAGCATCGCGCCGGACTGAACCATGATCGCGGCCCGCCACATGATGAAAAACAGGGCTCCGAACATGACAAATATGATGAATGCTGCAAAAAGGCCGCGCATCCAGGCCGTCTTCAGGGAGATCCTGACCGCTTCATTCAGGCTTGTAACATATCTTTTCCATTCAAACTTCTCGTTGGTATAGGCCTTTACGGTCTGAATGGTTTGCATGGATTCTTCAACGACCACGTTGGTAAGGGCGAGCTGATCCTGCCTTTTCTTCATCAGCCGGCGGATATGCCTGCCGAAGACCATGGCCAGCACCACCACGACCGGAAAGGTAGCGAGCATGGTCAGGGCCAGCCGCGGCATGGTGAAGATAATGATGCCGATACCGCCGACCAGCACAATGACCTGACGGACAAATTCGGCCAGGGTGATGGAAAAGACCCCTTGCACCTGGGTGACGTCATTGGTCAACCGGCTGGTGATCTCGCCGACCCGCCGCTGTTCAAAAAACGGGATCCCCAGCGTGACCAGTTTGGCGAACAGCTCCTGCCGAAGCAGCGCAATGCTTTTTTCGCTCACGATGGCAAACAGCTGAACCCGGAGAAAGGACAGGCCGCTCTGCAAGGCCAGCAAACCGAAAAGGATGCCCATCAGTTGCCCCAGGCCGAGCCCATATTGGGATTCTCCGGAAACAACGTTAAAAATTTCACCGGGTACTTTCATGATACCCAGGAAGATAAGGCTGCCCAAACCCAGGCAGACCATACCGCCGATAAAAGCCCAGCGATAGGGCAGGACGTACTTGAAAACCCGTAACGCCCGCTTGAATTTATCTCTGGTGATCTTAACAGGAGGCTTATCGTCGCCTCCTCTTCTGCGCATTCCCATACTCGAAGCTTAAAATTACCCCAATTGAACATTTCATTCCTGAAAAAGGTTACCATAATTCGGTGCAATTTTAGCGCTTCCATAATAAAGATTTGCTTAATTTTGCCCCGAAACGGTTCCTGTCCTTACCAATTCCTCAATAGCAACAAAACAGTTCCCGCGCGCTCAGGCCTTATGGCTCACAAATTAATTGCATACTAAAGCCCATGGTCAAAAACGTTATTGCAAGGTTAAATAAATAATCCTATGAAAAGATCATTTCTATTGGCAATCCTTTTGTTTCCATTGGCTGTTTTTGCCCAGAAGCTGGAATTGGGGGTCATGGGCGGGGGCGCCATCTACAGCGGCGATATCTCTCCGGACGAGTTCGGTGTCTATTTCAATCAGATCAATCCCGCATTCGGCATTTTCGGCCGGCTGAACGTAGCCAAGCCGCTTTCCATCCGCCTGGGCATCACCAACGGCAAAGTGGACGGCGATGACATGGAAATCGGCCTGGAACAACGCGGACTCAATTTCAGAACCAACATATTCGAAGTTGCCCTGACGGCAGAGATCAATGTCGCACATGCCGGTAACGAAAAAGGCACGCAGTGGGTGCCTTATCTTTTTGGCGGCGGCGCCGTCTACCATTTTGATCCGCAAGCCAAATTTGACGGCGACTATGTAAACCTGCAGCCCCTCGGCACCGAAGGGCAAGGCCTTCCGGGCTATGAAGCCCCGTATAAACTCACCCAATTCGCCGTTCCGATGGGTGTCGGCATGCGATTCATTTTCAAGAACGCCTGGAGCCTCGGGTTCGAGTTCGGCGGAAGAAAACTCTTCACCGATTTCCTGGACGACGTATCCTCCAAAGAAGTGAATTACCTCGATATCCTGGAAGGCAACGGCACCCTTGCAGCACAACTCAGCAACCCAAAGATCAAGGACACGCCGGATGCCAACCTGACCTATGTCAGGGGCGGGGAATACCAGGACTGGTATTATTTCGGCGGGGTGACCATCTCCTTTTACCTGGGCGGCGGCGGCGCCGGTTGGGGAAGCGGCAAGGGCATCGGCTGCCCTACCAATTTCTAGGAATATCGCCGAACCAGCCGGAATTTTTCAGACCGGTTAAGGTTTAATGTAAATTTAAGGTTATCTTTACTTCCGGTAAGTTTGACCTTTATCATTCTATGAGGAAAATTTTGGTTCTTTGCAAGCAAAATTCCTGTAGAAGCCAGATGTCTGAGGGGTATCTCGATTTTTTTGCCGGAGAGCAGATTCAGGCATTTAGCGCAGGGTTGGCCTCGGACAATGTTCATCCTTTGGCCGTCAAAGCTATGGCAGAGGATAACATCGATATTTCCCAGAAGGAATCCAAAAGTTTTTCGGTTTACAACAACCATAAGTTCGACTTTCTGATCACCGTTTGCAGGGAAGTCAAAAAGAATATACCCAAGTCAATTCGCGCCAAACGGCATTTCCATTTCGAGGTTGCCGATCCGGCGCTTGCTACCGGCACTGAAGAGGAACAGTTGATCGTCTTCAGAAAAGTCAGGGAAGACATCAAAAAGAATATCCTCAAATTCATCGGTCAGGAATTGCTCCTCAACAAGCCGGTAGAAGAAGGCGATATCCTGATCAACTTTATCTGATTCCATTAACAGAAACTTTGATATTTCGGCCATTCGATCGCTGACCGGACGGCTTGTCATTTTCAGGAACCCGAATCACCATGGAAGAACCCTCGCAATATATTGAACGGGATATCAGCTGGCTGGCCTTCAACCACCGCGTACTCCAGGAAGCCGAAAACCCAGGCACCCCGCTTTACGAACGGATCAAATTCCTGGCCATCTACAGCAGCAACCTGGACGAGTTTTACCGGGTCCGCGTCGCCTCGCTCCGCAGTTTCCGCCAGCTCAAGAAATCCACCCGCAAAGCGCTTGAAATCAACCCCAAACAACTGCTGAAGGAGATCCGCGAAACGGTGGACGCCCAGCAAAAGACCTTCGGCCGGATATTCACCGGACAGATCCTGCCGGCGCTTGCCGAAGAAGGCATTCACCTGGTTGACGAAACTGCATTCGGGCCGGCGGAAACGGACTTTGCCAGGGCCTGGTTCCGCCAGCGGGTGGCGCCCGTGCTGGAGGTCCGATTCACACAGGATCCGGCATCCGCGCCCTTTTTGAAAAACAAGGTCGTCTACCTGCTGGCAACCTTCGGGGATACGCCCGAACTGGCCCTGGTCGAGATCCCGGTGCCTGACCTGCCCCGGTTCGTCCCCTTGCCGTCTTCGGACGAAAACCATACCGCCATCGCTTTTCTGGATGATATCATCCGCTGCAATTTGCCGGAATTCCTGAATCGGCCGGTCTCCGGGATCTATGCCCTCAAATTCTCCCGGGACGCCGAACTCTATATCGACGACGAATACGACGGCGACTTGCTGGAAAAGATCAAAAAGGGCCTCGACAACCGCCATATCGGCCTGCCGACGCGCGTGTTATACGACAGCGCCATGCCCCCGGACGTGCTGGCGCAGGTAAAACAGCTTTGGGGTTTGAACAAAAACGACCTGATCCCCGGGGCCCGTTACCATAACTTCCACGACTTCTTTTCCTTCCCCGATCCCAAGGGCCATGAGCACCTGCATTTTCCACCGTTGCCGGCCTTGCCTTGTCCGGCATTGGATCAGTCGGAGTCTATTCTGAGCGCCATGGAAAAAAGGGATATCATGCTCCACTTCCCCTACCATCGGTACGACTATGTACTGCGGTTGCTCGGGGAAGCAGCCTCCGACCCCGTGGTGAAGTCCATCCGGATCACCCTTTACCGGGTTGCCGATCCGTCGGAGGTCATCAATGCCTTGCTGGAGGCCTGCCGGAATGGGAAGGAGGTGGTTGTGTTCATTGAGGCCAAGGCCCGTTTTGACGAGGCGACCAACCTGAAGGCCGGTGAGACCCTTACCCGGGCGGGTGCAAAAGTTTATTATAGCTATCCCGGCATAAAGGTCCATGCCAAATTGTTGCTCATTGAGGCGGAGGATAGCCGCAAACCCTCGCGTTACGCCTACCTCAGTACCGGAAATTTCAACGAAAAAACCGCCAGGGTTTACGCTGATCACGGCCTTTTTACGGCAGACAAGCGATTGACCCGCGACGTGCGAAGGGTTTTTGACCTGCTTGAGCGCAAGATCATCACCCCCGGTGTCCGGCACTTGTTCGTTGCTCCGTTTGACCTCAGGGAGCGCTTCACACAGTTAATCGATCAGGAAATAAAGCTGGCGGCTTCAGGAAAAGGCGGCTCGATCGCCGTTAAGCTCAACAGCCTGGAAGACAAAACAATGATCGATAAACTGCGGGAAGCTGAAAAAGCGGGCGTAAGGGTCCGGCTGATCGTCCGCGGCATCTTCTGCATGAACACGGAACAGATCGGGCAGGGAAAACAATTCGTGGCCTGTTCCATTGTGGACCGGTACCTTGAACACGCCCGGGTCTTCTTTTTCGGAAATGACGGCGACGAGATCTGCATGATCGCCTCTGCAGATTGGATGGGCAGGAATCTGGACCGAAGGATCGAGGTTGCCATTCCCGTTTATGATGCAAATATCCGGCAACAGTTAAAAAGGATCCTGAGAATGCAATTGGGCGAAAATGCCAAGGCTCGCCTCCTCGACGGTAAACTGGAAAATCCCTTTCGCTACAAAGCGGCTGCAAACTCGCCCCAGGTGCAGATCTATAATCTGATCAGGGATGATTTTCAATCAAATTAGTTACACTCTTGGGCATTGTTTGATGGGAGACATATTGTCGATCAGGACATTTCCGCGTCTTGAGAACCGCTTTTCGCTGAAAAAGGCCTCAAAAATCAGGAAACGGACCGGTTTTTCCGGTGTGAAGCGGACCTCGTAGGTTTTCCAGTCGGAATGATCGATCAGCGGCGTCTCCAGCAGCAACTGGTCTTTGCTGCAGGCCGTTTCGCCACCCCAGATGCGGAGTTTGATCGACTGATTGTAATTGGCGTAAGTCCCGGAATGGGCCAGATCAATGGTGAAAGAATAGCATTCCGGCGGATTCAAGGTTGATTTGAGCCGCTGCCCGACGCTTTCCCAGGTGCCGTTATCCCGGGTGATCAGGCCCATGAAGGTCTCGCCGTCCGACGGCTCGGTATATACCCCCCAGGGGCCGGGCAGGATATCGGGCGTTGTGCCCGGTTCGCACCCATGCCAGCCGATAGGAACGGTGGCATCCTGCGGGTCACCCTCAAAAGAAGGATTGTTCAGAAAAATTTTTTGCCCATGACCCTCCGTAAAAACCAAAAGGACCAGGAATAGCAGTGCTGTTATTCTCATAAACGGGACGGATTATAAACTAAGAACGTTTTCCGGTCCCTTTTTGCTTATTGGCCTGTTCCAGGAATTGCTAATGGCCGTTCTGCGCCGCATTTTTCTCCAGCGACTGTAGGTAAGTATTCAACCGTTCCATAGCCTTTACCACCGCTACCCTACCCGACCGGACGAATTCGTAGATGCCGATCTCCCTGAGGTCGGTAAGCAGGGCTTCCGTTTCCCGTTCGTGGCCGGTCTTTTCGATCACAACGTATTCAGGTTCAATGGAAAGTATCCTGGCATTGTGTGAACGGATGAGGGTCTCTACCTTGTCGCTGTTGGAAAAAATATGCATGGGCACCTTATACAAGGCGATTTCCTGAAAAACGATCTCATGCGGTTCGTAGTAAAACGCCTTGAGCACGTCGACCTGCTTGTCCAGTTGCGCCACCAGTTTTTCCACCATTTCGTGGGTCGTTTCCACCACTATGGTGAAGCGGTGTATCCTCGGCATGGACGATTTGGAGGTCGTCAGGCTCTCTACGTTGATGTGGCGGCGGGTGAAGATGGATACCACCCTGGACAACAACCCCGTCTGATTCTCTGTGAAAACCGTCAGGGTATATTTATTGGTTTGCGACATGGCTTCGGATAGATTTAAAATTCAGGCGTAAGTTTAATTTCATCCACCGCAGCGCCGGAAGGCACCATCGGGAAGACGTTGTGTTCTTTTTCGACCATGACGTGCAACAGGAAAGGGCCGTCGTGGGAAAGCAATTCGGATACCGCTGCCTTCAATTCTCCGGGCTTGGCGATCTTCCTGCCCGGAACACCGAACCCTTCGGCGATCTTGATGAAATCGGGATTTTGTAGTTCAACAGAGGAATACCGCCTTTCATGGAACAATTGTTGCCACTGCCGGACCATACCCAGGTAGTTATTGTCCAGGATGATAATCTTCACACCGACATTCCACTGTGCGCACATGCCCAGTTCCTGGAGGGTCATCTGGAAGCCCCCGTCCCCAATGAAGGCAACCACCTCGCGCCCGGGTTGGGCCAGTTTGGCGCCGAAAGCAGCCGGAAGTCCGTATCCCATGGTACCGGCGCCGCCGGATGAAACCCATTGGTTGGTGCCTTCAAACCGGTAATACCGGGCTGCCACCATCTGGTGCTGGCCGACGTCGGTGGCGACCACCGCCATGCCGCGGGTCTGATCGCTGACCTCTTTGACCACCATGGCCATGCGAATCTGGCCTTCGGGAGACGGTGTCAAATCCCGGTTGATGACCAGCTCGACTTCCTTCCTGTAGCATTCCCTGAACGACTCTACCCAGTCCGGATAGGTCTTTTCCTTAACCTTGGGCAGCAGCAATTCCAGCGCCAGTTTGGCGTCTGAATGGATCGGGACTTCGGCATGGACGTTTTTGTTGATCTCGGAGGCATCGATCTCGATGTGGATCACTTTGGCCTGTTTGGCGTAACTGGTCAGGCGGCCGGTAACCCGGTCATCAAAGCGCATGCCGATGGCGATCAGGACATCGCATTCATTTTGTTTGAGATTCGGGCCATAATTGCCGTGCATGCCCAGCATGCCCATATGCAACGGGTGCGTGGAGGGCAGGGATGAAAGTCCGTGAATGGTACAGGCAAAGGGAATACCTGTTTTATCGATGAATTTCCCGAAAGCTTCCTGCGCGTGAGCGATCTGAATGCCGTGGCCTGCCAGGATCATCGGCTTCCTGGCGGCATTGATCAGGTCCGCAGCGGCCTGTATCGCGTGATCTTCAGGTACCGGAAACGGGTGATAGCTTCTGATATAGGGGCGCCTGGCGTATTCAAAGTCCAGCATATCCAGCTGGGCATTCTTGGTGATGTCGATGACGACCGGCCCAGGACGCCCTGAATTGGCGATGTAAAAGGCCTTGGCAAAAACAGCCGGAATTTCGTCGGCCTTGGTGATCTGGTAATTCCACTTGGTCAGGGGGATCGTGCAATTGATCACATCCGTTTCCTGGAAGGCGTCGGAGCCCAGCAAATGGCTGGCTACCTGGCCGGTGATGCAGACCAGCGGAGTGGAATCCATGATGGCATCCCCGATGCCGGTGATCAGGTTGGTTGCGCCGGGGCCGGAGGTGGCCATGCATACGCCGGTCTTGCGCGTAACGCGGGCATAACCCTCCGCTGCGTGAATAGCGCCTTGTTCGTGGCGCGGCAGGATGTGCCGGATCCTGTCCTGGTAGTCAAAAAGGGCGTCATAAACGGGCATGATCGCGCCGCCGGGGTAGCCGAAAATGGTGTCGACACCTTCTGCCAGCAGACATTCAAGAACCGCTTCAGCGCCCCGGATGCGCATTTTTTCCATTGCGGGCGCAGCCTGTTCGGATACTTTTTCTTTTTTGGTCATGGCACATTGATTTTGCTTATAACTCATCCGTAACGCAGCCGTTGCTGGCCGAGGAGACGGATTGTGCGTATTTCTTCAGAATACCCTTTGTCGGCGGCAGAGGAGGTGCGGTCCAGGCCTTTTTCCGGGCTTCGATCTCGGCAGGTTCCAGGTGGGCGTGGATCCGGTTATTGGCGGCATCAATAGTGATCCGGTCACCGTCTCTCAACAGGCCGATCAGGCCGCCTTCCTGCGCTTCCGGGGTGATATGCCCGACCACAAAGCCGTGCGTGCCGCCGGAAAAACGGCCGTCCGTGATCAGGGCAACGCTTGTACCCAGGCCTTCGCCCATAATGGCGGAGGTCGGCTTCAGCATTTCCGGCATGCCGGGACCGCCTTTCGGACCGCAATACCGGATGACCACCACATCGCCGGGGCGCAGCACTTTGTTGACGATCGCGGCGTTGGCCGCTTCCTCTCCGTCAAAAACCCTTGCGGTACCGGTAAACACTTCTCCTTCCTTACCGGTGATTTTGGCGACAGACCCTTGTTCCGCCAGGTTGCCGTACAGGATCTGGATATGGCCGGTCGGTTTGATGGGTTGGTCGAACGGACGAAGGATGGCTTGCCCGCCGGCAAGGGTGGGCGCATCCTGCAGATTTTCGGCCATGGTCTTTCCGGTGACGGTGAGGCAGTCTCCGTGAAGGTAGCCCGCCTCCAGCAGCAGCTTCAGCACAGCCTGTACGCCGCCGACCCTGAACAGGTCCTCCATGACGTATTTGCCGCTGGGCTTCAGGTCGGCCAAGAACGGCGTTTTGTCGCTGATCCGCTGGAAGTCATCAATGGTGAAATCTACCTCCACCGAACGGGCGATGGCGAGCAGGTGCAACACTGCGTTGGTGCTGCCGCCTAAAATAGTGACCAGGGTAACCGCATTCTCGAAGGCCTTCCGGGTCATGATATCCCGCGGTTTGATATCCTTTTCGAGCAGGTGGCGGATGGCTTTGCCGACGCGATGGCAATCATCCAGTTTGCCGGGATCGCTCGCCGGCACCGAGGAGTTATTGGGCAGGCTCATGCCGAGGGCCTCAATGGCGGAAGCCATGGTGTTGGCGGTATACATGCCGCCGCAGGCGCCCGGGCCGGGGCAGGCATTGGCCACAACGCCCTGATAATCTTCATCCGATATTTTGCCCGCAATCTTTTTGCCCAAGGCTTCAAAGGCCGAAATGATATCCAGGGTCTGGCCTTTGTAATGGCCGGGGCTGATGGTGCCGCCGTAAACCAGGATAGCAGGCCGGTTGAGTCGCCCCAAAGCCATCATCGCGCCAGGCATGTTCTTATCGCAACCGACCACCGGCACAACAGCGTCGTACCATTGGGCCGAAACCACGGTTTCAATGGAATCGGCGATCAGGTCCCGGGACGGCAACGAATAGCGCATGCCCGCCGTACCCATGGAAATCCCGTCGCTCACGCCGATCGTATGGAAGATCAGCCCGACCAGATCGCTTTCCCGGACGCCTTGCTTCACGATCTCTGCCAACCCGTTCAGGTGCATATTGCAGGTATTCCCTTCCCAGCCGGTACTGACGATCCCTACCTGCGCCTTTTTCAAATCATCGAGGCTCAGGCCTGTTCCGATCAACATCGCTTGTGAAGCCGGCTGCGTCTCGTCCTGGGTAACCGTACGGCTGTATTTATTCAATTCCTCCATTAGCTGTTGTGCATAATTATGAGGTGCAAAAATAAATGCCGGGATTGATGGCGGGAATTCTTTTTGTACAAGACTTACGACCTAGATAAAGAAGGTTTTTGATCGTAAATCATTAATTATCAATAGTTTGAATGGTTGCTGACTTACGAAGTGCAATACCGGTCCAGCCAATCCAATAAAACGGTTCGCTGGTGGTTGTTTTCGTAGGCCCAGGAGCCGGCGTCCAGGTGGGTGCCCTGGCGGAGGACCTCGAAAACCGTTTCCTTCCGGTTAACGGCTTTGAGTTGTTCGATAAAGGAGACGGCCGAAGAGAATTCCACCAGTCCGTCTTTTTCGCCGTGAATGCACAGAACCGGGATGTCTTCCTCATTGGATAAGCGTTCCACCGGATTGGCGGCAGAAAACAGTTTGCCTTCCCTTTTGCCGGCGAACCCCCGCACGATAACGGAGGGCGCCATCAGCCGGAGATTCAGCGGCGCGCCGCAAAGAAACAATCCGGCAAAATCAGTCCGGGCAAGGCCGGTGCCTGTTCTGACCTCATCATCAAATGCCGACAGCGCGGCGAGGTTCCCGCCTGCCGACATTCCGCCGAGGACCAAACCGGCCGGCGCCAGGCCGTCGGTACGAAGGTCGGCCAGCACCGTTAACAGCACGGCGTTCAAATCTTTGCGGATGGTCTTGTAATCCGCCCAGGGAATGCGGCGAACCGATGGGAGATATACCTTGAATCCCGCGGCAGCAAGGACCTTGGCATTGGACAGAAAAAATTCGGGTTTCCCGAATCGCCAGCCGCCGCCGTGAAAATACACAACGGCCTTACCGGGAGGGGCGGGGCTGCCCATTGGATCTATTCGAATGATGTATTGCCGGAAATGGCGGCCATAACGGATTTTGGAGGCTCCCAGACCGGTGGTGTTCACCTTCGAAAGCTTGTACCAAAATGAGGGCAGGGAAAGGACTTCCTGTACGATCGTTCCTTTGGGAACGGGACTTAAAACTTGCATGGTATACCAGACGCTTTACGAGCCGGGTATCAGGCGTTTTCCGGTTTCAACGAGCTTTTGGATCATTTGGACATCAGGCAGGTGGACTTCTTGCTGGAAGTCATCGCCGACCTCGACCTCTTCGATTGTTATCTGGTCTTCTTCACTTAACTGGTCGGCCACTCTGGCGCGTTGCAGGTAAAGATAGGACAAGAAACTGGCAATGCCGATCAAGGTTAGAAGTACGGTTCGGGCTGATCTTTTTTCCATGACAATAACAGGTAGATTGCTTAAAATTAAGGGTTTCCGGGTTCAGGGTTCTGAATAATCGACGACTGTACCGGATTTTCGGACCATCGTCATAATATAGACGGTTCAAATCAAAAAAACGTTGACCAAAACGGGGTGTTTTTTCAAAACCGGTCAATTTTTTTTGGAATGGCTGCGATCAGCTTTCGGGTGTAGGGGTGCTGCGGATGGCTGTAAATTTCCGCGGGATCCCCTTGTTCGATGACCTTACCGTTTTGCATCACCATAATGCGATCGGAAATGAACTTCACGACCGACAAGTCATGCGAAATAAAAAGGTAGGTTAACCCGAATTCCTCCTTCAAAGCCGACAACAGGTTCAGGATCTGGGCCTGTACAGAAACATCCAACGCGGAAACGGGTTCGTCGCACACCAGAAACCGGGGTTCTACGGCAAGGGCTCTGGCGATGCAGGCCCTTTGCCGCTGCCCGCCGGAAAGCTGGAACGGATACCGGTTGAAATGCTCCTTTCCCAGCCCGGTCTTCAGCATTAATTCAAGGGCTTTATCAGCGGTGTCTTTCTTTGAGAGGCCGTTGCGGTGGGTGCGGATCGGTTCGGCAACCGCATCCCCAACGGTCATTCTGGGATTCAACGATCCGTATGGGTCCTGAAAGACAATTTGCATATCCTTCCGCAGGCGTGCCCAGTGTTCTTCACCTGCGGAGTTTATTTCCTGATCCATGAAGGACAAGGCCCCGCCGTCCGCTTTCTGGAGGCCAAGCAAGGTCCGGCCCAGGGTGGTTTTGCCGCTGCCCGACTCGCCGACCAGGCCGAGGCATTCGCCGGCCCTTATGCTCAGGTCAACTTCATCGACCGCATTGACCCAGGAAACGGGTTTGCCCAGCCAGTTTCTGCCCGACGGAAAACGGACCTTCAGCCCCCGGGCTTCCAGCATCGGAGGCTGGCCGGACAGGAACCGGCGCCGCGCTTCAAGGTCGGCGGGGGAAACGGCGGCTTGCTTTTTGGCAGCAGCTACGGAGATATCCGAATTTCCCTTTTCAAACAGCTCGACCGTAGGCAACCGCTTCAATTGCCGGTCAAGCGGGGGCCGGCACGCCAGCAAGGCTTTTGTATAAGGATGTTTGGGGTTGGAGAAGACTTCTTCAACCTTGCCGGACTCCACAATTTCGCCTTTTCGCATGATCAGGACGCGATCAGCCAGTTCGGCAATCACGCCCAGGTCGTGCGAAATGAAAATGACCCCGCTGCCGATGGATTCGCGCAGGTCCTTGAACAGGCTGAGGATGGCGCTTTGAACGGTCACATCCAGGGCCGTAGTGGGTTCGTCGGCAATGAGGATGTCCGGCCTGGAAGCCAGCGCCATGGCGATCATGACCCGTTGCCGCTGCCCGCCGGATAGTTGATGCGGATAGGACTGCAGGATGCGTTCCGGGTCGGTCAGCCTGACCTCTTCAAACAGCTTTTTTGTCCTGCTGATCGCTTCCGCCTTTGACAGCCCTTCATGAACCATCAGGGATTCCGCGACCTGTTCGCCGCAGCGAATGACCGGATTCAGGGAAGTCATCGGCTCCTGGAAGATCATGGAAAGCCGGTCGCCCCGCAACCGGCGGCGCACCTGGGGCGACGCTTCCGAAAGGTCCTGGGCCTGGTCAAAACCTTTGCCCTGAAACCAGATCTCCCCGGAAGTCTGCTTGCCGCCGCCCGGCAGCAACCCCATGAGCGACAAGGCGGTTATGGATTTCCCCGAACCGGATTCCCCCACAATGCCGAGGGTCTCGCCTTTGGCCAGCGTGAAGGAAATGTTTCGAACCGCGGCAAAGGATTCATCCTTGCCCGGAAACTCGATTCGCAAATTTTTAATTTCCAGAAGGTTCGCCGACATAAAAGACTTACCGTTAAACGACGGCGAAGATAGGCACAAAAATCAAATTCCGGAAAGCTGGCCCGGTTCAACCCGGAGATATATCCCCTTGTCGCAGCTTATGGATGAATAGGCTTAAAATATTATCTTTACCAAAACATTTCTTCGTACATGCCAGCCGAAAGCCAGCCGATCCGGATCCTTATTGCAGACGACCAGCGCATGTGGCTCGAAGCCCTGACCGCACTGTTATCGACCATCCCCGGATTTGAAGTGGCCGGTACGGTCACCAGCGGGGAAAAAGCGCTGGCGTTCTGCCGGCATAATCCATTGCCGGACCTGATCCTGCTGGACCTCGGGATGCCGGAAATGGACGGGTTCGAAACCATGGAGAAACTGCTGGCATCCCGGCCTGAACTCAAAATTATCATGCTGACCGTTCACGAGGACTTTGCCTCCATTCAGGAAAGCCTGCAAAAAGGGGCCCGGGGTTACGTGCTGAAGATCAGCAGCAAGGAAGAGCTCGAAGAATCGATTCGGCAGGTCTATTCAGGCAACCGGTATTTTGATGCACGGGTCAGGGATATCATCACGGAGGGGATGATGTCGCCGGTCAAAAAGAACGGACCTTCTCCCCTCACCCCCCGGGAAACGGAGGTCCTGGGCATGCTGGCTGAAGGCAGGACCAGCGGCGAACTCGCCAAAGAATTGTTTCTCAGCGTCAACACCATTGAAACGCACCGGAAGAATATTCTGGCCAAACTCGGCGCCAAAAACATCGTAGAGGCGATCCAGCTGGCCAAGGACAAACAGATTCTGTAACGCGGTTAAATATCCTTGACCTCAGGTTCCAGCAGCGGGATCAAAGGCGCTTCAAGGCTGGCAATCGTTCCCCGCCCCGGGGAAGAATCCAGGTCGAACCGGCCGCCGAGCAGGTTGACCCTGTTTTCGATGTTCTTGATCCCGATCCCTTTGCCGTTCATTTTTTTCAGGTCGAACCCGGCGCCGTTGTCCTCAACCGTGACCAGCAGATTGTGGTCATTGGTGCCGACGATCTGGACATTGAGCTCGGTTGCCCCGGCGTGTTGAACGACGTTGGTAAATAACTCAAGCATGATCCGGTAAAGACTCCAGCGGGGCACAAGCTTCAGCCGGTTCAGCGGGATATTGGTGTAAAAATGCGTTTTCAAACCAGGTTGGGCCACCTCCATCCGGTTCAGGTCTTCCTTGATGGCAGCTTCCAGCCCCAGTTTCTCCAGAGAACGCGGCATCAGGTTGTGGGAGATCCTGCGCAGATCACCGTGGGCATTTTCGAGGTCTTTGGAGACTTGCCGGAGCTGGTCCTTTTGCCCGTTTGCGCTGGCCTCAGCGATCAGGGACAACCGCATTTTTGCGGCCGCCAGTTGTACGCCCAGCGAATCGTGAAGGTCCTGCCCCACCCTTTTGCGCTCGGATTCAATTCCCATCATGAGGGCGTCCCAGTGGTTCTCCCGCCAGTTGGCCAGTTCGCGGGCCTGGTTCACGTTGTGGTCATAGAGCCCTTTGAACCGCACAAAAGCAATATAAAAAAGGATGGGGGCTTCTACCAGGGCGCCAATGATCATCAGCACCTGGGTAAAAAAGGTCATCGGATGGCCCTGGTTGGCCAGGAACCGGGTAAAGGAAATGGTGGGCAACAGCCCCACGTATTGCATGATGGTCAGCAGAATGGCCAATCCGTGCAGTCCGAACCCGATCAGGAACCAACCCGCCATGATCTTTTGCCGCCGGATAGCGGAATAGGCAAAAACACCCGCCACCAAACCGGATCCCGCCAGGAACACCAGATAGTGCAGCAGGGATAAAATATGGGTGAACCGGATCCGCTCGATCAGCGGTACCGCCAGGGTGAACGGAATCAACGCCGTAGCTACGCCCATGACGATGACCATACCCTTGTTGATGTTCGGAAAATAATAGGCCACCCTGAAATAGGTCCGGACAAATTGCAGGCCGGCCAGCAAATACAAATTGGCGAACAGCAGGTTGGAGGGCTGCCGGAATCCGGGCCACCCCGGCCATAAATATTGATACCCCAGGCCCAGATCACTGAAGATGAACAAAGCCCCGAGCGCTACGTAAATCGCATAGTACCAAAGCGAAGAAAACCGGATCACCCTGTTGGCTATGCAGATCAGCGCCAGAAAGAACAGCAATACCGTGAAGCTGGCTACCAGGACCAGGTTCTCCACGTTCTGTTGCCAGGCGCGGGCGCCTTTTTCCCACAGGTACAGGTCGAATTGCAGGGGGGTCTTGCTGGCGGGGATGTAGAGTAAAAAGGTAAGGCTGTCTTCCGGCGAAATGGATACGGTGTCCAGCTTGATCTGCCAGTTGCGATGGTGAGATGCCCCTGCCAGGGCCTCAGGGCCAAGCCTTTTGGTGAAAATCCGGTCCTCGCCTTCGTAAATGAAGCAGGAAAGACTGTCCAGATAGGGATTGGCCAGTTCGATCAGGTAGGAGGTTGCTTCCTTGTCCGGCGGGATCCTGAACTTGGCGTCGAATTTAAGCCAGATGGAACTTTCCTCCAGGCCGAAGAAAAAACCGGGTTTATCCATCGGGGTAAAGGCCGAATCATCCAACCGGAAGACGTCGTCGGCTTTTTTCAGGTCATCCCTGCGAACCTTGAGGTAGCGGACTTCCCTGCCCAGCATCACATACCTGAAACTGGAATCGATCTCTACGGGATCCGGGACACCGGCTGCCATCGCAGAGCCGGACAGGATGGCAAAGGCAATCAGCAAGAGGCCTTTAGCCGGCAGCTTGTTCATGCGTAACGGCGTTTCATTTGTACCGGCAAGATAAGGCGGATTTGCAGCCTTTATGCCGGCTCTGCCCCAAAATACCGGATTCCGGTGAGGGGGTATAACGGATTTTGGTGAAATAAAAGACGCCGGGGCCGGTTGGGATCATCCAACCGGCCCCGGCGTCTTCAGACAGGATTTCCCGCTTTTGAATCAGGGAATATAAAGGTTGAACTCCACCCGCCTGTTTCTGCGCCGTCCATCCGGGGTATTGTTGTCGGCGATCGGAACGCTTTCGCCATACCCCTGGAAGCCCAGTCTGACCGGATTGATGCCTTTTGAAACGAGGTAATCGTAACACGCTTTCGCCCGGGCTTCGGACAGGACCTGGTTTTTGGTCTCATCCCCTACATTGTCCGTATGGCCTGCTATGCCCAGCCGGTAATCGACGTATTCGTTCATCACAGAAACGATCTGATCCAGCACGGAATAGGATTGGGGCAGGAGATTCGCGCTGCCGGTCTCAAACTGAACGGCCTGCATGGCAAATTTGAGGACTTCGCGGATTTCCTTACGGATCTCCGGACAACCGCCGTTGGTAATGGCGCCCGGTTGATTGGGGCATTTGTCGTCGCCGTCGTGGATGCCGTCGCCGTCCGTATCCGGGCAACCGGCATAGACGCCGGGTACGTCCGGGCAGCGATCGTACTGGTCGGCAACGCCGTCATTGTCCCTGTCCGGGCAGCCTTTGGTCCTGGAAGTCCCCGGCACGTCGGGGCAGTCGTCCTCGTCGTCCTTGATCCCGTCGCCGTCGCGGTCGGTTACGGGGCACCCGTTGTTGGCGGCGGGCCCGGCTTCATCCGGACATTCATCCAGTTTATCGATCACTTTATCGCCGTCGCGGTCCGGGCAGCCGTTGATATCGCCGGCCACATCCGGGCATTGGTCGTCTTTGTCCGCCACGCCGTCGCTATCCCGGTCGGGGCACCCCATCAGCGTTCCGGGGGTATCGGGGCATGCGTCCTTGTTATCGGCCACGCCGTCGCCGTCGCGATCGGGGCAACCGTTGAGGGTGCCGGCCACATCCGGGCAGAGGTCATCGGCATCCGTAATGCCGTCACCGTCCTTGTCCGGGCATCCGGCCGCCGATATTGCGCCGGGTACATCCGGGCAGAGGTCCTGGCTGTCCGCTACGCCGTCGCCGTCGCGGTCCAGCTTACCCAACCGGTAAACGAAACCGACTCCCGCCTGGATATTATTCCTCAGGTCGACATTTGAGGACCGGTATTCAGCCTGTACATTCACCAGGGAGGTTTTGCCTACCCGGAAATTAAGGCCGCCGCCCAGCGGGATCTGGGTATTGTGATATTCCCATTTTTCAAAACTGGCCCCTACTCCACCGAAAATATAGGGAATCACCTTGGTATCTTCCTTGGGTTGGTACTGGAACCGCAGCAAGCCGTCGAGGTTGAAGAAATTGCGGTTGTTGATGTCGTCGCCTACGTCCGCAACGCCGATTTTGAGCGGAACGGTGACCCCGAAAAAACGATTGAACAGGTGGGTTCCGCCCAATTCCAGGCCGTAGGTGATGTTCTGTCCGGTCACGTCATTGGGCCGGCCGTAATCGATCCCGATGACCTTGGCGAACACTTCGTTCGCCGATTTTTTTTCAGGCGCCTGGGCTTCGGAACGGAAGGCAAACATTGCCAGAACGGCCATGATTAGTAGGGATTTTCGCATAGTGGTTTTTTAATTTTTTGGGTGGCTAAATCAGTTTTTGTGTATTAGACGGAAAAATAAAAAAAAGTTTCATTTTTTTAATATACTTGCCTTGATCAAACCCCATTTCAAGCAACTATCATGTAACCAATTACCTAGCCTTAAAATCTTATCTCCATGATGCGCAAATCTTACTTGCTTGCCGCAGGATTAGCCCTGCTTTTTTCTGCCTGTCAAAAAGAGAATCCGGATGTACCCGGCTCGCCGGCCAACCAGGATCCGATGACCCGAAGCGAAATCAATGCGGCGGTCCGGGCAAAGATAGAACAGTCCAATGCCGTTTATAACTGGAAAGATGCCGACGACCGCATGTTGTGGAGCGCTGCGCTGCTCGGCGATTCCCTGCTGGCCATCGGTTACAAACCCGCGAACCAGGGGGAGATCAAAGACAAGATCCACCTGATCAATCTCGATTCCGATCCCTGGAAAAACGCCAGAAACAAGGTGATCAGCAAAGTCATTGAGCTGACCGAACGCCTGCACCCGGGGATGAAACCTGCAGAAAAAGACCTGTTATTCGAAGCGGACAAGGTTCTTCCCATTCTTGAAATGAAGGTATTTGACCGGGAAGTGATCGCCGGATTGCGGGAAATGCCCGAAGTCAGGTACCTTGAACCCCTCGGGTATACGCCCGAAGAGCTCAATTACCGCAGTGAATCCGGGTGCGGCGTGTCGCCGGCCTCATCGATCAATGCAGCTGATTACGCTACGATCAGCCCCAACGTCAAGGTGACCTGGAATTTCTACAATATGAATATTCCCGGCGCCTGGTCGACCTCCACCGGATCGGGCATCACCATCGCGCTGATAGACACCGGTACTTCCCCGGATCAGAACAAGCTCGGCAGCCAGTTCAATTCCGGCCAATCCTCGGGTCGCTTTATCGACCGGCAGGGCACCTATGTATCCTCCTGGTGGCCCTGGGCCAGCCCCGACGGGCCGGATGACCAGTGCGGCCACGGTACACAGATGGCCGGTTTGCTTGCCGCACCCCGCGGAAGCGGCGGCGCTACGGTAGGTGTAGCCTACAATGCCAACCTCCTGGCTATCCGGGCTACCGGCGACGTGGTAGTGAACGGCTCAAGCGAGAAAAAAGGCGTCAAAAATGCGCTGATCATCGCGGGAGGGCGCAGCGACGTCAAGGTGATCAGCATGTCGTTGGGAGATATCTTCTGGAGCGACACCGTTGCCGATGGCGTTTATTATGCCTACAATCACGGCAAAATGATCTTCGCCGCCGCCGGCACTTCCACTTCTTTCACCAACTGGTGGGGCGTCATCTTCCCGGCTTACATGCCTGAAACGGTGGCGGTGACAGGCGTTAAGGACGGCGCCACCTTGCAGCGTTGCAATGTATGCCACTCCGGGAGCGAAGTGGATTTTGTGGCCGTCATGCAGCGGGCTTCCAACAACAACCGAACTGCTTTGACCCTTGCCATGAGCGGAAACCAGCCCTCTACGGTCGGCGGTTCGTCGGCGGCTACGGCCATTACGGCCGGCATCGCGGCATTGGTCTGGTCGACCAACCCCGGGCAGACGCGCAATCAGGTCTTGAACCGGCTTAAAAATGCATCGCAATTCTATCCTTCACGGGACAGCGAATTCGGCTGGGGACTGATTGACGCCCAGCAAGCGGTGAACAACTGATGGGCCGTACACGAGGGATAAGGCCGATCCTTTGAAAGGATCAGACGCTCCCAAATACCAAACCCTTCGGTTTGGATTTGTTTAAACCGCATAAGCTGATCACTACAATTGCGCATTAGCGCAATTGTAGTGATCGTTTTTTACGGTATCCTGATCATTTAAGGGGAATGTCTTAGCGCTTATCCAGCGCGATGACCATGCCGACCGCCGAACGGTCTTTGGAGGTGGCCTGAAAGGCTATCGTATTACCCGACTGGAAAGTGACCTGCTCGATGCGCTGACCGGCGAGGGCATCCTTTAATTTATCCTGATAGGTCGATTTCCGGCTGCTGTTGATGCGGCTGTTGAAATCGGTGAAGTTCAACTCTTTTTTAGAAACCACGACGGCGATATAGTCGGTATTGCCGATCTCATCCGCTTTCATGGAATAATCCTTGGGAAAAAGCCGGGTTCCCGTGATGCCGCAATAGGGCGAATGTTTGTCCGTGTACGGGAAAAGGACATAACTTGAGCCGTCCGTTTCCTGTCCGAAAACATAGACATAACACTCAATGGAATTGGCCACAAGGACCTTGAACTTATCGCCTTTCCTGATCGGGCTGGTGGTTCTGAAAACGATATCGGATTGCAATTTCAGGGGTATGGTCTTTTGGGAGGCTATATCCAGCAGGCCGAATTCGACCGCAAGCTTGTTCGGGTCGGATTGGGGCGCATCCGAACTGCCCATCGGATAAAGGCCGTAGGCTTCTTTGACGAAATACTCAAAATCCTTGTAGCGTACCCAGGCAAGGCCTTTGTCGCCCCAGTCCTCGCTCCAGCTGTTCATCAGCTGGAAGGCGCCGCCCTGGTAATTGTCGTCGTAGCCGATCACGCACATGGCGTGGCCGCCGAAGTTCGGCATGGCGTAATCCCGTTCGGACGGAATCCAGGCCTTCTGGCCCAGCATTCTGCTCATGAACGTTCCGCCGACCTGCATGCCGATCACCACCGGCGCCCCTTGCGCCAGGTTCTGCTTGATGGCCCAGATGTCGGGTTTGTAGTCGTTGGCCCCGACCGTCAGGCGGTTGAAGCCTTTGATCTTGAATTCGCGGCCCTTGGCGATGTCGGTCTGGGAAGGGTAATTGGAACAGGTGCGATCGGTATACCTGAAATCCTGGAACGGCAGCCCTCCGTTCTGTGCCATGGATTTCATGGCATCCAGCATATAGGCGCCTTCGCAGCCGGTCAGGGCGATCTGGTTGTAAAGGTAAGCCGGGCTGAAGGCGACCTGATTGGGATCTTTTCCGGTGGCCCGCGCCTGCAGGATGGTCCTGGCGGCGTAGGCGGAGGCCCACCCTACGCAGGAGCCCTGCTGGCCCTGGTGGAGCCGTCGGGGGATGTACTTTGCCAGGCTGGCGCTGGCGGGCAGTTGATTGCCGCTGTAGCCGTAGGCGATCGGTTCAAACACCTTGGCTTTGTCAAAATGTTCCTGGTCAAGGGTTGCGCCAAATTGAAAATCGCCGGTTTCATTATCGTCATAGGCCGTTCCGCCGCCGTTCAGCATTTCCTTTCCGCCGAAAAAGAAATACCAGGCCCCGCCGATCAGCAATACCGGGATCAGCAACTTTGGTTTTTTAAACAGCAACAGGAGCAGAAACGGGATCAATTGCAACAAAGACCGGCCGCCGCCGCCGCCCGGTTGCCTGGGGTTCTGATCCTGCGGTTGCTGCGGGTCGCGTTCCATTCTAATCGGCATGGTCATTCAAATTTGGTTCAGGGCAAATTTACCCTAATCTTGAAAAGTGGTACCACTTTTCAGCCAGAAGTTTGCATTTACTCATTCTGCCCAAAAAATACGGTTGGAATTGAAACCTTGCCCTGGATATGCCGTTTCAGTTATTGTATTCAAATCCAACCTGAAAGGCTTCCTACATATCAATATTAACCCAAGCAACCGCCCTGAAGACCACTGTTGCATAATCGCCTCCCGATTCCCGAATTGAGTATTCCGACAGGATAGGTACGATCGTCTTGTACTTTTGTCAAAGTGCCTTCCGTCAACCTGAGATGATTATTTTACAAACCCATTTCTTATGAACACGTGGAACACTTTAACGCGGGGGGAGACTGATCTGATGGATCGGGCCATTACCCTACTTGAAACCTTGTCGAAAGACAAACATCAGATCTTGCTGGATTATCTCCAGTCCTCAAAAAAAGTTTCGATACCAGAGATTTGTTCGGCTACGGGGCTCCCTGAAAAGCAGGTTGAGTCCCAGATCAGACAAATCAGCCGGACCGGCGCCCTGGATGTATTTCCGGCCCCGGAAGGTGAAGAATTTGCCCTGAACAGGGGAAGACTACGCCAAATTTCCGCCATTGCCTGTCAAATTCATGGTTAAGGAAATTTGACACCCATGGACCCATTAAAAAGCCGGGACTGGTTTTCACTCCAGTTCCGGCTTTCTTTTTGGCGGCGGAACCCGGTCAGCAGTTCAGGGCGCCGCAAACGCTGATGACCTGCCCGGAAATATAGCCCGACATATCCGAACCCAGAAAAACGCAGACATCAGCCACTTCCCCGGCTTTTCCAAGCCGTTTCATCGGAATATTTGTGAGGTAAGCCTCTTTGGTTTTTTCATCCAGTTCGCCGGTCATATCCGTTTCAATGAACCCGGGCGCGATGACGTTGCAGCGGATGTTCCTGGACCCCATTTCCTTGGCGATGGATTTTGAAAAGCCGATAATGCCCGCTTTTGAGGCGGCATAATTCGCCTGGCCTGCATTCCCGGTTACCCCGACAATGGAGCTCAGGTTGATGATGGAGCCGCCCCTGTTCTTCATCATCGGGCGCAAGGCGTGTTTGGTCAGGTTGAACACAGACTTGAGGTTGGTCTGTATGACCTCATCCCATTGTTCCTCGCTCATGCGCAGCATCAGGTTGTCGCGGGTGATTCCGGCATTATTGATCAATATATCCAGTCCGCCGAAATCAGCCAGTACAGCGCCGACCAGGGCTTCCGCCTCGGCGTAATTGCCGGCGTCCGACTTGTAGGCTTTAGCCTTTACTCCGTTTGCCGCCAGTCCGGCTTCAATTTTTTTGGCCTTTTCTTCGGAAGAAAGATAAGTGAATGCAACGGAGGCGCCTTGTTCGGCGAGTCGCTGTGCGATAGCAGCGCCGATCCCGCGCGATCCGCCCGTTACCAGGGCTACTTTATCCTGCAAAAGTTTCATTTTATGGTGTTTTTCATCCGGCACGAAGGTATAAATTATGTCGAAAATGGTTAAACTTTGTTAAAATTTTGTCGGACTGCAAAAAATATTCCAACTTTAATGGTCCTTATCTCCGTCTGTATCTAAAACACTTATTCATATGAATACCCGGACCTTTACCTTATTGACGCTGTTTGCTCTGAGCGGACTACTTACCTCTTGTTTGAAGGATAATGTCGCCGTGCAGGAATTCAATTACACCGATCAGGAATTCTCGGTAATCAGCCGTGATCTGAACCTTCCGATTGATCGGGACGACTACCTCGTTCACCTGCCCCAGCACATGATGGGCAAAGGGTTTATCCCGCCTTCCATCAACTCCGCCAAGGCAACCCTCGGACGGGTCCTGTTCTATGACACCAAACTCTCACGGAACAATTCGGTATCCTGCGCATCCTGCCACAAACAGGAACTGGCATTCTCCGACGATCTCGCTTTCAGCAAGGGATTCGACGGGCAGCTCACCAAGCGCAATTCATTGCCGCTGGCTTCCACCGCCAATTTTGAAGCCTCGTACGGCGGCGGCGGCGCTTTCAACGGCCTTAAAGCAGGTTTTTTCTGGGATGAACGCGCCCAGAGCATCCACGATCAAAGCAAGCTGACCATCCAGGACGATATCGAAATGGGCATGGACATGAACGCCCTGCCCGGCAAACTGGCCAACGAGGAATATTACCATATCCTGTTCAAAAAAGCCTACGGCGACGACATCATCAATGAAAACAGGATTCTGGAATCCATCCAGGAATTTGTCAACGCCTTTTTCTGCGTGGACTCCAAATTTGACGAAGGGCTGAACCGCACCAACGATCCGTTCTCCAGCTTCCCGAATTATTCCACGGCGGAAAACCTGGGCAAGTCCCTCTTCATGCAGCATTGCGCTAGCTGCCATAGCCGGGATATGTCGACCCTGTCCACCGTCGTGGCCAATAACGGTCTCGACGCGGTTTATGCCGATAAAGGCCTGGGCGGCATTTCAGGCCGCGAGCAGGATGAAGGGCTCTTCAAAGTGCCGTTCCTGAGAAATGTCGCACTGACCGCGCCCTACATGCACGACGGCAGGTTTGCCACCCTCGCTGATGTGGTTGAACATTACAGCTCCGGCATTCAGGCGAATCCCAACCTGGATCCGCTCCTGTACAGCCCTTCAGCTCCGGGCCAGGCGATGCAAATGAACTTCACGCAAGACCAGAAACAGGCTTTGGTGGCTTTCCTCCAGACCCTGACAGACTATAATTTCATACAGGACGCCCGATTCAGCGATCCTTTTAAAAACTGATTTTAAACCGGTATCTTTACCAGAAGTCGTAAGTTTGCCGTCCGCAACGGATGCTTTCCGCGGGTCAGACTTACGACTTTTTTATTTGATCAATGTTCAATATCCGCTATGAAAAAGCTTTCATTCCTGTTTTTGCTGCTGCTGCTCGCCAGCCCGGTTATCCTCTCAGCCCAAGCCACGGTGGCCGAAGAAACCATTGAGGCTGACGACGAATCCTACCAGTATTGCCTGCTGATCGGGCGCCCCAGGGCCTTTACCAACAAGATCAGCGTCTCCGTTGATTTTGGTGAAGAACGCGCCTTCTTCCAGGACACCCGGTTGCGGGACGAACAGACGGGAAAGGTAAAGACCTTCAATTCCATGATCGATGCGCTGAATTTCATGGGGCAGGACGGGTGGAAATTCGTCCAGGCCTACGTGGTGTTTGAGAACAACCTCAGCAATATCCACTGGATCCTGCGCAAGCGGGCGCCGGTCCCGGTCTCCAAGGATTGACCCCCTGCTCAGGGGTCTGCCACGCAACGGAATCCCACCGTCGCATTCCTTTCAAAGCCCGGAGAAACCCTGAGCAGCTTCTGTTGATAGGTCAGCTCCCTGGGGCCGCCCTCGACGTACCACCAGCTGGAGGTCGGCAGAAAATAACTGCCGCCCTTCAGGATAATATAATAGTTGGCGCCGTTGTCGTACAGGTCGTTGGTCAACTGCCAGACGCAGCCTACCAGGTCTTCCAATCCATAGGGGTTTGCGCCTTTGGGGTACGCGCCGACGGCATAAGGCCTGCCGTTGCCCGTATTGCACAGTTGGGAATCGACCTGGAGCCTGGAAACGGTCAGGGTATTGGTAATGACCTGTTCTTTGCGTTCCACCCTCGCGTTTTTATCCCAAGGCCATTCCCGGCCGTCGCCTGCCTGAGCGGCGTATTGCCATTCAGCTTCGGTGGGCAATCGTTTGCCGGCCCAGTCCGCATAGGCCCTGGCGTCCTCATAGGCGATATAGACCACCGGAAAACGCTCCTCCCCTGCCGGGATTCTTCCGCCAGTCCAATGCTTCAGAAAGTTGGCGGTATCCGCCGGATGATAGCCGGTGGCTTTCAGAAATTGTGCAAATTCCTGATTGGTGACCGGATATTTATCCATGTAAAAAGCCTTCATGCCGACGGCATCGCCTGCGGGGTCCGGGTTGGGAATGAAATTGTCGCCGAAGGTGGTTTTCATCAGGAATCTGCCCGACGGTATCAGGACCATATCCTCAGGCCTGGCAGCTGGTTTGGGGGTATGTTCCGCATGGCTGATCAGGCGGGCCGTACCGGGTGGGATTTCGAATACAGCCTCATCTGACAATTCATTTTTCGTGAAGGCCTGCACAACGAATTTCCCTTCATACCGGCCGAAATGATCCGTCAGCCTGATCCGGTGTTCGCCGGCGGGCAACACCAGCGGGGTTTTATCATAGGCGGGATTGCCGGGCCAGATTTTGAACTGATCGCCGCGCATTGCGGAAACGGTCAGCCAGTCTCCGTTTTGCCGCACCATAAGGTCTTCCTTCAGCCGGGCAACGGCGCCCACCGCGCCTTCGTTGTTGGTGCCCAGCCATTGTTTGGAAAATCCGTCGACGCTTGCGCGGGCAAAGTATTTTCCGTCGATTGTATCGATGGTTACCGGCTCATGGTTCCACAAGTCGAAATAATGGTAGCCTTCTTCGGGATGAATTTCAAACAACGGGGCGTCGAACCCTTCCGGGATCAGGCTGAATATCGTGAATACGATTTTGCCGGCCAACGGCCATTTATTCACATATATCCCGTCGGCTGCGGTCGGGATGAGGGGCGTAAATCCTTGCTGAACGAAATTGGAGGTGTTTTCCCTCAGGATCATGAGCGTTCTGCCCCAGAAGCGGTAATCCTCTTCCGCCCAATCCGGGCGCCCCGGCCGGAAAATGTTCAACTCGGTTCCGTATCCGTTGAACAGGGAAAGCGCATATTCCCGCCGGATCCGCTCCAGGTACAATTCGGCCACCCTGAAAATGGCAAATTCGGGTTTGATGAATTTATTGAGGTTCAGCATGGGCGGGTAATAGAGCGCATTGTGGACCCTGCCGGAAACGATGGTGGTCATATCCTTCGGCACGGCCATCCCTTCGCTGTACATGATCACACCCGGCTTTACCCGGTCGGCGGCCAGTTGGTGCTCGGGGCTGCTTTTTCCCTCTGTGTCCAGCACCACACCGTCGGCGCCGGTCTCTTCGATCATGGCTGACATGCCGGAATGATGGTCTTCCCAGCGGGTGCTTTCGTCCCAGGGGTTATAGGAAATAAAGAACCTGGCGCCGTTGTCGCGGCAATCCTCCGCCAGTTCCCTGATTCTGGACGTTCCGCCCGGCAGGTCGCGCAACAAATCCCATTGATTGCGCTGGTCCAGGCCCAGGGTCGGCCAGTTCTGCCAGATGCCGATCACATCATTGCCGCCGTACAACCGCTTGCTTTCTTGGATAAAGGAGCTGAGCCGGTAACCGCCGTTTTGCTGATCGTAGAAGGCGTGATCCCAGGCCATGATCAGGTGCATGGCATAGGCGTGGCGGATCCATTCCAGGTCTTTGCGTTCGAAAAGGGAGTTATCGAAATCCTTGAGGTCGTAAAGGTATCGCTTCTGGAACATCAGCCTGAGCCCTTCCTGCCATTCGCCCTGGTAATAATCCGCCCAGATCCGGTAGGTCACCTGCCCGCCGGGATAAAGCACGGTTGAAAAACGGCGCCGCCGGGCCTTTTCCCGGTCCCAGCTCACCCGCCTGGCCAGGGCGGCCACGCTCAGGCCCTCCCTATCGGTCGGAATTGCGGCATACCCCAGTTCCCATGCGTTGTCAGGCAGGATGACGTTGACCGGCTCGCTCCCCGGCAGGAACAAATGGCTGCGAGACAGGCCGTGATTGCCCTTCCCGGTGATGTACGGGTACCTGGAAGAAACCCCGAACGGGACGACGTTGTGGAGTTCAATCGTATCCTTTGAGCCGTTGATGAACGTCAGGGTCGCTTCCCATCCCTGATTCCCGGGATGCCCTTTGGCAAAACCGACACCGATCGCTCCAATCCGGATGAAAGCGGAGTCCGGCGTAAAATAGTCACAGGCGGCGTTTTGGGCGTCCAGCCATTTCTCGCCGACCTGGAAAGCGACCAGCGGATGGGTAAAGACCGGTTTGCAGGCGCCCGCATCCGTTCCTGTAAAGAGAAGCGGTTGCAAATTCGCTTCCGAAAGCCGGATAGAATTCAGTGTGGCGCCGGTTTGTCCCGGCAAAATGCCTGCATTCAGCAGCATGCAACAGGACAAAAGCCGGACCATCCGGAAAATCCGCGGTTGTTGGTTCATATGATTAGGGTGGTGATCCAAACTGCGAGAAACTGAAAGATCATCATGCCGTCCATGAGGCCTGAATAATAATAATCGTGCCGTTCGGGGCGGGAGCCTGCCACCAGTCCAATGGTAACAACGGTGGTGACGCTTGTTCCGATCAAAACATCACCGGCATACAATCCACGACCAAAATTGACAGCGGCAAGGGAAAAAGCCAGGATGAGGCATCCGGCCGATACCCATACGGTGCGCCGGCGGCCGAGCAAGCGGGGTAAAGTCCTGACCCCGGTCAGGGTGTCAACGGGCAGGTCCCGGAGGTCGAACGGGAGGGTGATGGCAAAGATGAACAGGAACCGTTCCAGTGCCATCAGCCAGATCCCGGCCTCCAGGTGGCGGTGAAGCTCCACGGCCGGGGCGAGCACTGTAAAAGCCGTCCAGACTACCGCGATGAGAAAGATCTTGATGTCGTTGAAATCACGAAGGCGCTTGCCCTTGAAGAAAGGAATGACATACCCGCCGCCCAACAGGCCGGGAAACAGCAGCCATGGCCAGATCCGGATCGGAATTTTGAACCAATACCAGGCGGCAGCGACCGCAGAAACGCCCGCGTAGAAAAGAATGTGGCTGGTAAACCGGGAAATGACCGCGAACCGGCCTTTGTTCTTGAAGGCCTGGACCTTGTTCAGGCCGATGATCCGGTGGAGGCCGTACAGCGAAAGGGTGCCGAAAAACACGAATGCCGCCACGGGTGAAAACCGGAAGGCCCCTGTCAGTACAAACTGCGTTTGAAAGGCAAGCGCCAGGGCGCAGGCTGCGATCCATAGATTGCCGTACAAAAAAAGATCGATTACGGCGTACAGTCCCCGCGTGAGGTTCCGGTGGCTAAAAATATTTGAAATTATGTCCGTATTCTATTTTCAACAAAGTTTCGTAGATCAGGCGGATCACATTTTCAACGTCCTCCTTGTGCGCCATTTCGACGGTGGTATGCATGTACCGCAGCGGCAGGGAGATCAAAGCTGAAGCTACGCCGCCGTTGGAATAGGCAAAGGCGTCGGTATCCGTTCCGGTACCCCGGGAGGAAGCTTCGCGCTGAATGGGAATATTCTTTTCAGCGGCCGTGTTGATGATCAGCTGCAGCAGCTTGTTGTGGACGGCCGGCGCATAGGTGACCGAAGGGCCTTTGCCGCTGCGGATATCGCCGATCACCTTGGGCTTGACCAGCGGCGTATGCGTGTCGTGGGTAACATCCGTGACGATGGCGACCTGCGGTTTGATGGATTGCGCGATCATTTCGGCGCCGCGAAGGCCGACCTCTTCCTGTACCGAATTGACGACATAAAGCGTGTACGGCAACTGGATCTTGTTCTCTTTCAGCATCCGGACAACCTCGGCGATGCAGAAACCGCCCATCCGGTTGTCCAGGGCCCGGCCGACGAAGTAGCGGTCGTTCAGCACGATCATTTCATCTTCGTAGGTCACCACGCAGCCTACGTGAATGCCCATTTCCAGGACCTCATCCTTGTTCTTGGCGCCGACGTCGATGAAAATGTTTTCGATGCTGGGCGTCAATTTGGCATCCTCACCCCGGCGGGTATGGATGGCCGGCCAGCCGAAAACGCCTTTGATGATGCCTTTGTCGGTGTGGATATTGACCCGTTTGGACGGCGCGATCATATGATCGGAGCCTCCGTTGCGGATCACATTGATAAACCCTTCATCCGTGATGTAATGAACGAACCAGGAAATCTCATCGGCATGGCCTTCGATCACGACCTTGAAATCCTTACCCGGATTAATGACGCCGTAAACGGTTCCATAGGTATCTATCGACCAATCATCGATATAGGGTCGGATATAGTCAAGCCAGAGTTTTTGTCCTTCAGACTCGAACCCGGTTGGAGATGCATTATTTAGATATTGCCTTAAAAAGGCTTCTGATTGGGAATTAAGGATTGGCATAATCGTTTTGTTCGCCTTATGAACGGGATAAAAATAGTAATTATTTTAAATTATGGTTGCGTCTGTTGCCACTTGTTGCTCCAGCCTTCCGGATTCCGGCGCCAATCGCCCAGGGTAGCCATATCATTCGCTTCGATATACCCCTGGATTCTGGCTTGTTCGATCAGAACGCTGTAACCGGAAAGTGTGTTCACCGGGCATTCCGCGTTTGCGAAGGCCGCGGCGGCTTTTTCGAATTCATAGGTAAAAACCGCCAGGGCGCCGATCACCTGAAACCCGGCTGAACGGAGGGCTTCAACTGCCGCCAGGCTGGATCCGCCGGTGGAGATCAGGTCCTCAACGACCAATACCCTGGCACCGGGCGTCAGCTCTCCCTCAATCTGGTTTTGCCTGCCGTGCCCTTTGGCTTTGTCGCGGACGTAGGCAAACGGGAGATCCAGTTGTTGCGCCAGCAGCACGCCGTGAGCGATCCCGGCCGTAGCTACCCCGGCGATCGCGTCGAACGGCCGGAAAGATCCGGATAATTCGACAAAACAACTGACGACAAAGCGCCTGACTTCGGGGTGCGACAAAATCAGCCGGTTATCGCAATAGATCGGCGAACGGAGCCCTGACGCCCAGGTGAACGGGTTTTGCGGACTCAATTTAATTGCCTTTATTTGCAATAATCTGCTGGCGACTTCAGCGGGAATATCCATGTTGTGATTTTTAGAGCTTGTTTGGACTTTAGTAACTGGTCTGCAAATGTCACTTTTCCGCTTATGCTGCGTTGCAGAACCGGGCTTCATAGCTTAGGCTATGATCCCGAACCCGCGCCTTGCCTAAACGAAAAATTGACGATTTTCGACATAGCGACCAAAATCCAAACAACCTCTTAGTCCTGACCTCGCGCTTCCGGACAAGCGGGAGCCAAAAAGAAACGGCAAATGTACAAAGTTTACATTAATGACACGCCCCTCATCTTAAGTCCCGACCTTCCTGACAGGAATCAATCCGAGCAGGACGGTCACATGGTAGCCCGGTATAGCGGCAAGCCCAAAACGCTGTTCAACTACATCGATCTGCTGGAGAAATCGCGCAACTGGCAATCCGTCACCCTGTACGATCCCGATTTCGACAGGTTGAAAAGCGATTTTCTGGGGCATTTCAAAAAAATTGAAGCGGCCGGCGGGTTGATCTTCAATCCGGCGCATGAAATGTTGTTCATTTATCGTCTCGGTTTCTGGGATCTTCCGAAAGGTAAACTGGAGAAGGGCGAAACACCGGAAGAAGCTGCACTGCGGGAGGTGGAAGAGGAGACCGGACTGAACCGGCTGTCGCTGAAAAGCAAAGCCGGCGAGACCTACCACACCTACCGGGTAGACAGCAAAAAAAGAGTGCTGAAAACGACCCATTGGTACTATATCGATTCAGCAGATACCGCTTTGAAGGTCCAGCATGAGGAAGACATTGAAAAGGGTGAATGGGCCTCCCCGAAGGAATTCCTGGAAGGCCCGGAAGGGGCCCTGCTGTACCGAAGCCTTCGCGATTTTTTGTTGGAGACCTGCCATGAGTTAATTTCATAAACCGCACTAAATTCCACTATCTTTGCCCCGTCCTAACCACCATGCATGAAAAAAGACAATATTCTGGTTATCGGCGCAAACGGTCAGCTGGGTTCAGTGCTGACCCGTGCCCTCAGAGATCAATTCGGACGCAACAACGTACTGGCCACCGATATCCGGATGCCGTTGGAGGATGAGGGTCCGTTCGAATTGCTGGATGTTGTTGATCGCCGCCAACTCGAACGCCTGGCCCGGAAGTACAGGATTACCCAGATCTATCACCTGGCCGCCATCCTTTCCGCCAAGGGGGAACAAAACCCCAAATTGGCCTGGGATGTCAACATCAACGGCTTGTTCAATGCCCTCGAACTGGCCCGGGAGGAAAAGCTGCGCCTTTTTTTCCCGAGCACCATTGCCGTTTTCGGCAGCCATACGCCCCGAAAGAATACGCCGCAGGAAACCATCATCCACCCCGAAACCGTATACGGCATCAGCAAAGCAGCAGGAGAGAACTGGTGCCAGTATTATCACCTGAAATTCGGCGTGGATGTCCGCTCTTTGCGCTATCCGGGAGTGATCGGTTACCAATCCATGCCGGGCGGCGGAACCACGGACTATGCGGTGGAAATATTCCACTATGCCGTCAAGGGAGAGCCCTATAACTGCTTCCTCAAGCCCGAAACCCGTCTGCCCATGATCTATATGGACGACGCCATCCGGGCAACCCTGGAGCTGATGAACGCACCGGCCAGGCAAATCACCGTTCGGACCAGCTACAACCTCGCAGCGATGAGCTTCACTCCTGCTGAATTGACGGAAGCCATCCGGAAGCATGTTCCGGATTTCGAGGTCGGGTACGAACCGGATTTTCGCCAGAATATCGCCGAATCCTGGTCGGAAAGCATCGACGATACCGCTGCCCGCCGCGACTGGAACTGGCGGCCTGCCTTCGACCTGGAGGGCATGACGGAGGATATGATCGTGCATTTGAAAGAGCAGTATTTGGTGGTTTGAGGGGGATTGGTTTATTTGTTGATTTGTTGATTGGTTGATTGGTTTATTTGTTGATTGGTTGATTCGCCGCCTTCGCCGGGGCTTCGGCCGCCGGAGGTTGATTTGCCGCACCTGTAAATCTGAAAGATATGTTCAAGAATGTAAAACCTGAATTGCAACAGGAGCTGGACGAGATCCGTCAGGCAGGCCTGTATAAGGAAGAACGGATCATTACCACGCCGCAGAGCGCCGAAATCCGGACAACGGCAGGTATGGAGGTACTCAATTTTTGCGCCAACAACTACCTGGGGCTTTCTTCCCACCCCGCCGTGATAGAAGCGGCCAAGGCAGCCATTGACAGCCACGGATTCGGGCTGTCGTCGGTGCGGTTCATTTGCGGCACCCAGGATCTGCACAAGGAATTGGAGCGCAAGACAGCTGAGTTTCTAGGGACGGAGGATACGATCCTCTACGCAGCGGCGTTTGATGCCAACGGCGGATTGTTCGAGCCGCTCCTGGGCCCCGAAGATGCCATCATCTCCGATGAGCTCAACCACGCCTCCATCATTGACGGTATCCGGCTTTGCAAGGCCGACCGCCACCGCTACAAGCACAACAACATGGCGGAGCTGGAAGAGATCCTGAAACAAACCCAGGGTGCGCGCCGCCGCATGATCGCGACCGACGGCGTGTTCTCTATGGACGGCACCATCGCCCAGCTGGACAAGATTTGCGACCTGGCCGATCAATACGACGCCATGGTAATGATCGACGAATGCCACGCCACCGGCTTCATGGGTAAAACCGGCCGGGGCACCCACGAGTACCGCAATGTCATGGGCCGGGTGGACATCATCACCGGCACCTTCGGCAAGGCGCTCGGCGGCGCTTCCGGCGGGTTCACGGCGGCGCGCCAGGAAATTGTTGACCTGTTGCGGCAACGGTCGCGGCCCTACCTGTTCTCCAACACGCTGGCCCCCGCTATTGCCGGCGCTACCATCAAGGTGATCGACTTGCTGAGCGGCTCTACGGCGCTGCGCGACAAGCTTGAGGCCAATACCCGGTACTTCCGCAAGGCCATGACCGAAGCCGGTTTCGATATCCTGCCGGGCGAACACCCCATTGTGCCCATCATGCTGTACGATGCGCCGCTGGCCCAGGAATTCGCCAGGAAACTGCTGGATGAAGGCATCTATGTCATCGGCTTCTTCTTCCCGGTTGTTCCGAAAGGCAAGGCCCGCATCCGGGTGCAGGTATCCGCCGGGCATGAAATGGCGCATCTGGAGAAGACGGTGGCGGCGTTTACGAAGGTCGGGAAAGAATTGGGCGTGGTGTGATCATGGCTGTACATTGAGAATTGAGTACAAAAACTTAACTTGTACCGGTTTTATTGGTCTCAAGTAAACTCAGCTTCTTCCCGGAGTACCAATCAACCGAAATCCAAAAGGAAATCGAATCCGTTGTGATTGAGTCGGCCGGATAAATCTCACCCAATGCGGTATGCTTCAAGGCATGAAAAAAGCTTTTTTTAAGCCCGTAATTGATGGTTTGGAGAAGGCCTCCGCCACCAAAACGGCCCGGCTGATCTTTGCCTTTTTCTTCCTGAGCCGCTGCCTGTTCAAATGGGTAACCGGGCACGATAATTTCGAGCTCTTCGGGGATTCTTACCGATACGATATCTTCAGCGACCAGCTCCTTTCGGGCAATTTCAATCTGGATGGTTTTGCCTTCATTATCGCTCCCTTGTATCCCTATTTTCTGGCCGGGATGAAACTCCTGTTCGGCGCTTATTGGCAAACGGCAGCGGTTGCCGTACAGTTTGCCGTTGTTTCCTGGTCGGGGGTGTGGTTATACCGCCTGGCCTTGCTGGTTTTTCAGCGCAGATCCGTTGCCTTGCTCACGGCGATCTTTTACAGCCTGTTTCCCAATACCTTATGGCTCAATTATACCTTGTCGCAGGAAACGCTGTTTCAATCGTTTTTCATCGGTTCTGTTTATTATCTGGTTGCGGCGTTGAAGGATTCAAAAGACGCCCTGATACGGTCGGCTGTGCTTTTCTCATTGGCCTTTCTTACCAAATCGCATTGTTTGCTGTATTCGCCCTTTATCGCCTTGTTGTTTTTGATGCAGAAAAAACGGCCTTTTTCGAGGCGATTGTACAGGGCCACCCTATACGCCGTGATCTGCCTTGCCTTTACAGTGCCGTACGGGCTGTACAACTTGCGGGTGAACGGCTTGTACGTATTGTCCAGCACGGGCTTCGGATCCAATTTCCATATGCACCACAGCGACGAAGGGTATAAGGAAACCTTTCCGGTTGTGGACAGCCTCACCGGACAGCGGATACCGGGCATCCTTTTCGCTTTTTACCGCGATTACGATTTCGGAAAATACGGCAAGGTCAACCGGTTGCCGCAAAAAGAAATGCAGGCGATGCACTGGCGGATGGCCCGGGAATGGATAAGAGAAAATCCGCGGAAGTTCCTGGAGCTGAAATGGTTCGCTTTCCGGCGTTTCTTCACGCCCGGACTGAGTAAGGCGCACTACCCCTTCAACACCTGGCTGGCCTCCTTTTTACTCGGCCTTCCGGTTTATTTGCTGGCTTACTTCGGCCTTTGGAAGGCATTTCGCACCGACATGCCCGACCATTTATGGATGTTCTTCCTGGTTTTTACCCTGTTTTTCTTCTTCGTCTTTTTTTGGCCGATGAGCCGCTTCAGGACCATAACGCTGGAGCCCTTTTACCTGATGTATGCGGCTTATGCCCTGGAAAATCTCCTGAACCGTTACCGCGAAAAGGACGGCGCGAAGACCTGAACACCTTGTAATGCGAAAATCAAGGTTTCACCTTTTTCACACCGGGTTGCTCGATCTCAAAATCCTCTGCGCTTTTGGCCTTTTTGACCATTTCCCGCACGTCGGCCAGCAGTTGTTTGGCGTCGTATACGATGCCGTCCTTGACGGTGTATTTCACGCCGCCGACCCGGACCACCTCATTGTTCTCATCAAGCCGGATGGCGCCGGTGCCGTAGAGGACTTTGAGGTCCATCAGCGGGTTTTCTTCCACGATCACGAAGTCAGCCAGTTTGCCGACTTCCACGGTGCCGATCTGGTCGTCCATGCCCAGCGCCTGGGCGCCGTAAAGGGTAGCGGACCGGATGACCTCCAGCGGGTGGAAACCGGACTCGCGCAGCAATTCCAGTTCCCGGATATACGCAAAACCGTAGAGCTGGTAGATGAACCCGGAATCAGAACCAGCGGTAACGCGGCCGCCGCGGTTCTTGTATTCGTTCACGAAGGTCATCCACAGGCGGTAGTTTTCTTTCCACTCCACTTCCTGTTCGGTTCCCCAGGCATGCCAGTAAGACCCGTGCGACATGCGGCTGGGCATGTAAAAGCGCCAGAGCGAAGGCATGGTATAATCCTCGTGCCACTCCGCCCGGCGAGCCCGCATCAGGTCGCGGTTGGCCTCATAGATGTTGAAGGTGGGATCTATGGTAAAATCCAGGGAAAGCAGCTCCTCCATGACGGCATTCCAATGATCGGAATAAGGTTGGGCCGCCTGTTTCCAGAGCTTGCCGGCTTCTTCAAAGCGGTTCTGCTCGTTCTGGTAGTTGTAGTCCAGGGGATAATTCTGTATGGTCCGGTCGGCAAACAGCGCTTCCGGTAAGCCGTACCAATGCTCCATGGAAGTAAGACCTGCCCGGGCCGAGTTCAGCACATTCCAGCGCGCCACGTCCATTTGGGCATGGTGGCAGGCGGAGCGCAGCCCCAGTTTTTTGTTCTCTCCCAGGGCCGCTGACATGATGTCCGGCGGCGCACCGAAGAACTTGATGCCGTCGGCGCCCTTTTTGGCGTTCTCGCGCACCCATTGCCGCGCTTCTTCCGGCGTGCTGATGGGTTTGTCCCAGCCCATTCCAAAGGCCGTGTAGGCTTTGATCCGGGGCGCTGTGATCTCATTTTTAGCACTGCGTTCCCGTTGGTCGAGCACCCAATCGAGGCCGTTCCCGCAGGATGGATCCCGGATGGTCGTAATACCGTGGCCCATCCAGAGTTTGAAAACGTATTCGGCATCCGCGCCCTGTGAGCCGCCGCCGATATGGCCGTGCATGTCCACAAAACCGGGCATCAGGTACATGCCCTCGCAATCGTATTCCTTGCCGCCTTCTTTCAGTTTTGGTCTGCGTTCAGGGTCGATGGGCACCCCTGGAAATCCGACCGTCCGCACCTGCGCTATCCTGTTGTTCTCCACGACAATATCCACCGGGCCGGTAGGCGGCGCTCCGTTGCCGTTGATCAGGGTAACGCCCCGGATAATCAGCTGGGAGTAAGGGCCGTCGCCCTCCGCCCGGTCCGGCGCTTTTTTGACCTGGGCTTGTACCGCAGCGGCACAAAGGAAAATGCTGAACAGGATCAAGGTGGCTTTTTTCATGTCATGCGAGTGTTTGAAAAACCCAAATCTAATGATTTCGCACTGGAAATGGATCACCTAAACTTAAAACATTAAAAAAAGGAATTCCACATCAAGACCCGTATCTTTGGCGCCTCAATTGAAAACATGTCAGTCAACAAGGAAATAAAACGGATCACGACCCATGTCCTTCAGGCTATGAAACTCCGGGGAGAGAAGATCAGCATGCTTACGGCATATGATTATTCCCTCGCCAGGATTGTGGATGAAGCCGGAATCGATATCATTCTGGTCGGGGACTCGGCCAGCAATGTCATGGCGGGCCATGAAACCACCCTGCCCATCACCCTCGATCAGATGATCTACCATGCCTCATCGGTCGTACGGGCCGTTAAAAGGTCACTGGTCGTCGTTGACCTGCCCTTCGGCACCTATCAGGGCAATTCCAAGCTGGCGCTGGAATCGACCATCCGCATCATGAAGGAAGCCGGCGCCCATGCCGTCAAACTGGAAGGCGGCGCTGAAATTTCCGATTCCATCCGCCGCATACTCACGGCCGGTGTGCCGGTCATGGGCCACCTGGGGCTTACCCCGCAATCCATCTACAAATTCGGCACCTATACTGTAAGGGCCCGGGAAGAAGCTGAAGCCGAAAAGTTGATGGAAGACGCCCTGACGCTTCAGGAATTGGGTTGCTTCGCCGTTGTGTTGGAAAAGATCCCCGCCGAGCTCACCAAAAAAGTCTCCGAAAAACTCCACATCCCGACCATCGGCATCGGCGGCGGGGTGCATGCGGATGGACAGGTACTGGTCCTGCACGATATGCTGGGGATCACCAAGGAATTCCAACCCCGGTTCCTTCGCCGGTATCTCGACCTGTTTGAGACCATCAAAGGGGCTGTGGAGCATTATATTGAGGACGTCAAGAATCGGGATTTCCCGAACGAACAGGAGCAGTATTGATGGAGGGGTGACCACGGGATTGCGAGGTTTTTCCCCGATTTGAGCTTCTTTCTGAGAATTGGTGGGTAACCACAAGGGGATATTGATGGGTAACCACAAGGGGATATTGGTGGGTAACCACAAGGGGATATTGATGGGTAACCACAAGGGGATATTGGTGGGTAACCACAAGGGTTACCCCAACTAGGGTTACCCCAACTAGGGTTACCCCAACATTTGGCCGGATTCGGTCGTTAATTACATGATCTTCAACATTCACCCTGAACCTGCATATGAGCAAAATCGTACGACTATCGCTTCTGATCCTTCTGGCCGCCCTCATTCTGGGTGGCGCCTACCTGTATTACCGGTTTGTGGCCAGTTCGGCGGTTCCGCCCAGAAGCGAGCCCTACTACGTTGAAATCCCCACAGGATCTGATTTTGAAGAAGTGGTCAAGTTGCTGAAGGACGGCGGCATGATCAAGGACGAAGGCGTCTTCAGGTGGCTCGCTGACAAGATGCAGTACCAAAAAGATCCCATGCGTTCCGGCAGGTTCAGAATCGAGCCGGGCTGGAGCATGATCGATCTGATCCGGCACTTGCGTAACGGCAAGCAGGACCCGGTTCAGGTTGTACTGACCACTGAGCGGGAACCGGAAAACGTGGCTGCAAAAGCCGCCAGGTTCATCGAGCCCGATTCATTGGAGTTGGCGGCCTTGTTCAAGGATATTCCCTATATCCAATCGCTGGGCTATACGCCCGAAACCCTGATGAGCCTGTTCATTCCCAATACCTACGAATTCTACTGGAATACGCGCCCCAGGGAATTTGTCGACAGGATGGTCAAAGAGCACAAGAAATTCTGGGACCAGGACCGCCGCAAGGAAAAAGCGGCTGCCCTTGGATTGACCCCGGCTGAAGTGTATACCCTCGCTTCCATCGTCGAGAAGGAGACCCTGCAAAACAGCGAGAAGAAGCGAATGGCCGGCGTTTACCTCAACCGGCTCAAGGTCGGGATGCCGCTTCAGGCCGATCCGACCTGCGTTTTTGCGACCCGCGATTTCAACACCAAACGGGTAACGGATTACCATACCAAATTTGATTCGCCCTACAATACCTACCTGTATAAAGGACTGCCGCCCGGCCCGATCGCCATGGCCTCCATTTCGAGCCTGGATGCCGTGCTCAATGCCGAACAGCATGATTACATTTTCTTCTGTGCCAAAGGCGACGGCTCAGGTCTGCATTCCTTTGCCAAAACGCTGGCGGCCCACAATAAGAATGTGGAGATCTACCGGGAGAATTTGCGGAAGCAGGGTTTGCGGTAGAAGATCATTGTGGTTTATCCGCTATTTTTTCACCACAAAGTCACAAACATGAGCTTTCCCGGATTTTGTAACACGGTAAGCACGGGATGTTTTTTATTGAACCACATGAGAAACAGTAGAAAACAATAGTTAAATACAATAAAATGGCGCTTTCACTTTCGCGCCATTTTATTGTCCTGCTTATGTGTTCTACTGTGCCTAATATGGTCAAAAATCTTTCAATGTAAAAATTCGGGATGGCTCATATTTGCTTTCATGCCAAAGGCGTGGTGGTTCGCTATTACTCCACTTTCACCACCTGCTTGTGCATCACATACCCTGCCATGCGGATGCGCAGGTTGTATATCCCGGCAGGCAGCCTTTCTAATGAGAGCTGATCGGTGTTCCGGAAGGCCAGGCCGGTAGCCCTGCCCGCTGCATCCAGCACGATCACCTCATCCGGGATATACCCGTAGGGATTGCTGATGCGCAGGTCGCCGTCCGTCGGGTTGGGCACCAGGCGGATGCTGCGCTTGAGATCCAGCAGGGCCGGCGCTTCGGTTTGTGTCGTCAGTTTAAGGAATTGGGATTGCGGCTGAACCGGAATGCGGATCTCATGGTCGTCGATCACCAACGGCGAAGCGATGTCCACCTCCGTGCCATGTATGCCGGCGATATCGTCAATGACCCCGATCAGGTAGGCGATGGTCCCGTAACCGGTCACATTGTTGTGGTCCGTACGGCTCAGGGCGATCTGGATCTTGCCGTCGGCGGCGAACGTCCGATCGATGGTGATCAGGTTGACCCCCGGTTCTCCGAACCAGCTGGTCGGATATTGTACCGAAACATTATTCAGGTCGATAACAGACGGATCAATGGAAACCGTAAAAGCGATCCCGTAAACGTCTTCCGCGGGATGTGCCGCGGTGCCGAAAATAAGGGGAATCTCAAACTGCGCGCCCGGGCCTAATCCCGTGATGCCCGATAGATCGACCGAGATTTCCGGGTCGATCTCGGTATGCGGCAGCTCTTCGATCGGCTCCGACGGGCCATGCGAAAGGCCGTAGTTGACGCCGATAATATCCCGGTCCGCCTGGTTGACCACCCCGTCGCCGTTGCAATCCGCGTGCTTGAAATTGAGGCCGTCGGCAAAGGATTGATTCCAGTCGGCAGCCTGATAGGCGGCCCATTGGAAACCGGTTTCCGGCCGCTCAGGGCCTTCGGAGCCGTAAGCCAGGCCCACATTGAGCAGGTCCACATGGCTGACCAGGTTGTCCGAATTGCCGTCGCCGGGCCATACATTGTCATCGTCCTGGGTGATGCAAATGTTGTCCAGGAACAGGCTGCCGGAAGCGGAGATGACCAGTTTCTCAATTATCCCTGAAAGGGTCATGGAACCGGCGCGACCGTCGTTGGAAGCCGGGAAGACTTCCAGGGTCACGCCGGAGCCAAGATCGGCCGGCAGGTTGACCGGATGGGTAGCAACTACCGGATCCCCGCCGTTGACTGCAATGCTGATCTCCGTACCCGGGAAGAAATAATCCAGGGTGATGGACACGGCCGGCTGCGGCAATCCTGCCAGATCAAAGCCCAATCCTGAATTGGACACGCCGGCAATATGCCCGATGGCGGCCGTGAATTCCGGATACGGGGTTTCTTCCAACACTACGGCGTAACAGGTATTGCACCCGTTGTCGTCGGCGGGCGTGTAGATGACCGGCACGTCATCCTCCTCCGTGATTTGATCCAGGGGGTCGTAACCGGTGATCGGGCCGAAAATTCCCGGTTCGGTTTCTTCCCATTCAATACACTCTTCATTAGCGCAATAAATCGGTTCAAGGGTTTTGCTGGTCTGGCAAAGCAGGCTCTGATCGGTGACCTTGAATTGCCAGGTTGAATTGGGATTACCCGGCAGCGGGCCAAGCGTCAGGTACAGGTCGTCATAAGCGTAGGTCTGGCTCATCTGGGCGCCGCCGGCCGGGCCGTAGGCCAGTATGAGGGAGTCCGATCCATTGAGGATGTGGACGTTGAGGTCGACCAGGAAAGTGCCGTCGGTGGCGCAATCGTAGGGTTCGACCACCATATCGTACAGCCTGCAACAGGGAATATCAAGGGGAACGGTCATCCGGCAATCCCCGTTGTGGAGATCAGCCACGCTCAGGGTTTCGCCCTGGAACTGGAACAATGAAAGGCCGTCTACCGATAACGGCAGGCTGGAATAAGGATATTCGCCGACCTGGACATTGCCGATAAACAGGCGGAAATAATCGCTTTCCGGGTGAACCACCTCAAATGTGAGGTTTGTAATGGCAAAGAGCGGCTCGTTCTGGTTGCAATGGATATTGAAATCCAGGCCCGAAATGCTGCATTCCTCGCAACTTACAGGACCGAGATCAATCGCACTATGGCAATCCGGATTTTCATTGTCGATCACTGCAAATTCGTAGGGCGTAGTGCCGTTTGCTTCAAGCGGTCCGAGCGTGATGACCTGATTGCCGTATTGGAAATTGCCGTAATTGTGGCCGTTGCCCTGGATATGGAATCCCTGGCCGCCCACATTGTTATAATTGAAATGCAGGTCGACATAAAACTGGCCGTTCTCGCAATCCTTGACCTCGGCGGTCACATCGGAGATATGGCAATCGCCGCTGCAATCCACGGGGCCTACCTCTACGTATCCGAAACAGGCGGGATTGGCAATGTCCAGCAGCAGGAAATCGTAAACCGTTGTACCGTCGCCTGCAAAAGGCCCGAGGGTAATATACGGCGCTGCGCCGTACTGGTAGGGGCCTGAAATGGCGCCGTCCGCAAAGATATAGTACCCCGCAGCACCGGGATTGGGATTATGAAAAGCGATGTCCACCATGAATTGACCGTCGACACAAGGGTAGGTTTCCGCAATCAGGTCGTTGAAACCGCATTCCGGTTCGACACATTGATTGGGCAGCACAATGTAATTGCAGCAGTCGGCAGCATCGTTGGCGCAGACCCTGACCGTGATGTGATCGGCAGTGGACGCCACCTCCACATTCTGGAGCAGGAACGGCGGCTGTTGCGGGTAGTAGCCGATATGGTGGTCATTGATGTACACATCCACCCCTTGGCTGACCGGAGATACGATTCCGAAATCAACCATGATATTGTAATGGTTCACCCCGTTTGCTTGTTCGCAAGCCTGAATTTCGGCGGACAAGTCGACCACATGGCAATCTCCCTCGCAAAATACGGGTCCGAGTTCACGGCCGCGGTCACATTGTCCCGAACTGTCGAAGACCTTGAAAAACCAGCCTGAATTGGGATTTCCCGTGAACGGGCCTACCAGAATGGGGAGCTGACTGTAGGCATAATTGCTTTCATACAACTGGTTGTTGACATACAGGTCGAAATGCTCCGAAGGTGTATTGTGCTCGAAGTATAAGTTGAAATAAAATTGACCGCTATCGTTGCAGGGCAAGGTGTCCAGCAAAATCGGACCGATTTCGCAGACCTGGGCCGGTTCGCAAGGCAATTCATACGTGTAGGTCAGGCAGCAATCCGGATGGGTTATGGAACAAATGGTCCAGATCTCGGGTTGCTGGGCCGGCACGGGGAATTCGAGATTGATAATACCGTTGGGATTTCGGGTGATGGTATGCCCTTCGCTATTGGTGATCGTGACGGACTGACCGAGGTTATCGCCGACCAGTACGGCTTTTGCGTTGTAAAACCCACCCTGGCCGCAAGTCACGCTGAGCACTTCTACGGATTCGAGGTTGCAATCGCCGCTGCACCCCGGATTGAGGAGGTTGATCGTTTCGCAACAGTTGGGAGAGTCGTTGCCGCAGACGGTAATATTGAAATCATTGGCATTGGGTGGAACGTGGACTTCCTGCAGGAGGATGGGGCCGTCCTGTGGGAAATAATTGTAGAGTTCGCCGTTCACGTATACATCGGCGCCTTGTCCGACCTGATTGACGACGTGATAATCCAGCAATACGCGATAGATGGTCGATTGATTATTAGTGATCTGGCAACCCACGATTTGCGCTGTCAGGTCGTGTACTTCACAGGGCTCCGGATTGGTGCAGCCTGCCAGCGAGACATTGAGATCGGCACAGCAATTGTCCTGATCATTGGCACAAACCAGCACATGGATGGAGGAAGTGGTGTTGGGAAACGCCAGGTTGGTGACGGTAAACGGCGCCGACTCAAAGAAGCCGGCCGGTTCGCCGTTGATCCGGACATCAAAGCCCTGGCTGAGGGAATTGACGGCTTCGAGGTTGACCTGAAGGTCAAACTGGACCCAGGTGTTGTTTTGTACGGGATGACAATTGGCCACTTCTGCTGCCAGGTTGACGATCTGACAGGGTTCCTGGCCAAAAGCCCAAATGGTCAGGAAAAACTGGAAAAGGGCAATCAAGGACAATTTGCGCATAATCATTAGGTATTGGCTCGTCATGGAATCGAATTTCACGTTACAAAAATCAAAATATAAATCCATCCGGGAAAAAACTTATTCCAGCTGTTTTTGGGAAAAATTTTGTTAAATTTAGCTATTTTTGATCGCTAATAGCTGAATTCCAGCATTTAAAAAAATTGCACATTTGGATTTTTTATGCTTAAACATAGTGTAATCAATATCCTTTCCGGTTTTGACCGCAAGGAAATGACGCGGTTCAAGGCATTTGCCTGGTCTCCCTACTTCAACAAACACGATGAAGTCCGGAACCTGATCGATTATTTCAATGACATATATCCTCATTTTACGGAACAAACCTGCAACCGGCACATCATTTTTCCGCATGTTTTTCCGGGAGCGCCCCATGATCAGGCCAGGCTGGCGGTGGTTTTCTCCTATACCCGCAAGCTGGCCGAACAATTCCTGATCCAGGAGGCCTTTAAAGAAGAGACCCAGCCGGCACGGGTTATGCTGCTCGGGCAACTCCGGAAGCGAAAACTGTTCGACCAGTATGAAAGACTGCTGGAACGGACGGAAAAAGATCTGGAAGAAAGCGCCTGGCGGGACGGCGCCCATTTCCAAAGGATGCACGCGGTGGCCGCCGAAGCGGATCATTTTTTCACCCACGCCAAAAAAGAAGAGCGGCTGGGCAGCCTGGAGCAAAAACAGCGCAGCCTCGATGTCTATTATCTGTCGACCAAGCTTAAAGACGCTGTAGAGATGCAGATCCGGCGCAATCTCCGCCAATTCGATTATTCCAGCCGGTTGCTGGAGCATGTGCTGAAGGAAGTGGAGCACAATATGGACCTCTACGCCGCCACTCCGACCATCCTCTTATACTACCAGCTTTACCGGATGTTTTCGGATACAGCCCATCAGTTCTACTATGAAGCCAGGGCTACCCTGGTCCGGGCAAAACCCTTCCTGCCGGAGCCCGAACTTGCCTCCATTTACAATTATTTTCAGAATTACTGTATTCGGGAGATCAATCGGAACCAGGAGCCTTTTCTGGATGAACTTTTCGGCCTGTACCAGATCCAGCTGGAGCAAGACCTGTTGCTGGAAGATGGTTTTTTGCCGGAATGGCATTACAAGAATATAACCACAACCGCCATCCGGTTGAGTAAACTGGAATGGATCAAAAATTTCCTGGAGCAATTCAGAGGCAAGCTAAGGCCGGAGGTGGCCGAAAATGCTTATTGCTTCAATATGGCTGCCTACTTCCACGCCTGCGAATCTTACGATAAGGTGCTGGAACTGCTGAATCAGGTAACTTACAGCGATATCCGGTACAGCCTTGGCGCCAGAGCGTTGTTGTTGCGCACTTATTATGAATTGGAAGAGGACGAAGCCTTGTTTTCCCTGGTGGACTCTTTCAGGCAATTCCTCCAACGGCATAAGTTGCTGGCCGACTCCCGCCGGAACGGTTACGACCATTTATTCCGGTTTACCCGAAAGGCCGCCCAGCTAAGAGCCGCTTTGGGATATTCTTCAGCAAAAAAAGCAAAACAGGAACTCCTGCGCCTGGAACAGGAAATAGATATGGCGCCTTCCGTGTTCAATAAAAGCTGGCTTCAGCAAAAAATCAGGGACCTGATCGAAGGCAGGTTGTGAATTATTATGGCTCCCAGTTTAAGAATATTGCGGTTCTTTAGGATTGGTCATCGAATAACTTAAAATTAGCAACTAATAAACCTTCTAAATACCTTGTCTTTAAAAGGGATTCCACTGACATTTCTACTTCATTAAAAGCTTTATTTGGATCAGATGGCAGAATTACTCTTAACACATATCTACAATTTGAATCTACGTCTAAAAGAAATCGATACTTTCTATTAGAATGTATAAAAGAGCTCACAGGAAGATATGTTTTTATTTCTTCAAGTAGATATCCTTTTTGTCGTAATACATTTTGTACTTCAGTTAGCCGACTAAAAAAAGGTTTTATTTCAATACGTATCTGCTGTGCATGTTTTAACCCGATTTCAGTTAAAGCATAGTGCTTTACGCCTTCATAATCTATAGACTTAATAAATTCCTTTGACTTTAAATCTGTTAAAATTTCATTTGGATGTAGTCGTGACTTTAAAAGACTGATAACGTCTTGATTCCATTTATAATAGCTTAACCCATTCTCGAAATTCGACAAATAAATTAGCCCATAATCCGATTTTGAAAAGTTATTGTTTTCCATCACACTACTGGACATTTTTGAAAAAGGCGGAAGAAAGCACGACTTTTGTGTTTACCACAACATAAAAAACGATGCTTCCTCCGCACTTACGCAAATTTACGGAACTGTCGAAGGGGTAAAGGGTACCCTGCACGGTCGGGGCGGTCTGCACGTGGTACAGGCCGTGGCTGCTGCGTGAGGTCCACACCACGCCGGTGGAACTGACACCCAGCCCGTTCACGCCGGATATGAAGGTGAAGATATTCGGGAAGGTGGTCCACTCCGTCCCGTCGAAGCCGACCGCGCCGCCGGAACTGGCTGTTGCCCAGACCTTGTTGTCGGCCCCGATCACCACTTTGGAGTAGGAGGGGCCGAAACCCGACAAAGTGTAATTGGTAAAATTATTTCCCGGGCCCGTGTATTTGGCCAGATCCGGGCCGGATTCCAAGCCGCAAAAGCCGATTCAAAACTCAACCACCGTTTTCTCCACCGTTGAACCCGGTCATACTGGACTCCCAAATTCTGCGACACTTGCATGTTGGCCAACCCCTTGCTGATCTCCAATATGATCTGACTTCGACCAGCTTCCGACACACTGGATTTTCGTTGGCTCTGGAGCTGTTCCAATATCGATCTTTGCAACTCGCTGACTTGTATTTTCAAACTCTTCGGCGTTGGCATCCCTTTTTTCTACGCAAGATACTAAACTCAAGCCTTAATTGAATTTAGCCCTACTAGATTCTTTGATAATCGATAAACGCGTCTTCACTAAATCCATATTTATTTATTTTAATCGGCAACTCACAATGCCATTCGACAATAATTGAATTTGTTTTTTTTTCTATTAATTTCAAAGTTTCAGCCAACAACTTCCTGTTCAAAGTTGAGGCTGGTTCAAAACTCACTCGATCTTCATTTATGCCATTCTGGAAGAAATACAATTCATTCGTAAATAAGTTTTCACTCAACTGGACAACAAAAGTCTTATCTCTAAATATATAACAAGAAATAATTTCGGGGAATTTTCTAAAAATCAATTTTAAATTATTTTCTACAATCCCAAAAAAAAGAAACATGAATTTAATTTAATTTTCATACTTTTCAAATTTGCCAAAATATCATCGTCAGGAAAATCAATAACGGTTCTCGATTGATTATCTGTATAGCATAGCTCTATTAAACTCAAATTTGAAACAAACGAATTAACAACCCCATTAAAAATAATTTTAAAATATTCGTTTTTTTTCAAACTTCCCAGTGTATTCAAATTCAAACACACCTGCATCCTTGCTCCCGCTAAACTGCTCTACCAATTGATCAAATGACAGATATTTCATAATTAATTTTTTAAAATTATTTCGCCGTCTTTACAATGAACGATTATCTTATCAATCCAATCGTCGAGTGGCCTATTATACAATCCGGCATCAGTAAATCCATCCCAAGCAAATTGAGCTTCACTTTTAGAAATTTTGTCAGCTTTAATCCTAACCTCTGTCTTAAAAATATTACCTACTATTTGATCATAGGCTTCCTTAGCCTTATTTATTATACCTTTCTGCTGGCCATAAACCGTTTCCGATTGAAGTACCTTAACTTCTATAGCTTGTCCGGTTGATTTAATAAATCCATCAAAGCCCGGATTGTTTTTTTAGGAGGCAAAACAATATCTTCATTTATTAATTCACCTATTTCATTTAAAAATTCAGCATCTTTATGGTCTATTTCCCCACCTTCTTTCATGAGAATTTTGCTATAAAATGAGTTATCTTTTTTCCGAGCCTTGATTAATTTCCCCAAATCCAATCCTAGTATTTCAGCTAATTTATCAGCGCAAGAATTATGCACCAACACCCCACTTGCGCCAACAAAATAGTTGTGATCCCGCCAGACTTCCAGGTTAAAAACTCTTTCCGGTCCTTGTAGCCTCTTATTTTTTGATACTAGTACGGCCTTTTGGCTCCCTTTTATCTTTACGGTTTCTCCCAAAGCGATCATCCCAGCCTCCACATAAGTTTGCTGATCATTTGAAAAAAAAGGATGATTCGGTGTAGCGCTTATGGTGTCCCCTGTTGAAAAAATATAATCCCATACTTCGGGTGCAGTCCTTTCAAACCACCCTGTAATAGGACGATACCTAAATGGTCTTAACTCAGGTGTGTTTTCAATGCGCGTATCAATAAAACTCGGCTGGATATCTTTTACCTCCGCGACACCATTGATACCCATTTCGGGAATGTCAACCTGAATATGATTTCCAATTTTGTCAGCCTCTTGGGACAAAATCCACCAATTCGGTCGGCGCAACATAATTTTCACCAGCCCGCCGTCGGTCTCAGTCATTTCCAGCGAGACCCATTTCCAGGTATATGGTGTTATTTCTTCATTATCAATTTTACTGCTTTGGATCGGTAGCTGATAATTTTTCTTATCAAATGTCAGGCCGTCTGAACTGTGGTTATAGGTCAGGACAAATTCGTGGTCAAACTGGCGGTTAATCCGCTTTTGAAGTTCTAAATCTTCAGAAGAATATGTGCTTAACGCAGGAGGGAAAGCAGTAAACCAAAAATTCTTCAGTACAGCGGTATCTGCCAATAGTTGTCGGAGCGGGGTTTCAACCCGCTCTTCATTAAAAGATGTTTGAGGAATATTTACAGCAGAGACCAATTGTCCAATTGCTGTACCAGGTTGAGCCCAATGAAAAATAAAAAACAAGGTAATTTGCAGCCAATTTTTCATTTCTTTTTTTAGTTCAAGCAAGGCATATCCTTTTCTGGATCTGACCGCTAAGTTAAGAAAATACGATTATGATTTCAAGACCTGACTATTAAAATGACGGAACCAAGCCTCGAAATTTGGCAAAATTTTCAATAGGGACCAATCCTGCCCGGGTATGCACAAGCGTATTTTTTATAAAACAACCGTATTTTACCTTACAAATTAATTTTTCCACAGTTGCTGTAGAGTTTTCTACAAAATCCTCGACAGCCACTTTCCAGGCATTCCTATTGGTCAATCCTTTCAAGGTTTGCTTAACTTTTGGCAGCAAGTCGGCTAACAGATTTGTTCCTCCTGTTATATAATCCAAAATCACCTCAAACAAAACTTTTCCAATCGCATAACCAGAAGACGCTAAGCCTGTTCTTGGATCTAATTGGTCGAAAAAAGTCACAATCCCGTCCCAAATGCCTTTGACAAGTTGTTCGGGGTTATTAAAAACATACTTAATCACCTGAAGCGCTTTTCCTGCAAATTCCTTATCTTTTTCAAATTTAGCATTATATGCACCTTGTTTCCACCAATGATATAAGGAACTGATTATCCAATGCAGAGAACCCGGCGGCGTCAGGGAAGTTGCTGTTTGAGCAATCTCATACAAGAAATTAATTGTACCTAACAAGCCATCCAGTACACCGCATACAACGCCAATCTGAAATCCTATTGGTCCCTCCAGAAAAACATTTTTGAAATACGGATGATTTAGATAATCATCGTTTTTTAATATGCAACACCAGGCATTCCAGTCAAATAAGCTACAACTTACCTCCGTACAAGGGTCATTTAATGTTTTTTCAAAGTTGTGTGAACCTCCGTTTCCTTTTACCGTAATTGCAGGCTCGGATTCTCCTCGCTCCCAATAACCTGCCATTGCATTTTGAAATTCAGAATTAAGTATATTTTCAATTTCCGCTGAGCTATAATTTACTTTTAATTTACAATATAATGTATCTCCTCCTGTCGTACTGTTGTGATCAAAATGCATCCATATTATAAGCTTGTGTGATAAACTTTCCATCTGCTGTGTTGCAGAGGAATAGTCAGTATCGGCATCACTCACCAGATTAGAGGTAATTAACACAGCTGGTCTATCAAAACTTATCGAATCATAAGCTGATTCAACCTGATCTCGGAGATAAGAACTTGAATTGAATTTGATCCCAGCATAATCATATATATCTGGTCCAAATTGTGTAGAGTTGTCCGCCGTGAGCGTAAAACTTCCTTCCACTTCAACCCTTTCAAACCCGGCGAGTTCCAGTTCATTATCTATGGATTGATTGCCACTCACCAGATTGAATAATATATCCATGCCTGCTATTTCAACCTGATAATTTTCGGAATTAGAGAAATTGGTAATTGCCGATGTATTTTCTATTGTTTGTTGGATTTTCGCCGATATTGCTTCTTGCTGCAAGGCATTAAAATTGGACGAAGGCGCGAAATCCGGAAGCTTTAATGCTGAACGGTATTTTAATGTGCCATCAGACTTGTGCTCTTTTATGATAATCAAAAAATAGGGGTCCTGTGTTTGATGTTGTTCTATGATTGCCCGGTACAAATATTCAAAACCTTCCGATTCATCCGTAAAATGAAGTAACGGATATATAGGTAATAAACGCCGTTTGACTTGGATAAGAAGGTGTAATCAAGTCTTTCAACTGGCATGCCTTTGCCACTAAAAGATCCATGTTGGTATAGAGCAAAGGGATGCCGGAATTAGATTGTCCAACCTGGAAACAGGTTTGACCATTCGCGCCGGTAAGCGCCATCCACAAAAGCAGAAACAGGTATGCCGTCTTTTTCATAATGCCGAAGGGTTTGGTTTGTTAAATTCTTTTGTTTTCGGGTCGGGTGTCGGACACCTCAGAGGTGTCCGACACCCAGCTGCCTACCGCTGACTTCGACTCCGCTCAGTCACCGGAGATTAAAGCTGAACCATCTGCAAAGTTGCTAGTACCCGCCCGCCTTGCTCCACGTGCAGGGTGTAAACGCCCGGTGTGAGTTCTTCGGTTTCGCAGGTGATCTCCGTTTGTCCGTCCGGCAACTGCCAGGCGGCGGCGCGCTGACCGAGGGCATTGTACAACACGGCGGTCTTGCTCTGCAGTCCGGCAGCTTCCGGGCTCAGGGCCAGGCGGAAGTCCGTCCTGACCGGGTTGGGATAGAGCCGGAAATGGTCCTGATACGGGTGCGTTTCCACGGTACCGGAGACCGGGTTCTCGGTGATCACCGCCAGGTCGGTGCTGAAATCCAGGCAGGCCCAGAGCCGGTCGCGGCTGTCCATGAACAGGCTCCGCAGGATGAAGCCCGTCCCCAGGCCGAGGGTATCGAAGGGATAAAGGGTCCCCTGCACGGTCGGGGCGGTCTGCACGCGGTACAGGCCGTAGCTGCTGCGCGAGGTCCACACCACACCGGTGGAACTGACGCCCAGCCCGTTCACGCCGGATATGAAGGTGAAGATATTCGGGAAGGTGGTCCACTCCGTCCCGTCGAAGCCGACCGCGCCGCCGGAACTGGCTGTTGCCC
>WBZL01000333.1_pt1 | contig 52559 bp, 48 predicted proteins | sample 5204291 | NCBI WGS metagenome assembly WBZL01 (sample SAMN12344345, study PRJNA552823) | activated sludge metagenome | biome: Activated sludge suspended growth; feature: Nitrification reactor; material: Wastewater; isolation source: activated sludge from nitrification reactor of wastewater... | reverse complement strand
CACGTCGTCGATGATCTGGTTGCTCAGGTCCCGGATGTGGGGCATGAGCTCGCGCACCCGGGCGGGGGTGAACCCCCGGTTGATCATCCGCCGTTGGCGGGTGTGCTCGGGGTCGTCCTCGCACAGCAGCGACAGCGGGGCCTTCAGCTTGGGCCGCACCCCGTTGCTCGTGATGTACCGCTGCGGGTCACGGGAGATCTCGAAGACGTCCTCGTAGCGGGCGCCGACCCACAACCCGTTCGTCTCGTCCCGGTAGAGCGTGTCCTGCTCCCGGAGCCACCGGTAGGCGTCCCACGGGTCGTCGTAGAGGGCCGTGTCGCAGAAGTCGAGGTGCATGGGGTCCTTCTGGGGTCTCGGGGGGTGGATCAGGGGCTCGCCGCGCCCGGCACGGCGACGGTCTCGGTGTCACGACCGGAGCGCAGCAGCGCGCCGGAGAGGGCGTCGGTGGCCTCGCCGTCCACGACGGCGGCCTGCCCGTTGACGAAGACCCGGACGATGCCGTCCGAGCCGGCGTAGAGGCGTTCGCTGTCGGCGGGCAGGTCGGCGACCTTGCGGACGCGGCGGGCGCCGATGGTGGCGGGGTCGAACAGCACCAGGTCGGCGTGCCAGCCCTCCTGCACCCGGCCCCGCTCGCGCAGGCCGAAGAGGCGGGCGGGCACCTCGGTCATCGAGCGGACCGCCCGCTCCACCGAGAGCAGCTTCCGGCCGCGGAGGCAGTCGGCGAGGAAGGCCGTCGGGTAGGTCGACCCGAGCATGCGGTCGAGGTGGGCGCCGGCGTCCGAGCCGCCGACCATGGCGCGGTCCGAGTCGATCAGCGCCATGCGCAGCTCCCAGCTGGCGGCGTCGTCCTCGGGCGGCAGCGGCCACAGCACGGTGCGCAGCTCGTCGGCGAGGACGATGTCGACGAGGGTGTCGAACGGGCTCGTGCCCCGCTCCTCGGCGATGTCGCCGACGCGTCGGCCCTCGAGGGCCTTGTTCTCGGGGGCGTAGGTGTCGCCGATCTCGTACTTGGCCCAGCCGCTGAGGCGCTTCAGCACCCCCGCTTCGTCGGACTTGGCCGCCTCCTGCATGCGCCGGCGCACCTCGGGGTCGCGGAGCTTGGCCATGCGCTCCGGCACGGGGAGGGTGAGGATGGTGTCCCAGTAGGGCATGAGGGTGAGCGCGCAGCGGGTGAGGAAGCTCATGTTCATGGGCACGAGCGTGGGCATGGTGAGCGCGACGACCTTGGCGCCGTTCGCCGCGGCGTGGCGAGAGGCCTCGAGCTGGCGCTCCATCTCCGCCTCCGACCGGGCGTCGACGGTGAGCACGTTCCAGTTGAGGGGACGCCCGGCGGCGAGCGACATCGCGGTGAGGCGCTCGATCTCCTCGTCGGAGAAGCCCTTCAGGCAGCCGTCGGTGATGTACTCGAGGGTCGTGCCCTCGTGGTGGGAGACCACCTCGCAGAGGGCGAGCACCTCGGCGGTGTCGGCCGAGCGGGACGGGATGGGCTTGCCGTCGCCGTCGTTGTGGGTGAACGACTGCGACGAGGAGAAGCCCAGGGCACCCGCGGCGAGCGCCTCGTCGAGGAGCGCCTTCATGGCGGCGAGGTCCTCCGGCTCGGCGAGGTTGCCGCTCCCCCGCTCGCCCATGACGAAGCGGCGCAGCGCACAGTGCCCGACGAGGAAGGCGGCGTTCACGCCGAGCGTGCCGTCGAGGTGGTCGAGGTACTCGGGGAACGAGGTCCAGCCGCCACCGACGCCGGCCCGCAGCGCCTCGAGGGGCATGCCTTCGACCTCGGACATCATCTCGAGGGTCCAGTCGACGTCCTCGGCCCGCAGCGGGGCGAGGGTGAAGCCACAGTTGCCCGAGATGACCGTCGTCACCCCGTGCACGTTCGACGGGGAGCCGTGCGGGTCCCACAGGAGCTGCGCGTCGTAGTGGGTGTGGGGGTCGACGAAGCCGGGGCAGAGCACCAGGCCGGCGCCGTCGACCACCTCGGCCGCCTCCTCGCCGGCGGCGGAGCCGACGACGGCGATGCGGCCGTCGCGGAGGCCGACGTCGGCCACGAAGGCGTCGGCGCCGGTGCCGTCGACCACGGTCACGCCGCGGATGATCACGTCGAGCACGAGAGGACTCCTGGGGTCAGGTAATGGTTGTCGGCCCCGATCCTGTCAGTCCAGGTCCAGGCCGAGAAGCCGGATGGCGTTGCCGCGCACGAGGGCGTGCACCGTCTCGTCGTCGAGGTGGGCCATCTGCTTCTCGGCGACTTCGCGGCAGTGCGGCCACGTGGAGTCCGAGTGGGGGTAGTCGGTCTCGAACAGCAGGCGGTCGGTGCCGATCGCGGCGAGCGAGTCCGGGGTGAGCCCGTGGTCGTCGTCGAAGAAGCAGCCGTACATCTGGCGGTGGAAGTAGGTGCTCGGCGGCAGCGGGATGGTCTCGGCCACGCCGCCCCAGGCCCGGTTGCTCTCCCACACCTTGTCGGCCCGCTCGAGCACGGCGGGGATCCAGCCGATCTGGCCCTCGGAGTAGGCGATCTGCAGGTTCGGGAAGCGCACGAGCACCCCCGACATCAAGAAGTCGACCACGGACGCCATGGCGTTGCCGAAGGTCAGGCTGGAAGCGACGAGCGGGGGCGCGTCGGCCGACGTGGAGGGCATCCGCGACGACGACCCGATGTGCACGTGCAGCGACACGCCCCGCTCGTCGCAGGCCTGGAAGAAGGGGTCCCAGAAGTCGGTGTGGATCGAGGGCAGGCCCAGGTGGGCCGGGATCTCGGAGAACGTCACCGCCCGGACGCCGCGGTCGGCGTTGCGGTGGACCTCCCTGGCCGCCAGCTCGGCGTCCCAGAGCGGGATGATGATCATCGGCACGAGCCGGCCGCCCGAGTCGCCGCACCACTCCTCGACCATCCAGTCGTTGTAGGCGTGGATGCAGGCCAGGCCGAGCTCCTTGTCGGCCGCCTCGGTGAAGGTCTGGCCGCAGAACCGCGGGAAGGTGCTCGGGAAGCAGAGCTGGGCCTCGATGTGGGCCTCGTCCATGTCGACGAGCCGGGCGGCCGGGTCGTAGCACCCGGGGCGCATCTCGTCGTAGGTGGTGGGGCTGACCGTGACGTCGGCCCGGTCGTAGCCGATGGCCGACTCGACCCGGGTCCGGGGGATCATCAGCTTCTCGAAGCGCCACCAGTCGCACGGCGTGCCGTCGTCGCCCAGCTCGAAGCTGAAGCGGCCGCCCACGTAGCCCATGTGGGTGCAGGCGTGGCGCTCGACGCGCGGGCCCTCGGCCTTGAACCTGGCAGGCAGCCGGTCCTGCCACAGGTTCGGCGGCTCAATGACGTGGTCGTCGACGGAGACGATCTTCGGGAAGTCCGGCACGCCGGCGACCGTACGGCCGGATTGAAACGTGTTCTAGGGACCAAGGTCCCTATTTGCACCCGTCGGTGACGGGCGCGGACCCGATCAGACGGGGCCGAGCGACGTCGACTGCTGGACGCCGTCCCAGGTCGGCGACGCCGAGACGCTGCGGGCCGTGGCGGTCACGGGGCCGTACGAGTCCGGGCGGCTCCAGGTCACCGAGCACCGACCGGTCGAGTCGGTGGTGCAGCTCTTGGTGGTGGCGTTGCCCCGGTCGTCGACCAGGCGGATGGAGACCGATGCACCGCGGACGGCCAGACCCGTGTCGCTGCGGACGATCTTCACCCGCGCCCGCGCGTAGTAGGAGCTGCCGTTGTTCGACGAGATGTCGGTGAGCTCGAAGATGCGGCTGCGCAGCAGCGTCGTGGTCGTCGGCGCTGCCGTGGTCGTGGTGGTGGCCATGGTCGTGGTCGTCGTGGGTGGGGCCGTGGTGGTCGTCGGCGCGGCGGTGGTGGTGGTCGACACCGGGACGGTCGTCGTGGTGGACGCCGGCACGGCCGAGCTGCTCGGGCTGGTGTCGATGTCGGACTGGGGCAGGTCGCCGATGTCGTCGCTGGCGTTCGCGTAGTAGTCGCGCGAATTGGAGTCGAGCCGCCGGAGCGCGCCGATCGAGGGCACGACGAACAGCGAGATGATCAGCGCGTACTCGACGAGGGTCGCGCCCCGTCCGTCCACGAACCGGCGCCGGCGGTCCATCCTCGGTCTCCTCATCAGTCCAGCCTCGGTTCGAGGCGCATGATGGCCCGGTCCTTGATGGTCAGGCCCGTGCCCGGGAACATGTGGGTGATCCACGTGTAGGTGACCTGCATCCAGACCCCGAGGTAATCGGCCCCGAGGGCCTGCTCGTTCTGTCGGCTGGTCGGGCACCAGAAGCGGTCGGGTGCCGACGAGCCGCAGCTCGTCGTACCGGCGAAGTCGCTCTTCAGGCGGCTCAGGTCGGAGCCGGTGTAGACGTTGCACTGGTTGGGTGCGGTGGAGGACGGCGTGCCGGCCATGCAGCTCGCGGTCGGCGCCGAGCTCGACGTGTTCGCGTGGTAGATCACGAGCCGCTGGACCCGGGCGGTGTCGGGGATCTCGCGCATGGCCGACTCGATCGCCTTGAGGACGTCGTAGTCGGCGTAGCGGTCATCGCCCATGTTCGACCCGACACGGGCGCCGGAGCGCAGGGCGTTCGAGACCGTCATCGAATCGCGCCAGGCCATGCCGAACTCGAGCACGCCGCACACGATCATGGCGAAGATCGGCACGATGAGGACCAGCTCGGTGAGCGCGGCGCCGCGGTCGCCGGCGGATCGCCGGGCCCGGGCCCGTCGGAGGGTGCGTCGCACGCTCACAGCTGCTGCGGCTCGATGCGCATGACGAGCTCGTCCTCGAGGTTCAGGCCGGGCCCGAACAGCCCGGTGATGAAGTTGTGGCGGGTCTGCACGTACACGCCGATGTAGTCCGGGCCGACTGACGCCCGCGTCTCCCGCCCGTCCTGGCCGTTGAGCGCGGCCGGGCACCAGTACCGGTCGAGGCTCATGTCGCTCCGACAGCCGAAGCTCGACTTCGGCAGGCTGAGCGCGGACGCGCCGTACACGTTGCAGACGTTGTTGATCCCGGTCGACGCGTTCAGGCAGGCGTACGCCGGGTGGGACGGGCTCAGCACGGAGCCGCCCACGCCGCCCGCGTCGAAGATGATCACGCGCCGGATCTCGTTCGGCCGGAAGCCCTTGGTCGACTGCCGGATGACCTGCAGGACGTTGTAGTCGGCGTAGGTGTCGTCACCGAACGCGCTCGCCGCCCTGGTGCCGTCCCGCGAGGCGTTGGCCACCGTGAGGTAGTCACGGAAGGTCAGGCCGAACTCGATGATGCCGAACAGCAGCAGCGCGAAGACCGGGGTGATGAGCGCGGCCTCGACGAGCGCCGCGCCCCGGTCACCCTGGGCGCGGCGTCGGCGGGCGCGACGGAGGATGCCGATCACCGCTACTCCACCAACCGCACGGGATCGCCACGCACCCGGGCCGACCAGGTGGTCTGGTCGGTCGGCGCGCCCGAGCCGAAGTCGAGGTTGATGCGGAACCAGCAGCCGAGGTCGCTACCCGCGTTGCAGCCGTAGTTCTCCGGCAGGGGGATCTGGGCGGTGAGGCTGCGACCGTTGTAGTTCGTGCTGCTCAGGCCGGTCTGCGTACAGGTGGAGCTGGTCGACACCACCGGCGGCGCCGCGTCGCGGATGAAGGTGCAGCCCGTGATCGCGCTCCCCGTGAGGTCCGCCGGCGGCACGATCGTCAGGCTGGCGTTGGCGCCGTCGGCCACGTCGAACAGCTCGAGCTCGAGGATCTGGCCGGCGTACTCCGGCACGATCCGGGCGAGGTAGAAGTTCGTGACCGTGCCCGAGCCGGCCTGGTTCACGTAGATGGGGAGGCGGCCGTCGGCGAAGAAGTTGATGCCGGTCGGGAAGGTCGCGTCCGTCGGCGAGCCGAAGCCGGCCCGCAGGGAGAACTTGTTGTAGCCGCCCGTCGCCACGCTCGGGTCGAAGTCGATGAGGCTCGACGGCGGGTTCGACAGGTCCGCGGTCGAGGTGATCTGCAGGAGGTAGTCGCCGACCACCACCGAGCTCCAGTTGATCTGGCAGAGGTCGACCCACCGCCGGAAGTGGGACACGAACGGCATGTTCTCCCGGCCGAGGTTGCCGTCCTTGTACCCGTCGGCCTGGTTGAGCAGGGCGTAGACGGCCTCGTCGTAGGCGTCGAAGGTCTTGGTGCAGACGACGGGGTTGTCGAGGTTGTCGAACGGGGTGCTGTCGGGCCCCCGGACGATGTAGGTCGTCGTGATGTCGTTGCCGCCGAAGCTGCTGTCGGCCACGCACCACTCGTTGTTGCCGGCCACGTAGCGGTTCACGGCGTCGGCGGGCGCTCCTTGCGACACGAGGGTCGCCGCCTGGGTGTTCCAGGTCGACCCGGCCGTCGGCAGGTTCGCACCGGTGGCACACGTGTTGCCCACGTCGAGGAAGGCCGGGTCGAACGCCTGGATGCGCAGGTCGCCGCTGGCCGGTTTGCTGTCGACGGTGAGGCGGTAGAAGTAGCCGTCCTGGCTGTAGTTGAGGTTCGACGCGCCGGAGCAGCCCGTGTAGGCGCCCGTGCAGTCCCCCGCGGTGTACTGGTCGCCGTTGACCTTCGTGGACTCCGGCGATGCCACGTTCAGCCAGTAGTACGGCTTGTTGTAGCCCACGGCCGACCACTTCTCGGGATCGTTGCCCAGGCTGTTGTCGGGACTGCCCATCGGGACGCTCTGCACGTACTCGGCGAGGGCCTGGCGCTGGATGTCCATGCCGCTCACGAAGAGCGAGGAGAAGAACCGCGGGACGTTGGTGTCCACGATCAGGACCCGCAGCCGCCGGTTGCCGACCGGCGTGACGGTGACGCTGACGTCCCCGTCGGCGTCGTTGAACCCGTTGGCCTTGGCGGTCTCGAGCGCGACGGCCTCGGCCTTCTCGTCGTTCGGCATCCACACCACGCCTGCGAGCGCGGCGGCGTCGACCGCCCGCTGCATCCGGTTGGCGTACGTGTACCAGGCGCCGTAGTCGACCGCGAAGCCGGTGAACGCCAGCAGCGGCAGCATGATCAGGGCGGCCATGATCAGCACGTAACCCCGCTCGCCTCTGAGGCGCGTGCGTCGTCGGTAGGGGTGCCGCATCCCGTGCAGTCGCTTCCTGATCGCCCAGTACTTCGGTACTAAGCCATCGGACCTAGGTCGGGTGACCTTGAGGAGGTCACCCGACCCAGTGCACGGATTTCTCGGAGGCGGTGGCGGGAATCGAACCCGCGTACAGGGCTTTGCAGGCCCCTGCCTGAGCCACTCGGCTACACCGCCGGAGCGGGCCATCGTAGCCGGGCCGCTCCCCCACCCGGTCCGGCCCTCGGGAGCCACGAGCGGCGACACTCGTGGGGTGACCACCACGCATGAGCAGCTCCGCGGCCTCCTCGGCGGGACTGGGCTCGACCCCGACGCCGCGGAGACCGTCACGCTCACCGGTCCCGCCGTGGCACTGCCGTCGGTATTCGACGTGACCGAGGCCGCCACCACGGCGGTCGCCGCGTCGACCCTCGCGGCCTCGCTCTGGCGGAGGTGCGCCCGATCCGGTGGGGCGGGATCCCCGGCGGCCGTCGAGCCCGTGACGGTCGACCGCCGCCACGCGGCGCTGTCGTTCCGTGCCGAGCGCCACCTCACGGTCGACAGCGGCGGCCCGGCCGATCTGTGGGACCCGCTCGCCGGCTACTACCCGACCCTCGACGGCGGCTGGGTGCAGCTCCACACGAACTTCCCCCACCACCGTGCGGCCGTCCTCCGGGTCCTCGGCGTCGACGGCGACCGGGCTGCGGTGGCGGGGGCGCTCGCCGGCTGGGACGCCGGCGAGCTCGAGTCGGCCGTCGCCGCGGCCGGCGGTTGCGCGGCGCGGCTGCGCACCACCGAGGAGTGGGCCTCGGAGCCCGCCGCGATGGCCGTGGCCGCACAGCCGCTGGTGGCGCTGGAACAGATCGGTGCGGCGCCCGCCGAGGCGGCCCCGGCCCCCGGGCCCGTCGACGGCGCCCGCAACCTCCGGGTGTTGGACCTGACCCGTGTGGTGGCGGGCCCGGTGGCGGGCATGACCCTGGCGGACCACGGCGCCGACGTCCTGCACGTGCTCGGGCCGGCGATGCCCACCTTCGACGCCCTCCACGTGGGCACCGGCTTCGCCAAGCGCGAAGCCCACCTCGACCTCCGTGATCCCGGTGACCGAGCCCGCTTCCTCGAGCTCGTCGAGGGCGCTGACGTCGTCCTCGATGCGTTCCGGCCCGGCGCCCTCGCCGGCCTCGGCCTCGGCGCCGACGACCTGGTGGCGCGCCGTCCGGGGCTGGTGGTCGTGCAGCTCAGCGCCTACGGCCAGACCGGTCCCCGGGCCCGCTGGCGAGGGTTCGACAGCCTCGCGCAGACCACCAGTGGCATCTGCGACGAGGGCCGGCGCGCCGCCGGGCGCGACGAGCCCACGCCACTCCCCGCGCAGGTCCTCGACTACGCCACCGGCCACCTGGCGGCGTTCGCCGCGCTCGCGGGCGTCGTCCGCCGCCACGACGAGGGCGGCAGCTGGCGGGCGAGGCTCTCCCTCGCCCGCACCGCCCACTGGCTGCTCGGCCTCCCCCGGGTGCCGGCGGACGCCGCCGTCGCCGAGGTGGACCCGTCCGACCTGCTCGAGCAGACCGACAGCCCGTTCGGTGCGCTCACCTCTATCCGGCCCCCCGGCGCCGTCGGCGGCGAGCCCGTCGCCCACCGGGGCCCGCCCCGCCCCCGCGGCAGCGACGCCCCCGTCTGGCGCTGAGCCCGGCCTGCTCGGTCACCGCTCGCGGCCGTCGACACGCTCGTGCTGGTCGAAGAAGTCGAGCATCAAGTCGGTCGCGATGATGTCGGTCGTCTGGTGCCCGACGATGGATTCGATGTCGAAGGGACTCTCACGCGGGCCGTTGGTGCCGGTGGCTCTGGTCGTGGACGGGTCGACGTAGGTGGTGACGCCGGGCCAGGTGTGGCCTCCGCCCTTGATCGTGTACAGCTCCATCCCGTAGCCGTCCGGGCAGGTCCACACGAGGCGGGTGCTGTCCCCTGACGGGCTCGTCTGCTCCGGGTCCGGGTCGCAGTCGGCCAGAGCTGCCGCGGCTCCCATGCGCTCCTGCACCGACTCGAGGCCGAGTGGATACCCGAACATGTCGCCGCCCCCGTAGGGGACGAGGGGATCGGCGTCGCCGTGGAAGGCGATGATCGAGGTGGCGTGGGTTGCCGCGCAGATCGTGCCCATGTTCACTCCGGCGACCGGTGCTGCCGCGGCGAAGCGCCTGTCGTTCGTGCACACGAGCGCCATCGTCATGCCGGCGCCGTTGGAGATGCCGGTCACGTACTCGCGAGCGGTGTCGACGCAGATCGCCTGCTCGACGTCGTCAAGGGCGGCGATCAGGAAGCCGAGATCGTCGGACGCTCCCTCGATGACCTGGGTGGTGCCCGGGGAGTCCGACCCCGCTTCGGTCGGTGGGTTGAAGATCTGGGTGATGTTCCAGAAGTTGGAGGGCTCGCTACCGCCTGGGATCGGCAGGACGACGGGCAACGCCTGGGGGGTGACGATGGCGTAGCCGCGCTCCCCGCCGGCCTCTGGGAGGTCGGACACCATGTCCTGCTCCTCGATGTCGGAGGTCAGGCCGTGGAGGTTGAGGATGACGGGAATCGGGGTGGAACCGTCGTACGCGGGAGGGAGCGACAACTGGTACTGCCGTTCCTCGCCATCGAACATCATCCTCCGCCGCTCACTCGTCGTGGCTTCGCGGTCGCGGCCATCGCACGACGGATCTGCGACGGCCCTCGCCTCGGACGTGGAGGAAGTGGCTCCGCCGCTGCCGCTCGAGCACGATGCCGTCACCAGTGCCACGAGCACCGCGACCAGCACGGCGACGCCCTTCGGATTCACGTGTCCGATCTCCCGCGGGGTCGTGGGACGGCGAGCGGAAGCGCGGTCCGAAGGAGTGGGCCCCTCACGACAGCCCGAGCCGCGCCCGCAGTCCATCGGGAGACGCCGGCTCGAGTCCGCTCGCACGCAGCTTCTCGACCACCGATGCGACCACATCTGCGTTCGTCGGCGCCGATCCCAGCTCCGGGTACGGGTGATCGCCGAGCCCGAACGCCAAACCGCCTCCGCAGCCCGCCACGTGTTCGACCAACGGCAGGATCGATCCCATCGAGGTCATGACCGTCCACACGTGGGGAACGGGCGGTAGATGGCCCACGAGTTGATCGACGCCGAGCGGGGTCGCCGGGTTCGTGACGAGTAGACGTTCCGACACGACCAGCTCGGTGAACACCGGCGACGGCCAGGACCCGGCGTCGAGCAGCGCACCGAGAAGGCGCAACGAACCGATGGTCCAGGAGACGCCGACGGGAACGACGCCCAGCCCGACCATCCCTTCCAGCAGGTGGCGAATCGTTCCGACCGTGTTGACGTAGAGGCCCTCCTCCATGAGGAACTGGCGCTCCTCAGCCAGGTACGGGTCGAGGTTGAACGAGCCGAGGTCCACCGGGGCCAGATCTGGCAACGTGGTCGCGTCGCGCAACATCGCCATCCGTCGATCACGATCGAGATCCGTGCCCGCGCCCAGCGTGCAGTACGTGACGGCGTCGCAGCGGGCGCGGATCGCGTCCACCGTTTCGCTGATCATCGAAGCGGTGAGGTCCACGCCGCCGTCGGCGGATCGGCCATGGAAGTGCACTGCGGAGGCGCCCGCCTCGACGCACGCGGCGGCGTCCTCCGCCAGCTCCTCGGGGGTGAACGGCACGTTCGGGTTCAGCGCTCGTGGCTGGAACTCGTTCATCCGAACCACCAGGACCACGTCTGCCATCGCCCTCCCCTTCGCGAAGTCGGACCACCTCGCGGCCTCACCGCTCGGCCCGCGGCGGCATACTACATGACGGAGCATCTACTACTGGGGGGGCCCGCTGGCCTGGTACGACCAGCGACGGGCGGGGCCTACCGCCGAGCCGTCCCCGTCCACGGCTTGCCGCTTCGGTCGGTCGCGTCCAGCGCGTTCACCACCGTCTCGGCGGCCCGCACGAGCACCATCGTGTCCGAGGCGTCAGGGCTTCCGAGCCTCTGGTCGATCGCCGCCGCCGACGCCGAGACCACCGAATCGGCATGGGCGCGTCCCTTGTCGGTGAGCTCGACGAACGTCGAGCGAGCGTCGGCGGGGTTGGGGGCCTTGCGGACGAGTCCGTCTCGCTCGGCACGCACGAGCGCTCTCGAGAGCCCGCTCTGGCTGACGACCATCAGTCGTTCGACATCGGACATGGTCATCGGCTGGTCGGACTCGTGGAGCCACATGGTCAAGACGATCGTGAAGACGGTGTCGTCGACGTGTTCGTCCTTGAGCAACTCGCGGATGATCGAAGCGAGCAGCTGGCCCCCGAGAAGCCAGTGGACCATGAGCGCCGCGGTCGCAGGGTGGGCGGTGCTTCCCCGGTCGGTGACCCGGCCCACGAGCCAGTCGGCCCGGGAGGTGCCTTCGATCGACATGTCCGGACACTAGGCGTGGGCGCGGGACGCGGTCACCGCTGAGGATCCCTCCAGTGGGCCACCCGTCACCCGTCGGCCAGATGGGGGCCGGGCGCGCCACGGGGGCCTCCGGAGAGGCCCCCGCAACGCTTCGATGGAGCGGACGACGGGATTCGAACCCGCGACCCTCACCTTGGCAAGGTGATGCTCTACCAACTGAGCCACGTCCGCGTGTGGCCACCACTCTACCGGGTGACCGCTCGACCCGGAAAGCCGACTACCCGAGCCCGGCCACCTTTTCCCGGACCCGGCCGGCCATGTCCTGGGCCAGCGGGCGGTCGGTGATGGCGTCGATCGTGATGTCCCGGCCGTCGACCTGGAAGATGAGCGAGGCCTCCTTGTCGTCCTGCCAGCCCTGGACGGTGAGTCCGGCGGTGAGCGGGACGGACTCGACCGTGACGGCCAACGGGGCCTCGTTGACGAGCAGGACGCGGCCCCCGGTGAGCACGGCGACCCCCGGGTGACCGGCGAACTGACCCTGCACCACGGCCTCGGCCACCTCCCCGTCCTCGAGCACGGCCGACGCGACCGTCATCGAGGTCGCCGCGGCGCGCTTGGACGCCCCGCCGAGGCGGTTCGAGGCCACGCCCAGCTGGTGCGGGTCCGTCGGGTCGAGCTCGGGCGTCGCCGGCTGCGGTGGCGGTAGCGGCGCGCCCGACGGCGGGGGCATGCCGGGCGGCGGTGGGGGCGGCGGCGTGGCGGGCACGCCCGGCGGCGGGGGCGGCGCCCCCACGGGTGGCGCCGGCGTCATCGGCGGCGGCGGGGCCGCGACCGGCGGCGGCGGCGTGCTGGGGATGCCGGGCGGCGGGACCGGCGGTGCCATGGGCGGTGGCGGCGCGGCGACGGGCGGCGGGGCCATCGGCGGCGGTGGGGCCGCGACCGGCGGCGGCGTCATGGGCGGCGGTGGCGGGGCCGCGACCGGGGGTGGGGCCGCGACCGGGGGCGGAGGCGCACCCGGGGGCGGGGCCGCGACGGGGGGCGGAGGCGCCCCCGGGGGCGCGAACGCCGGCACCGGTGCGGCCGGCCCCGGCGGCGGAGGCGGTGCACCGGCACCCGGCGGCGGGGGCGGCGGCGCGGCCGCTGGCGGCGGGGCCGGGGCCGGGGTGGCCGCGGCCTCGATGGACGAGCCGCACGTCGTGCAGAACTTGGCGCCCTCGACGTTGGACGCTCCGCAGTTGCCACAGACCATCGGGGGCACCCTCCTGGGCGGTCGACGAACGCCTCAGCGTAGAGCCGACCGGCACCGCCGGGCGCCGATCCCGCCGCTCAGGCCAGCGCGCGGCCCACGATCGCCCGCTCACGGTCACCCAGGGGCAGCTCGAGCGCCTCGCTCCGGCCCCGGGGGCTCATCTTGGCGATCGTGCGCCGCACCACCTCGACGGTCTTGTCGTCGCCGAGGCGGTCGGCGAGCGCGGTGAACTGCGTCTGGAGGAACACCAGGCACAGCGCGTCCTCGTGCACCTGCACCTGCGGGTCGGTCGCCAGGTCGACCTTGCCGATGATCTCCTGCACCCGCGCGACCTCGACCGGGTCGTAGCCCAGGTCGGCGAGGATGGCGGCCACGTCGGCCTGGTGGCGCCGGCTGCACTCCTTGCGCCACCGGAGGTAGCCGGCCCGGCCCTCGGGGTACGCCGACCGGTGCAGCGCCCACCGCCGCAGGTGGTGGGCCCGGGCCGCCAGCAGCTGGGCCTCGGTCGGGTCGGGGTCCAGCCGGCGCACCCAGCGCGTCATCAGCTCGGCGTGGAGCAGCTCTTTGGGGCGGGACTCGCCGAGCCACTCGAGGGTGTCGGGGTCGTCGGCATTGGCCGCGTCGATGGCGGCGACGGCCTGCTCGTGGCGGAACCGGTCCACGACGTCGTCCGGCGCGCCGGGGCCTCCCCCGCTACTCGCCCCGCTGGTCGGCGGGGCGGAGATCGACGCGCAGCACGAGGAACCCGTCCTCGATGGTGCCCACGGCGTCGCCGATGATGGCGAAGTCCTGGAAGTCGGTCTGCGCCTGGGCCACGAACTTGGCCCGCTCCTCGCCCGCGACCGGGGGGAGGTTGCGCCGCTTCACGGCGGCGGCCCGCTCGCGGTACCGCTCCAGCATCGCCTCGACGTCGAACCCGTCAGCCATGGCCCCACGCTAGCGGCGGCACCCCCGCCGCCGGCCCGTCGGGTGGCTCAGTCCTCGGCCCACCAGAAGCTCTGCTCGTCCTCCTGGTGCTCGAACACCGAGCGCGCCGCGGTCGGCGCGAAGACGTCGTCCGGCGAGTCGGGCACGTCCCACTCGTCCTGGCCGCCGTGCCACCGGTCGGGCCGGGTGTGGCGGGCGTAGACGATGGTCAGGACGATGATCAGGAACGCCACGACGCCGAGGCCGGCGATGGCGAACCAGACGGTGCGCTCGGCGTTGGGGTCGGCCGAGTCCGACGAGTCAGCGGCCGGCGCCGACGTCGCGGTGGCACCCGTCCCGACCGTCGTGGCGGTGCTCGCGGCGATGGTCGTGGAGGGGACCAACACGCCGCCCCCGGGGACCGTCGTGGCGGGGAACCCGGGCACGGTCGTCTCGGGCGGGAAGCCCGGCACCGTGGTGGGTGGGATCTGAGCGTTCCCGGCCCGGGCGGTCGCACCGAAGAGCACGAGGCCGACCACCAGCACCAGCGCAGCCGCGCCGACTCGTTGGGTTGTGTGCATCGCGTCCTGCTACTCCCGGTGGCGTCACCCGCGCCGCTGTCGGTCCGCCGACCGGGCGATGCTACCGGGCGGAGACACCCACCCTCCAAGCACCCCGGCGCCCGGACGGGGGCTCAGCGCTGGTGCACGGGACAGGAGTAGGTGGTGCGACCGCCCACGGTGCGCCGCAGCAGGGGGGCGCCGTCGCGGGGGCAGGCCCCGCCCCGCTCGCGGGCGTGGTGGAGGTCGCCGGTGTGCGAACCGCCCCGCTCCCCCAACTCGTCCAGGGTGACCCGCAGGTGCCGGTGCAGGCGGCGCAGCTCGCTCGGATCGAGCGAGCCGGCCGGACGGGCCGGGTCGAGGCCCGCCCGCCAGAGGGTCTCGTCCACCAGCAGGTTGCCGATGCCCGCGATCCGGGACTGGTCCATGAGGCGGGCCTTGAGCGGCGCCGAGCTGCCGGCCAGCAGGTCGCGCAGCTGCGCCGGCGTGACCTGCGTGGCGTCCACCCCCCAGCGGCCCTCGTCCGGGTCGAGCTCGACCGCACCGAGGCGGCGCGGGTCGCGCATCACGAGGTCCCCGCCGTCAGCGAAGCCCAGGGCGAACCTGTCCCACGCGGGCCGCTCCGCGCCGCGCACGTACTCGAGCTTGTCGATGGCGGCCGTGCCGTCGACGAGGAGCTTGCCCGACATGCCGAAGTGCAGGCCGAGCACCGGGCCGTCGTCGCTGGTGTCGACGAGGACCTGCTTGCCGATCCGGCGGGCGGCGACGAGCCGCCGGCCGAGGAGGGCGTCGCGCACGAGCCCGGCGGTCAGGCCCCGCTTCAGGTACCACGCGTCCGGGGCGCGGACCTCGACGATCTCGCGGTCGAGGGCCCGCTCCGCCGTGCGGCGGTAGGCCTCGGCCTCCAACAGCTCGGGCACGGCGCCGTGCCCCTCAGCCGTCGACGGCGTTGAGCGCCTGCACCACGTCGGCGATGACGTCGTCGGGGTGCTCCAGGCCGCACGACACCCGGACCGAGCCGAGGCCGATCCCCGACCGCTCCCGCTCCTCCGGCGTGAGGTTCACATGGGTCGTCGAGGCCGGGTGGGTCACGAGGGTCTCGGGCCCGCCGAGCGAGGTGGCCAGCTGGCAGAGGCGCACCGACTCGACGAACGTCCGACCGGCCTCGAGACCGCCCACGAGGTCGAAGGCGGCCAACCCGCCGTAGCTGTGCATCTGGCGCTTGGCCAGGTCGTGCTGGGGGTGGGACTCGAGGCCCGGGTAGCGGACGCACTCGACCGCCGGGTGCGCCTCGAGGACCTCGGCGAGGCGGTGGGCGGTCTCGGCCTGCTGGCGCAGCCGCACCGAGAGCGTGCGCAGGCCGCGCAGGCCGTTCATGGCGTCGAAGGGCGCGGCGTTGGCGCCCTGGAGCACGGCGAAGCCCCAGATCCACGACAGGAGCTCCTCCGAGCCGGCGACCACGCCGAGGCTGGCGTCGTTGTGGCCGGCGATGCCCTTGGTCGCGGAGTGCAGGACCAGGTCGACGCCGTGATCGAGCGGCCGCTGGCCGAGCGGCGTCGCGAAGGTGGAGTCGACCACGGTCATCGGCCCCCGGATGGCGCCGAGCTCGTCCAGATCGACGAGGTCGAGCTTGGGGTTGGCCGGGGTCTCGGCCACGACGAGCACGGTCTTGCCCGGCTGCACCGCCGCGGCGAAGGCGCCGGGCTCGGTGCCGTCGACGAAGGTGACGTCGATGCCGAAGCGCGGACAGGTCATCTGCAGGAGCAGCTGGGTGCCGGCGTACAGCTGGCGCTGGGCGACGATGTGGTCGCCCGCCGAGCAGAGCCCGAGCACGACGGCGGTGACCGCGCCCATGCCCGAGGCGAACGCCCGGGCGGACTCGCCCCCCTCGAGCTCGGCGATCGCCTCCTCGAAGGCCCGCACCGTGGGGTTGCCGAAGCGGCTGTAGAACCGCTCGGCGCCGATCGTGGTGGCCATCTCCCGGCCCTCGTCCACCGTCGGGGTGACGAACGTCGTGGTGGCCCACAGCACGGGCGCCAGCGAGGTGTCGCCCTCGTGGCGGCCCGCCCGGATGGTGCGGGTCTGGGGCAGCCAGCCGCCCGCGGCGTCGTGCTCGTCAGTCATCTCGCTTCTCCACGGCGGTCAGGAACTCGGCGACCGCCTCGCCGATCTCGTCGGTCTCCAGCAGGAACCCGTCGTGGCCCTGCGGGCTGTCGACCATCACATGGTCGCACTCGCCCCCGACGGCGCGCAGGCCGTCGCAGAGGTCGAGCTGCTGGTGGGGCGGGTAGAGCGTGTCGGAGCTGATGCTCATGGTGAGCACCGGCACCCGGATGCGCTCGAGGGCGCGGGCGACCCCACCGCGGCCGCGCCCGAGGTCGTGCAGGTCCATGGCCTTGTTCACGATGAGGTAGCTGTTCGCGTCGTAGCGGCGGGCCAGCTTCTCCCCGTGGTAGCGCAAGTAGCGCTCGACCTCGAAGTCCTCCCAGAGCTCGAACGAGCCGAGCGGCTGCGAGAGCTCGCGCCCGAACCGCTCCTGGAACACGGGGTCGCTCCGGTAGGAGATCTGGGCGAGCGCGCGGGCCACCCCGAGGCCCTCGTGGGGGCCGTTGCCCGGCGCGGCGTCGTAGTAGTCGCCGCCCCGCCACCGGGGGTCGGTGGCGATGGCCCGGCGGCCGGCGGACGAGTAGGCGATCTGCCAGGCGCTGGCCGCCGCGGTGGTGGCGATGGGCACCAGCGAGCGCACGCGGTCGGGGAACATGACGCCCCACTCGAGCGCCTGCATCCCGCCCATCGAGCCGCCCACGACCGCCAGCCACCGCTCGACGCCGAGGTGGTCGGCCAACCGGGCCTGGGTGCGGACGATGTCCCGGATGGTCACGACCGGGAAGGTCGAGCCGTAGGGCCGGCCGGTCGCGGGGTCGGTCGACGCCGGGCCGGTCGTGCCCTGGCAGCCGCCGAGGATGTTGGCGCAGACCACGAAGTGGCGGTCCGTGTCGAGCGCCCGACCGGGGCCGATCAGCGCGTCCCACCAGCCCTCGGTGGGGTGACCGGGCCCCGACGGGCCGGCGGCGTGCGCGTCGCCGGTGAGCGCGTGGCAGACGAGCACGGCGTTGCCCGCGGCGGCGTCGAGCTCGCCCCAAGTCTCGTAGGCGATGGTGATGTTGCTCAGCCGGCCCCCGCCCTCGAGGGCGAACGGGTGGTCGTCGGCCTCGACGAGGAACTGGCGGTGGCCCGCGGGGTCACCGGGCTTCCACGCCCCGCTGACGGGGATCGGGCCCCGCGGCACCGTGAGGCGGCGGCCGTCGGATCGGGGTCGGTTGTCGGAGGTGCTGGACATTTGGTTGCCCCCACGAGGCCACATCCCCCGCCGGACGGCGGGCTGGCACCTTGGGTGTCCCCCCAGGTTGCCGGACCCGATGCGTCGGGCCACTCCTGATGTCTGGACACGAGGGAACCACGTCCGGTTCGCCGGCGTCAATTGGGTTGCGCCGGCGGGCACGTCGGTCGATCGGGCGGGTGGGCGGGTCGGGCCGATCGGGGTGCCCGCCGCCGATCAGGCGCCGGGGCGGTCGGGGTGCACGCGGGCCCGCACCGCGGTGTCGCCGAACAGCGCGCCGACCGACACGCGGGCGCCATCCGGGGCCCGCTCGGCGGCCAGGACCTTCTCGAAGCCGGCCTGGGTGAGCGCCGTGCCGAGGGTCGGGACGAGGTCGGGCCGCTCCCGTCGCGAGGCCGAGCCGACCTGCTCGCCGTCGACGAAGAGCAGGACCGCGTCGGGCAGGCGCGTCCCCGCCACGTCGGCGGCCCAGCCCTTGACCGCCAGCGTCTGGTCGTCCTGGAAGGCCGACTCCACCTCGAGGCGCAGGTCGTCGTCCGGGCGGGCCACCGCCACGGCCTCACCGCCCCCGGTGGGGACCAGGCGGTCGCCGCGCAGGGCGTAGGTCGCCTCGTCGAGGTGCTCGGCCACCGCGTAGGTGGTCTCGTCACCCTCGCCGGCGGGGACGAGCACCTGCAGGCTGTTCTCCCCCGGTTGGATGGCGGACTCGGCGAGCAGCGCGTTGAAGGTGGTGGTCGTCCCCGCCACCCGGTAGCCGCCGCCCACGCCCGCGACGGTGCCGTTCACCGCCACGAGGACCGCGTCGGGCAGCGGCGTGCCCGACGGCGCCTCGAGGCGCCCCGAGACCAGCAGCGGCACGAAGCCCGAGTCCGGGTCCACCGCCGCGAGGGCGTCTTCCTGGTCGATCGACCACCGGAGCTCGGTGGAGCCGGTCGTGGGCAGGTCCGCGACCTCGCGCCCGACCACCCCGCCCCGGTCACCCACGGCGAACACGCCCCGCCAGCCCGGGTCGCGGCCGAAGCGGCGGTCGTTGCGGGCGACGACGGCGAGCACCCCGTCGAGGCCGGCGGGGATGGTCGAGCGCCCTTCGTCGCCCACCACCGGCTTCCGGCTCGGCTCGCGCCCCTCGCCGAGCAGCGACCGGCCGTCGAAGTCCCAGTCGGTCTCGAGGTCGAGCGCGTCCACGGTGGTCGGGAGCACGTCGGTCAGCCGGGCGTTCTCGTCGGAGACCTCGCCGTCGCGCTGGCCGGGCTCCTTCACGAAGAGCGGGACCCGGTAGATCTCGTCAACGTTGTCGTCGGTGGGCTGGCGCTGCGGCTCCCCCGGCCGGAAGCTCACGCCGTGGTCGGCGACGACCACGACGAGGGCGTCGTCCCAGGTGCCCGCCGCCTGCATCCGGTCCATGAGCTCGCCGATCAGGGCGTCGGCGTAGCCGACCTGGAGCAGGTGCTGCTGCTGGGCCTGGCGGACCGCCCACTCGTCCTCGCTCCACGTCCCCCGCTCCGTGTAGCTCGCGAGGTCGGCGCGGGACGTGTAGCGATGGCCGCTCGGCGCCATCTGCCACGGGTAGTGCGGGAGCACGACGTGCGCGAAGGACAGGCGGGCGTCGCCGGGGGTGGCCGCGCTGTCGATCAGGTCCTCGACGATGGCGCCCTGCGCCGGCGGCGACTGGCCGGCCACGCCCTGCTCCGCCCAGCGGGCGAAGTTGGCGAACTCCTCGGCGTTGCGGTCGCCGCCGCGGCTCGTGGCGGGCACGGCGGCGGCGTCCACCCGATCGACCGGCTGTTCCTCGCCGGCGGCCGGCGCCACGAAGTCACCCCACGAGTGGGCGATGGACGGCAGGTGGTCCCGCAGCGACGACGGGAGCGTCGAGTGGCCGTAGACGACGGCGGCGTCGACGAGCGACGCCCGCAGGGTCGGGGCAGGGGTGTCGGCACGCTGCTCCTGGTCGGTGCAGACGCTCGACGGGCAGAGGCTGGTGATCTCCTCGTCCACGTGGAGCTGGTAGCTGCCACCGAGGAGGGTGAAGAGGTTGCGGGGGTGGTCGATCGAGGTGGCGATCTCGTTGGCCCGGGGCTCGACGCCGGTGAGGATGCTCGGGACGCTGTGCTCGGTCTGCCACGACAGCGACGAGGCGTCCCGGTACCAGTGCGAGGCCTCGGCGAGGCGGGCGAACCCGGGGAACCGCTCGGCGTTGATGGTGCCGTCCTCTGCGAGGATCGACGCCAGCGGGAACTCGTCGAACACGATCTCGACGACCGGCGCGTCCCGGCCGACCTCGACGTTGGTGGCGACCTGGGCCTCGGGCTCCCAGATCAGCCGGCTGGTCGACGAGAAGAAGAGGAACGACGCCAGGAACACGAGGGGCGCTGCGGCGAGGAACCGCAGGCCGAGGCGGAGCCCGTGCCAGCGCCGCTCGTACACGGCGAGGGCCACGCCGGCGGCGACGCCGAGGCCCAGCACCACGACGGTCGAGTCGAACCCGACCTGGCGCACCAGGACGAGGCCGAGCGCCGCGCCCAGCAGGCCCACGAACAGCGAGTGGACGGCGGCGCCGGCCCGGCGGCCGGCCAGCGAGACGAGCGCCTCGATCGCGATGAGCACCGCCGGCAGGAGGAAGGTGACCGCGAGGCCGAACACGACGACGTCGCGCGCCGAGGCGTCCTTGGCCACGAAGAACTCGGGGTTCTTGCCGAACAGGTCGAGCAACGGCTGCGCGACGGCGAGGCCCGTGAGGCCGAGCAGCGCGAGCGCGTCGTGGCGCAACCGAAGGGCGAGTGACGGCTCCGGCGCGTCCCCGGTGGGGTCGCCGGTCATGCCTGGCGGTACCGCGCCTCTCGCCCGGCGTGGCCGTCGAGGTCCACGAGCTCGTTGAACTCGTCGAAGGTGACCACCCGGTCGAGGTGGCCCCGGAGCGTGCCCTCGTCGTGGAGGATGGCCAGGCTCTCGGTGACGGCCCTGGTGTAGGTGAACAGCGCGCTCAGCGGGGAGACGATGAGGTCGAACCCGAGGTCGTGGAGCTCGGCCGGCGTGAGCAACGGCGTCTTGCCCGCCTCCACCATGTTGGCGACCCGGGTGCAGCCGGGCAGGGCGGCGGCGATGGCCTCGAGCTCGGCCAGGGACTCGGGCGCCTCCACGAACACGGCGTCGACGCCGAGGTCGGCGGCCATCCGGGCCCGCTCGCACGCCTCCTCGAGGCCGAGGGCGGCGCGGGCATCGGTGCGGGCGGTCACGTGGATGGACCCGCGGTGGTCGACCGCGGCGCGCAACTTGGCGAGCCACTCGTCCCGGGGCACGACCTGCTTGCCGGCCATGTGGCCGCAGCGCTTGGGCCAGACCTGGTCCTCGATGAACATGCCGGCGGCGCCGGCCTGCTCCCAGAGCTCGACGGTGCGGATCGTGTTCAGAGGGTTGCCGTAGCCGGTGTCGGCGTCGACGACGACGAGGAGGTCGGGGGTGGCGGCGCACACCCGGCGGGCGACCTCGGCCATCTCGCCCTGGGTCAGGTACCCGTAGTCGGGCAGGCCCAGGAGGGTGCCGGAGACGCAGTAGCCCGACAGGAAGACGGTGTCGAAGCCGGCCCGCTCGCTCAGGCGCGCCGAGATGGCGTCCCAGACACCGGGCATGAGCACCGGCTCGCCCGTCGCCAGCCGGGCGCGGAGATCATCACCGTTCACGGGGGCCGAGGCTACTGACCGGCCGGTCCGTTGTCGGCTCGCGCCGGCTCCTCCCGGGGCAGGCGCGCCGTCCACCAGGCGAGCACCCGCTCGCCCTCCTCCCCGACCAGCCCGTGGGCCGCCACCATCGCCGTCCCCAGCGCGGCCAGGGCCGCGAGCCGCTCGGCGGCGGCCCCGCGCGCCTGGGCCGCCTGGGCCGCCCGCGCCGCGGCCGCGCCGTCGTCCCAGGCGCGGTCGTCGACCGGCGCCGGCAGCCGGCGCACCTGGGCCGCCGAGAGCTTCAGCGCGTCGGGCGCCAGCGCCGTCCCCGCCGTCTCGTGCAGCGCCCAGGCGGTCACCGGCGGGGCGAGGAGGGCGGCCAGGACGTGCCACAGCCGCTCCGGCGGGGCCGGGACGGCGACGACCGGCGTCGAGGGCACCCACGCGCCGTCGACGTCGGCCACGGCCTCGACGACCCGGGTCTGCGTGGCGACGAGCACCTTCGGCACGAGCCGCTCCTGCACCCAGCGGCCCAGGCCGGGGTCGGCGGCCTGGAGGGCGGCGAGGTCCAGCACCGGCGCCGCCCAGCGGACCTTGGCGTACCGCGCCGGGCGCCGCCCCCACCCGCAACCGGCGGGGTCGACGAGCCCGGTCGTGATCACGGGGTGCTCGCCGGGCGCCCCGGTCGCCTCGCGGACGAAGGGCGCGAGCCCGTAGAACTGGTCGCGGAAGCCGGCGGAGGCCCCGGCGGCCTCGGCGAGAGGCGCACCGGGCAGGGCGACGACCGGCACGTCCCGCAGTGCGGCGGCGACGGAGGACCAGGAGGGCGGTGCGCCGGGTGGCCCGACCGCCCGAGGCGGCGCCGGCGCCACGTCGGCGCCGCGCCAGCACGCCACCGTCGGGGGACCCGAGGATGCCGGTCGAACGGCCGGATCCGGTGGCACGGGCGTGTCGGGTGTCGCGGGTGTGGGGGCGCCGGGATCGGCCGGCGGGTGGCGTCGCAGCACGGGCGCGCAGACCCGCGTGCGGGCGGCGAAGACGGGCTCGTCGCAGACCCAGAGCCCGGCCAGCGCCGCCACATCGGCCAGCGCGGCGCGTACGCCGGCGGCGTCCCGGCTGGCGAGCACGGACTGGGGCTGGATGAGCAGCACCACGCCCCCGGGCTGCACCTGGTCCACCGCGGCGAGGAGGAAGAGCGCGGCGGTGTCGACGTACCCGGTGGCGGCGGCACCCAGGGCCGAGCGGAGCCGGGCGGCCTCGGCGGCGGTGCGGGCGGTGTCGGTGCCGAGCTGGGCCTGGAACGGGGGGTTGCCGAGGACGAGGTCGAAGCCGGCGCCCGGACGGGCGGGCCAGTGGTCACCGGCGAGCGCGTCCCCGGCGACCACCGCCGGCTCGACCACCGACTCCCCCGACTCCCCCGCCCACAGGACCAGGGCCGTCGCCGCCACCTCGGCCGCCACCGGGTCGAGGTCGATGCCGGCGAGCGCCGAGACGACGTCGCGCGGGTGGTGCCCGGCGCCGGCGAGCGCCCGGGCCGCGGCAAGCAGGAAGGCGCCGCCGCCGCACGCCGGATCGCACACGGTCGGCGGGCCGCCGGTGGCCCCTGCCCGTCCGCCGGCCACCAGCTCGAGCCCCACCGCCGCGAGGCGGCGGGCCAGCGGCGCCGGCGTGTAGTGCACGCCCCGCCGTCGCTCGTCGTGGCCGGCCAGCGCCTCGTGGACGAGGCCGAGCACCTCCGGGCCCTCGGGGTCGTCCGGCGCCGGCAACGCCGCGAGCAGCGCCGGCGGAATGGCGGCGGCGCCGGGCCAGCGGTCCCCCACCCAGTCGCGCACCGCCGGGCCCGCTCGCTCCGCCAGGTGGCGGGCCACCGCCCCGACGACCGCCTCGCGCCCGGGTCCGACCTCGCCGGCCACGTCCCGCAGCGCGGCGGCCCAGGCGGGCGGGCGGGTCGTCACGCCCCGGATCGTACGATTGCCGCCATGCGTTGGACGGTCCATGGCGAACGGGTGGTCTACGAGAGCCCGTGGATCGAGCTGCGCCTCGCCGATGTCGAGCTGCCCGACGGCCGCCGCCTCGACCACCACGTCATCCGCTACCCGCAGCAGGCCGCCGGCGCGGTGCTCACCGACCCCGAGCGGGGCGTCCTGCTGCTGTGGCGCCACCGCTTCATCACCGACGTGTGGGGCTGGGAGATCCCGGCGGGGCGCATCGAGCTCGACGAGACGCCCGAGGAGGCGGCCGCCCGCGAGGCCGAGGAGGAGACCGGGTGGCGCCCCGGTCCCCTACGCCCGCTGGTGCGGTTCCGCCCCAGCGGCGGCAGCAGCGACCAGTGGTTCCACATCTTCGTGGCCGACGAGGCCACCCACGTGGGCGACCCCACCGACGTCACCGAGGCGTCCGAGCTGCGCTGGCACACGCCCGACGAAGCGCGGGCCCTCATCACCGGCGGCGAGGTCACCGACGGCCTGTCGCTGACCGCCCTCAGCTACTGGTTCGCCTTCGCCCGCTGAGCCTCACCGCCGCTTCTTCCAGCAGGAGCGCGCGGTACCACCTTCCGTTCCTGCTGGAGGAACGGGAGGTGGGCCGACGACGGGGTCAGGCGGAGGCGAGGTCCTCGGCGGGGTCCCAGGCGTGCAGGTCGGCGAGGCGCTTGTCGTTCGAGAACACCTCGACGATGGGCTGCTTCACCCCGATGCGGGTCTGGATCCGCTTGACGACGAGCTCCTGGTCCCACAGGACGAGGGTGACCACCACGCCGGACTCGCCGGCGCGGGCGGTGCGGCCCGAGCGGTGCAGGTAGGACTTGTGGTCCTCCGGCGGGTCGTAGTGGACGACGATGTCGATCTCGTCCACGTGGATGCCGCGGGCGGCGACGTCGGTGGCGACGAGCACCGGCAGCTTGCCGGAGGCGAAGTCGGACAGGGCCCGCTCACGCGCCTTCTGGGGGAGGTCGCCGTGGATGGCGGCGGCCTTCACGCCCTCCTTGGTGAGCTGCTCGGCGAGGCGGTCGCAGCCCCGCTTGGTGCGCACGAACATGAGCGTCCGGGTGCCGCCGCGGGCGATGGACGCCGCCACCTTGGGCTTGTCCATCTGGTGCACGGCGAAGAAGCGGTGCTCCATCTCGTCGACGGTGACCGACTCGGACACCACCTCGTGGAAGACGGGGTCGTGCTGGTAGCGCTTGATCAGCGTGTCGACCACGCCGTCGAGCGTCGCCGAGAACAGCAGCGTCTGGTGGGTGCCCTCGACGTTGCGCAGGATCCACTCGACCTGGGGCAGGAAGCCCATGTCGGCCATGCGGTCGGCCTCGTCGACGATCACGTGGTCGACGTCGGCCACCGACACCTCCTTGCGCTCGAGGAGGTCGATCATGCGGCCCGGCGTGGCCACCACGAAGTCGGCACCGGCCTTGAGGGCCTTGATCTGGCGGTCCATGTCGGCACCGCCGTAGACGGCGACGACGGTGAGCCCCCGGCCCTCGGCGATCGGGGCCAGCTCGTCGCGGACCTGGATGGCCAGCTCACGGGTGGGCACGAGCGCCAGCGCCGTGGGGTGGCGGGACTCCGCCTTGCGCTGGCGGGCCAGCACGGGGAGCCCGAAGGCGAAGGTCTTGCCCGAGCCGGTCTTGGCCTTGCCGCAGACGTCGCGGCCGGCGAGGGCGTCGGGGATGGTGAGGGCCTGGATGGGGAAGGCCTCGGTGATGCCACGCGCGGCGAGCGCATCGGCGAGATCGGCCGAGACGCCCAGGGAGGCGAAGGTGGGCACGATTGGCTCCGTTTTCTGTTGTCCGTGACGTCGTAGGGGGTCTCCCCCCTCGGTCACAGGCAGAATCGGGGTCGACCCGCGAGCCACGTACCCGGCAGTTCGGACCGTCCAGCTCGCCCTGCCAGGGTACCCGGTGGCGACACCGTCCCGGTCCATGGTCGCCCGGTCCCTGGTCGTCAGGCCGCACGATGGCCGGGCGCGCGAGGGGGCGCCGCCGCGGTGTGCGACGGCGCCCCCTCGTCGGACGGCTCAGGGCAGGTTGGCCTCGATGGCCGACACGATCTCGTCGGCCTCGGGCTCGACCTGGGGGGCGAAGCGGGCCACGACGTCGCCGCCGGGGCCGATGAGGAACTTCTCGAAGTTCCAGCGGATGTCGCCGCTGTGGCCCTCGGCGTCGGCGACCTGGGTCAGCTCGGCGTAGAGCGGGTGGCGCCCGTCGCCGTTGACCTCGATCTTCTCGTAGAGCGGGAAGGTGACGCCGTAGGTGGTGCTGCAGAAGGTGGCGATCTCCTCGGCGGAGCCGGGCTCCTGCTCGAGGAACTGGTTGCACGGCACGCCCAGCACGGTGAAGCCGCGGTCGGCGTAGGTCTCGTGCAGGCGCTCGAGGCCCTCGTACTGCGGGGTGAGGCCGCACTTGGAGGCCACGTTGACCACCAGGGCCACCTTGCCGTCGGCATGGGCCCCGAGGCTGGAGGGCGTGCCGTCGAGCTGGTTGATCGGGATGTCGGTGAGGTCGCTCATGGCGGCCAGTATCACCGCTCCTCAGCGGACGCGTCGGACCCGGCCGCCCTCGACCGCGACGCCCTCCTCGGCGAGGCGGCGGGCGTGCTCCTCCTCGTGGCCGGGCACGAGCCGGCCGTTGGCCGCGACCACCCGCCACCACGGCAGGCCCTCCGAGCCGGACAGGACCCGGCCCACCCCGCGGGCCGCACCGGGGTACCCGGCCTCCTCCGCGATCTCGCCGTAGGTGGCGACCTCCCCGGGGCCGAGGGCGAGCACCGCGTCCTCGACCGCGGTCGCGAAGTCGTCGGCGCCACCGTCCCGGGCCATCGCCGGCGAGCGTACGCTCGGGCCATGGACGAGGCGACGGTCGCCGCCCACCGCGACGAGATCGACGAGCAGGGCTACACCGTGATCGAGGGCGTCCTCACCCCGGACGAGGCCGACGAGCTCGCCGCGGACCTCCGCCGGCTCGAGGACGAGCTCGGCGTGGCCCCCGCCGACAACTCCTTCGAGGGCCGCCACACGGTCCGCATCTACAACCTCCTCGCCCACGGCGAGCGCTACCAGCGCATCCCGGTGCACCCCGAGGTGCTGCCCGTCGTGGAGGCCGTGCTCGACCCGGGCTGCCTGATCTCGTCGCTGTCGTCGATCGGCATCGACCCGGGCGAGACCGCCCAGCCGATCCACGCCGACGACCAGCTCATGCCGATCCCGAAGCCCCACCCGCCGACGGTGTGCAACACGATGTGGGCGCTCACCGAGTTCACCGACGCCAACGGGGCCACCCGGGTGGTGCCGGGCTCGCACCGCTTCGACCACTCGCCCGAGTACGGCGCCGAGTTCGACACGGTCGCCGCGGAGATGGCCAAGGGCAGCGTGCTCGTCTGGCACGGCAGCCTCTGGCACGGCGGTGGCGCCAACCGCACCGGCGAGCGCCGGGTCGGCGTGGCCATGAACTACTGCGCCGGCTACATCCGTCAGCAGGAGAACCAGCAGCTCGGCCTCGCCCCGGCGCTGGTCGCCGGCTTCCCGCGGCGCCTGCAGCGCCTCGTCGGCTACTCCGTGTACCACGGCCTCATCGGCCACATCGACAAGCACGACCCCATCGACCTCCTCACCGACGGCGCCGGCGCCCACGCCATGGTGTGGGACGCCTCCTGACCCGGTGACGGCGCCGGCCGGCCACGTCGGCGACGTCGGGGATGCCGGGGGCGCTGAGGGCGCCGGGTACGCGTCGGCACTCGCCCCGGTCGCCGGGTGGCCGGTCCCCCACGCCGCGGTGGCGGTGGTCGGCCCCGACGGCGTCCTCGCCGCCACCGGCGAGACGGGCCGCCGCCAGCGGGTCGCATCGGTCACCAAGGCGGTGGCGGCGCTGGCGTTCTGGGTCGCGCTCGAGGAGGAGGCCATCGCCCTCGACGAGCCCGCCGGGCCCGAGGGCTCCACCGTCCGCCACCTGCTGGCCCACGCGTCCGGCCTCGCCTTCGACCGACCCGCGGTGATGGCGGCGCCCGGCACCCGGCGCATCTACTCCAACGTGGGCTTCGACGTGGTCGCCGACCTCGTGGCCGAGCGGGCGGGGATGGCCTTCGCCGCCTACCTGCACGAGGCCGTGCTGGCGCCCCTGGGGATGGCGGATGCGGCGCTCGAGGGCTCGGCCGCCGCGGACCTCGTGGCCACCGCCGACGACCTCGCCCGGTTCGCACGCGAGCTCCTGGCACCGACGCTCGTGGCGCCCGAGACCCTCGCCCTCTCCACGACCGTCGCCTTCCCCGGCCTCGCCGGCGTGCTCCCCGGCATCGGTGCCTATGACCCGCTCGACTGGGGCCTCGGGGTCGAGGTCAAGGGCGACAAGCACCCCCACTGGAGCGGCGACGCCACCTCGCCCGTCACGTTCGGGCACTTCGGCGCCACCGGCAGCTTCCTCTGGGTCGACCCGAGCCGACCGGTCGCCGCCCTGGGGCTCTCCGGCCGGGGGTTCGGGCCGTGGGCAATGCGGGCATGGCCCGCCCTCGCCGACGCGGTCCTCGCAGTCGCCGACGCCGGCGGTGCAGCCTCAAGTCGGCCCGGGTGGGGGCCGACAGGAGGTCAATGACGACGCCGCCGGTCCTCCCATGAGCGCCCTCGCCGAGGCCCGGGCGCGTGCCGCCCTCGCCGAGGCCGGCCTGAGCTCGGACGTCACCCTCGTCCCGCTGCGCAGCGTCACCAACGAGGTGTGGGTCGCCGGCGAGCACATCGTGCGGCTGAACCGCCGTGTGGACCACCGCCTCGAGCGCGAGGCGCTGCTCGCCCCGTTCCTCCCCCAGGAGCTCGGCTACCCGCCGATCGTGCACTACGGCGGCGAGATCGGCGCCGACCACCTGATCGTGCGCCGGGTGCCCGGACGGGTGCTCAGCCAGTGCTGGCCCCAGATGTCACCCGCGGACCGCCAGGAGGCCATCAAGCAGCTCGCGGCGATGCTGCGCTCGCTCCACGGCTTCGTGTGCCCGGTCGAGCTCCCGCCCATCGAGGCCCCGCCGCTGCTCGGCTCGAACCCCCTCGGCCAGCCGGCGGCGACCCTGCTCGCCGCCCTCGACGAGGCGCAGCACCTGGCCCACGTCGACCCGGGCGTCATGATCGAGACCCGCAACCTCGTCATCAGCACCGCGGCGGCGCTGGAGCCCTTCAACGCCCCGACCCTGGTCCACGGCGACCTGCACTTCGACAACGTCCTCTGGGACGGCCGCCGCGTCACCGCCATCCTCGACTGGAAGTGGGCCCGCCCCGCCCCGCCCGACCTCGAGCTCGACGTGTTCCTGCGCTACTGCGCGTTCCCGTTCCTGCACGTGGCCGAGCACTTCCGCAACCAGGCCCGCACCGCCGACTACGTCGACGTGCCGTTCGTGTTCGCGGACTACTACCCCGAGCTGTTCTCGATGCCCCGCCAGTTCGACCGCATGCGGCTCTACTCGATCGCCTACGACGTGCGTGAGCTCCTGCTGTTTCCGCCGCCGGTGTCGGCCGAGCAGCTCTCGGACCACCACCCGTACAACCGCCTGCGCCGCACCCTCGGCGGCCAGAGCTACCTGGACCTCCTGGCCCAGGGCGCCTCGGTCCCGGCCTAGGGCTCAGCCCCCGGCGTCGTCGTCGGGCGCCGGCGCCTCATCAGCGCCACCCGCCTCCACGGCGGTGAGCTCAGCGTCGCCCGCGCCCGTCGCCGTGTCGGTCCGCGCGTCGCCGTCGGCGCCGTCATCGGCCACGTCACCGGACGGCGGCTCGTCGTCCTCGGGGCGGCGCCTGCCGCGCACGACCACGATGGTGAGGGCGACGACGAGGGCGATGATCGAGGTCCAGATGTTGACCCGGATGCCGAGGATCAGGCTGGCGGGGTCGATCCGCATGGCCTCGACCCACAGGCGACCGGTGGCGTAGCCGGCGACGTAGAGCCAGAAGATGCTGCCCGAGCGCAGGACGCGCTTGCGGTCGATGAGGATCAGGGCCGTCATCAGCCCCAGGTTCCAGACGCCCTCGTAGAGGAACGTCGGGTGGAAGGTGGCCACGTCGACGTACCGCTCGGGCCGGTGGACGGGGTCGATCTCGAGGCCCCACGGGAGCGTGGTGGGTCCGCCGAAGAGCTCCTGGTTGAACCAGTTGCCGAGGCGGCCGATCGCCTGGGCCAGCGGCAGCGCCGGCGCAATGGCGTCGGCGAGGTCGCCGAGGGGCAGCTTCTTGTGCCGGGCGTAGAGCACGCCGGCGAGCGCCCCGAGGGCGATGCCGCCCGGGATGCCGAGGCCGCCCTCCCACACCTTCACCACGTTGAACCACTGGCCCTCGAAGCGCCGCCAGTCCGTGATGACGTGGTAGAGCCGGGCGCCGATAAGGCCGGCGGGGACGGCCCACAGCGCCATCGAGGACACGTCGTCGGGGTCGTGGCCCCGCGCCTTCCAGCGCCGCCGCCCGAGCTCGACCGCGGCGATGACGCCGAGGGCGATCATGAGCCCGTAGGCCCGCAGGTGCAGCGGGCCGATGACGATCTCGTTCGACGACGGGCTGGGGATCGAGGCGAGCAGCGCGGCGGACACGGCGGCGGTCACGGCGCCGGCCCCTACAGGTACTTCGGCTCGATGGCGAAGAGGTCGCCGGCGCCGGCGGTGACCGGGGCGACGAGGCCGAGCGCCTGCGGGAGCAGGTTCTCGGCGTAGAAGCGGGCGGTGACGACCTTGGCGGCGAGGAAGTCGGCGTCCCCCTCCCCCGCGGCGGCCAGCGCGTTGGCGGCGAGGGCCTGGCGGGCCATCACCCAGCCGCCCGCCACCACGCCGAACAGGCGCAGGTAGGGGGTGGCGCCGGCGAGGGCCTGGTTGGGGTCGGACAGGCCGTGGGCCAGGAGCCAGTTGGTGGCGTTGTCGAGGGCGTCGGTGGCCTCGTGGAGGTGGTGGCGGAGGCCGGCGAGGTCCTCGCCGCCGTCGGCCAGCGCCCCGTCGAGCGAGCGCACCTCGGCGATGAAGTCGGCCATGACGCCGCCGGCCCGCATCGGGAGCTTGCGGCCGACGAGGTCCATGCCCTGGATGCCGTTGGTGCCCTCGTAGATCGGGGGGATGCGGGCGTCGCGGAAGTGCTGGGCCACGCCCGTCTCCTCCACGTAGCCCATGCCGCCGAACACCTGGACGGCCATCGAGGTGACCTCCACGCCCAGGTCGGTGCACCAGCCCTTGGCGATGGGGATGAGCAGGTCGGCCCGCTCCTGGGCCCGCTCGCGGGCGCCCTCGTCGGGGTCGTTCGCGGCCCGGTCGAGCGACTCGGCGGTGACGTAGATGAGCCCCCGCATGGCCTCGATCTGGGCCTTCATGGTGAGCAGCATCCGGCGCACGTCGGGGTGCTCGACGATGAACGAGCTCTCGCCGGCGGGGGCGCCGATGGCCCGGCCCTGGCGGCGCTCCTGCGCGTAGGCCACCGCGTCCTGGTAGGCGCGCTCGGCGAGGGCGAGGCCCTCGACGCCCACCGAGAGGCGGGCGTTGTTCATCATCGTGAACATGTAGCGCATGCCCCGGTTCTCCTCGCCGATGAGGTAGCCGACGGCGCCCTCGCCCTTGTCGCCGTACGACAGGACGCACGTGGGGCTGGCCTTGATGCCCATCTTGTGCTCGATCGAGGTGCAGGTGACGTCGTTGCGCTCACCCAGCGACCCGTCGTCGTTCACGAGGTACTTGGGGACGATGAAGCAGGAGATGCCCTTGGTGCCGGGAGGTGCGTCGGGGGTACGGGCCAGGACCAGGTGGATGATGTTCTCCGCGAGGTCGTGCTCGCCGAAGCTGATGAAGATCTTCGTGCCGGTGATGCGCCAGGTGCCGTCGCCGGCGGGCACGGCCTTGGTGCGCAGGGCGCCGACGTCCGAGCCCGCCTCGGGCTCGGTGAGGTTCATGGTGCCGGTCCACTCCCCCAGCACCATCTTGGGCAGGTAGGTCTCCCGCTGGGTCTCGTCGGCGTGGTGGGCGAGCATGTCGATGGCGCCCTGGGTGAGCAGCGGGGCCATGGAGAACGACATGCAGGCGGACGAGAGCATCTCCTGGAGGGCGATGGCCACGAGCCACGGGAAGCCGCCGCCGCCGTAGGCCGGGTCGAAGGGGACGCCGCCCCAGCCCGCCTCGACGTAGCGGGTGTACGCCTCCTGGAACCCGGTCGGCGTGACCACCTCGCCGTCCTTCCAGACGCTGCCCTCGAGGTCGGAGGTGCGGTTCAGCGGGGCGATCACCTCGTTCATGAAGCGCCCGGCCTCGTCGAGGACGCCGCGGACCATCGACGGCTCGGCGTGGGCGAAGGCCTCGTAGCCCGACAGGGTCGCGAGGTCGGCGAGGTGCTCCAGGGCGAATTCGATGTCGCGGAGGGGTGCGGAGTAGTCAGCCACGGCTCCGAGGCTACGCGGCCCCCGTCGCGACCCCAAAGGCGGGCCCTCGGCCGCGCGACCGTGGGTCGAACGGCCTAAACCACCTTCGGGGGGCTGCCGATGGCTCGGGGATGGCGGGTCCGTCCACCCCTGTCGTCCCTCGCCGCTCCGTGCTGGCGGGGGGCGCCGCGCTCGCGGCCGCGGGCGCGCTCGGGCTCGCCGGCGCGCCCGACGCCACCGCGGCGCCGGCTCGTGCCGGGCGCACCGCGGGCCGCCGCCGGGCCGGCGCCGCCGCCCAGACCGCGCCGATGGAGGTCGGGCCCATCGTCGAGGCCGCGCCGGCCCGGTCGTTCGAGCAGCACCTGATCTCGCGGGCGACCTTCGGGTGGACCCCCGAGCTCGAGCGCGAGGTCAAGGGCATGGGGTGGTCGGCGTGGCTCGACCAGCAGCTCGACGCCGAGGGCGTCGACGACGGGGCCATCGAGGCGGTGCTGGCCGGCTACCGGACGCTGGACAACACCAACCAGGCCAACCACGTGATCGTGGACACCGAGGAGGACGGGCTGCGGCTGCTGCGCCGCGAGCTCTGCCACTCGACGTTCCTGCGGGCGCTGCACAGCCGCCGCCAGCTGCACGAGGTGATGGTCGACTTCTGGACCAACCACTTCAACGTCTTCCTCTACGACTCGGGCTACGAGCACCTCCTGACCGTCGACAACCGCACCGTGGCCCGTGGCCACGCGCTGGGCCGCTTCGCCGACCTGCTGTCCGCCAGCGCCCACAGCCCGGCGATGCTCGTCTACCTCGACAACGCCCGCAGCAACGCCAACTCCGCCGACGGTGTCAACGAGAACTGGGGGCGGGAGCTGCTCGAGCTCCACACCCTCGGCATCATCGACGGCGAGCACGTCTACACCGAGGCCGACGTGGTGGGTGTGGCCAAGGTGATGTCGGGCTGGTCGGTCAACATCACCGATGACCTCGACATCTTCCGGTTCCGCTCGTCGTGGCACCACACCGGCGCCATCTCGCTGCTGGGCGGGCAGTGGTCGTGCCCGGCGCACAGCGCCGCCGCCGGCCAGCAGTACGGCGAGTCGCTGATCCAGTTCCTGGCCCACCACGAGTCCACCGCCCGGTACGTCTCCTGGAAGCTGGTGAAGCGGTTCGTGTCCGACACGCCGCCGCCGGCGCTGGTCGACGCCCTCGCCCAGGTGTACCTCGACAACGACACCGCCATCGCCCCGGTGCTGCGCCACCTGTTCCACAGCCCGGAGTTCGCCGCCAGCTCCGGCGCCAAGCTGCGGCGAGGCCTCGAGATCCTCGCCGCCACGTGCCGGGTGATCGACGCCCAGGTCGACCCCGACCCGATGGGCGACGCCGCCGACGGCATCCACGGCGAGGGCTGGGGCGCGCTGTTCCGCCTGGGCCAACCGCTGTTCGGCCACCGCAACCCCGACGGGTTCAGCGACGACGGCGCCGACTGGCTGAGCGCCGACGGCCTGCTGCGGCGCTGGGACATCTGCGGCTCGATCGCCCAGAACTGGTACGAGCCCGACGTCACGGCCGACCCCCTGGCGCTGCTGCCCGACCCGCCGCCGCCCACCGCCGGCAAGCTCCTCGACGCCATGGCGGTGCGCCTCCTCGGCGAGAAGGACCCGCCGCCGCCCCACGGCTTCACCGACGTGCGCCCCACCGCCTGGTACGGCCCCGCCCTCGACTGGGCCCGCGACGCCGGCGTGGTGAAGGCCTACTCGGACGGCTCGTACCACCCGAAGAACGACGTGAAGCGCAGCCAGATCGTGGAGATGATCTGGAAGGCGGAGGGCTCGCCGGCGGTGGCGACCCCGCACGGCTGCACCGACGTGCCTGCCAACGCGCCCTACGGGCCCGCCCTGCGCTGGGCCGTCGCCGAGGGCGTCGTGGCCCGCAAGAGCGACGGGACCTTCCGCCCGAAGCAGGTCGCCACCCGCTCGCAGGTGGTGGTCATGCTGTGGCAGGCCGCCGGCCGCCCGGGCGGCTCGCCCCGCAGCACCTACGCCGACGTCGCCTCGACCGCGCCGTACCGCAGCGCCCTCGACTGGGCCACCGCCCAGGGCCTCGTCAGCGCCTACCCGGGCAACACGTTCCGGCCCGACAAGTCGATCACCCGATCGTCGGCCGCGGTGATGCTCGACCACCGCTACCACGTACCGGCCAGCCCGCTGACCGCCGGCGAGCGCCAGGCCCTCGTCCAGTACCTCGGCGGCGCCAACCAGGGCACACCCGACTGGTTCCTCGAGTGGAAGACGCCCGACCTCGTCGCCCTCCTGCTCGCCACCCCCCACTTCCAGCACCGATGAGGGCGAACCGGACCCGCGCCATGTCCTCCCCCACCGCCGCCACGACCTCGACCGCCTCCCGCCTCACCCGCCGGCGCTTCCTCGCGGGGGCCGGCGCGGCCGGCGCCGCCGGGCTCGTCCTGCCGGCGCTGTCGCCCCGCCTCGCCTTCGCCTCCCCCGAGGCGCCCGCCACCGGCGACGTGCTCGTGGCGATCTTCCTGCGCGGCGGCGCCGACGGGCTCTCGATCGTCCCGCCCTTCAGCGACACCGCCGGCTACCAGGCCCTGCGGGGCGCGGGCACCTCGAACGACGTCGCCGTCCCGCCGCCCGACCCGGCGAACGCGGCGAACACCGCCATCGACCTGGGCGTCACCGTCTCGGGCCACCACTTCGGCCTCCACCCGGCCGCGACCGGGCTGAAGCACATCTGGGACGCCGGCCACCTCGCCATCGTCCACGCCGCGGGCCTGCCCGCCACCGAGAGCGACACCCGCAGCCACTTCGACGCCGAGACCTTCTGGGAGCGGGCCAGCGCCGACGTGGGCGTCGGCACCGGTTGGATCGGCCGCCACCTCGTCAGCTCGGGCCCGTGGGACGGCATCCCGGGGGTGGGCTACGACACCGGCGGCGTCCCCATGAGCCTGCGGGGCGAGCCCCGGGCCATGGGCATGCGCACCATCGCGGACTTCCACGTCGAGGGCTTCAGCGACTCGGAGCTCAGCCAGATCGCCCTCGGGGGCCTGTACCCGGACGGCACGGGCAACCTCCTGACCCAGCAGGGCCACGACACGCTCGCGGCGGTGAACGACGTGGTGGCCGCCGACCCCGCCCAGTACGACGACCACGCCGGGCTCTACCCCACCACCCGCCCCGCCCGCGAGCTGGCGCAGGCGCTGCGCGAGGTCGCCCAGCTCATCCGGGCCGGCATCGGCCTGCGGGCTGTCGCGCTCGACCTCGGGGGCTGGGACCTGCACGACGACATGGGCCCCGTGAGCAGCACCCAGGGGACCCAGCGCCTCCTCATCACCGCCCTGTCCGAGGCACTGTGGGCGTTCCACCAGGACCTCGGCCCGCTCATGGACGAGGTCACCGTCGTGACCATGACCGAGTTCGGGCGCACCATCGCCTGCAACGGCAGCGGCGGCACCGACCACGGCCGGGGCACCGCGGTGCTCGTCGTCAGCGGGAACGCCGTCCCGGGGATCCACGGCGACTACCCGGCCGGCCCCCTCGATGACGGGCCCGAGGACGACCTCGTCGTCCTCAACGACTACCGCACGGTCATGGCCGAGGTCGTCACCAAGCGCCTCGGCAACCCCCACCTCGACCAGGTCTTCCCGGGTTACACCCACCCCGGCGACCTCGGCGTCGTCACCGCCTGATCGAGCGCCGAGACGTCCAACCGGCGCGATCTGGCGTCGCTGACACCCGCGACGCGGGGACGGCTGACGCCAGAACGACGGGACTTCGGCACCGGAGCGTCAGATGCCCAGGGGCGGACCGACGATCAGGCGACGGCGATGAGGACGACGGCGAGGGCGGCGACCAGCAGGCCGGCGCCCTGCACACGGCTCACCCGCTCGTGCAGCACGATCCTGGCCAGGACCAGGGTCGACGCCGGGTAGAGCGAGCTGATCACCGAGACCAGCACGAGCAGGCCGCGGCCGAACGCGAGGACGAGGAAGGCGTTGGCACCCATGTCGAACACGCCGCAGGCGGCGATGATCGGCATCGAGGAGCGGGCCGGGCGCACCGAGGTGCGCGTCGCCAACGCCAACACGAGCAGGAACGGAACGGAGGCAAGGCGGGCGCCCACCAGCGGCCAGAGCCCGGACTCGTCGGCGACCCCGTCGAGGAACAGGAACAGCACGCCGAACAGCGCCCCCGAGAGCAGGCCGAGCAGCACCGTCGTGCGGCGCGACGTGCCGGGCGCCTGCTCGTCGAGCTCGGTGTCGTCCGCCGCCGGCGGGCCGTGCTGGCTGACGAGTGCGATGGCGGCCAGCGCGATCGCGACGCCGACCAGGGCGAGGGCCGACGGGTGCTCGCCGGTGACGAGCCCGACGATCACCGGCAGCGCCGCCGCGGAGAGCGCCGACACCGGGGCCACGACGCTCATGGCGCCCGAGCCCATGGCCCGGTAGAACACGACGAGGGCCAGCGCGCCGGCGATGCCGGCGCAGGCGCCAAGGCCGAGCACGCCGGGCGAGAAGCTGCCGCCGACGATCGGCACCAGCACGAGCAGCAGCGACGCCCCGACGGCCTGCGAGACCACCGTCACCCGCAGCGACGCCTCGTGACGGGACGCGAGGCCGCCGAAGAAGTCGCCCGCCCCGTAGCTGGTGGCGGCGAGGAGGGCGAAGACGATGGCCATGGGCGGCGTCAGTCTGGCGCAGGACCCCAGTGACACCCCCACCCCGGTCTCGGCGCTCCGCCGAACCGGGCACGCCGGGGGGCCGGGCCGGCGTCACCTGCTGGCCGCCGTCACACGCAGGCCGCCGTCACACGCAGGTCGGGGTCACACGCAGCGGGTGACGAACTTCACCTTGTCCTTGAAGGTCGGGTGGGTGGTCGACGTGGCCGTGAGGCTGCCGGTGAGGCTGGCGCCGATCGGCGTCGTGGCGCGCACCGTGACGACGACCTTGACCTTGAACTTGGCTCCGGGGGCGAGGACCGGGGTTTCGTACGTGCCGGCCTTGACCTCGCCGGTGATCCTCGCGCCGGTCGGGTCGTAGTACTGCACCGCGAACCTCGTGGTCGACGCGGTCCCCCGGAGGCGAAGGGCCTCGGCGAAGGCGGCGTCGTTCTGGACGTTCACGAAGTAGGTGACCGAGCCACCCCGGCGGGCCTTGCCCCAGCGGGTCTGGCCGGCGCCCGTGGTGTTGTAGACGTCCCTGCCGACCACGAGCCCGTCGGCGCCCTTCTTGATCTGGGCGTCGGGACGGCCCCGGTACCCGAAGGCCTGCACCCGGTTGTTGTTGAGCTCGGCCACGTAGAGGTCGCCCGAGGCCTGGTCGACGGCCACCCCGTGCGGGTCACGGAACTGGCCGAGGGCCGTGCCCTCCCCACCCCAGGTGCTCACCAAGGTGCCGGTGGCGGTGAACTTCTGGATCCGGTCGTTGCCGTGGTCGGAGACGTAGACGTCGCCGTCGGCGTCGATCCCGATCCCCTTCGGGCCCTGGAACTGGCCCGGGCCGGTGCCGTTGGTGCCCCAGGCGCCGAGGAAGGTGCCGGTGGTCGAGAAGCGCTGGACCCGGTGGTTGAACGAGTCGACCACGTAGACGGTGCCGTCGCGCACGGCGATGCCCTCGGCCTCGTCGAACTGGCCGGCGCCTGAGCCCCTGGAGCCCCACATCGTCACAAAGGCGCCGGCAGCGGTGAACTTCTGGATCCGGCCGTTGCCGTTGTCGACCACGTAGACGTACCCGTCGGCGACGGCGATGCCCTCCGGCCACTGGAACAGGCCGCCGGTCCCCTGGCCCCAGTCGCCCCACTCGGTGACGAACTCCCCGTCGGCGGTGAACTTCTGGATGCGGTTGGCGTCCACCACGTAGACGAAGCCGTCGTCGTCGATGGCGATGCCCTCCGGTGCCGAGAACTCACCGGGGCCCTCCCCGTAGGTCCCCCACCAGCCGAGCAGGGTGCCGTCGGGAGCGAAGTGCTGCACCCGCTGCCCCCAGAGCTCGGTGGTGTAGACGTCGCCACCGGGAGCCACGGCCACCCACTCGAGCAAGTAGAACTCGCCGGGATCGAGGCCCCACTGCCCCCACGCGGTCAGGGGCGTGGGTGGAGGCTCGTCGGCCGAAGCGCCTCCACCGCCGAGGACCACGACGCTCGGAACCAAGAGCACCAGGACGAGAATTCGGACGATCCACTTGCGCAGCATCGAACTCACCTCACGGTTCACGGTCGCGCCGCGCCCCTCGGGACGGCAGAGGCGAAGGTCGGTGACGCTCGTCACGCGCCTACGGTCGCGGGATGACCGCGACACACGACGAATCGCCGGCGTCCGAGGCGACCCGGGCGATCGAGCGGCTGTTGTACGAGTACGCCGCCCGCATCGACGCCGGCGACTTCGCCGGGGTGGGCGCCCTGTTCGCCGACGGTGCGATCGCGATGGCGGACGGCACCCGGATCGCCGAGGGTCCCGAGGCCGTGGAGGCGCTCTACGTGGCCACGACCCGTCGCTACGACGACGACGGCACCCCCCACACCAAGCACGTCACCACCAACGTCTCGGTCGACCTCGACGCCACCGGCGACCGGGCCGCCGTGCGCTCCTACTTCACGGTGTTCCAGGGCCTCACCGACTTCCCGCTGCAACCCATCATCAGCGGCCGCTACGAGGACCTCGTCGAGCGCCTCGACGGTGCCTGGGCCTTCCGGGAGCGGCGCATGCACCCCGAGCTCTACGGCGACCTCAGCCGCCACCTGCTGATCGAGCTGTGAGCCGTCCGTGACCGCCGCCGCCCTCACCCCGCTGGCGCCCGGCGTGCAGGCGTGGCTCGATCCGGAGCCGTCGCTCGTGCACCCCAACGCCGGCGTGGTCGTCGACGAGGACGGCATCACCGTGGTCGACACCCTCTGCGTCGGCTCGCAGTGGGGGCCCTTCGGCGACGCCGTGGACGCCCTCGGCGCCCCGGTGCGCCGCATCGTGCTCACCAGCAGCCACCTCCCCTACGCGGGCGGCACCCGCCGCTTCGCCCGCGCCGCGGTCTACGGCACCGCCCAGACGAGCGCGCACCTCGACCAACCGCCGAACGTGGACGTGCTGCGCCGCCTGCTGCCCGAGGTCGCCGGCCAGCTCGACGACGACCTGCGCACCCGGCCCGTCACCCACGTGGTCGCCCAGCCCACCTACGTGAGCGGTGCCGTCCAGGTCGTCCCGCTGCCCGGCCAGATGGAGGAGAACCTCGTCGCGGTCGTCCCCGGCGCCGGCGTGGTGTTCGCCGGCGCGCTGGCCTGCTTCGGCGTGACCCCGGTCGCCTTCCAGGGCGATCCGGGCGTCTGGGCCGACTCGCTGGCGCAGGTCACCGAGCTCGGCGACGTGATCGTCCCCGGCCACGGCCCCGTGGGCGGGCCCGACGAGGTGCTCGCCCTCCAGGCGTACCTGTGGTCGTGCGTCGAGGCCGACGGCGACCCGGCGGCGCTCCCGCCCGGCCCGTGGGACGACTGGCCGGGCCGCGAGTGGGACGAGGTCAACGTCGAGCGCGCCGCGATGCTCGCCCGCGGTGACACCCAGGTCCCCCCGAGCCTCCTGCGCCGCCTCGGCCTCGCCTGAGACAAGCCCGTTCCTCCAGCAGGAACGGAACGTGGCACCTTCCGTTCCTGCTGGAAGTACGAGGGTTGGAGCGGGTTCAGGGGTCGAGCTGGTGGCGCTGGAAGAACTCCCACGCCAGCGCGGTGGCGCTGATGTCGTCGGTCGTCTGGCCCGCCACCGAGGCGAGGCCCCCGGCGGCGGTGTCGGCCTGGGCCACGGCGTCGTCGGCGGCGGCCTGGTCGGCGAGCAGCGGCGTGCCGGGCCAGGTGTGGCCGCCGCCCTCCACCACGTAGAGCACCACCTCGGCGCCGCCGTCGCAGTCGGGCCAGAAGCGGCGGACGACCTCGTCGGAGACCCGCTCCTCCTCGGGGTCGGCGGCGCAGCCGTTGCGCTCGGCCCAGTTCGCGAGGGCGTCGTCGACGGGCGGGAACGCGATCGACGAGATCTGGTCCTGCTGCTGGTCGGGTGACGCCTCGGACTCGTCGAGCGGGTTGGCCGACAGGAAGCCCTGGATGGCGGCACCCAGGCCACCGTCGTAGGGCAGCACGTTGTCGGCGGTGCCGTAGACCGCCTGGTAGGAGACGGGGGGGCCGTCCTCGCAGCCCTGCAGGAAGGTGACCCCCCGAGACAGGGGCGACCGCGGCGAACACGTCCGGCAGCCGGCAGGCCAGGGCCGAGGACATGAGGCCGCCGTTGGAGATGCCGGTGGCGTAGACCCGTGACGTGTCGATGCAGAGGTCGGCGCCGACCTGTTCGACGAGGTCGCCGAGGAAGGCCACGTCGTCGGTGGCGATCCCGGCCGAGATGAAGTTCCAGAAGGGGACGTCGCCGAGGCCCTGGGGCGTCACCACCGCGAACCCCTCGTCGTCGGCGAGGTCCTCGAAGCCGGTGAGGGCGGACTCGAGCTCGTTCGTCATGGTCAGCCCGTGCAGGTCGACCACGAGCGGCGCCGGCACGTCGGCGGCGTAGCCCGCCGGCACGAAGCGCCGGTACTCCCGGGTCGCGCCGGGCTCGTCGAGCTGCTCGTCGGTGAGGCCGGCCTCGACGGCGGCCGCAGGGGTGCCACAGCCCGCCGAGGCCGACGCCGGCCCCGCCCCGGGGGCGGCGGTGGTCGTGGTCGCCACCTCCGCGGCGGCGGGGGTGTCCGCGTCATCGGACGAGCACGCGGCGGCGCCCACGACGAGCAGCACGACCAGGCCGAGGACGACCGATCGCCGGACCCGCCCCGTCCCGGTCCCCGGGTCGCTCCCCGTCGCCGTCCGGCTCCGCTGGTCCCTCTTGCGCATCGGGCGGAGTGTAGGGACCGACGCCGGTGCGCTCAGCGCGTCGGCGCCGGGAGGCGGACCACGGCGTCGATGCCGCCGCCGGGTGCCTCACGCAGCTCGAGGTCACCGCCGTCGAGGCGGGCCAGGCGCCGGGCGATGGGCAGGCCGAGCCCGCTGCCGCCGAGACGGGGACCACTGGACGGCGTCGTCCAGAAGCGGTCGAAGGCGCGGGCCCGCTCGTCCTCGCTCATGCCGGGGCCCTCGTCGACCACGTGGGCCTCGACGCCGCCGGGCCCCGACCGGCACGAGAGGGTGACGGTGCCACCGGAGCGCGACACGTCGAGGGCGTTGGCGAGCAGGTTGTCGAGGATCCCGGCGAGGTGGTCGGGCGTGGCCTGGGCGACGACGCCCGGCGGGCCCTCCACCGCGATCGCGACCCCCTGCTCGGACGCGACCGGCGACCACACCTCGCTGCGCTCGTCGAGCACCGCACGCAGGTCGAGCGGCTCGGCGGTCACGGTCGTCGACGTGCGGTCGGCACGGGCCAGTGCCAGCAGGCCGTCGACCAGCCGGGACAGGCGGCCGACCTCGCCGAGGGCGGCGTCGACCTCCTCGGCCTCATCGGGGCCGACCTCCTCGCGGACGTTCTCGAGCTGGAGGCGGATGGCGGTCAGGGGGGTGCGGAGCTGGTGGGAGGCATCGGCCACGAAGGCCTCCTGGGCGGTGACCAGCTCTTCGAGCCGGGCCGCGGTGTCGTTGAACGCGACGGCCAGCGAGCGCACCTCCGGTGGCCCCGCGTCCGTGGGGGTCCGGGCCTCGAGGTCGCCGTGGCCGAGCCGGGTGGCGGTGTCCTGGAGGCGACGCAGCGGCCGGGTGACCGACCGGGCGAAGACGATCCCCACCACGGTCGCGGCGGCGAGGGTCACGACGGCCACGAGCCCCAGTCGGTACCAGTTGCGCCGGACCCGCTCGTCGACCGTCGAGGTCGGGTAGGTGATGCGGACCGCGCCGTGGACCTCTCCCCCCGATGCCACCGGGACGGCGACGTAGAGGAAGTTCTCGCCGAGCGACTCCGAGTACCGGGTGCCGGACGCAACCTCGCCGTCCAATGCCGTGGCGATCTCCGGGCGGCTGGCGAACGACCGCTCACCCTCGCGCAGCGGGTCGCTGTCCGCGACCGCGGTGCCGTCCTCGTCGACGATGACCACCCGGCCGCCGGTGCGGGCGTCGTAGGTGTCGGCCACGGCCTGCAGGTCGATGTCCTGGGTGCCCTCGAGGTCGTCCTCGGCGAGCGAGGCGAGGGCCACGGCGTCTCGCTCGACGTCGAAGGTGAGCTCGTCGATCTGGCGGCGGGCGTAGGCGATCCCGAGTGGCACCTCGAGGACCAGCAGGACGAGGACCGTGAGGGAGAGGTAGCCGAGGAGGAGCCGGCGGGTCACGACCCCGACCCGAGACGGAAGCCCACGCCGCGCACGGTCTCGATCAGGGTCGGGTCGCCGAGCTTCTTGCGCAGCGAGGCGACGTGGACGTCGAGGGTCTTGGTGGGGCCGTACCAGTGGGCGTCCCACACCTCCTCGAGGATCTCGTCCCGGGTGCGGGTGGCGCCGGGGTCGCGGGCGAGCAGCGCCAGCAGGTCGAACTCCTTGCGGGTGAGGACGACCTCCGTGCCGTCGACGGTGACCCGGCGGGTGCGGGTGTCGACCTCGACGGGCCCGGAGCGCAGGACGGGGTCGGCGTCGCCGTTCCCGCCCTCCGGCGCGGCGGCCCGTCGGGAGACGGCGCGGATGCGGGCCACGAGCTCACGGAAGCCGAACGGCTTCACGACGTAGTCGTCGGCGCCGAGCTCGAGGCCCACCACCCGGTCGACCTCGTCGCCCCGGGCGGTGATGACGATGATCGGCACGGCCGAGTCGGCCCGCAGGCGCCGGCAGACCTCGTAGCCGTCGATGTCGGGCAGGCCGAGGTCGAGCAGGACGAGGTCGGCGGGCCCGGCGGCGAGCGCGTCGGCACCCGTCGCCACCCGGGTCACCTCGAACCCTTCCCGCCCCAGGCCCTTGACCAACGGGCCCGCGATGGCGTCGTCGTCCTCCACCAGCAGTAGCCGCACCCCTCCACGCTGGCACGGATCGGCGCCCGCCGCCGCGACCGGCGGCGAACTTTGCCAAGCCTTAACCCAGGCCTGCCCGAGCGTTGCCGATCACCTCCGTACGGTTCGCACATCGACGCACCGCACCCGCGGTCCGTGAGGAGGGAAACATCGTGGAACGACGCAAAGCACTCGCCGTCGCCGGCACCGTGGCCGGCACGCTCGCCGCCGCCGGCGCGGCCATGGTCGTCAACTTCGGCCTGCTCGGCGCCCAGGCCAGCGAGGTGGGCAACCTCGACGTCAAGGGCGCTGCCGCCCTGGTGCCGGCCCAGACGACGACGAGCACCACCGAGCCCGCCCCCGACGTGACCATCGTCTACCAGGACATCCCGGTCGCCGGTGGCGTCAGCGGTGGTGGCTCGGGCGGCTCGGCCGGCTACGAGTCCTCGGGCGGCCCGTCCGCCCCGGCCCCGGCGCCCGCCCCCACCGTGGCGGCCCCGGCACCGGCGCCGGCGCCGACGCCGACCTACAGCGACGATGACGACGACCACGGCGACGATCACGGCGACGACCACAGCGACGACGTGGACGAGCCCGAGGAGCCGGACGACGATGACTGAGGGTCCCCGCCAGGGGGTGGACGCCGTCCGCCGCCCGCGGGGCGGCTCGGGACCGGTCGGCCGCGCCGACCCGACGGGCGCCCCACGGACGAAGAAGCGCCGGCCCCACGCCGCCGCCACCACCCGCATCCTGACCGCGGGCGCCGCCACCACCGCCGCCTTCGGCCTCGTGGCCGCCATGGGCCTGGCCAACCCGCCCGAGGAGGCGACCGCCAACGACGCCCTCGTGGTCGCCCGCCAGGTCACGACCACGACCACGGCACCGCCCCCCGCTCCCCGTCAGATCATCATCGTGCGACCCCGCTACGTGCCCTCGGGCGGCGGGTCGGGGTCCTCGGGCTCGTCGGGGTCCTCCGGTGGCTCGGGCTACTCCGGGTCGTCCTCCGGCGGCTCGTCGAGCGGGCAGAGCTACTCGGCACCGGCGCCCGCCCCGGCCCCCGCGCCGGCCCCGGCCCCGGCCCCGGCGCCCGTCACCTCGAGCGGCGGCAGCTAGGCCGCCGCACCCTTCGCCGGCGTCGGCGGCCCGCCCTCAACGCCCCGAGGGCAAGCGGCCGCCGACGCCGCGAGCCCGCCCCCGGGCGCGGCGGCGCCGACGCACTCGGCGCCGTGGCTCGGGAACTCGTGGCTCGAGCCCGAGTGGCTCACCGCCGGACCGGCGGCACCGGGAGACACCCGCCCAGGACGGGCCCCGGTGGCTACGAGAGCTGCTGGGTGACCTGCTCGAGGGCTTCGTCCTCGGACACGTCGAGGGCGAAGCTCAGCTCGGAGACGAGCACGCCCCGGGCCTTGACCAGCATGGACTTCTCGCCGGCGGACAGGCCACGATCGGCGTCACGCAGGGCCAGGTTCCGGACCACCTCGGCCACCTGGTAGACGTCGCCCGACTTCAGCTTCTCCTGGTGGTTCTTGAAGCGGCGGCTCCAGTTGGAGGGCTCGCGCACGTCGCGCTTGGCCAGGAGCTGGAACAGGTCGTCGACGTCCTCGCGGGCGATGGGCCGGCGCATGCCGACCTGCTCCGCGTTGGCGGACGGGACCGACAGGGTCAGGTCACCATGGGCCATGCGCAGCACGAGGTACTCCTGCTTCTCGCCGAAGACCTCTCGCTTCTCTTTGCGCTCGATCACCGCAGCGCCGTGGTGGGGGTACACGACGCGATCGCCGACTTCGAACAAGGGCTGCACTCCTGAATCCGCCGTCCACCCCCGCACGGGGTCACGGCACCAGCGTGTCGGGGACTCCCAGGATGCCAGAAAACCGCCGGTTCCCCACCCTTCCGGGCGCTGCCGATCCGTTCTCCCTAGCATGCACCCATGACGATCGCCGCCGAGGACTGGTGGCTGCACCGCCCGCACTGCGACCGCTGGGCCCGGGCCATCGACCACGGCATGGTGCGGATCAAGGCGCGCTCCAAGGGCAAGCGGATCCTCGGGCGCTGCTCGCAGTGCCACACGCTGCGCTGGATCCAGGTGGTGAGCCGGCCGCCGGGCTGGACGCCCCCGGCAGGCTCGACCGGGTGAACGGCGGCGAGCGGTCGGTCGAGCACGACCTGGAGGCGGCGGGGCTCTACGACCCGACCGCGCCGGGGGCCGGCGACCGCCTGACCCTGCTCGATCACCTCCTCGGCGAGGGGTGCACGATCGACGAGCTCGTGGAGGCCGACGCCGCCGGCCGCCTCGTCTCCGCCGCCGCCGATGCCCACCTGCGGCGCCACCAGACGCCGGTGGACGCCGTGACCGTCGCCGGGCTCGCCGGGGTGGACCCGACGTCGATCGCCCCGGCGTGGCGCTCGATCGGCTTCCCGGATCCGCCACCCGACGCCGAGCTGTGGTGGCCGTCGGACGCGGCCACGTTCTCGGCCTTCGACCAGGCCGCCGAGCTCTTCGGCGCCGAGCGCCTGGCCCAGTTCAGCCGCGCCCTCGGCCGGGCGGCGGCGCAGGTGGCCGAGGCCGCGGTGGCCATGTTCGTCACGGACGTCCAGGCCACCCTCGAGGCCGACGGCCGCCCACCCGTCGAGCTCGCACGGGCCAACCTGACCGCGCAGCTGGCGGCCGACGCCATCCCCGGCGTGTTCGAATCCGCGTTCCGCCACCACCTCGAGGCGACCCAACGTCGCCTCGACGCCACCACCTTCACCGGCGGCCGCGATCGGGCGATACTGAGCGTCGGGTTCGCCGATCTCGTGGGCTCGACCGAGCTGGCCCATCGGCTCGACCCGGCGGGCACCGCCCGGCTGGCCGCCGACCTCGAGCGCGTGGCCATCGATTCGGTCGCGCGCGCCGACGGGCGCCTGGTGAAGACCATCGGCGACGGGATCCTGTTCACCACGCCCGCCACCGGGGCCGCCCTCTCGATCGCCGCCGACCTGGCGGGGTGGGCGGCGGGGGACGACCGCCTCCAAGGGCTACGGGTCGGACTGTCGTCCGGTCCCGTCGTGTGGCAGGACGGCGACGTGCACGGCCCCGTGGTCAACCTGGCCGCGCGTCTCTGCGCCGCCGCCGACGGCGGTCAGGTGCTGGTCGACGAGGGCTTCGCCGCCGCCCATCGGCCCGACGGGTCGCCGGCGCTCGTCCCCGCCGGGGAGCTCACCCTCCGCGGCTTCGCCACCCCCGTCGCCATCTTCACCACGGCCCCGTCCACGCCCTCGACGCACTAGCCCTCGGATTCCGGCGGCTGGTGCGTCGAGAATGGGCAGGTGGCGGCGCCCCGACGGTACACAGCGGACCATGCGGTCTCGTTCCTCCGCGCCCACTACGACGACCCTCGGATCGAGCTCGAGCCGCTGAGCGGCGGGACCTGGTCGACCGCGTTCGGGTTCCGTCACGACGGAACGAACCGTCTGGCGAAGCGGTGCGCTGGACGCGGCGGAGGGGGCCCGCAGGGCCCCCTCCGCTCGCTCGGGCAGGCGCCGATGGCGCCCGTGCTCAGCTGCAGCCGCTGGTGGAGCCGCAGCTGGGGCAGGCGTGGCAGGAGCCGGCCCGCTGCATCTGCACGCCGCACTGCATGCACATGGGGGCGTCGGAGTGGCTCGCCGATGGCGCCAGCGACATCTGCACCGCCAGGGTCGACGCCGACTCGATCGACGGCGGGTCGGCGGCGACGTCCATGCCCTGGCTGGTCTCGGTGACCGTCTCCTCCACACCCGGCAGCGTCGGCTGGGTGCGCTCGCCCACGGTGAGGATGCCGAGCTCGGCCCGCTCCTCCTGGGTCAGGTAGAGGATGGCCAGCCGCCGGAACAGGTAGTCCATGAGGCTGGTGGCGAAGCGGATGTCCGGGTCGTCGGTCATGCCCGCCGGCTCGAAGCGCATGCCGGTGAAGGCCTCGATGAAGCTGCGCAGCGGCACGCCGTACTGGAGGCCGTGGCTGATCGAGATGGCGAAGGCGTCCATGATGCCGGCGAGGGTCGAGCCCTGCTTCGACACCCGGACGAAGATCTCGCCCGGACGGCCGTCCTCGTACTCGCCCACGGTGACGAAGCCCTTGCAGTCGGCCACCCGGAACTCGAAGGTGCGCGACACCCGGGTGCGGGGCAGGCGGCTGCGGATGGGCTCGTAGACGACCTTCTCGACGATGCGCTCGACGATCTGGGCCCCACCCGCCGCGGCGGCCGCCGCCGCGTCGGCGGCGTCCTGGGCCTCGGCGGCGTCGGACTTGGCCATGGCGAGCGGCTGGGCCACCTTGCAGTTGTCGCGGTAGATGGCGACGGCCTTGACGCCGAGCTTCCAGGCGTCGATGTGGAGCTGCTCGACGTCCTCGACGCTGACGTCCTCGGGCATGTTCACGGTCTTGGAGATCGCCCCCGAGATGAAAGGCTGGACCGCGCCCATCATCTTCACGTGGCCGAGGTAGTGGATGGTGTTGTCGCCCATCGAGCAGGCGAACACCTCGACGTGCTCCTTGGCCAGGTGCGGCGCTCCGAGGATCGTCTTGTGCTCGTCGATGTGGGCGACGATCTCGTCGATCTGCTCGGCGGTGTAGCCGAGGCGGCGCAGGGCCCGCGGCACGGTCTGGTTGACGATGGTCATGGTGCCGCCGCCGACCAGCTTCTTCATCTTCACGAGGCCGAGGTCGGGCTCGATGCCGGTGGTGTCGCAGTCCATCATCAGGCCGATGGTGCCGGTGGGGGCCAGCACGCTGGCCTGGCTGTTGCGCACCCCGGCGGTCTGGGCGACCTCGCAGGCGGCGTCCCAGGCCTGCTGGGCGGCGCCGAGCAGGTCGGTGGGGACGAGCTCCTCGTCGATGTGGGCGGCCTCCTGGCGGTGCATGTCGAGGACGCGCAGCATGTGCTCGGCGTTCTCGGCGTAGCCGGCGAACGGGCCCATGCGGGTGGCCGTGCGGGCCGAGGTGGCGTACGCGTGGCCGGTCATCAGCGCGGTGATGGCCGCGGCCCAGGCCCGGCCCTCCTCGGAGTCGTAGGGCAGGCCGAGGGCCATGAGCAGGGCGCCGAGGTTGGCGTAGCCGATGCCGAGCTGGCGGAAGCGCCGGGAGTTCTCGGCGATGGGCTCGGTCGGGTAGTCGGCGTTGCCGACGAGGATCTCCTGGGCGGTGAACACGACCTCGACCGCGGCCCGGAAGCCCGCCACGTCGAAGTTGTCGTCCTCGTCGAGGAACTTGAGCAGGTTGAGGCTGGCCAGGTTGCACGCCGAGTTGTCGATGTGCATGTACTCCGAGCACGGGTTGGAGCCGTTGATGCGCCCGGTGTTGGCCGCGGTGTGCCAGCGGTTGATGGTGGTGTCGAACTGCATGCCCGGATCCGCGCACTCCCAGGTGGCCTGCGAGATCTGGCGCATGAGGTCGCGGGCCCGGACGGTCTTGACGACCTCGCCCGTCATGACGGCCTTGAGGTCCCAGTCGGCGTCGTCGAGCACGGCCTGCATGAACTCGTCGGTGACCCGCACCGAGTTGTTGGCGTTCTGGTACTGGGTGGAGTGGCTGTCGGTGCCGTCGAGGTCCATGTCGAAGCCGGCGGCGGCGAGCACGCGGGCCTTGCGCTCCTCACGGCTCTTGCACCAGATGAACTCCTCGATGTCGGGGTGGTCGACGTTGAGGATGACCATCTTGGCGGCGCGGCGGGTCTTGCCACCCGACTTGATGGTGCCGGCCGAGGCGTCGGCGCCGCGCATGAAGCTCACCGGGCCCGAGGCGGTGCCGCCGCCCTTGAGCAGCTCGACCGAGGAGCGGATGCCCGACAGGTTGATGCCGGCGCCCGAGCCGCCCTTGAAGATCGTGCCCTCCTCGACGTACCAGTTGAGGATCGAGTCCATGGTGTCGTCGACGTGGAGGATGAAGCAGGCCGAGGCCTGCTGGGGCACGCCCCGCACGCCGATGTTGAACCACACCGGCGAGTTGAAGGCGGCCTTCTGGGTCACCACGAGGTGCTTGAGCTCGTTGCGGAACGCCTCGGCCTCTGCCTCGTCGGTGAAGTAGCCGTCGCGGCGGCCCCACTCGGTGATGGTGTCGGCCACCCGGTCGATCACCTGGCGCAGCGACGACTCCCGCTCGGGGGTGCCGAGGGTGCCCCGGAAGTACTTCTGGGCGACGATGTTGGTGGCGTTCAGCGACCAGTCGGTGGGGAACTCCACGTCGAGCTGCTCGAAGGCCACCGAGCCGTCGCGGTAGTTCGAGATGCGGGCGTCGCGCCGCTCCCAGGTGACCTGGTCGTAGGGGTGCACCCCCTCGGTGGTGAAGTGCCGCCGGATGCCGATGCCGGTGTGCTCGGGCGCAAGTGCCATGAAACGTGTCCTCCGTGTTGCCGGATCGGCGGTTGTGGGATGGGTGCTGCTGAGATGGCCCGACTCGCCGGCACGCTGCCTCGTCTGCACCGTCGCTTCCACGAGTGTGCACACAAGATGTTGTGCCTGCAACGCCCCCCGACGCTTCCGGGCCACAAGATGTTCCGGCATTACATCACTGTGATTTGGCCCCGTCAATCCCCAGTTCACATCGATGTGATTTCGCTCCCGGGTCACCGGGCCCTCACGCCTCGTGGCGGGCGGGGGCCGGTCGGGGCGGCTGCGGCGCGGGAGCCCCAGGTCAGGGGGATGCCCTCCCCCGTCCCGCCCGCGGGCGGTTCGGGGGAGGGCGAGGGAACCCCCAAGGAGTCGTCCTAACCCGCCACGGAGAGACGCAACACCACCATTCCGGAGATCCCACGCCGCAGCCTTGTGACGGAGTTCACCCTACGGACACGTGCCTGTGAGGAGAAAGAGGCAGAACCTGTGGATTTCCCTGGGATTTCCCCAGATCGACTGGGGACGGCGGGGCCGTGCTGTGGGAAACCGCCGGGTACGGTCGGCGCCGTGCGCCAGTTGCTCCCCCACCCCGCCGACGACGTGGACGTGGTCGCGGCCTACGCCGCCGACGCCCGGCCGGCGCCGTCGGCACGGCCGTGGGTGCTCGTGAACATGGTGGCGAGCGCGGACGGCGCCACCGCGGTCGACGGCCGCTCCGGCGCGCTCGGCGGCGCCGCCGACCGGGCCGCCTTCACCGCCATCCGCGCGGTTCCCGACGTGATCCTCGTGGCCGCGGGGACGGCGCGGGCCGAGGGCTACGGCCCGCCCCGGACGCCGCCCGGGCTCCAGGAGCAGCGCCGGGCCCGCGGCCAGTCGGCCAAGCCCCGCATCGCGATCGTCACCCGGAGCGTCGAGCTCGACCTCGGCGCCGAGCTCTTCGCCGATCCCGAGAGCCGCTGCCTCGTGCTCCTCCCCGAGGACACGGCCGCCGAGCGCCTGGCCGCGGTGGCCGAGGTCGCCGACCCCGTCCCGGCCGGCCACGGGGGCGTCGACCTGGTCGCCTGCCTCGGCCACCTCCACACCGCCGGCGTCCACACGGTGCTGGCCGAGGGGGGCCCGAGCCTGCTCGGCCAACTCGTGGCCGCCGACCTGGTCGACGAGCTCTGCCTCACCCTCTCGCCCGCCCTCGTGGCGGGCGGGTCCGCCCGTATCGTCCACGGGCCCGACCTGCCCGGCGGGCTCGCGCCCCTGCGGCTCGAGCGGGTGCTCGAACAGGACGGCAGCCTGTTGCTGCGCTACGTCGTCGCCCGCGACGAGGGCTGAGGCCGGGCCGGCCTCGGGGGCGTCGCGCCGGGCTCAGTGGGCCTTGGGGGCGGTGGCCTTGAGCAGGCCGATCTCGCGCTCGAAGTCGCGCGGGTCGTCGAAGCCCTTGTAGACGCTGGCGAAGCGCACGTAGGCGACCTCGTCGAGCTCGCGGAGGCGGGCGAGCACCGCCAGGCCGATCTGCTCGGTCGTGACCTCGCCCCCGGCCAGGCGCATCTCGTCCTCGACGGCCAGCGCGAGCGACTCGAGCTGCTCCTCGCTGACCGGGCGGCCCTTCGCCGACGCGGCCACGCCGCTGCGGATGCGGCCCCGGTCGAACGCCATGGGGTCACCCGAGCGCTTGAGGACCACCAGCGGGAGCTCCTCCAGGCGTTCGTAGGTGGTGAAGCGGTTGCCACAGGCGAGGCACTGGCGCCGGCGGCGGATGGCGGCGTCGTCGTCCGCGGTGCGCGAGTCGACGACCTTGTCGTCCACGCCTCCACAGGTCGGGCACCGCATGTGGTCGACGCTATCGCGCCGCCCGGCGGGCGCCGCCGGGCGGGCCGACGGCCCCCCGGCGGAGGTCACGGCCCCTCAGTCGAGCTCGAGGCGCATGCCCGGGACGAGCCGGGTGACGCCGCCGTTGCGGGCCACCAGCCGATCGACCGTGGCGGCCACGTCACCGCCGGCCGGCGTGATCTGGCGGGCGATGCTCCAGAGGGTGTCGCCGGGGCCGACGACGACCGCGGTGGCGCCCGGCGCGACGGTGGACGGCTCGACCAGCGGGGCACCGGCGGAAGAGGCAGCAGCGGGAGCGGTGAGGGGGTCGCTCCCGGCGCTGCCGGCCAGCGCCGACCGAGCCGCCAACGCCCCGGCGGCCGCACCCACCACAAGTGCGACGGCCAGGGTGAGGGCGGCCATGCGGCGGCGCCGGTAGACCTGGGGGGACGGGCCGGCCTCGTCGGCGAGGCCGCCCTGGATGAGGCGGAGCTGCGGCCGCCCGACGGGCACCGGGACGACGCCGGCCGGGGCGCGCTCGGCGGCGGCGGACATCGGGAGGTGCTCGGCGAGGGGTGAGATGGCGACCATGGGAGGGAGTCTCCTCGGGGGGTGTGACAGGAATCCCCGGTGACGGATGGTGCGGGCGTCGAACGCCCGTTCGGGGACAACCAACCACGAACGGACGTTCGGTGTCAACCGGTTTCTCGAACACGTGTTTTGCGAACAGGTGTTTGCCAGCCCCCGCGCCCCGTGGTACGTTCCAAACGCCTGTTCGACCCCTGCGGCGAGCCGGCGACCCGCTCCGGGCCCCCACCGACGACACCAACGAGGTCAGCCATGTCGGAGTCCCCCGCCCTCACCGACCGCCAGCGCGAGATCCTCGACTTCATCGACGCGCAGATGCGCGAGCGGGGCTACCCGCCGTCGGTGCGGGAGATCGGCGAGGCCGTCGGGCTCACCTCGCCGTCCACGGTGCACTCCCACCTCGCCACCCTCCAGCGCTACGGCTTCCTGCGGCGCGACCCCACGAAGCCGCGCGCCCTCGAGGTGCGCTACGACCCCACCTCCGGTGCCGCGGTCGAGCGCCGGCCCGTGCGCCACGTGCCCCTCGTGGGCGACGTCGCCGCCGGCACCGACGTGCTCGCGCAGCAGAACATCGAGGAGACCGTCCCCGTCTCGGCCGACCTCACCGGCGAGGGCGACCTCTTCATGCTGCGGGTCCGGGGCGACTCGATGGTCGAGCTCGGCATCCTCGACGGCGACTTCGTCGTGGCCCGGGCCCAGCCCGACGCCAACCAGGGCGACGTCGTGGTGGCCGGCATCCCCGGCGGCGAGGCCACGGTCAAGACCTACCGCCGCGACGGCGACTCGGTCGTGCTCGTCCCCGCCAACGCGGCGTACGAGCCCATGGTCTTCTCGCCCGACGAGGTCCAGCTCTACGGCCGTGTCGTGACCGTCATGAGAAAGCTCTGAGGCTCGTCGCGCGCTGTACGCGCGTGGCGAACGAGGGCCTGCGCCGACGGGGTCCTGTCACCGCTCCGTTTCCACCGACACCGGCGCGCCGCTCTCGACGCCTCGGCGCGCTCCAGTCGGTTGCGCGTCGAGTCCGGCGCCGCTGTCGTGGACCCTCGGAGCGGCGCCACCCCGTCGCCTCCGGCCCTCCCCTGGCGGCGACCCAGCCCACACTCGTCAGCGGGGTCGAGCGCCCCGCTCGCCCTCGCATCGAGCTGAGCGGACTCGGCTCGCCGGGGACAGTCCTGGTCTGGCGGCACGAGCCGGCCAACACCCCTCATCTGGTCGAGCGCTCCGCTCGGGGGCAGTCTCGGTCGGCTCGATCGGGGTGGGCGGCGGGGAGCGCTCGTACACTGCGACGCTCAGCATCCGCGACTTGTCCCTCCGACCCAAGGAGCCTCGCCCCCATGTCCCTCGCCCCCGGTACCGCCGCACCCGACTTCGAGCTGCCCGACCAGAACGGGGAGAAGGTGAAGCTCTCGG
>WBZL01000331.1_pt1 | contig 52651 bp, 48 predicted proteins | sample 5204291 | NCBI WGS metagenome assembly WBZL01 (sample SAMN12344345, study PRJNA552823) | activated sludge metagenome | biome: Activated sludge suspended growth; feature: Nitrification reactor; material: Wastewater; isolation source: activated sludge from nitrification reactor of wastewater... | reverse complement strand
GAGCACGAGTTGTGCCCGTTGCCCGGGACTCCCAACACGTTGCGTCACAACGGGATGCGAAAATCGGCGCGAGGATCGGCCTGAAACATCGTATGACGCCCTGTAACGCGCCGATGCAGTGTTAGCCGAGTGACGCCAACCTACGAGCCAGTTCGAGAGGAGCACCAGCAAGGCCGCTCGATGCCACCCACGGAGGTTCCCAGAGGATCACGCCGCCGATGCGTGGGACAGCCACCCCGCCGAATGTGCCAAGCTTGAGCATCATGTGGAGGTGGCATCGGCGCTGTCCCCGCCGCCACCGTGTCACACGGGCGGCGTGGCGACCTGGCGGCCAGGCCGAGTGATGCGCAAGGGTTGACCCGCGCACGTGCGGTATTAGCTCTGTCGGGTAAACGCACCGAGAACTTCGCCCGTGGCTCCAGTCCTGTCAGGCCAGCTGAACTTCGAGAAGGGTGACGGCTTCGTCACCGTCGTGACCCAGGACCATCGGAACGGCGCGGTGCTGATGGTCGCGCGCGCCGATCGTGAAGCGATCGAGCGTACGCTCGCGAGCGGTGAAATGCACTACCACTCCCGGACGCGCGGGCTCTGGCACAAGGGCGCAACGAGCGGGAATGTGCAACAGGTGGTGAGCCTCACGCCGGACTGCGATGGGGATGTGGTCCTGGCGCGCGTGATCCCCGCCGGACCGGCGTGTCATACGGGCACGGTTTCGTGTTTCGGTGAACCCGGACGCGCGGGTGACGTGCTTGGGGTGCTCCAGCAAACGATTGCCGAGCGTCAGGGCGCCCTGGGTCGAGGGGAGCTTGCGACGAGTTACACGCAGAAGTTGCTCACGGATCGCAACCTCCGCCTCAAGAAGCTTGGTGAAGAGGCCTCGGAACTCGCCGTGGCCTGTGCCGACGAGGACCGGGCGCGCGCGGCGGAGGAAGGCGCTGATATCGTCTACCACACCATGGTCGCGCTCGCGGCGGTCGGGGTGACGTGGGATGACGTGCGAGCCGTCCTCCATCGTCGTCACAGCTGAACGAGACTGGAGCCCGCGTGGTCGGGGGGCGAGGGTGGTCCGAGACTCGAGACCGCGGTTCGCGAGGCGAACTACCCGAGGTCCTGGTCGATCTCCTTTCGCAACCACGCGCGGGCAACAAGCCAGTCCCGCTGCACCGTCTTGAGCGATACCTCGAGCGCCGCCGCGGTCTCCTCCAGGGTCAACCCCGCGAAGAAGCGCAACTCCACCACGCGCGCCCCACGCGCATTGAGCGACGCGAAGCGATCGAGAGCGTCGTCCAGGGCACCCGTGCCTCCGGCAGCCATCGCCGGCGACCTCGACGCGATCGTGTCGAGGGCGCTACGCAAGGGGCCCGCCGCCGGTATGCCTCGGCCGCGGATCTTGCCGCGGATGTCCGTGGACACCTCGACGGCTTTCCGGTGGAGGCGCGACCGGAGACGCTCGGGTATGTCGCGACGCGCTTTGCCCGGCGCCATACTGTTGGCGTCGCACCTGATCACTGCCCACCTGTGTGGCTTCAGGGGGCGGCGCGGGCTAGCAGCCCGGATTCCACAACGTAGGGACATACGTCCCGCCAACGACCGAAATTCCCACCGCGAACCCGCAATTGTTGACCGCGACCACCTGCGCACTCGCAGTGCCCGGGGGCGATGTGGGATGCGGAAGGTAGGTGATCGTGCCCGCCCGATCCCCGATCCATGGCAAGTAGAAGTTGGCCGCGTTGAGTTGCGTGCCGACGGCAATCCCCCACCCGTTCACATCGTACGCCGCGCTCCACGCGCCGATGAAGGCGCCCTGGAGCAGTGGGCTGCCGAATGCGGCGCGCTGGCTCCCGGCGGCAGACTCCGTACCGACGACCCCGAGGCCACCGTCGATTCCGGTCACGGCGCTGAACCCGGTGAGTCGGGTGATCGAGTACCCTGACGCTGTGCGGCGCCAGAGCACCGGACCCCAACCGTCCACGCTGCCAATGATCACGTGGTCGTTGTTGATGTCCTCGGCATACGAGTTCGTTGCACCCTTCGGGATTGGCAGCCGGTCGAAGGCCCCGGTCTGCACGTTCCATGCAAAGGCACGCGTAACGCCGGGCGAGGGATGATACGACCCCACCGCGATCAGGAGATCGTTGAGTCCGTACACCCATCCCGCCTGCCGCAGGACTTTCGGGCGGCTTGTCGACGATGCCCACACCGCGGGGGATGGGATAAATGCGGTGTCACTCACGAATCCGCCGACGGCACCGCTGGCATTGATGGCGCGCGTCTGTGCGGCGTACCACCCCCGCCTGTCGAGTACCGAGACGTAACTGCCGCGTGCGTCGTACACGTACGCATCGAGGCCCTCCCAGCCGGCTACCTGGAGCTGGTCGTTGACGTCAGAGAGGTATCCACCAATCCCTGACGGAATGGTCGCGGTGTAGGCCTTGGCGGGGGGAACGACCGCGAGCGAAGGAGCGGCCACGAGATGCGGGGTCACCGGCTGATCGACGGAACAGGCAACCAGCGCGGTGAGCGCAACAGCAGAGCACAAGAGGAATCGAGACATGATCGGGTCAGTGGGTCGACCCACCAACGCGGTGATCATGCCTCGTTTCTCACCCACGCCTGCATCGGGTGCTCGCGAGGTCCCGCCGATGGCGGGGCCCCGGTGCGGCTACGCGCGGTCGAAGCGGTCCAGGTTCATTACCTTCGTCCACGCCGCCACGAACGCGCGGACGAACGCCTCCTTCGCATCGGCCGAGGCATAGACCTCGGCCAACGCGCGCAGCTGCGAGTTGGACCCGAAAACCAGATCGACACGCGTCCCCGTCCACTTCACGTCGCCGGTGGCCCGGTCGCGTCCCTCGAAGAGGTCCGCCGATGCCGATGCGGCCGACCAGGCCGTCCCCATGTCCAGCAGGTTGACGAAGAAGTCGTTGCTCAGCACTTCGGGGCTGGTGGTGAACACCCCGTGCCGCGACTGCCCATGGTTGGCGTTGAGCACGCGCAACCCGCCCACCAGCACGGTCATCTCCGGTGCCGTCAGCGTCAGGAGCTGCGCCTTGTCGAGGAGGAGCTCCTCGGCGGGTACGGTGAAGGCCGTCCGCTGCCAGTTGCGGAAGCCATCCGCCTGGGGCTCGAGCACGGCCACGGACTCCACGTCGGTCTGCTCCTGCGACGCGTCCATGCGCCCGGGCGTGAAGGGGACCTCGATCGAGACACCCCCTGCCTTCGCCGCGGCTTCCACGGCTGCACATCCGCCGAGCACAATGAGGTCGGCGAGCGAGATGCGCTTGCCTCCCGACTGGGAGCTGTTGAAGGCCTGCTGGATCTGTCCGAGGACCTCGAGCGCGCGGGCCAGCTTCGCCGGCTGGTTCACCTCCCAGGCCTTCATGGGCGCCAGCCGGATACGTGCGCCATTGGCTCCGCCACGTTTGTCTGATCCGCGGAACGTCGAGGCCGATGCCCAGGCGGTCGTCACGAGTTGTCCGATGGAGAGCCCGCTGGACAGGAGCATGGCCTTGAGACCGGCAATGTCGGCCGCATCCACGAGCGCATGGTTCACGGTGGGGATCGGGTCCTGCCAGATGAGCTCCTCGGTCGGGACCAGCGATCCGAGGTATCTCGTCCGGGGCCCCATGTCGCGATGGGTGAGCTTGAACCACGCGCGCGCGAAGGCATCGGCCAGCTGCTCGGGATGGGCGTGGAAACGCCGCGAGATCTTCTCATACGCGGGGTCCATGCGCATCGCGATGTCGGCGGTGGACATGGCCGGGAGGACGCGTCGCCCCGCCACATGGGCGTCAGGAACGGTGGCCGCCTCCACCTTGTCGGTCGGTTCCCAGATCCACGCCCCGGCGGGGCTCTTCACCACCTCCCACTCCCATCCGAACAGTGTGTCGAAGTAGCCGTTGTCCCACGCGATGGGGTTCGGGGTCCAGGCTCCCTCGAGGCCTGAGGTCGTCGTATCCGCACCTTTCCCCGTACCGAGCTTGTTGGCCCAACCGAGCCCCTGCATCTCAAGGGGGGCGCCCTCCGGCTCAGGACCGACCAGGGCCGGATCGCCCGCGCCGTGCATCTTGCCAAAGGTGTGGCCGCCCGCCACGAGGGCGACGGTTTCCTCGTCATTCATCGCCATCCGCTTGAACGTCTCGCGGATGTCGCGCGCCGAGGCGAGCGGATCGGGCTTGCCGTTCGGTCCCTCGGGGTTCACGTAGATGAGCCCCATCTGGACGGCGGCGAGCGGATTCTCCAACTCACGATCGCCGGCGTACCGCTTGTCGCCGAGCCACTCTGCCTCCGATCCCCAGTAGATGTCCTGTTCGGGCTCCCACACGTCGGCGCGGCCTCCCGCAAAGCCGAACGTCTTGAGTCCCATCGACTCGATCGCCACGTTGCCGGCGAGGATCATCAGGTCGGCCCACGAGAGCTTGCGGCCGTACTTCGCCTTGATCGGCCACAGCAGGCGACGCGCCTTGTCGAGGTTGCCGTTGTCGGGCCAGGAGTTGAGCGGGGCAAACCGCTGCGTGCCGGACGACGCGCCACCGCGACCATCCGCCGTGCGGTAGGTGCCGGCGCTGTGCCAGGCCATCCGGATGAACAGCGGCCCGTAGTGCCCGTAGTCGGCCGGCCACCACTCCTGCGAATCGGTCATCAGCGCGTGCAGGTCCTTCACGACCGCGTCGAGATCCAGGGTCTTGAACTCCGCGGCGTAGTCGAAGTCCGGCCCATTGGGATCACCCGCCGGCGGGTTCTGGTGCAGCATGCCGAGGTTGAGCTGCCTGGGCCACCAGTCCCGGTTGGAGCGGCCACCTGAAGTGGTGGGGGCGCCATGGTGCACCGGGCACTTGCCGGCGCTGCCGTCAGTCGGATGGGACATAGTCGTGGGGTCGGCTGGGGTCGGGGATGGTTACCGGGGCCGGCGCGTCGATGGACCGCGACCGACCTACCGGCAGCGGATCATATGAATGCGACCGATAGCCAACAACGGCACCATAACGATATGAGCCATAGACAGTTACAATACCTTGCATGGACAGCGCGCTCCTTCGTGCCTTTCTGGCCACCGTGGAAGCCGGTTCGCTCAGCAAGGCGGCCCGGGCTCTGGGGCTTTCGCAGCCCTCGCTGACCCTGCAGATCCAGCGTCTGGAACGCCACTTTGCGGCGCCGTTGTTCCGGCGGCACGGCCGCGGCGTTGCGCCGACGGAGGCGGGGGAGGCGTTGGTCCCTCGCGCTCAACGAATTCTGGATGACCTCCGGGATGCGGAGGAGGCCGTGCGGCGGCACGACGAGACGCCGGCGGTGCTTCGGGTGGGTGTGATCCCGACGGTGGCGCCGTACCTGGTACCGGATGCCTTGCGACGTCTGCGTGGTCGACTGCCGGCGCAGCGGGTGTCGATCCACGAGTTGCACAGTGCGGCCCTGTTGCGGCTCCTGTCCGACGGGGAACTCGACGTGGTGATCGCGGCGCAGCCCTACCCGTTCGATGCCGGGCTGGCGGTCGAATCGTTAGGCGCCGATCCCCTCGTCGTTGCCGTGCCGACACACCATCCCGCAGCCCGGGCGGGGGTCATCACGCTCGAGGCGTTGCGGGAGGCGCCGGCCATCACGCTCGATGCGGTGCACTGCCTGTCCGACCAGGTCGCGGAGTTCTGCGGTCGGCAGGGGATCCATCCGGCGGTGGCGTGTCGCGGAGCGCAGCTGGCGACCGTGCTGGAGCTCGTCTCGGCCGGCGTCGGGGTGTCGATTGTTCCGGCGATGGCCGCCACCCGTCATGGGGGGACAGCCTGCGCGTTCGTGCCTGTCGCGGCGCAGTCGCTCTCACGAGAGATCGTCGCGGTCTGGCCGTCGCGCGGCGGGCGGCCGCAGGCGGCGGATGTGCTCGTGGACTGCCTGAGGTCTGTGGTGCGCGGGTGGTGAGGGTGCCAGGCTACCAGCGCTGCATGCTCGCTTTCGGCACCTTCGAGACATCGCCGATGTAGGCCCACTGTACGTCGCGAATCCAGCGCTGGGCGACGCGCTGGATGTCGGCCGGCGTGATCGACCGGAGCTGCTCCTCGAGGTGTGCTGCGGCTTGCAGGTTTCCCTGGAACAGCCAGGACTTCGCGAGGAAGTCGGCCTGCGCCGCGAGGGTCTCGTTCTCGAGGAAGAACTGGGTGATGAACTGCTGAATGAGCTTGTTCAGCGCCTCGGGGTTCACCGTGCTCGTGCGAACTGCCGCGAGCTGCTGGCGCATGACGTCGATCGTCACCTGTGGCGACACGGTGCTGACGTAGACCCCGCCGCCACTCACCGCGCGGTCGATGAACGGCGCATCGACCGCATACGTCAGGTTGCGGCGCGAGCGCACCTCGCCGAAGAACTGGCCTGAGAGGATCGCGGTGGCAATCCGGAGCGCGTACGCATCCCTTGAGCCGGCAGCAGGGCCGGCATACCGACCGAGGATGTAGTTGGTCGGGAGGTCGCGCTGCAGCCCGAAGACGGCCGCTGGCCGGCGCGGAAGGGAATCCGGCGGCGACCAGGTGTACGTCCCGGCCGGCAGCTTGCCGAGTGTGGCCGTCACGAGCCGCGAAATCTTGTCGCGCGTGACGTTGCCAACCACCACGAGCAGCATGCGCGACTTCACGACCTGTTGGCTGTGATACGCCTTGAGGTCTGCCTGGGTGATCTTCGCCACGCTGGCGGCGGTGCCGGACGGAGGGACGGCGTACGGGTGGCCGTCGTATGCGATCGAGTCGGCGAGGAACTCGACCAGGGCATCAGGGGAGTCTTGCCGTTGCCTGACGGCCAGGAGGAACTGCTGCCGCACGACCTCCAGCTCACCCAGGTCGAACGTCGGCTCCATCACCCGGCTCGCCATCACCGCCCAGGTCGAATCGAACGTCGCGCGAGTCGCGCGGATGCCGAGTGAGGACCAGTCGGTTTCGGCGTCGATCGCGATGCCGGTGCCGAGCCGCGTCATCAGGCGGCGCAAGCGCTCCCTCGAATAGGTCCGTGTGCCGTTCTCGGAGGCAGCGAGCATGAGGAGTTCGATCCCCGCATTCTCCCACGTGACCTGGCGTGCGCCGCCCAGCAGGTAGAGGTTGGCGACCACCATGTCGCCCCCCGCCGGACGGTGGATGACGCGAATGCCAGCGACCTCGAACGTCGACGTCGAGTCGGGTGGCGTCTGCGCGTGGAGAGAGCCCGCACTCGTCATGAGCCCCAGCGCGGCTCCAGCGCGCCGCAGCCAACGATGCCACCAACGATCGCAAGCCTGCGACCGCCGACCCGCGACTTGCGACCGGCGCCCGACGCTCATTGCACCCCTCTCGGCAGCAGGTCGGCCTTCGTCAGGTTCAGGGCCTTGCGCGACTCCGGGTCGATCAGCACACCGGTGATCCGTGGTTTGCCGATGATGTACTTGCGCGCGTAGGCCTGCAGGTCCTGGAGTGTCTGTTTGGCCATGTTGTCGATGTAGCCCATGTAGTACTCGAGGTCGGCCACTGCCCACCAGAATCCAAGGGTGTGTGCGAAGTCGCTGGAGCGGTCCATGCCGAAGGCGGTCGATACCGCACGCTCCGCCTTCGCGGCCTCCAGCTGGTCGGCGGTGATGTACCCCGGGTCGGCGAGCTGGTTGATCTCCTTGTCCAGCGCGGCGAGGGCCGCCTTGAGTTTCTCGGGCGTCGTCTGGCCCTGGATCGAGATCGGCCCGACCTGGTCGAGCGTGTAGTAATTGAAGCCGACCGACTGGAAGAGCCCGGTGTCGGTGAGGCGCTTCTGGAAGGTCGAGAGTGACTGGTTGATGACATCGGAGAAGACGTCTGCGGCAAAGGTCGCCTGGGGGTCCTTCCGCACGCTCGGTCCCTGCCAGGTGACCCAGACGGTGACCGCGTTGACCGGCTGCTCGGTGATGAGTCCCTCGTTCCCCCCGAGCGGGGGAATCGGGGGGATCGGGTCCGTCTTGAAGGGATCCGGGCCCGGCTTCCAGTCGCCGAAGGCTGCCTCGGCATGCGCGAAGATCTCCGCCGGCTTCACGTCACCCGTGACAATCAGCACCGTGTTGTTGGGGATGTAATACTTCTTCTGGATCTCGCGGAGCTTGTCGGGCTCGACGGTGCGCAGGATCTCGCGATCGCCGATGACGTTCTTGCGCGAGTACTGGCCAGGGTAGAGTGCGGTGTTGAGGTCGCGCTGGAAGGCCCAGTGCGGATTGGATTCCTGGCGGTCGTACTCGCCGAGCACCACCTCGCGTTCGCGCTCGAGTTCTTCCTTGAGGAAGAGCGGCCTGCGCATCGCGACCGCCATGAGATGGATCGCACCGGCGACGGAGTCGCGCGGAAGGGTCATGTAGTAGTTGACGCGTTCTTCCTGCGTGGTGGCGTTGAACACCGCACCCAGGTCGGAGGCGCGCGCGACGAACTGGTCGGGCTCGGGCAGTTCCTCGTTCGCCTTGAAGAACATGTGTTCGTAGAGGTGCGCAAGGCCTTCGTAGCCCTTTCCCTGTGTGAAGGAGCCGTTGCGCACATTGAGCTCCACGGTTGCCAGTGGGACGCCGTGATTCTCCAGCACGACGATCTCCATCCCATTGGGCAGGAGCCTTTTCGCGAGGATCTTCTCCAGCTCCGCGCGCTGCCCGAGCGCCGCAACGGGAAAGAGCAGGAGTACCAGCGCCAGCGACGTGACGCAGCGAGACATGTGCTTGACAGTAGCAATCAACGAAGAAGCTCCCGGTTAGCCTGCGACCTGCGACCTGCGACCTGCGACCTGCGACCTGCGACCTGCGACCTGCGACCTGCGACCTGCGACCTGCGACTTCCGACTTCCGACCTCCGGCTCGATCTTTCCCCCATGCCCTCCCCGCTCGACCACTTCCGCTCCGGCGCACGCTCCTTCCTCTCGACCGAGCGGTTGCGCGCGGATGTGCCCCTCGCCCCATACACCACGTTCCGCATCGGCGGTCCCGCCGACCTCCTATACGATGCCACCACGGCCGATGACCTCGCAAACGCAGTCATCCTGGCCAGGGAAACGCGGGTGCCGTACGTCGTGCTGGGTCTTGGCGCGAACATCCTGGTGGGGGATCGCGGGTTCCGGGGGGTGGTGATCCGGAACGTGGCGCGGGCCTGGCGACAGGTCGATGCCACCCGTCTCTGGTGTGAGAGCGGGACCATCGTGAAGGACCTGATCTTCGCGGCCATCGGGGCCGGACTGAGTGGGCTCGAGCACTACATTGGCATCCCATCGACCGTGGGTGGCGCTGTCTGGCAGAACCTGCACTTCCTGTCGCCGGCCCCCGGGCGCGAGCGCACGATGTTCATCGCCGAGGTCGTGGAGTCGTGCGAAGTGCTGTCCGGGCGAGGGGAGCGAAAGGTGGTGGGCCCCGACTACCTCGCCTTCGGATATGACGACTCGGTCTTTCACCACACGAAGGACGTCGCACTGGCGGTCACGTTCGCGCTCCAGCCCGGGGATCGCGGCGTCATGCACCGGATCCTGCAGGAGAACCTGAGCTGGCGTGGCTCGCGGCACCCATGGCTCGACATCCATCCCAGCGCCGGGTCGATCTTCAAGAAGATCGAAGGGGTTGGTGCGGGCCGGCTCGTCGATCAGTGCGGGCTCAAGGGATATCGCATCGGAGACGCGCAGATCTCACACATGCACGCCAACATCATGGTCAACCTCGGCAATGCTACCGCGGCAGATGTGCGCGCGTTGATCGCGCACGCGCGGGAGGCCGTCCGGCTCCAGCACGGTGTTGAGCTGGAGCCGGAGATCGGGTTCGTCGGGGAGTTCTGAGAGCGACGGTCAGCGTTTGCGAATGCCGATCGCGAAGCCGTTCCCTCCCGCCGCACCGTCGCCCGAGATGAAGGCGCCGCGGTATTCCACGGTGAGGAGGACCTGGCGCCAGTCCATCACGACGCCGAGCCCTCCAGCCCTGGCGAGGCCCAAGCCTCGTCCGTCGCGCGGCTCCTGAAAGGGCATGCTCTGGCATGCGCTGACCGGGCACTCCCGCAGGTGGAAGCTCGACTCCCCGGCGAAGAGGCCGACGCCAAGGTAGACGTACGGCCGCACCCGGCGACCCTGTCGACGTTCGTAGACCCAGTTGACCATCGCGCCGTACGATGCCGCCTGGTAGGCGGACGACTGGTAACAGTCGGCGCACGTCGGACCGTACGACCATTCCCGCGACTGGGCGTCGCGCGCGACCTCGAGCCGGATCGCGTGGCGCGATGCACCGATCGGCTGCTGAAAGACCAGCGATCCGTAGCGGTCCGATCCGCGGCCGCCCCCCTCGTGAAAGCGCCGCCCGCCAACCATGACACCCCACGTGGCACCAGACGGTGTCGGCGTGGGCGCCTGCGCGAGCGCGGCGACCGCTGGGCAGGAGAGCAGGAACAACAACGCCAGGCGCATGTGGACCTCCGGAAGTGTTGCTGAATGGACCCTCGAGCCGAGTCCTGCGTCGGTGCGATGGGGCCAGCGGCGCACCGGGGCGCTGAGTGGCAGGTGGATGGGACACGTTGCCCGGCCCTGGCCCGGCGGCACCAGGGATCCGCCCCGCACGCCGCTCTCCGACCCGCGCCCGCGCGTCTCATCCCAGCGACCTTCCGACCCCGCACACGGGGGGCGAGACTCCGCCTGTGACGGACCCCACCAGCGCATGACCACACCCACGACCATCCTCATCGTCGACGACGAAGCCCTGGGCCGCGACTGCATCCGCTTTGCCCTGGACCCGGTGCCAGAGTACCAGGTCGTGGGGGAGAGCACGTGCGGGGAAGAGGCGATCCGGGACATCCAGGCCCTCTCGCCCGACATCGTTGTGCTCGACATCCAGATGCCCGGGCTCACTGGGTTCGACGTCATCCGGGAAGTCGGACCGGAGCGGATGCCACCGACGGTGTTCGTCACCGCGCACGATGCGTTCGCGCTGCAGGCCTTCGACGTGCAGGCGGTGGACTACGTCCTCAAGCCCTTCGAGGACGAGCGCCTGCTGCGCGCCCTGGAGCGTGCGCGGCACCGGACGGGCGGGCACGGCCGGCAGCTGGAGGCGATCCTTGCCGCGTTAGGCTCCGCGCCGGCGAGCCGGATCGCCCGGCGCCTCCTCGTCCGCTCGAACGAGCGATATCACTTCGTCGCCGTACAGGAGATCGACTGGATCGAGGCGGCCGGCAACCTGCTGCGGCTGCATGTCGCGGGGCGCACGCACGAGGTCCGGATGACCCTCCAGGGGCTCATGGACATGCTCGACCCGGCCATGTTCGTCCGCATCCACCGGTCCACCGCCGTCCGGCTCGGCGCGATCAAGGAGATCCAGCCCTGGTTCAGCGGCGACTACCTCGTCATCCTGCACGACGGCAAGCAACTCCGGCTCAGTCGCAGTTACCGCGAGCGCGTGCTCAAGGTGGCGCACTGACGTCATGAGTTTCGCGGACGCTCGCAGCACGCGCACGCTCCTCCTCAACGAGTGGACGGCCCTCGGCGTCACCGGCTTCATGCTGGTGGATTTCGCGCGCGACCTGCTGGCGGCGCGCATCACCGGGACGGGGAACCCCGCGCTGGCCCTGCTCTACCAGAACGTCGCCTGGTGGGTCCCCTGGTACTTGCTCGTCCCCGTCATCGGGGCCACGTCGACGCGATGGAGTGTGCTCGGCCCGGAGCGCGCCCGTGCCATCGCCGCGCACCTCGTGGTCGCACCCCTGGCCACGGCCGCACACCTCGTCGGTGTCGCCCTGCTGATGCGGTTCGCCCCCGCGACTCCCGCCGAGTGGCCGGGGGTCATCGCGACGGCGACGCGGATGGGCCTGACCTGGGGCATGCTGGACCTGATGACCTACCTTGCAGCTGCAGCTATCTGGCACGCGGTGGCGTGGTCGCGCGCACTGGAACGACGCGCCGCAGAAGCGCAACAGCTGGCGCTCCGCGCCCGGGCGCTGGAACACGAGTTGACCGGGGCGTCGCTCGAGGCGCTGCGGGCGCAGCTCAATCCCCACTTCCTCTTCAACGCCCTCAACGCCATTGCCGGGCTCGTGCGCGGCGGCGACCGCGATCGCGCGGTGCGGTCCATCGCACAGCTGGGTGACTTGCTCCGCGAGACGCTCGACGGTGGCGCGACGCAGGAGGTGCCGCTGGCCGACGAAGTCTCGCTCATGCGCCGCTACCTCGCGATCGAGGAGATCCGGCTGGGGTCGCGCCTCCAGCTCGCGGTGGAGGTCCCCGACGCCACCTCGCGCCTCCTGGTGCCCTCGTTCCTCTTGCAGCCCCTCGTGGAGAACGCGATCCGCCACGGCATTGCGCGATGGCCGGAGGGCGGAGGGCTCGCCATCAGTGCGCAACGCCAGGAGGGCGAGCTCGTCGTCTCCATCCACAATGCACCGGGCCGCCCCCGCCCCTCGGCGACCGGTGCCCCGGCTCGGGAGGGGATCGGCCTTGGCCATACCCGTCGCCGGCTGCGCCAGCTCTACGGTGCCGGCGCATCACTCACCGTGGAGCTGCAGGGCGATGGCGGGTGCCTGGCAATGGTCCGGTTGCCCGCGCGCGAGGCCGCGTCCGCCTGATCTCCTGTGCAAGAGATGCAGGCGGACGCGTGACACTCAGGGGAGCCGCGTCCAGGTGATCGTCGTGATGGGGACCCAGTCCTGCTGCTGGAGTTCCCACGTCTGCACGAGGCGGTTGGGGTCGGCAAACGACCATCGCAAGCGGAGTGGCACCGGGTGCTCGGCAGCGGCCGCGCGCCCCGAGACGGTGAGCGTGGTCCCGTCCACGGTGCCTGCCAACCGGAAGCCGTGCCCTTCGCTATCCACGTGCGCGCGATACCAGCGACTGATGAAGCGATCGAGGTAGATGAAGGACCGCAGCTCGTATCCGCCCGGCGCGACAAAGCGCTCTTCCAGCATGCATTGCCCGGCGGAGTGGGAGATGGTGGACACGCCGATCGGGCCAGCCTGCGTGGTGAGGTTCCAGCGACCGACCAGGGTATCGAGCATGCGGTACGCCGGGCGCGTGAGGCAGGCCGCAGGGGTCGGGGGCGCGGGCTCCTGGTACGTTGTCGTCGATGCGTACCGCCCGTTGAAGTTGTTGGAGAAGGCGCCGCCCCCGTTCTGGCTGAAGAGCCAGAGCTGCTGCACACTCCCGTCGGCGTTGGTGGTCCACTGAAAGCGGCTGGCCAGCGATGGCCCTCCCGCGATCACACGCACCGAGTCCTGCATGGTCATGGTGCCTGCCGTCGTCGGTTCCCCAAACAGGCGAAGAGTCATCCCGGTGGCGTCCACGTAGTCCTGGAGCCAGAGGCCGGTGAGGCGATCGAAACGGTTGAGGCTGCGCCCGAAGGTGCCGCGGAAATTCTCCATGACCGCGCAGTCCTTCAGTTCCCTCGTGATGCGGCTCACGCCGGCGGAATTGCCATTGGCGCCGGTGACCGTCCAGTCCCCAACCCAGAAGTCGAAGAGGCGAAAGCGAGCCGGGGTGCAGGTGCGCGTGAGGGGGTCGTCGACGTTGTAAATGCCAGAGACGCCGAACGCCGAAGGGACAGGATCACCGCCGCCGCTGCCCGCGAGGGCATCGCTGCAGGCGCTCGTGGCGAGCAGGGAACAGATGGAGAGACGCAGGAAGGGCATCACACAGGCTCCGGTGGTGGGAGTCCTGAATTCCGCGCCGCGGCGCGCAGGAGTCGCTGTGGCCGGGACGATTCCCTGGAGTCGGGCGCGAGCGCAGGCGTCATGGAGCCCGCATGCGATTCGGCACGGTCGTCCGCGTGTCGTCCCGCCGGTCGTGTGGCGAGTCGTGCGCGTCCGGTCCACGACACCGGGCCCCGGATCCTCGCTCACTGTCTCTGGTCCGGGACAGGATCATCCCCGTCCCCGCGAGGGCGGGGACCCGCGTCGCTATTTTCGACCATGAGCCACGCTCCCGCCAACGACCGCACCCGCGTCCGCCGACTCCCCGAGCGGGGGGCGTACGACGCCGCCACGGTGCACGCGATCATCGACGCCGTCTTCGTGAGCCACGTGGGTTTCACGATCGACGACCAGCCGTTCGTGATCCCCGTATTGCACGCGCGCGATGGCGATCGCCTGCTCCTGCACGGCGCCTCGAGCAGCCGGTTGCTTCGTCACATTGCCGCTGGCAACCCCCTTTGCGTCTGCATCACCACCATCGACGGCCTCGTGCTCGCGAAGACCGCGTTCAACCAGTCCGTCAACTATCGATCGGTGGTGATCCTGGGGCAGGGGAGCCTCATCGACGACCCCGACGCCAAGCTCGGCGCGCTCGCGACGCTGACCAATCGTCTCGTGCCCGGTCAGTGGGATCATGTCCGCCGCCCGTCCGCGCAGGAAATCAAGGCGACCTCGATCGTGGCCGTGCCGATCACGGAGGCGTCGGCCAAGGTGCGGAGTGGTCCGCCAAAGGATGACCCGGAGGACCAGGTTCTTCCGGCCTGGGCCGGGATCATCCCCATCTCCCAGGTGATGGGTCCCCCGGTTGCCGCCTCCTATTCGGATCCGGCCATTCCGCTCCCCTCGCACCTCGAGGCGCTGCTATCCGTGGGGCGCGCCTAACGACTGGCGTCGGCGCTCGATCAGGGCTCAGCGCCTGAACGGCGAGGACCGATGGTCGTCGTGAGGAGCTGTTCGAGCCGGGCCAGGTGCTCCGGCATTGCCGGCCACCCCGCCGAAAGCTGCACCGGTTCAAACGCGGTGCTGCGCATCAGGTGGAGCAGGGCGGCGGCGCAATGGTAGCGCTCCAGGTAGTCGCGGTCCGATCGGAGAAAGGCCATCAGGTTCCAGCCGACTTCTGCGAGTTTGCCCCGCTCCCCGATCACTCGCCAGATCGTGGCATAGTCACCGACCCGACCGGCGTGAACGTCCGCGATCAACTCGACCACCGGCCGACGACGGTAGCGTGCCTCTTCGTCGTCGGCCGCCGACTCATAATGACTTCGCCAATCGCTCATGGCCATAGAGGGGTGACGATCGCCGACAAGGTGCCGCACCGCGGCGCGGGGCGCCACGGGGACACGTTGAAGTCGGCAGGGCGACTCACCAGACTTCAGCGCCCGACCACGACCCCTTCGCGATGTATCGAATCTCACAGCCTGATCCCGAGCTCGCGCCCTGGGTGGAGTCGTACTGGCATGTCGATGCCACGCCCGAGGCGCCCTTCGCGCTGACCGTGGACGTGTTCGTGGACGGGCGGGCCGACCTGATCTTCAACTTTGGCGCCGCATACGAGCGGACCGTCCATGGAAAGGCAACGCGCACCCTGCGGCACGGAAACCTCGATGCGCAGCGCCTGACGCCGATCCGTATCGCACAACGCGGCGCCGTCCAGGTAGCCGGCGTGCGCTTCCGGGCTGGCGGACTCATGCCATTCGTGTCGCAATCACTGGATCGATGGACCGGAGCGGTCGTCGGACTCTCGGAGGCCTTCGGCCCAAGCGCCGCTTTCCTGGAAGGCGCGTTGCGAGACGTCGTGGGGGATGCCCCGGCTCAGGCCGCGCTGCTCGACGGCTGGTTGCTCGATCGCATGAACCTCTCCCCTGCCAAGCGAGACACCTATGCCCTGGTGCAACAAGTGACCCAGGGCCACGGCGCCGGGCGGATCGAGGCACTTGGGCAGGCTGCAGGGTTGTCACAGCGCACGATTGACCGGCTCTTTCAGCGGCACGTCGGGTTCGGGCCGAAGACCTGGGCGCAGATCGTGCGCTTTCAGCGGGCGCTGGAACGGCTCAAGTCGGTCCCCGACTGCACGCTGTCGCAGGTGGCCGCCGAGCTGGGGTACTACGACCAGTCGCACCTGGTGCGTGAGTATCGCCGGTATTCGGGAACGACCCCCGGGAAGCATGCCGGGTTCTTTCCGCCGGGTGGTCCGTCCGACTTTGCGCCGAATGTTGTCCAGTTTGTACAAGACGCCGGCGCGAGGTAAGCCGAGGTTGTGCGCCCATGCGCGCCACGACCACCAGGACGTTCTTCTCGCGGGAGACGCGGGTTGCCACCGAGATCGCCGCGAGTGCGGAGCGGGTCTGGGCCCTGCTGACTGACCTGCCACAGTACACACGCTGGAACACGACGATCGTGTCGATCACGGGCGATGTGCGCGCGGGAGGGCGCGTCACGCTGGTGTCCACGCTCGACCCCAAACGCACCTTCACGCTCGGCGTCAAGGCGTGTGAGCCGCCACGCCGCCTGGTGTGGGGCGACGCGATGGGGACGCGGGTGTACGAGATCTCGCCTGGTGCGCCCGGACGGGTGACCTTCCGCATGCAGGAGAAGATCGGGGGGCCGCTGTTTCCGCTCTTCGCGCGAATGATCCCGTCGTTCGATGCGGCATTTGACCAGTTCGCCGCCGACCTCAAGCGTGCTGCGGAGGCCGCATGACGCTTCCATCCATCGGGACGAAGGCCAGGCCCCGGAACTTGTCCACGCCGCCGGGCACCTCCAACTACACGATGCACCAGGAGACGATCGACGGTCGCGAGGTGCTGGTGTGTACCGTGGGTAAGACGGTGCTGCACTACGACCTGCGCTGTCTCGCCGACCTCCACGCCATGCTGCTCGAACACGGCGACTGGATGGATCTCGGGAGCGCGGACGAGCAGAAGCCCGCGAAGGCGGGCACGGTGGAGGCCTGGGGACGGTCGCCCGACAATCCGGTGGGCGGGTGGTATGGCCTCAAGAAGGGGCTGCGCGGCCGGTTCGGGATGTACATCCCGCCGCTGATGGAGGCGCTGGGGCTTGCCGAGCTGACGCACGAAGCGAAGGGGAACCGGATGCGGGCCAAGGGCTGAGCGCCTGCGGCCGGTCCTGTCCCCGCGAACGCGGGGACGAGGCGTCGTTCGTCGTCCCTTCAGTGCGCATTTGCACACCGCGATCGCGCCGCACAGAATTGCGGCATGATCACACTTGCGCCAGTCACCCTCGAGGGGCACAACGTCCGCCTCGAACCCCTCGCGATCGCGCACGTCAGCGCGTTGACCGAGGCTGCGGCCGATGGTCGTTTGTGGGAGCTCTGGTTCACGTCGGTGCCTGGCCCCGGCGAGGTCGAGCGCTACATCGAGAGCGCTCTCACGGGCCAGCGGGAGGGCCACATGCTGCCGTGGGTGGTGCGGGACCTTGCGACCGATCGCATCGCCGGGAGCACGCGGTATCACGACATCGTGCCGGCCATTGACCGCGTCGAGATCGGCTGGACCTGGTACGCGGCCAGCCACCAGCGTTCCGCCCTCAACACCACCTGCAAGCTGCTGCTGCTCACACACGCCTTCGAGCAGGTTGGGTGTGCAGTAGTGGGTTTGCGGACCGACAACTTCAACTTCCGCTCCCAACGTGCGATCGAGGCGATTGGGGCGAAGAAGGACGGCGTGATCCGGCACCATCAGGCGCGGCGCGACGGGACCGTGCGCGACAGTGTGATGTACAGTATCCTCGCTGCCGAGTGGAGCGACGTGAAGCGGCACCTGGAGCTGAGGCTCGCACGGCTGGCCTCGTGACGGAGCTTGCGTCGATCATTCTCGAGTGCGCGGGCGGAGGCGCCCTAGAGCTTTCTTCCAGCTGCTTGTGCGGGCCATCCGCGGCCGCAAGGGTCCAGGGCGCAGCACCCAGGCCGTATGCTCGTTGCCAGTGCGCCTCGCTCACTCGAGCGTGATCACCGTCCGAGCCCGCACGCGGTCAAGCAGCCACTGCAGGCAGGAGAGGGACAGGACGTCCGGGACGCTCCAGTACCTCCCGTTGTCGCCGGGCCGGTAGCCATCCGTGCACACGAGACAGCCCAGGGGGTCTGGCAGGGCAAGGTCCGGTTGCCGACGCAGCGAACGACGCTCCTCGGGACGAAGACGGAAGGTCTCGGGGAGGAGCCGCATCTTGTCGTTCAGGGTCGGGATCGGTACCAGGTCGGAAAGTACGTCCAGGTATTCGTATGGGTCCGCGATGGAGTCGTCGTCGTCTTCCGGGTCGGGGAGGAGCACGGGGGCACCCCGGCTCTCGCAGATGGACACCAGGTCCCGTGGGGACAATGCGAGAAACGCGGCGAGGTCGCGGAAGGTCTCGATCGCTCCGACTTCGGCGTGCCACTCCTCCAACTCCAGATCGAAGCCCTGGCCATCGTCCCCCGCAATCAACGTGTGGACATCGCTCGCGCGTCGTTCTCGCAAGAGCGGTACACCCTCGTCGTCGGCGAAGCGCCGCGCGCGCAGCGCGAACTGCACCGGGATGTAGAGTGTGTGCCTGGGACGTCGGATCATGCCTCGCAGTGGCACCCCTCAAGAATGCGGCTCGGCGGGTTGTCGTACGCTGGTGACCAAGGCGACCACGCATGGTGGCCTGCACGGGCGGGAAATGCAACGGCTTCAAGGCCGGCACGCAGCGATCAACTGGGCACTGGGGGAACCGGGGAGCCGCCAGGCGGCTACGGTTCGAGCTTGACCTGTGCCCAATCCGCCGTCGCGAAGCGCATCGACCCCGGTGGCGTGCCCATCGCCAGCGGGAGATCGTCGCAGCCGCCGGCGCCACTCGCAGGCCACCCCACGACTGCCGCGCGCCCCGGCACGAGCAACGCCACGGCCAATCGTGACTCGACGCCGAACCATGAGGCGTCCACCGCAAACTCGTGCACACGGGCGCTCTGGGCCACGGTCGATGCCGTCCACCCGTGCTCCTGCCGGTAGCGCGCTCGATTCGACGCGCTGTCCGGGACGCCACCGCGGTCACGTACCGCCCAGGTAAAACCGGATTCCATCGCAAAGGCCTCGCCCCGTCGCACATAGCGCGCCGAGCCTAACGATGCCGAGGCATGCAGCACGTGGACCGTGTCGCCGCGGAGCACGCAGAGGTGTGCGATGCCGGTCGCCACTCCATCGACGCGGACGAAGAGACTGGCGCCATCATGCTGGATGACGATCGATCCGCCGGCCAGGGGCTGGAGTGGCGCCGTCCACTCCCCCGGTGCCGCCATACCATCGACGACGACCGAAGGTGCGCGAGGCGCGGCCACCTGGAGTTGCAGGGCGACGAGCCACACCAGCATGTCGGGCCTCTTCGGTCAGGGACGACGCCGAAGCTGCGGGGCCCGATCGCAGCCCGCGAACGTCGCGTGACCGGACGCGCCACGCAGGGACGAAGGGGCGGCGAGCACCGCGCGGATGCACACCGGGGAACCCACTCAGGAAACACACCCGTTGCGCCGCAACCGATCGACCGGCCGGAGGGTAATCTGGCGCGTGATCCCATGGCGCACCTCGATCGCCCAGTCCCTCCCCGCCCCATGCGACAGGGTCGTTCGCACCCACTCACTGTGAGCGGCGGCGACGCGCCGACCATCGACACGCTGGATGGTGTCGCCAGGAAGGATCCCCGCTTGTGCCGCCGGACCGCTTGCTGCCGCGACAACGAGAGGGCCGCGACCACCGTCGACCGCCGGACCGAACTCCAGGCCGCCGCTTGCGCTCCCCTCGGGACGCCACGCCGCGGGGTTTCGGCGAAACCACAGGCGGTCGTTGGTCACATCGAACCACCAGTCGAAACTGCGCATCAGGGACCATCCGACCAACACATCCCAGGCAGGGCGCGCATCGGCACCCTCCCGCTCGCGCGCGAGTGTCACCACCAGTGACTCGACGGCCGCCTCTCCCGGCCATGCCACGCCGAGGTGCGTCCGGATGCTGGACAACGCGCCGCCGAGCCCGACCTCGGAAGAATCCAGGGCCGCGGCACGGTCGGGGGCGCACGCCAGCGCGACCAGGTCATGTACCTCGACGAAGCGGGTTGTCACGCGCAGCGACCCGGACATCCCCAGGTCGAGATAGGCCAGCGCGTCGAGGCGACGACCGTCCGGGAGGAGAAGTGCGAGGGGGACAAGTGGCCGAATGCCGCCGTCGTAACGGACGGCCAGCGGGCGAGCGCCGACCGGGGGCTGGAAGTTCCTGCGATCGTGCAGGACAAGTCGCTGGTCGGTAGCGGAGAGCTCCACCACGTGATCACCGAGCGCGGCCAACCCGATCAATCCATCGACACGGTGTCCGATAGCGGCGCTGAGGAGGGAGTCCAGGGCGATCGCCACGCGATGGGCCGTGTCGCGATGAGAGCCGACGTGCACCTCGGCGTGGCGGACGAACCGTGCCTCGTGACGCGCCGAGCCCGCTCCCCCAACGGTCGCGGGACCAGCCAGCCCGATCGCGGGGCCGTCGACGAGCGGAACTCCATGTCGCGCAGCCCAACCCTGATCGACGATCACACCGGCAATCGGGTCGAGGACCAGCCAGGACGGATAACCTGCGACGGTGCCCTGCACGAGGACGTGCCCGAGTACACTCACCGGGACGGGTTTGCTGCGCGCCGGGTGAGAGGTTGCGCAGGCGATGAGCGCTATCGCACAGGAAAGGATTCCGAGCCAGTACATGCAGGAATGAACGCCACGGGAAGGGTCGCGGTGGAGCCGGCGGGATGAAACGACCGCGGGGCGTTACAGGGCGACGGCGAGCGCACGCCCGTCGCTGCAGCTTCAAGCGTGAGGCTTCGGGAGGCACGGTATGTCGCACGCGTTGCGATCTGGCATGTTGGTCCTGTGGTCGGCGGGCGCGGCCTCCACAGTCGGTGGACAGTACGCACCGAGCTTTACGGTCTCGCTGGCAGCATCACGGTCCCATGCGACCGAGGAGCGACTTCCGGGAACGCGCGGGTGGCAGACGCCCCTGGGTGCACGGCTCGCCCTTCAATTGTGGCGCACCCGGTTGGGAACCTTCGGCGTGCAGGGCACCGTCGATCGGTCCGCGCCTCGCGTCACCGCCTCTTATTGCCTGGAAGCATGTGTGGGCGGCCCAGCGACGACGGGCTCGCTATTGACTGTCCGGACGAGCATGCGACGGACCGTGGCCGGGGTCACCTTCGCGCGGTCGATCGGGCGGGGATTGGCCCTGGATGTCGGGGGCTTCGCCGGGCGGACCACCGTTGCCGGAAAGGCCCCGGCACCGGGAATGTCGCTTGCCTTCGCCGCCTCCGCTCCAACAGTTGGGATCGAAGGCGCGCTCGCTCGGCGGTGGCGGCGCCTGGCCCTCGCGCTCGGCGCCGAGGTGGGTGAGTTGCGATCCGGCGGTGGATTCGGCGCGGCTGGGTACTCGCGAGTCCTGGTGCGTGCCGGGTATGTGCCTGCGCCCTGAGGCAGCGGGAACCTGCCGGTTGGCCCTGTGCTCTCGCGCGACACGCATTCCCATGGTACGCTGCAGGCGCCCCGGACCTGCCAGCCTTTGACATGACCATATCCCGCGCGCGTTCCGTAGCAGGCTGGATCACTGTGGCCCTGCTGACCGCATCCGTCTGGATGCACAGTGTAGTTGGGTGGGGCAGTCTCGCTGCGGCCCTGGCCACCGCGTCCGTCGCTCCCGACCTCGTAGCGTCGCTCGAGGCCGGGTGGCTCTTTGGTGCGGTACCGCTGCTGGTTACGGCGGTACTGCTTGCGATCCACCTTCGGCGTCCCGAGGTTGGCACCGCGCTCGCCCTGCGCGTCATCGGCGCGGCACTGGCGCTCTATGGCGTGCTATGCGTCATTCGCTACGACGGCAACCTGTTCTTCGTCGTCTTCATCGTGATGGGAGGGGGCACCCTCCTCGCGGCGGGCGGCGGAAGTCGTACCCTCGCGCGCGTCCCCTGATCACGTGGCCACGCGAGGGATCCCGTGGGGGGCGATCGGGCTGGCGTGGGGCCTGATCGCGCTGTGCCGAGCGCGACTCTTCGACCTGCTGGCTGCGCCTGGCGACGCACGAGGTCCGGCGTGGCTGGCCATCGTCCTGAGCTGTGCGATGTGGGGAATCGTCACCGGGGTCGTGCTCCGTCGGGTGTGGCTCGAGGCGCGAACGGGTCGACCACTTCCGGTGCGCGCTCTCGCCGGCCTTGGCGTCAGCGCGATCCTGATGGACGCGGGCATTGCCTGGGGCGTGACGGGTGGCACCTATGCCTGGCTTCCTTTGCTGCTGCAGCGATTGCCCCGGGGGGTGGCAACGGCGGGTGCCATCGGGGCGCTGGCGCTCCTGACGCGCACGGTGGCCCTGCGAGTGGCGGCCATGGCGCGTCGTGCGCATTCTGCCACGGTGATGGCGCATGCACAGGACGCCCTGCACGCGGTGCACCTGCATCCGCATTTCCTGTTCAACACGCTGGCCATGCTGGCGGAGAGCATGCAGGACGATCGCCGTCGCGGACAGGAACTCGTTCGCCGCTTCTCGGGACTGGCGTCGCAGGTGGCCCGGCTTGAGACGGACGCGCGCGTGCCACTCCGTCGCGAGTTGGAGGCGGTCCACGACTACCTGGCGCTGGTACGCGAACGCTTCGCGTACGCGCTGCGCCTCGAGGTGGATGCCGACGACACGTCTCTCTCGATGGAACTTCCTCCGCTCGTCCTGCAGCCCCTCATCGAAAACGCCTTGCGGCACGGCGTGGTGGATCCCGTGCGAGGCGGGGTCATCCGCATCATCGCGCGGGCAAGGGACGACGCGTTGCATCTCACGGTCGAGGACGATGGGCGGGGAGCGACCCTGCCCATCGAACACGGTACCGGACTGCGAGGTGTCGTCGCGCGCCTTGCCGCGTGTCATCCCCGGGCGCGGCTGACCACACGAGGCCGACCAGGTACCGGCCTCGCGGTCGATCTGGTTGTCCCGGCGCCGGCCGAAGTCGCGCACGCATCTGTCGGCATGGAATCCTCCGCCGGCCTGCCCGGGCGATGGCGCCCGCAGATGACGCAACGTGGAGGTGGCTACCTGCTCATCGTGCTGGGGTTCCTCTTCCTGAGCGATTGGCTGACCCCGGCCTTGCTCGGCGTCAACGACCGGACGCCACTGCTTCCACTGTACCGCCTGGGATGGACCGTATGCTCGACCCTCGCCTGCGCTGTCGGCGGGTGGTACCTCGCGCACCGGAGCGTGCGTGCATCGTTCCTGATCGCTGCCGGTGTCCTGATGGCCCACCTCATGGCGCTCATCGAGGTTCGCGCGATCCAGGACACGTTGCCGGCACACTCGCTGGTGCTCTTTGTCCGCTTCCTGTACGTATCCCTCGTTGCGATGGTGGCCTTCGCCGCGGGGGCGACATGGTGCTTGCTGGCCCGCGCGGAGTCCGACGAGCGGGCCACAATCGAAGCCGAGCGGCTGACGGCGCGCCTTTCCGCCGACCGCGAAGCCCTTCGTGATGCCATGATGGTTCTGCGAACAGCATTGGACGATATCGCCGGTGCCGTCGGGGCAACCGCCGCGCAGCTCGAGGCCGCTATCGAGCGCCTCGCGGCCGTGCTGCGGGAGATCCTGCAGGCGCCAACGCACGAGCGGATCGACGTCACGGGGGCAGCCGCCCACCTCGCTGAGATCAGGCAGCTGCTGGCCCCCTCCCCGGTGCCGACCCGGGCCCCCTGACTCCATGCGCATCCTCATCATTGACGATGAGCCACCCGCGCGCCGTCGCCTGCGGCGACTCCTGTCAGAGTATGCCGACATACGCGAGGTCGTCGAGCTGGCCGGACTTCCGGAAGGCGGGGCCCCTGGGTGGGGCGTGGACCTGGTATTCCTCGACATCCAGCTGCAGGACACGAATGGCCTCGAGGCGTTTGCCCGGCGCCATCGCCGCGCCGGACATACGCCGCATGTGATCGTGGTGACGGCCTATGCGCAGTATGCTGTTGGCGCGTTCGCGGTGGATGCGGTGGACTACCTGCTCAAGCCGGTGACGCGTGAGCGACTCGCCGAGGCCATGTCGCGGGTCCAGCGCCGCCGCGAGGTACCCTCTGCCGGGGCCGGGGTGCGGGATGACCAGGCGATCGCGGTGCACGACCGGGGCCGTCTGCTGTTACTCCGGCCGGCAGAGGTCGAGTACTTCGCCGCCGCCGGCAACTACATAAGGGTGCACACGAGCCGCGGCGTGCTGCTCCATCGCGAGCGCATCCACGAGCTCGAGGCCCGGCTCGACCCCGCGCTCTTTGTGCGGATCCATCGGTCGGTGATCGTGAATACGCGGGCGATCGCAGAGGTCTGGCCCTGGATGAACGGGGACCAGGTGGTGCGACTGACGTCGGGCGCGGAAGTGAGGTGGAGTCGACACTACCGGCGGGCGCTCGAGGCCTGGCGCGCCATGGTCACTGCGCGCCGCCCGGCAGGTTAGGGTGCCAACCACTTCGCGATGAGCTCGACCACACGTGGGGCGATACCCCCGGTGAGTTGTGGTTACTCCGATGGGGCCCCGGTCACGGCCTCCTGCAGCAGGTGATTGAGGCCGGGCACCAGGTGGATGCCGTCGCCCGGGCGTGCCGTCGCGAGTTGCGCATGCGTGGCACTCGCATCGATGATGGTATCGAGGGCGCCGTAGATGGCCATGATCGGGCCGTGGTATCGCCCGAGCGCGTCAAGGACGCGGTAGTTGAGCTGCGATCGATACCATGGCGACTGAAGCAGGTGGACCTGGCCATCCACGTCGCGTGGCACGAAGCGGTATGGTGGGAGCAGCAGTCGTCCACGGGGGCTGGACAGGAGCGACCGCAACTCGGTCGCGGCGCGCACTTCGTCGGTGGTATCCCCGGCGAGCGCGACCAGCTTTCGTGCGTCGGCGCGAAGGGCGCTCCGTGTCGAGTCCGGCCATGGCGTGTTGGCCAGGAGCCGGGTCAGTTGCGCATCCAGTTCGGCGCGGCCGTCCCCGATCGGGGTCGAGAGCAGGACGAGGAAGGGAGCCCCGATGCAGGAGGTCGCCGCATGCAACGCGATTCCGCCTCCCTCACTCATGCCCAGCAGGCCGATCGGGATCGTCGGGTGATGCGCACGGAGCAACTCCACTGCCCGGCAGGCATCGTCGACGCGGTCCTCGAAGGTCGCGGTGAGCCACGAACCGGTGGACGCTCCAACGCCTCGATCATCGAGGCGCAGTGACACGATGCGTCGCTCGGCCAGTTGCACAGCGAAGTTGGCGAAGAGTCGATGAGAACCGATCTGCATGTCCCGCTCGTCCGGGCCTGCCACGGACACGAGCACGAGGCCGGCTACGGCCGCATGCGAAGGTGCCGTGATTGTGCCTGCAAGCACGGTTGCAGGTGTCGCCGCCGGGAGCCGGACCTCAACATGGGTCGGGGCTGCCGAGAGCTGGGCAAGGACGGTCAACACGAGGAGCATGCGGCAACGATAGCGGGTTGCCTGATGCCGGGTCGTCGAACTGCCACTCCGCCACGTCGACTTGTCCCCTCCTCCTTCGTGGAGGGTGTGGCGAGACGTACCATGACATCTGCGTGCACCCGGGAGCCCATGCAGACCCTTGTACGAAGACGTCTATTGCCGATCATGACCGGCGTGGCATGCTGCCTGGTCGCCGCCACGCCCCGCGGGCCGCTCGAGGGACAGCGAGTAGTCGCGCCAGAGCGCGTCACGACGCATCGATTCGGGGAAATCGTCGGCGTGCGAGAGCTGGGTGAGCGCCTCCTTGTAACCGATGCGAAAGAAGGCGCTGTCAAGATCGTTGCGCACGGAGGTGCGGTGAGCGCGGCCGAAGGCGTCCCAGTTGAGATGCCGGGTCGCGTGCTCGCGGGACCGGGGGATTCCAGTTGGGTGACAGATCGCCGACATCAGGCAGTGCGACTCTTTGTTGGGACGCGCGGGACGGACAGCTCGGTCTCGCTGCGTTCGAGAGCTGGCCCGGCAACGATCAGCGTCGGTCGTGACCCGGGGTGGCTCGACCTGACGCGCGCGGTGTGGACCGGAGATGCTCCCACGCGAGGAGCGCCGCGTGTGGTGCGGCGACGCCGAATGGGAGCCAGTGATTCGATGGCGACGTTGCACACACCGCCGCTGCAGGTGAGCGGATCCGGGGGCATTCGCGTGTCCGCGTCGGTACCGTATGCGCCGGCGGACGAGTGGGCGGTGGGGCCGCACGGCGACCTGTTCGTTGTCCGCGTCGACCCGCTGCGCGTCGAGCATCGTGAGCCGACCGGACGGGTGGTGGTCGGGCCGCCGCTGCCGGTCTGGGAGCGTCCGGTCACCGACAGCGACAAACGACTCGCGATGGACCGAGCCAGGTCGCGCATGTCCAGCGTGAGCATAGGCGGTGCCGTGCCGTCGCCAGTATTTCCGGACAGCGCCTGGCCAGCACACCTTCCCGGCGTCGCAGCAGGGGGCCTTGCGGTGGCTCCGGATGGGATGCTGTGGGCCGGCAGGGAACATGGTGCGCGCCAGGAACCTCGTGAATACCTCGTCATCGGCGGAGATGGAACGGTCCGGGAGACCGTGCACGTGCCGGCAGGGAGCCGCGTGGTTGGCTTCGGCCACCGGTGGGTCTACATCACGACCCCTGACACCCAGGGCGAAGTCTTGTCGAGGTTCGGTTGGCCGCCGTGAAGTGGCTGGTCATTCCCGCAGTCGTCATTCGCGCCGATGTGCCCGATGCGGCGTATCGCGACTTCGCGCGTCAGTTCGACGCTGTGGTGGCCATTGCGCATGCGGGCGAGGTTCGCGCGAGTGGTGTGGTCATCGGCGAGCGCTGGGTGCTTACGGCGGCACACGTCGCGGTGCGCGCACGTACCACGGTGACAACGGTGCGTGCCGGTGGGCAGGAGACAAGGGTACGGCGAGCGTTCGTCGCTCCCGGGTTCGACGACCCGTTACAGGAAGGCCTCGCGCGTGTGGCGCACGACATCGGCGTGCTCGAGGTCGCGTCCCCTCTCGGTAAGGTGGTGGCGCCGGTCGTCTGGGACACTCCCGCGCCGGGGACGTCGGTGTCCCTTGCCGGGTTTGGTGTCGGCGGCCCTCACGGCGGTGATCCGCCAGGGACCCGGCGAGCGGCCTGCAACACGCTCGACCAGGCCGGCGGACGGTTCCGTGGACGAGAATATGCGCCGCACCTGCTGTTCATCGACTTTGACAGCCCGACGCCCGGCACCTCGAACGCACTGGGTGGCGCCACGCCGTGCGCACTCGAGGGCATTGCCATGGGAGGCGACAGCGGCGGCGGGTTGTTTGTCTCGCACGACGGGGAATGGCGACTGGCGGGGATCTTCAGCCTGTCGGTTGTTGACGCCCTCGCTGCCGCCAGCGGCAGCTTCAGCGGTGCGGTGAACATCTTCGTGGGACTGGCCCCACACCGCGAGTGGCTGGAACACACGATAGGTGGTGTTCTGAACCGCTCCACCCGCCTCGTCACCGTCATGCGCGCCGATGCGGCGACCAGCAAACCGGGAATCAGATGCCGTCGCTGCATGGAGATCCTTGACTCGCGTTCATCCGTCGACACCACTGCGTTTGAGGAGATGGCTGCCCATCACACGGCTCGGCCAATACGAATTCATGGGACGTACCCCGCCGCCTACCGCGCAGCCGGCGGTCTCACGGTGATGGGCGCAGTCCAGAGTCGGAATGTGCCGTCTCGACTGTCCGCCCAGATCGCGTGAAAGGTCCCGTCCGACGCCGCGGCCAGTCCGCTGTAGTCGCCCCCCTCGGGCCACCGCGCCGCGACTCTCCCATCGTTCGTCGTGTCGGGGCACGACGCAGTGGAAGAGACTGACACCGGAGCCAGGAAGGTCCGGCCGCCATCAAGTGACGCCGTGAAGGTGAGGTGCTGGCACTCCTCCTCGCCATGCTTGCGCCGCTCCATCCATGTCACCCCCAATACGCCGTCCGGGTTCACAGCAGCCGCCGGCGGCCTGCGGAACACCACGTCGCCCGCGTCTGCCTCGGCGCGCACGGGCCCGGACCACGTGTTGCCGCCGTCCTCCGACCGATGAACGAGGACGCCCCTCAACTCGCGCGTGCTGCAGACGAAGTAGAGACGATCGCGGGTCGGACCGTTCGACGCGTCCACGGCAAGCGAACCGAAGCCCAGGCCGCAGGCCTCGGACACAAACAGCGAATGCGAGAACGTACGCCCACCGTCGCTCGACCGGATCAGCCATGTACGCTTCCGTTCGAGTTCGCCGGCTCGACTCCGGACGTCCGAGACGTTGCTCTGCAAATCGGTGAAGGGCACGAGGAGCGTACCGTCAGACAGCGTGCCTGCGGCTCATGTGTGGCTCATGATCTCGGAACGCAATTGCGCACGACTGGTTGACTGCGGCACCGGACCGGCCGGGGCGCGAGGCACCGCGCTCTCCTACTCCGACCGTTCCCACATGATCAACGTGGTTGTGTGTAACTGAGTCAGCGTTCGCTCGCGAGCGCGACCAGTTCGGAGCGAATCGAATCCGGATAGACCTCGGGTGTCGCATCTGTCGCAGCAATCTCGCCAAGCAGGGCGAGCCCGCGCTCGTAGCGCTGTCGCGCCAGAGAACGCAGGGCCACGGCCGAGTCGGCCGGCGCCGTGCGCGCGAGGCGCCGGTACAGGCGGGCGCTGCCGACGTAGGCGGAGCCCAGATTCGCCCGGACGACGGCGTTGTCGAGATGTGCGGCCACGGCCCGTTCGAGCGCCCGCTCCCCGGCCACACAATGGCGCAGCGCGTCGATCAGGCGCTCCTGGTCACCCAGCACGCGGCACAAGCGACGCTCGGTATTTCCCAGCATGTTCGCCAGTTCTGCGTTGTTGGCATTGCCCTGGTAGAGGGACTCGAAACCACCGATGGATCGTTCGAGCGCTGCCACCGCTTCGTCCGGACGCTTGTCCCGCAGCAGGAGTTCCCCGAGTGCCGCGCTGGAGCGAGCGAGCGCCTCGTGCGCCTTGCGATTCGCGGAATCGGAGGAGACCATGCCCTCGGCGAAGGCCAACGCCTTGCGATACGCCTGCGCCGAACGCGAATGATCGCCCAGCGCGATGTACACGGCACCGATCAGGTCATGGCAGCTGTGGAGCGCGTATTGCACCTCCGGGTCCCGAGGGTAACGATCAGCAAGGGTGTGCAGGTAGGGGAGGGCGGTCTGCTCGAGCAGGGAGAGCGCCTGCGGGAAACGGCTGGAGAAGCGAAACCCGTCAGCCTGGTAGGAATAGGCTCGCCACCGATCAATCGACGCGGTCGCGGTCGTTGTGTCGGCGGTGGTCACGGATTCCAGCACCGCCACGCTGTGTGCCAGGCGCGTCATCCCTTCCTCAACCTTGCCAGCCCAGATCAGCCACCATCCAAGTTCTGATTCAATGCGCCCGAACAAGGCATCGACGTGGGGATGCGAGGTGTTGCCCGAGCGCAGTGGCGCAAGCAGGTCGAGTGCGCGCGCGCTCAAGACCAACGCTTCACCGTTGTTGCCGCCCCATGACGACACGACGGCGAGGCGACCGTAGCTGTCCGCGAGGGCTGAACGGGCGTCGACCCGGGTGGTGTCGCGGCGCCAGACACCTTCCCTGAGCTCGAACGACTTGCGGTAGCTGGACTGTGCGCCCTTGAGGTCACCGAGGTTGGCCCGATGGGGGTCTCCCTGGATCTCACCGATCTGTGCGTACGCCGCGGCGAGCTCCGACTGGAGGGCAGCGTCGGCGGGCGCCTCGGCGCGGAGGAGGTCGAGGTAGGTGAGGGCGCGGGACACCAGTAACTCCCTGACGGCGGTGGCTCCCTCGAGGTCGCGCACGGCATCGTGCAGGTCGAAGAGGAGCGCATTCGCCAGGCCACGGACCTCCTCGAACCGGCGTTGGGCGCGCCGACCTTCCGCCGCGGTAGTCAGGGCCCCGATCACTACGGCGACGGCGATGACGGTCGCCGCCGCAACGCCCACGGCATGTCGACGCACGAAGCTGCTCGCGCGATAGGTCAGCGTGTCGTGTTGCGCCGCGACCGGGCGCCGTTCCAGGAACCGGCGCAGGTCATCTCCCAATGCGGCCGCCGATCGGTATCGGCGTGAGGCATCGTGGTGGAGGGCGTGCAGGACGATCGTCTCGAGGTCTCCGCGCAACTCGCGGCGCACGAGTCCCGGCCGCACGGGGTGTTCCGTCGAGACCCTGCGTTCGATCGCCGATGCGGAGAGGCCACCCAGTTGGTGCGGGAGCTTCCCGGTGAGCAGCCGGTACAACATCACGCCGAGGGAGTAGACGTCGGAGGCCGTGCTGAGCTGCTCACCGCGCAGCTGTTCAGGGCTGGCGTACTCGGGGGTGAGTGGGGCCGCGACGGTCCTGGTGATCTCGGTTCCGCCCGGGTTGTCCTCCATCAAGCGGGCGACACCGAAGTCGAGCAGCTTGACCGTGCCATCGGCCGTCACCAGGATGTTGCCCGGCTTGAGGTCACGATGAATGATCAGGTTGCGGTGGGCGTAGTCCACCGCGTCGATCACTCCCAGGGACAGCTTCACCCGCTCCTGGATGCCCAGCTGCGCTTCATCACAGTGGCGATCGATGGGCAGTCCTTCCACGTACTCCATGACCAGGTAGGGACCGACGTCGGCGACGCCACCGTCAAGCAGGCGAGCCACATTGGGGTGGTTGAGCCACGCGAGGATCTGGCGCTCCCTCCGAAACCGTCGCACCGCTTCTTCGCCCAGGGGCCCGGCACGCATCATCTTGACGGCCACTCGCTGGACGAACTGTCCGTCGGAACGCTCGGCCAGGTACACGGCACCCATGCCACCGGTGCCAAGCACAGAGAGCAGGCGGTACGCACCGACGTCGCGACCAACCAGGTCGGGGAGTGGTGCGGCGAGCCCGTCCATGTGCGCAGCAGGGAGGGCGTCCAGAAAGTCGCTGCTGTCGTTGGCGCGGAGCAGGTGGCGCACCGCGTTGAGCAGGGCGGCGTTCCCGCCACAGACCCCGGTGAGGAAGGCCTCGCGCTGGTCCGATGGGAGGTCGAGCGCGGCGTCGAAGATCGGGCGCGCTTCGCGCCACAGGTCGGCGTCGATGTTCATCCGGCCTCTGCGTCGAGCGCCACACGGAGCCACGCGCGTGCCGCCTGCCAGTCGCGCTTCACGGTGGCGGGGGAGATGTCGAGCGCAACGGCTGTCTCCTCGACGCTCAGGCCTCCGAAGTACCGGCATTCGACCACGCGGCAGAGGCGCTCATCCATCGCCTCGAGGCGTTGGAGCGCGTCGTCGAGCGCCAGCAACTCCTCCGCGTCCTCCGGGGAACACGCGGAAATCGCGACGGCGTCATCGAGGGTCAGCAGCGCGTTGGCTCCACGCTTGACGGCATTTCGCTTGCGGGCGTGCCAGACGAGCACGCGTCGCATCGTGCGCGAGGCGATCGCGAAGAAGTGGACACGATCCTGCCAGTCGACAGCCGCCTGCCCGACCAGGTCCAGGTAGGCCTCGTGGACGAGTGCGGCGGTGGTCAGGGTGTGGCCGGGCTGCTCTCGAGCCAGGTGCCGGCGGGCGATGGCCTGCAGCTCGTCATAGACCCTGGGCACGAGCTGCTCGAGGGCCTCTGGCGACCCTTCACGCCAGAGATGCAGGAGTCGCGTTACGTCCGCCGGTGCTGCGTCAGATTGTCCTGGCATGCACACCCGGTGAGTGCGTCGATACGGCCAGTGCGGCCCCGACTCGAAAGCGACTGAGCCCGTTTTCGCTCGTCCTGCCCTTCCAAGATGAGGGCGAATCCGTTCCGTGCAAGTCGGCCTGCCATCGAGCGCAGCGGGCGGATTCCCGGTCATTCCCTGTTACTTCCGGAGAGTTCCGTGAGACATCGACGCCGCATCATCACCGTGCTCGCAGCAGCACTCGCTGCCGGCTGCACCCAGGGCGCCGGAGAAGTGAGCAGCAATCGCATTGCCGACCTGTGTAATGCAACCACCAACATCGGCGAGAACCTCTGCCGGTGCGTCGGCAACAAGGCCGAGACCGGCCTGAGCGAGCGGTCCCGCGAGTTCCTGGTTGCGACCCTCGAGCAAGGGGAGGAGTCGCGCCTGGCTGAGCTGCGAGGGCAGCTGACCCTCGAGGAACTGATGAAGGCCGGGATGTTCATGACCACGGCGCCGGCTCAGTGCGCGAAGGAATCCGCCACCTCCCTCCCACAGGATCCATCATGAGGCGCTCACAGGTGCGGGGCTGGTCTGCGGCTCTCGCGTTGATGCTCGTGCTGCCTGGCGTCGGGCAGGCGCAGGCGACCGCCGACAGCGTCTGGCGCAACTACGACTTTGTCCCCGGGAAACGTGTGCTGAAGGTCATCAGCATCGATAGTCTGCAGGTGGGCCGCTTTCCGGCGTCGCTCCTGGAATTCGTGCGCGGCAACATGCAAGTCGTGGAGCTGAACGGAAAGCGCTGGCTGGAGGCCACCAGCAACGCGGTGTTTCGCGTGAAGCTGCCCGAGGTCCTCGACGAGTCGTTCACGGTCGAGTTCACGGCGCGCATTCCGACCGCCAATCTGGGCATCGCCATGTACACGAGCCCGCTGTCCGGCAGCGCCTCGAGGTACACCGGGGACTTCATCCAGGTGGCGGCTCGTCCGGGGATCTACGATCGGCAGGGTGAGCGATCTGCGGTGCTTCGCCCGGGCATCGTACAGAGGGTCCTGAACGTGAAGCTGCAGGTCGACAAGGAGTCCGCGATCATGTACGTGGACGCCGAGCGGGTGGGCCAGGCGCCGGTCGCGACCTTTGCGCGCTCGAAGTCCATCGAGTTTGCATTGTCGGCGAACCCGCGGTTTCCCAACTACATCGCCGATATCGTGGTCGCCGTGGGGCTCGATCCGCTGTACGAGTCGCTGACGACGAAGGGCGTGGCAACCACGCGTGGGTTGCTGTTCGACACCGGGAGTGACCGCATCCGGGAGGAATCGGGGAAGGCGCTTCGTGACCTTGTCGATGCGCTGTCGCGGGCAGCCAGTCTCAACGTCGACATCGAAGGGCACACCGACGCCGTCGGTGACGCTGCAGCCAACCAACAGCTGTCCGAACGCCGGGCCGCAGCGGTCGTTGCCTACCTCACCTCGCGCGGCATCGCGTCATCGCGATTGCGAGCCGTGGGAATGGGAGAGTCGGCGCCGGTGGCTTCCAACGATACGCCTGAAGGGCGACAGGAAAACCGGCGTGTAGTGATCCGCGTTCGCAAATAACAGGAGACCAACAAGATGCAACGAGCCCTCACCGGATTCCGGCAATTCGCAACCGCCGTAGCCCTTTCCCTGGGGATCGCGTTGACCGCGAGGCCTGCGGCGGCCCAGATGATACCCGCGGACGATCCCTGCCTCCAGAAGTCAGTGGCGCTTGGGATGAGCGCCGCCATCGGCATCGTGGAATGGAGTAACACTGAACAACTGGGGGACGCACTGCTGCTGCTCCGGGTGTTCGCGCAGGACATGGATGAATATGTCCAAGGGGCAAAGGCACAGGTCGCGGCGGGCGGGATTCTCACCTCGCGCGCGCTCAGCGTCCTGAAGGACTTCAACGACTGTCTTCCCTGGCTCTTGAACCTGATGTCGACGCTCGAGGATGAGCTGAAGAAGCGCAGCGTGAACCTCATTACTCCGAGTGCCCAGGCGAAACGCCAGCGCGCCGAGGCAGAGGAGCGAGCAGCAGTGGCACGGGCGGGAATGCAGGCGCTCAAGAACGCAGAGGCTGGCCTCAAGGTGGCCCTCAAGAAGCGTTGATGCAGGCCACCGCTCGCTACGGCCGGCGGCTCAGCGGGTGACGCGGTGCACCGGTGCCCGTCGTCAATAAGACGACGTCGCTCCGGGCAGCGCGTACGCGACCAGGGCGTCCCCGCGACCGAAGGTCCCACCGTCGCCGCCGGCGGCAACGACCACGTACTGGCGACCGTCTGCGCCGAGGTAACTCATCGGGGTCGCCTTCCCTCCTGCTGGCAGCGCCGCCTTCCACAGCTCGCGCCCCGTCTCCATATCGAAGGCCCGGAAACTCGCATCCGTGGTCGCGGCGATGAACGCGAGCCCGCCAGCCGTGACGATCGCTCCGCCCAGGTTGGGCGAACCGGCGCCGATCAGGGAAGGGTGGAAGGCCGTTGCATCGCCCAGCGCGACCCGCCATGCAATGCGCCGCGCCGCGACATCCACCGCGACCAACTCGCCAAACGGCGGCGGCGAACAGGGAACACCCTCGGCGCTCCGCACGAACCCGCGCAGCTGAAGGAATGGCGTTCCCCTGAGCCGGTTGACCTGCGCACGCCGCGCATCCGCCGCGCGACGAAGCGAGTCCTCGTTGGTGGTTGCCGCGGGAAGCAGCTGGATGAAGGCTGCGATACGGTTCACCGGGACGATGGCAAGTCCGCGAACGGGGTCCCACGCGACACCACCCCAGTGAGCGCCGCCAATGTTCGAGGGGACGGCCAGCGAGCCCTGGAGACTCGGGGGCGTGAACATGCCATCGTAGCGCAGGGCACTCACGGCGGCACGGCATGACGCACGCTCGGCCTCGTTGCGCCCGAAGACCTCATCGACCTCGAAGGTATGAGGACTCAGGGCCGGCAAGGCGCTGAACGGTTGTGTGGGCCACGCCTCCTCACCCGCCACGTCGCTGGGCGGCACGCGGCGCTCCTCGACGGGCACCAGCGGGACTCCGGTCTCACGATCGAGCACGAACAACATCCCGGTCTTGGTGGCCTGGAGCACGGCCGGTCGTGTGCGACCAGCGATGGTCACGTCCACGAGGACAGGAGGGGATGCATTGTCATAGTCCCACAAGTCGTGGTGGACGGTCTGGAAATGCCACACGACCTCTCCGGTGGAAGCGCGCAGTGCGACCACGCTGTTCGCGTAGTCGTTGCGGCCCAGGCGACGCCCGCCGTAGTAGTCCAGCCCCGGGGCGCCGGTCGGGACAAAGACGAGTCCGCGCGCACTGTCGGCAGCGATCACGCTCCACGCGTTGGCCGCACCCGTGCGGTGCGCGTCGGGACTGCGCCACGTGCCATAGGCGGGGTCACCGGGATCCTGCGGGACGGGATGCCAGGTCCACTCGAGCGAACCGGTGCGCGCATCGAACCCGCGAACTTCGCCGCTCGCCCCGTGCGGCACGTTGTTGTCGGCAATCGCCGAACCCACGACGAGTATCCCTCCGACGATGGCTGGGGGCGACGTCACCTCGTACTCCGCGAACTCGAACGGCGCATTGCGCAGCGCGCGCCGAAGGTCGATCACCCCGGACCGCCCGAAGTCCTTGCACAGCTGCCCGGTGCGGCTGTCGAGCGCAAAGAGCCGTGCATCGACCGTCCCCGCGATGATCCGCCGCGCACAGTGGGCATCGTGTGGTGCCGCGGGATCGCGCCAGGTCGAGACACCGCGACTCGTGAAGTCACCGAAGCGGATGCTGGGCGAGACCCGCGCGTCAAAGCGCCACCGTTCACGCCCGGTCACGGGGTCCAGGGCCAGCACCTTCCCGAGTGGTGTGCTCAGGAAGAGCGTGCTGTCGACAAGGATCGGCGTCGCCTCGAACGAGCGGCCGCCTGGCTCGAGTTCGCCGGTGTGGAACGTCCACGCGACCTGGAGACGCGCGACGTTCTCCCGATTGACCTGCGCGATCGGCGTATAGCGGCTGCCGCCAGCATCGCGGCCATAGGTCGGCCACTCCGTCGGGGCGGGCAGCTGGGCGGCGAGGGGAAGGGCGCAGGAGGCGAACAGGCAGGTCCGGACGACAATGAGCATGACGGCTCCGGGAGGTCGGTGACGGCAGGATGATCGAGCGGCCGGTCGGGGGCCACCGTCCCGGGACCACCGGGACGAGGTACAGGATGAGCGGGACCCGCTACACGACTCGTGCAAGGCGCGGTCAGCCCTGCTGCGCCTGGGCCCTGAAGCGCCGGCTCCACGACAGGGTTGTGCCGTCGTTCATGACTACGCGGTAGTCGCCATGAGACCAGGGCACAATCTCCCGCACGGCATCGAGCCGCACGATGTCACTCTTGTTGATGCGGAGGAATCGCGCCCGGTCGAGGCGCCCCTCGAGCGAGGCCAGTGTGCGTCGTACCTGGTAGCACCGGTCCTCCGCATACACCTCACAGTGGTTGCGCTGCGCCCGCACACGATCGATGCGCCCTACGGCGATGAGGTGTACCCGGTTGGCGTCGTGCACCACGAGATGCGCGAGCATGGGCGCTCGATCCTCGACCACAGACGCGATGGCGCGAAGCCCGCGTCGGCGGCCGGGGGCATCAGCGGCGAGGAGGGCCCGCGCACGCTCGATCGCCCCGGCGAGGCGGTGTGGCTGCACCGGCTTCAGGAGGTAGTCCACTGCCCGCGCCTCGAACGCCGCGAGGGCATGCGCGTCAAACGCCGTGCAGAAGATCGTGAGAGGCATCTCCGGGCCTAACGCGGCGACAACGGCAAAGCCGTCCAGTTGCGGCATGGAGATGTCCAGCAGCACAACGTCCGGCGCCTCGGACGTGATTTGCGCGATCGCCTCTTCCCCGCCCGCAGCCTCCGTCACGAGCGTCACCCCGGGGAGCGTGCCAAGAAGCCGGCGAAGGCGCGCCCTCGCCGGACCTTCGTCATCGACCACCAGGACGTGCATCAGCCGGTGCGGGCAGGCATCGTGATCGACACGGCGAAACCGCCCTGCGGCCGGTTGCCCGCCAGCAGCCGTGAGGCCTCTCCATGCAGCAAGGCGAGACGCCGCGCGGTTGCACCAAGCCCGGTGCCCGCTGCGAGGACGTCCCTGCCGTCCGGGGCCCCTGGTCCGTCGTCCTCGATCCGGAGGTGCAACCGGTCCCCTTCTCGGTGAGCGTCCACCGAAATCGCGACGCGTCCGGCTTGCTCCAGCCCGCCATGACGCACCGCGTTCTCCACGAGCGGCTGCAGGAGCAAGGGAGGGACCATCACGTCCTCGACGTCCGCAGCGATGTGCGTCGTGAGATCGAGTCGCTCGCCGAACCGTGCACGCATCAGGGCGGCATATGCGTCGAGAAGCTCTCGCTCCTCCCGGAACGGTACCTCGGCAGTTGCATGGGTGCGAAGCGAGCCGCGGAGCAGCTCCGCGAGGCGCCCGAGGAGGTCGTCCGCACCGACGGGATCGTCGGCGATGCGCGACGAGATGGTGTTCAGCGCGTTGAAGAGGAAATGCGGCTGCAGCTGGAGACGCAGGTTCTGCAATTGCGCCTCCATGAGGTCGCGCTCCAGGGCCCCCTGCGCCTGCTCGCGCGCGCGACGCTCACGGAGCGCCGAGGCAAGGGCGATCGTCGCAACGATCGTAGATGCGCCAATGAGCTGCGTCGGCAACTCCATGAGATAGCGCAACGGCATGCGGCCATAGTCGTACGGGCCGAGGCCGAACATCGGGAAGAGCAGGGTGCGGGAGACCCACATCAGGGATGTATCCACCACACCGAGAGCCGTCATGACGGCGAGGTAGGCCGGTGCACGCCGCCAGACGTCCTCCCTGCTGAGCGGCAGGCGACGCCACAACAGGAGCAGGAAACCACTCATCAGGAACGAGGAGCAGGCACCGGTTCCCTCCTCGATGAGTCGAGTGAGGAGGGTGCCGCCCTCCTCCCGCACAAGGTCATCGAGCCAGACATAGAGGAAGCGCAGGACAAAGAACACCGTGTGTACCGCAAGGGACACGCGGAGAAATTCGCCCATCGTGATCGGCGCGACCGACAGGTGTGCGCGCGTGGTGGCTGATGCACCCATCGGCGCAATGTGCGCTTCCGCTGTTGGCGCTGCCAAGCCGAATGCGGACGACCGGGACCAGCCGCGGGATGACCGGCCGTGGCTGGGTGGCCACGGCCGGCGGGGGTCGTCGCTCGCGACCGGTGCCTCCCGTCCCCGATCGGCGCCTTACGGCGTGAACGTCCCCTGCCGTTGGCCCACCCGGAACACGGCGCCCTCGAGGATGCCGACATTCGGGGAGATCCACCCGGTCATGCTCACGTTGTAGAACGCGCTGACGCCGGCGACCGGCCCCCACAGGTTCTGCCATCCCGCCACACCCGCGAAGTCGGGGACCGCAAGGTCGATGGTTGCCGCGCCACCGACATATCCCGCCGACGCCTGCATCGAGACAACGCGCTGCTGCCCGGCACTATTCTGTGTGAAGTTTGCGCTCCAGCTGTCCTGGTAATCCGACTGGCGTTGTGCCTGGGCCCGCAACCGCGCGTACGGCACGGTGGCGAGCGCGGAGATGGTGGGCGTGTTCACCGCCGCGCCGAGCGTCACGTTCAGGTTGGCCGGATCACGAAAGACGTTGGTCACCGAACGAATCTGCGACGTCACACTCCCCGCGAAGGTGATCGCGTTGGTCGCGATCATCTGCACGTCGCCAGTGATCGTCCGTGCCAGGGGCACGGTGCGAATGGTGACCGAGTTCCCGCTGGCCAGCGTGGTCGCGCCCATGCTACCGAACGATTGCGTCGGCGTCATGAAGGTGTTGGACGAGTTCACCAACTCGCCGGAGGCAATGCCGTTGATGGTGATCGTGCGTACATCGGGATCGAACGCGTCGGCGCCGTTGAAGTCCACGGTGCCCACCGTCCCGTTGAACGGCGGATTGAGGCCGCGCCGGATGAAGACCTTGTTGACGGTGAGCGGGTTGAGCGTGTTGGCCACGTCAAGGGCGGCGCGGGTCCCGATCAGGTCTCGCAGTCCCGTTGGGGCGGTCGGGATGGAGAAGTTGGGAGCGAGTTGCGTTGGTGCGGGGCTCGCGAAGGCGCTGCCGAGCGCGACGCTCACGACATCGGAGGCGCCCTGGAAACCCGTGACCGTACCCGACACGGGTCGAGTGGAGAATTGCGAGGCGCACTGCGACGAGCCTTGAGCCTGCAGCTCCGCCCGCGTGCCGTAAACGATGGAGAGCTGGAAGTGGTTGGCCCCGTACTGGAGGATCCAGGCGACGCCCCCCCGGGTGGTAATGTTGAAGCTGTAGCTGTTCCCGGCACCGGCGGTGAGCGCGGTCCACGGTGCACTGGCATCGCCGTCCTGGGCGGCGACCCAGATGGGGATGTTCGTCTGGGCGCAGAACTGCCACGCGACGTTCCCGCCGGAGGCCCCGTTCGCGATGTTGAGCGGAATGGACACCTGGGCAGTGGCGATCCCGGCCCCGGACGCGGTCACCACGATGGTGTGCTGCCCGGTGGGCGCGCTGGCACCAACGGCAATCTCAAGGGTCGCACTGTTCCCCGAGGTGGAGGCTGGCGTGAGTGTCGCCGTGACCCCGGCCGGTACGCCCGCAGCCGCGAGGTTGACCGTGCCTGCGAAATTGGAGCGCGTGATCCCGAGGCTGACGGACCCGCTTTGACCCCTGAGGAGCGCAAGAAAATTGGGGCTCGACGATACCGCGATGGTCCCACCAGTTGGTTGGGAGGTCACCGTGAGCGCGATGTTCACTGTCCCCGCGGCGGCCTGGAACCCGGCCCCTTGCACCACGACGGCGTACGTGCCGGGCACCGTGGCCGCCGATGCAGTGAAGGTCACTACCACCGAGCTCCCAAGGGACGCTCCCGCGGGATTGACACTGGTGGTCACCCCTGAAGGGAGCCCCGACTGGACCGCCACGACCACGCTCCCCGTGAAGTTGGTGCGCGCGATGCCAATGGTCACCGGGACGCCGGCGCCCCCAGCCTGCACGGAGACGGCGTTCGGCGTGGCGGTCAGGGCGATCGACGGGGGAGCAGCGGCGGTGACGGTCAGTGCAAAGTTGGCGACGGCGTTGGTAACCCCGGTCCCGGACGCGGTGGTCACCAGGGTGTAGGCACCCGGGGTGGTCGCAGCACCAACGGCCACGTTGACCGTCGTGACATCACCACTGGTGCTCGTCGTCACGGTGACCCCTGCCGGGGCACCGGACACGGCCACCGAGGCGGTGCCGCTGAAGTTCGTGCGCCCCACGGTCGCTGAATATGAAGTGGCCGCGCCCTGCGACACCGATGCACTCGTGGGAGCGAGGGTCAGCGCGATGGCGGGGCGCGGGGTGACGGTCAGTGTGATGCTCGCCGTCCGGTCGGTGAGGCCCGCTGCCTGGGCACGCACAGTGACGCTGAAGTTCCCCGGAGCCACGGTGGTCGCGACTGCGAACGCAATCGTGATGCTTGTCGTCCCGGCCGACACCGTGGATGGCGAGAACGTCACCGTGACGCCAGTCGGGACGTTGTCTGCGCCCAGGGTGACGGAGCCGGCGAAGTTCCCGGTCCGGCCTAACGATGCAGTCGTGGACGCCGTGGCACCCTGCACCAGGGAAATCGTCGTGGATGCAAGGGTCAGGTCAAACCCCTGAGGGGTGGGGCCGGGTCCCGTTCCGCCCGTGTTCTCGCCGCCGCTGCACGCAGCAGCGGTCAGGAGCAGCAGGGTCAGCCAGAGTCGGGAGTGGGACCAGCAGTGGGCACGCATCGGGGAGACCGGAGGGGGTAGGGGGGCCAGGCATGATCCCGGCCCTTTCCATTGCGCAAAACGCAGCCGGCACTGCGCATCCGGCCCGCCTCAAGACATCCGACGCACGACGCAGGCACGAGGGCGAGGCGTCTGACCGGGCCGGTCCGGCGCCTCACGTCACGCCATCGTATGGGGAACTTCCTACGGACGGACCTCGAGGCCAAGGCGGACGTTCTTTCCCTGGCCATCCCAGAGCCCCGTGAGTCCGGCGCCTCCGAGAACGGACAGGCGGTTCGAAAGCGGGAATCCGCCGTTTACCCAGGCCGACCAGCCATTCGAGCTCCCGGAGTACCCACCGCTACCGGACCCGAAGGCGTCACCGGAGCTGTTCATGCGCGCGAAACCGAGTTGCCCCCCCACCCACGGAGCTCGGTCACCGGTCGACAACTGCTTCCGGATCTGCGCGCCAATCTCGATCAGGTGATCCTGTCCCCCGCCGCCGTCCCACGGGAGGTAGCTGTAGGACACCACGGGACCCGCGCTCACTCCGGTGCCGATCGAGAACTGTCCGCTACCGAGGATGAAGAGGCCCGTCTGCCATGGACTCGAGCGGTGACCGCTCACGCCCGCGCTCGCAGAGTACGCTGGCGCGGGTGCGTGGATGACTTCGGCGCGAGGCATGCGGACGTGAGGACGGACGCCACGCCCGCGGCAAACAGCGACAGCCGGGACTGGTGCATGGACAACCTCCTGGCAGCTGTGCGGATGAAGTGCGCGAGTGTCGCGCGACACCGGACGGCGGACAACGTGGCCAAACGCGGGGCACCGGGTGGACGGGCGCAAGCACGCACCCGCACACCGTGCGGCGCACCCAGCGGGTTCCCCCGCTCCCCACACAGCGACCCTTTGTCCGCGCCACTCCACGACGGGTGTGGAAGCCCTCATCGCCCGCTGCACTTGACTCCCCAACTCCGGAGTATAGGTTCCCCTCTAACACAGAGGGGAACGATGCTCGATCGCGATGGCGGACTGCTGCGGGGCACACTCGATCTCCTGATCCTCAAGGCGCTGTCCTGGGGACCGCGACATGGGTACGCCGTGGCGGAGTGGATCCGGATGGCAACGGCGGACCACCTGCTCGTCGAGGAGGGGCCGTTGTACACGGCGCTGCACCGGCTGGAGAAACAGGGATGGCTCACCTCCGAATGGGGCTATTCCGAGAACAACCGCAAGGCGCGCTTCTATGAACTGAGTCGTTCGGGGCGGCAGCAACTGCGCGCCGAAACGACCGCATGGGAGAAGTACTCCGCGTCCGTCACCCGCGCGCTGGGATACACGGCGCCGGCCCCCGCCTGACGATGAGCCCGCGGCGCGCGATCGGGATCTCGACCCGGCGTTCGGTCGAGCGCGAGGTCGACGACGAGCTTGCCTTCCACCTCGACATGCGCGTACGCCAGCTCGTGGCGCTGGGACGGTCCGCCGAAGAGGCCCGTGCCGAGGCGTTGCGGTCTTTCGGCGATATCGAACGCGTGCGGTTGTCATGCGTCACCCACGACCAGGAGCGACTCTCCACCATGCGGCGCACCACCTTCCTCGACGAGGCACGACAGGACGTGGCCTTCGCCCTTCGCACGCTGGGGCGCAACCGGGGGTTCCTGCTGGTCGTCGTGCTCACGATCGCGTTAGGCATCGGCGCCAATGCGACGGTCTTCTCCCTCGTCAACGCCGTGCTCCTCCGGCCCCTGCCCCTTGCGGGGGCGCGGGACCTCGTCGCGGTGGGGAACCCCGGCTGGGTCGGTGCCGTATCCCACCAGGACAATCCCAGCGACGCGATGTTCGGGATGGCCGGCTACGCCTGGATGCGGGACAGCTCCCGCGCGTTTCGCGGGCTCGCGGCCAGCGGTCGGGCGGACCGGATCGACGTACGAACGGCGTCCGGGCAGGAGGAGCCCGAACGGGTACGGGCGCGGTTCGTGAGTGCGAACTACTTCGACGTACTCCGCGTTCCCGCTTTCTCGGGGCGTCTCTTCGATGGCGCGGAGGACCGTGTGATTGGCGGATCACCCGTCGTGGTCGTGTCGCATGCCTACTGGACGCGACGCCTCGCGGGCGACCCAACGGTCGTCGGCCGCGAAATCGTCGTGAACAACGTGCGCCTCACGGTCCTTGGCATTACCGCCCCCGCATTCCACGGGGAGATCGTCGGCCAGAGCCTCGACATGTGGTTCCCCCTGGCCATGCAGCCTGTCCTGATGCCACGCCGGCCCTGGTTCTCGGAGCCCCTCGCCTACTGGTTGCTCCTGATCGGGCGGCCGACCCCGGGCCTCTCGCTGGACGAGGTGTCCGCACGGGTGCAGCAGGACGTGCAGGCGTTCTATCGCTCCACGGGCCGATGGAGCGAGCGCGAACTGGCTGACGTGACGATGCCCGTGTCCGATGGCTCCCGCGGCTTCTCTCGCGTCCGTGTGTCCTACGGCACGGCCCTGCTCACGCTCATGGCTGGCGTCGGGCTGCTCCTGCTGCTCGTCTGTGCCAACGTTGCGAACCTCGTCCTGACGCGCGCGATCGCACGCACGCGCGAGATGTCGTTGCGTGTTGCCATCGGCGCCGGGCGAGGGCGCCTCGTGCGACAGCTGCTGGTCGAGGCGCTGGTCCTTGGTGGCATGGGCGCCGTGATTGGAGTGCTCTTCGCCCGCTGGGGACGGGCGGCAATGCTCGCCTTGGTCAGCGACGGCGCTGCGCCGATCGCCCTCGACACCGGGGTGGACACGGTGGTCGTGGCCTACACCGTGGCGATCACGCTCATCGCCACGCTGCTCTTCGGGCTGGCACCGGCGCTGCGCGCCTCGCGTGTCGACGTCGCGACGGCGCTGCGCGCGACGGCACGCTCCGTCAGTGGCGGGATCGGGACGCGCGGCAGGCTCTCCGGGGTGCGCCTCCTCATCACCGCGCAGGTCGCACTCTCACTGGTGCTGCTCGTCGGCGCGTCGCTCTTCGTCAGGAGCCTCCAGCGCGTACAAGGGATCGACACTGGTATCGCGCGCGACCAGCTCGTCGCCGTCGAGGTCGACCCGAACGATCGCGGGTACGCCGGCGATCGCCTGGACACCTACCTTCGTGACACCGAGGCACGCATCCGTGCGGTCCCGGGTGTGACGCAGGTGACCTGGTCGGAGCTCGGCATTTTCAGCGGGGGAGAAAACGGGCAGAGCTTTTCCGTTCCGGGCTTCACGGCACGGGCAGACGACGACACGACGGCCGCATACGACCTCGTGGGTCCGGCCTACGCGGCCACACTGGGCGCGCGCCTGCTGCGCGGTCGCGACATCACGGCGGCAGACATCGATGGCAGCGCGCCGGTGGCAATCGTCAACGCGACCTTCGCGCGCTTCTTCTTTGGCGACAGCGAGCCGCTGGGACGTACGATCAAGCTCAATGATACCTCGACGGTGCAGGTCGTTGGCGTGATCGCCGACGTGCGCGACCACTCACTCACCGATGAAGTGAAACGACGCTTCTACCTGCCAGTGCGACGCAGTGCGTTTGGCGACCCCGGGTCTTTGTCGTTCCTCGTCCGGGTGACGGGTGACCCGAAGCTGGTTGCGCCACAGGTACGTGCCGCCGTCCAGGCGGCGGATCCACTCGTGCCGATCGAGTCCGCGGAGTCGGTCACCACCGTCATGCAGCAGAGCATTCGTGAGGAGCGGTTGCTCGCGCGGCTGGCGACGGCCTTTGGCGTCCTCGCCCTTCTCCTCGCATCGATCGGGCTCTATGGCGTCATGTCGTACAGCGTCACGCGCCGTACGGCGGAACTCGGCCTTCGGACCGCGTTGGGAGCGTCGCGGGCGGTTGTCATGCGACACGTCCTCGGCGACGCCCTGCGCCTCGTCGCGATCGGGGCCGCGATCGGGCTCCCGACGGGACTCGGTGCCATGGTGCTGGTCCGCTCTCAGCTGCATGGAGTCGAGCCGATCGACCCGGGATCGGTGGCGATCGCGCTCACTGTGCTCGGCGCCAGTGCCTTCCTTGCCGCCCTGATCCCGGCGCGCCGCGCATCACGGGTGTCACCGATGCTGTCACTGTCCCAGGAGTAGCCCGGCTGCCAGCTGCCGTTCAGTTTGCCCCTCCAGTCCCGTGCGGCGGCAAAGGTCGAGGTGATGGGCGTGAGGTGCCACGGACACCACCCGCGTTTCGTGAACCCCGCGCGCCGAGCGTCACGGTGGCAACGGTAACCGCCGCCCTCCCGTCCAGACGACCACCGAGCCACACCCGCTCATCGTCTGGAACTGTGCCGGCATCCCCGATGCCCGCGTGTACACCTCGACGCCGCGAATCTGCTGGGCCGGAACCAGGAAGTCCGGCGAGAACCCCTGAATGCCAGACAACATCGCCCCGTCGAGGAAGATCACCGGCTGGCAATACCCGCCACCGCCCTGCATGAACGGGCTGCGCATGAACACCTGCGCGTTCCCCGCCGATCCCTGCACCGTGATGCCCGGATACCGCCTGAGGATGTCGCTCAGGTACATGGGATTGTAGCGCTCGAGGTCCGACTCGTCGGCGTAGTACCCGAAGCCGCTCCGCTTCCGCTGGAGGAACTCCCGGTACTGCGGGGACTCGAGCACCCGCTCCCCCACGACCTTCACCGTATCGAGGAATGCCTGCCGCGACTCCAGCACGACATCGAGCGACACCGGGGTCGTCGGCAGGAGGTCGATGATGCGCATCACCGGGAGATAGCCGATCGCGCGAGCGTCGAGCAGTCGGGTGCCTAACGGGAGAGAGTCGAGCGCGTAGTACCCGTCCTGGTTGGTCGTGGCCTCCGCTGCGGCGTCACCGAGCCGCACCCGCGCACCCCGCACCGGCCGGCCGTCAATGCGGGTCACGCGCCCCTGGACACGCGCGCCGCCGACCAGGACCGGAACGACAACCGAATCCCGTGCACGCGACGACGACTCATCGGGGACCGTACGCTGCCCGACCTGTGACGGCGCAAGGAAGAGGTCGCGCCGCAGGAAGCCGCTGGCGGGCATGGAAAACATCGACGTCCCGGTCGAGTCGCCATTCCTCCAGGCGCGCATCACGATCATCTCGTCACGCGGGAGGTGGCAGATGCCGAACCGTCCCTCGGTGTCGGTGGTGGCCACCACGCCAGGGGTGCGCCGCGAAATGTTGTTGCCGTTCGCGACGAGCTCGCTCCACTGGGCCACGACCGTGGCAGAGTCAATGGGGAGTCCGTTGCGCGCATCGCGGACCTGGCCCGTCCAGTACTGGGTCGTGTCACTGCCACAGCGCAGCCTGGCGATCGTGCGTGGCGACGGCGTCGCGAGCATCGCCCGGACGGGGAGGGTATCGACAATCGATACCTGGACCATCGGAATCGCGAGCCCCAGGGAATCGAGTGCGGGGTGGAAGAACCCCAGCAACCACGTGCCTGTCGTCAGGCTGTCAAAGCGGAACGCCCCATCCCTCCCGGTCTCGATCGAACGCACCAGCGCCGGGCGATCGGGTCGCACCATCTGGACGAGGGCACCCGGGAGCTGACGCTGCCCGACGCTGTCATAGACCGTGCCCGAGACCGAGGTCACGACCTGGGCGGCCGTCACGCGGGCGGCGACCGCGAGCACCACACACGCCAACGCCCTCATCGGGAGCCGCTCCTCAAAGGAAGGATCATGTCGGCCGCGCTGTCCGGGAATTGCGTCCGGCGGTCTTCGCACCGAAGCCGGGATTCTACCGCACGGACAGCGATTTGTTGCACACGCCCACATCCTCCAGGCCCACCCGAGCCTCCACGGCGCAACAGCGCGAAGCGGACGCCGCGTCGAGTGGAAGGCCCCTGCAGATCGGCGGACGCTGGGGGTCCCCTTGCCAGACGCGGTCGGCCTCTGCTACGATCACGCATGCTCCACCCCGTTGAGACCTGGCGACGCGACCGCTGGCATTGGTGACGTTTCCCGTCGCCGCCGCCTGATCCGTCGCACCACGCCGTCTCAACCCGCGGAGGTCACTCGATGACCTCACGCTGCTGGAGTCCCCCACATGTCGCTCGCCACACACCCTGGCCCTGGCCAGCGCGCGCCCACAGCTGACCTCGCGGAGTTCGCTCGCGCCGGGTTCAATCGCGTCCCGCTCGTCCTCGAGACACTCGCCGACCTCGAGACACCGCTCTCCGTCTTTCGGAAGCTCGCGGACGCTCCCTACTCCTACCTGCTGGAGTCCGTGCAAGGCGGAGAACGCTTCGCCCGGTACTCGTTCATCGGGCTCCCCGCCGCCACGCGGCTCGTGGTGCGCGGACGTGAGATGCAGGTGCTGCACGGCGAGACTGTCGTCGAACAGGCGATCTCCGACGACCCCCTGACGTTCATCCGCGCGTACCTCGCTCGATTCCGGACCGCTCCGGTCCGCGGCCTCCCCCGGTTCACCGGCGGCCTTGCCGGATACCTCGGCTACGAACTGGCTCGGTCGATCGAACCTCGCCTCGACCGGACTCTGCGGCACCCGGACCCGATCGGCGCCCCGGATGCGGTTCTCCTCCTGTCGGAAGAAGTGGCGATCGTGGACAACCTCACCGGCACGCTGCACCTGGTGGTGTACGTCGATCCCCGGAATCCGCTGGCGCTCCGACACGGACGCGAACGACTGCGCGCGTTGCACGCGCGGCTGCAGCAACCCCTCCCCGTGGTGACCTCGCGCAGCATGCCCCGGGGTGAGGTCAGCTCCAACACGACACAGCAAGTCTACGTCAGCGCCGTGGCGGCAGCCAAACGATCCATCGAGGCGGGAGACCTCATGCAGGTGCAGCTGTCGCAACGGCTCACGCGCCCGTTCGACGCGACGGCACTGGCCCTCTACCGGAGCCTGCGCACGCTCAATCCGTCGCCGTACATGATGTACTTCGACCTGCGTGAGTTGCAGATCGTGAGCGCGTCACCCGAGATCCTCGTCCGCAAAGAGCGCGATCGTGTGACCGTCCGACCGATCGCGGGCACGCGCCGACGCGGCGCGACGCCGGACGAGGACGCGGCACTGGCCGCTGAGCTCCTCGCCGATCCCAAGGAGCGCGCCGAACATGTGATGCTGATCGACCTCGGCCGCAACGATGTCGGCCGTCTCGCGACACCGGGCAGTGTGCGCGTCACCGAACAGATGGTCATCGAGCGGTATTCGCACGTCATGCACATCGTGTCGAATGTGGAAGGGACCCTGCGCCCGGGCCTCGATGCCACGGACGTGCTGCGCGCCACCTTTCCGGCCGGCACCGTCACCGGGGCGCCCAAGGTGCGGGCGATGGAGTTGATCCAGGATCTCGAGCACGAGACGCGCGGCATCTACGCCGGCGCTGCCGGATACCTCGGGTTCGATGGCGACATGGACATGGCGATCGCCATCCGCACCGGCATCGTCAAGGACGGACAGCTGCATGTGCAGGCCGCGGCCGGGATCGTTGCAGACAGCGTGCCGCAGAGCGAGTGGGAGGAGACGAACATCAAGGCGCGGGCGCTGTTGCGTGCCGCCGAGCTGGCGTGCGAGGGGCTGGGACCCCGGGAGGTGCTCCCGTGATCCTCATGATCGACAACTACGACTCGTTCACCTGGAACCTGGTGCAATGCCTCGGTGAGCTTGGCGCGGAGGTGCAGGTGGTGCGCAACGACGCGATGCCGGTCGACGCCCTCGTCGCGATGCAGCCGACGCACGTCGTGATCTCGCCGGGCCCGTGTTCGCCCGATCAGTCGGGGGTGTCCCTCGACGCCATCCGCGCGTTCGCCGGGCGGGTCCCGGTGCTTGGGGTCTGCCTGGGGCACCAGGCGATCGGGCAGGCGTTCGGGGGGCGCGTGACGCGCGCGCGGGTCCTCATGCACGGCAAGACCTCCCCGGTGATGCACCACGGAGTTGGCCTCTTCGCGGAGCTGCCGAGTCCGTTCGAGGTGATGCGGTATCACTCCCTCGCCGTGGGGCGTGACGGACTTCCTGACGTACTGGAGGTGACGGCCTGGACGGCGGACGGCGAGATCATGGGCCTGCGCCATCGGCACTATCCAATGGAAGGAGTGCAGTTCCACCCGGAGTCGATCCTGTCCGAGCATGGGCACGCGATGTTGCGTCGCTTCCTCGGCTGACGGAGCGAGGTGAGCTGGTGGGGCGTTAACGAGATTCGGATACCACCCGTCGCCCCGGCGAAGAGCCTGCCCCGGACCCGATCCGGGGCCGGGGCCCATCGTTCGGATACCACCTGTCGCCCCGGCGAAGGCCGGGGCCCATCGTCCGGTCTCAATGGGTGCCGGGTTTCGCCGGCACGACGACGCCTCCGGCATGCGATCAACATCTCAACAACAGCCCACTAGTCGCAGCGACCGGCGCGTCGGTCCTGGGGGCGGCAGGTGAATCCATCCACCTCCCACAACCCGCGGCGCTCCCGCTGCGCGTCGGCTTCGGCGCGGGTGAAGTGCGATGCATGCCGAGGAGTGTCGGCGAAAGGCAGCGCGACCCCCCAACCCTGTCGCGTCATGAGCAGGTTGATCATCTGCCCCTCGAACCACACGTAAGCAAGGGTACGACCATTGCGGTCCTTCGGCGCCTGATCGAACTCGAGTTGCACCATGCTTCCCACGGGCATCAGCGACGCGAGCGCAGCCTTCGCCGCCGTGTAGAACGGTTCCTGGCTCTGTTCCGGCGTGTCGAATCCGATGGGGCGCACGGGGCCGACACCACTGCAGGTGAAGGTGTCACCATCGGTGATGCGCTCCACGGTGCATGGGGTCAATCCGCTGGTCGGCATCACGGGCGCCGGTGCTGCCTCGTCAGCCGGGAGCGCGCCGATCCCCTGCACTGAGGTGTTGGTCGAACACCGTCGTCCCCCATTCGCGCGGTGTCCCCGTGAAATCGCCTCGGCTTCCCGCAGGTATTCGCCCCTGGCCGTCTTTCCATAGAACTCGGTCCCGGGACAGTGGTACACCGACGACCGGGTGTTTACCCACACGCTGTCATTCCCCTGGGCCGATAATCCCGACGCGGAGAGCAGGGGCAAGGCCAGTAACGCGGCGAGGGATCGCATGCCGGGAGATTACCGGTGCCAGCGTGCCATCGAAAGAGCGCCCGGCTCGACCGCTCCATTGCCGTCGCAGCCGTCGGCGTACAGACTAGGGGGCCCGGCCGCCCGATCCCGCGCGGCACCCAGGGCCTGCCGTGCCGCGCGCCGTGACTCACGAATCCTCACCACTGCTCCCTCGCCTGACCTTCCGCGTGGCCGTCGCAGGCGCGCGCGATCTCGACGCTGACGAGGCAGCACATCTCACGGCGACCTGGACGCAGGTCGCCGCCACCATCGGGGCCGAACTCACCCGCATCGGCGCCGACGAGGCAGCGCATGGCGTCGCGCGGTTCTACGCCCCCGACCTTCCGGTGCTGCGCGTCGTGACCGGGCTGGCCGAGGGGGCGGATAGCGTGGTGGCACACGCGACGCTGGCGCTGCGAAAGACGATGGTGGGCGTCGAGATCGAGTCTGGTGCCGTCATTCCCAGCGATCCGCAGCAGTACCGCGCATCGCGGGAGGGTCCCCATCGCCCGGTCTTCGACGCGTTGGCGGGGCAGTGCGCCTTCGTCATTGCCCTCGACGGACAGATGGCCAAGCCGCAGCCCGACACAGCGCTCGCCCGGATGCGCCGCGCGCGCGCCTATCGGGCCCAGGCGGCGCTGCTGTTGCGCCAGGCAGACCTGCTCGTCGCCGCGGCGGACGGCACGCAACAGGGGCGAGCCGGCGGGTCGATCGAGACCGTGCGCGCCGCACTCGATCGCGACCTCCCCGTGCTCTTCATCGACACGGCACGCCGCGGAACGTGGTTCATCCAGCCCTTTCAGGACCTCGCGGCCTCGCTTGCCAGCGACCCCCTGAGCGACGAGGCCCTGGCGACGATCCTCCGTCAACATCTCGCGGCGGTACTGGTGGATCCGGACACCGGGGTGCCGTCCGGAGTGGATCATGGGGAGGCATTGCTCGAGGAGTACTTCGGGCAGGCATCGCACACGGGCGGCCATGGGGGCAGCGTTCCTCCACGTTCCCTGGAGGGGGTGCGACGCCCCACGCGCCGCGAACGCCTGTGGCAATGGTTCGAGCGCCGCTTCCAGGACGATCATGCGCCGGTTGCGCGCGAGGTGCCCCTTGCCCCGTTCCATGGGTGGCGCATGCGTGCCACGCAGCTCAACTACCACTACGCCGGCTTGTATCGCGGGGCCTACCTGCTCAACTACGGGTTGGCGATCCTCGCCGTGACCCTGGCTTCGCTGAGCCTCGTCCTCCTCGGCCAGCAGCACACGCCTCAGGTCGTGGCAGTGACCGGTGGGGACCCGGCACTGCCAGCGGGGTCGCCGCTCCTCCCGGTCCTCCTCGTCCTCGCGGTGCTCAAGGGGATCATTGTCGTCGCCATCGCCCGCAACACGCACCAGGCCAACCACGGCGACTGGAACGACCGGATGGTTGACTACCGATATCTTGCCGAGCGCTTGCGGGCCATGTTCTACCTCCCCCTCCTTGGCAGCTTCGAGCCCCCGTCGGCAGCGCCGCCACAATATGCGTCGCGTGTGGTCCGCCAGAGCGCGGTGGACTGGCTCTTCGATGCGATCGTCCGATCCATCTCACCTGCTGCCCTGGCGCGGACGACGCTGACGGCGGGCGAGGGCGGGGTCAGTTACCCGCTGCAGCTGCTCGCACCCGACCCGCGGGAGGGCCTCCCCCGGCTCGAGGAACACTGGATCGGCGCACAGGCGGAATACCATCGTCGTCTTGCGCGCACGATGAATGCGTTGCATCGCTTCCTCGACAGGTGGGGACGCCGACTGAATGTGGCGGTGATCGCCTTCGTCGCGATCGACATCCTGCTCACCATCGGCGAACTCACACATGCGCTGCCGGCGCCGGTGGCCACGTTCGTCACGGCGAACCTTGCCTGGCTCGTCTTCCTCGCGGCCGTCCTGCCGGCGGTTGTCGCCGGGCTCAACGCGGTGCGTTTCCAGTCCGAATGTCGGCGACTCGCCGATCGAAGCACGGTGATCCACGCGATCCTTGTCGGGCGTGAAGGGACGGCGGGGGGTCGCCTGCTGGCGGTGCAGCAACTGTCAGAGCGGCTGGCGGCCGCAACCGCGCACCCCGAATCGGATCCCGGTTCGTGGGTCGTGGAGGTCTTGCGCCAGACCGAGACGGTCGCGCGCGACCTCGCGGAGGAAGTGGGCGAATGGTCGGTGCTGTACGCGAAGGAGCTCCCCGAGCCCTAGCCGCCGGCTGAGGGATCGACCTTCCGACGACCCGGGCACTTCATTTGCTCGATCCGAAGTGCGCGTGAAGTAGCGCCAGCACCCTGCGGGTCTCCAGGGACGCCCACACGATACCTGTGCCCTTCCCCGCCAGGGCCGCGCCTGCCAGCGCGACCAGCGCCCACCACCAGGCCACGTCGCGCGCGCGCGGCGAGAGCGCGACAGCCGCCCCGAGTGCGAGCATTGTCGCAAGGACGAACCCCGCGCCGGTCGTGCAGCCACAGGCGAAGTAGCTCCGGTTGAGGCGAGTTTCCCAGTCCCGCGCGACCTCGCGGTCTCCGACACCGCCGACCACGATCCGGCGAATCCGATGCCGTAACGTGCGATCGGTTCGAAGCTGTTCCAGCGACTGCGTGTCAAATACGCTGAACACCATCGGGTGCTCCCTCCCACTGGCCTACGGAAAGAGGATCGAATCACGCGCTTGTGGCGTGGTGGTGATCCATCGCCAGACCGCCTCCGCGTCCCCCTCCGTGAAAATGGGCTCCCCAGAGAGAAAGGCGAGCTCCGCGATGGCGGCGCCCCAGTCGGTCGCATCGCCTGGGCTCCACATGATGTACTTGGCACTCTCGTGCCCCTCATGGTCGAGTCCGGCGTAGTGTCCCATCTCATGTATCGGAACGTAGCGGTACCCTTCTTCGGGAAAGCGGGCGCGGAACGTGATGCCGCTGGGCCCTCGGCCCTGAGGTCCGCGCACATACGAGGCCAGGCCATTGAGGGTCGCAATGGTGTAGCCGAATACCGCAACTACGGGAATTTCCTTGAGGTTCTCGTCCGTCTCCGAGCGCCCAAGCACCGACAGCAACCTTTCCTGCACCGAGGTGTCAAGGGCACCGGTGACGGGATTCACAGGCACGGAAAGTGGTACGTTGGTCGGGAGGGACACCGGAAGCTCCGCTATCGAGGCCCAGGTGAGATTGAGGCCGACTTCGAACGCCTTGCGTCGCGCAGTATCGAGGTAGCGTCGGAAGACGTCTATCCGGATGGGATACACAGTGAACGAGGGCACCGCGCTCGCCCCCAGGCGGAGGAACTCGTCCAGGTGTCGCCTGGACACCCGGGTAGAAGTCCCGGTGTAGACCACCTCACCCTCGTTCGCGGCGGTGACGAACGCGCCTGAGCAGTCCGAGGCGGTCCCCGCTATTGCGTGCAGGTCGATCACCCCGCTCGCGACGAAGGAAGCGAGGGAGGGGCCCGAGGGGATCGCCATGCGTGTTGGCAGCAGTCGCACCGGAACACCCACGGGCGAGCCCCCGATCCGCGCCTCGAGGCGCGCTTCCTCG
>WBZL01000327.1_pt1 | contig 52765 bp, 43 predicted proteins | sample 5204291 | NCBI WGS metagenome assembly WBZL01 (sample SAMN12344345, study PRJNA552823) | activated sludge metagenome | biome: Activated sludge suspended growth; feature: Nitrification reactor; material: Wastewater; isolation source: activated sludge from nitrification reactor of wastewater... | reverse complement strand
CCCCACGGCAGCGAGTGGACCTGGGGCGATCCCGCGGCCGCCCAGCGCATCGAGGGGCCGGCCCTCGACTTCTGCCTGCTGGCCACCCGGCGCCGTCACCGTGACGACCTGCACCTGGTCGCCGTCGGTCCCGACGCCGAGCACTGGCTGGCCATCGTCCAGGCGTTCGCCGGACCGCCCGGGGGCGGTCGGGAACCGGGTGGCCCGCCATCGGCCTGAGCCCGGCGGATCTTGACCGGAAGATCCGCCACCACCCGTGGGCGCTGCACTAACCTCTGCGTTCTCGCGGCCCGCCCGGGTCCGTGGTGGCTGGCATGGAGGCGAAGCCATGGAACACCCCGAGGATCTCACCACCGAGCAGTTCTCCGATGCGCTCGATCAGACCTGGGCGTCGGCGCCGTCCGGCGGCACCGATCTGTTGGCCCGCATGCGCGATTCCATCGCCAAGATCGACACCGCGTCCACCCAGCGCAAGCTCACCAAGGAAGAGTTCCTGGCCGAGATGGCCCAGGGTCGCTCCTGACGCGACGCTGACCGGCAACGGGTGCCACGGCCTGGACCGCCGTGGGCCAACATGGGCCGGTGCGTGAACTCACCCAGGCCAGCAAGCTCCAGGGCGTCGTCTACGAGATCCGAGGCCCCGCCAACGCGCAGGCGGCCCGGCTCGAGGCCGAGGGCCACCAGATCCTCAAGCTGAACATCGGCAACCCGGCCGTGTACGGCTTCGAGGCCCCCGAGGCGATCCTGCGTGACGTGCTGGCCGCCCTGCCCGAGGCGTCGGGCTACTCGGAGTCCAAGGGGATCGTCTCGGCCCGGCGGGCGGTGGTGAGCCGGTACGAACTGGTGCCGGGGTTCCCAGACCTCGACGTCGACGACGTCTACCTGGGCAACGGCGTGTCCGAGCTGATCATGCTCACCATGCAGGCCCTGCTCGACGACGGCGACGAGGTGTTGGTGCCGGCGCCCGACTACCCGCTGTGGACCGCCGCGGTCAGCCTGGCCGGCGGGACCCCGGTGCACTACCGCTGCGACGAGCAGGACGGCTGGAACCCCGACCTGGCCGACCTGGCCGCCAAGGTGACCCACCGCACCAAGGCCGTGCTGGTGATCAACCCCAACAACCCCACCGGTGCGGTGTACAGCCCCGAGGTGCTCCAGGGGGTGGTCGACCTGGCCCGCCAGCACGACCTGCTCCTCCTGGCCGACGAGATCTACGACCGCATCCTCTACGACGGCGCCGTGCACACGCCGCTGGCCTCGCTGGCCCACGACCTGCTGTGCATCACCTACAACGGCCTGTCGAAGACCTACCGCGTGGCCGGCTACCGCTCCGGGTGGATGGCGATCACCGGGCCCCGCCACCACGCGCAGGGGTTCCTGGAGGGCATCGACCTGCTGGCCTCGTCCCGGCTGTGCCCGAACGTGCCGGCCCAGCACGCCATCCAGGCCGCCCTGGGCGGCCACCAGACCATCGACGACCTGGTGGCGCCGGGCGGACGGTTGCTGGAGCAACGCGATGCCGCGGTGCAGGGGTTCCGCAGCATCCCGGGGGTCTCCTGCGTGGTGCCCAAGGGCGCCCTGTACGTGTTCCCCCGGCTGGACCCCGAGGTCCACGAGATCCACGACGACGCCCAACTGGTGCTCGACCTGCTGCTCCAGGAGAAGATCCTGGTGGTGCAGGGCACCGGGTTCAACTGGCCCGACACCGACCACCTGCGGATCGTGACCCTGCCCTGGGCCCGCGATCTGGTGGTGGCGATCGAGCGGATCGGCAACTTCCTGGCGAGCTACCGCCAGTGACGGCGCCGCAGGGCGCGACTCAGCCGATGTTGGTGGTGCTGGTGGTGGACGTGTCGCCGTCGCAGGTGTCGTCCCCGTCGAGGTAGTAGTCGGGGTTCTCGCTGTGGCCGGGACCGTGGCCGGGCTCGACGCCGTTGTGGAAGTGCCCGTTCTTCAGGGCGTTCTTGCTCACCGTGATGATCACGTAGGGGTTGGTGGCACTGCCCGTGCCGTGGCAGATGGTGACCTTGGGGGCCGGATCGGCCTGGGCGCCGTTCAGGGCGGCGGCGGCGGCCACCCCACTGAGCAGGCCGGCCGATGCGAGAGCAGCAAGCGTCTTTCGCATGTCGTCATCCTCCTTCGATGACCTTCCTGGCGGTCAGGGGGTCGAGGTCACCGTACGAGTCCGACCACTATCCGTCAACGCTTGACCGCATTAGACACGCTGCGTAGTGGGGTCACCGGGCACCGGTGGACCGGATGTGCACCGGTGACGCGAGACGTCCCGGCCGGTGGAGCACCGGCCGGGACGTGGCGGCCCCCGGGTGGGGCGTCAGCGGGCGATGGTCACCCCACCTGGGTCGTCGAGGTGTCCTCGGTGGTCGTGGTGGCCGCCGTGGTGGAGGTCGTGGTGGTCGGGCAGCGGTGGCGGTCGTGGCCGCGTCCGTGGCCGCGTCCGTGCGAGTGGGCCGAGGGGCATTCGGGGCGACCGTGGGGCCGGTGGGGGCCTCGGTCGGCCTGGGCGGCGCTGACGCCGATGATGCCGCTCAGGGCGACTGAAGCCAGCAGTGCGAGTGCCTTGCGCATGGTTCCCTCCAGACCACCGGTCCCGATGGACTGTGCGGCGCCGTCGCCGCCCGCCGGTGTGTTCACTCAACGTATGCGCGTGATCACTTTCCGTCAACGAATTCTCACGGTAAGTCCTGGTCTCACCACACAGCGTCAGGGATCCAGGCGCTGGACCGCCGTCATGTGCACCACGGCCTCGCCCTCGGCATCGGACCGGGCCAGGTCGACCGTGGCGGTGAGGACCCAGTCGTGGTCGCCCTCGGGATCGCACAGGGTCTGGCGCACCGACCACTCGCCGGGCCGTTCGTCGATCGCCAGGTGCACCGGGTTGCGGGCGTCGGCGTCGACCCCGATCGACGGGTGGTCGTCGAAGTACGGCACCAGGGCGTCGAACCAGCGTTGCGGCGTCCAGCCCTCGTCGCCGTCGAGGTCGCCGAGGGCGTCCCACTGCCGCCGGGCGGCCAGCTCCACCCGTTGGAACAGGGCGTTGCGCACCAGGACGCTGAAGGCACGGCGGTTGGCGGTGACGGGCGGGGGCGTGTGGTCGACCTCGGCCCCGATCCCGGGCCCGACCCCGGCGGTGCCGTCGTCGGCCGGGGGCGCCGCCAGCGACGCCCACTCGTCGAGCAGGCTCGAGTCGACCTGGCGCACCAGCTCGCCCAGCCACTCGGTGAGGTCGAGCAGGTCATCGGACTTGACGTCTTCGGGCACCGTCTTCACCAGGGTGCGGTAGGCGTCGGTGAGGTAGCGCAGGAGCGTGCCCTCGGCCCGGGCGATCTGGTGGTGGCGCACGTAGTCGGCGAACCCCATGGCCCGTTCCCACATGTCGCGCACCACGGCCTTGGGGCGTAGCGGGGAGTCGGCCACCCAGGGGTGGTTGCCGCGGTACACGTCGAACATGGGCTCGAGCAGTTCGGCGAGGGGCCGCGGGTGGGTGACGGTCTCCAGCTCGGCCATCCGCTGGTCGTAGTCGAGGCCGTCGGCCTTCATGCGCGCCACGGCCTCGCCCCGGGCCTTGAAGGTCTGGGAGGCGAGCACCGGGCGCGGGTCCTCGAGCACCGACTCGATCACCGAGACCACGTCGAGGGCCCACGTGGGGCTCTCGGGGTCCAGCAGGTCCAGGGCGGCGAGGGCGAACGGGGCGAGCGGTTGGTTGAGGGCGAAGTCGGCCTGCAGATCGACGGTGACCCGCACGGTGCGTCCCCGCTCGTCGGGCTCGGCCAGCTCCTCCACCACGCCACCGTCGAGGAGGGCTCGCTCGATCTCGGCGGCGCGCACCAGGTGACGGGCCTGGTTGGCCTCGGTGTCGTAGTTGTCGGTGAGCAGGTGCTGCAGGGCGGCCCGGCCGTCGCCGGCCCGGTCGAGCATGTTCAGCACCAGGGAGTGGGTGACGGCCAGGGTGGAGGCGAGCGGCTCGGGCTCGGCGCCCACCAGGCGGACGAAGGTGGGCTCGCCCCAGCTCACGGTGCCGTCCGGCGGCTTCTTCTTGGGTTGGCGTCGGACCTTGGTCGGGTCGCCGCCCGCCTTGGCCAGGGCCTTGGCGGCCGACCGGGCGTTGTCGATCACGTGGTCCGGTGCCATGACCACCACCCGACCCGACGTGTCGAACCCGGCTCGTCCGGCCCGGCCGCTGATCTGGTGGAACTCGCGGGCGCTGAGGAGGCGCGTGGTGCTGCCGTCGTACTTGGACAGCGAGGTCAGCACCACGGTGCGGATGGGCACGTTGATGCCCACCCCCAGCGTGTCGGTGCCGCAGATCACCTTGAGCAGCCCGGCCTGGGCCAGGCGTTCCACCAGGCGCCGGTAGCGGGGGAGCATGCCGGCGTGGTGCACACCGATGCCGTTGCGGACGAACCGGCTCAGCGTCCGCCCGAACCCGGCGGAGAACCGGAAGCCGCCGATCTCGGCGGCGATGGCGTCCTTCTCCTCCCGGCTGCACAGCCGGAGGCTCATCAGGGACTGGGCCTGCTCGGCCGCGCCGGCCTGGGTGAAGTGCACGAGGTAGATCGGGGCCTGGTCGGTGGCCAGGAGCTCCTCGAGCACCTCCGGCAGCGGGTCGAGGCGGAACTCGTGGTGCAGCGGCACCGGCCGGGTGGCCGACCGGACCACGGCCACCGCCCGGCCGGTGCGCCGGAACAGGCCGAACTCGAACCGGGACACGTCGCCGAGGGTGGCCGACAGCAGCACGTGCTGGGCGTCGACCAGCTCCAGGAGCGGCACCTGCCACGCCCAGCCCCGGTCGGGTTCGGCGATGAAGTGGAACTCGTCCATGACCACCTGGCCCACCGCGGCCCGTCGCCCTTCCCGGAGGGCGAGGTTGGCCAGCACCTCGGCCGTGCAACAGATGATCGGGGCCTCGTGGTTCACGGCGGCATCGCCGGTGAGCATGCCCACCCGGTCGGCGCCGAACGTGCGGGACAGCTCGAAGAACTTCTCGGAGACGAGCGCCTTGATGGGGGCGGTGTAGAAGCTGCGCTCGCCCCGGGCCAGCGCCACCGCGTGGGCCGCGGCCGCGATGAGGCTCTTGCCCGATCCGGTGGGTGTGTTCACGATCACGTGGTTGCCCGCGGCCACCTCCAGCAGCGCCTCCTCCTGGTGGTGGTACAGGTCCAGTCCGCGTTCGTCCACCCACTCCAGGAAGGCGTCGACGGCCTCGTCGACGCCGGCCGCCTCCGCGATCCGGTCGCCCAGGGTGGGGTCACCAACGCGGGGCTCGGTCATCGGTGGTCGATGGTAGGGGGCGGGCACCACCGCACCATCGGGCGGGGGTTGACGGTGGGCGCGAGTGGGCGCAGGTTGGATCCCGGGGACCTGTCGACCGGACCACAGGGGGTTCGCCATGTTCGTGCAGATCTTCGAGGGCAACACCGACGACCCGCAGGCCGTGCGGGACCGCGTCGAGCGGTGGGAGCGCGAGGTGCGTCCCGGTGCCATCGGGTACCTCGGTTCCACCGGTGGCGTGACCGACGACGGTCGGGTGGTCATGTTGGCCCGCTTCACCGACCGCGCCGCCGCCGAGGCCAACAGCGCCCGTCCCGAGCAGTCGGCCTGGTGGGCCGAGGTGGAGCAGTGCTTCACCGGCCCGGTGACCTTCCACGAGACCGATGACATCACCGAGATGCGCCATGGCGACGCCCAGCAGGCCCGCTTCGTGCAGGTCATGGAGGGTCACGTCACCGACCGGGTCCGGGCCGAGCGGCTGCAGGACAAGATGGAGCCGCTGCTGTCTTCGATGCGACCCGACCTCCTCGGTACCACCACGGCGTACTTCGACGACGGCGCCTACGCCTCGCTCGCCTACTTCTCCGACGAGCAGGAGGCCCGCCGCAACGAGCAGGCCTCCGTCCCCGACGCCGTGGCCGGCCAGCTGGCCGAGTGGGACCGCCTGCTGCCGGTGGAGGAGTACATCGACCTCACCCGGCCGGTGCTCATCCGGGCCTGACCCCTAGCCTCGTTAGCCTCGTCCGGGTGACCGAGGCTCCCGCCACCGATCCCGCAAACGTCGAGATCATCGAGACGGCCGACACCGTGTGGCACGTCGACCGGTCGTTCGTGACCTCCACCTGGACCTGCATCTGGGGACGCGGCTGCCTGGGGATCCTCGCCGATCCCGCGCCGGAGCTGAACCAGGGGTGCTGCTCGGTGGGAGCCCACCTCGACGGTGCGGAGGAGGCGGCCACCGTCGGCGGCCTGACCGCCACGCTCGACCCGGCGCGGTTCCAGTTCCACGCCGAGGCCGCGGCTGGTGGCGTGTACGCCGATGAGGCCCGGACCAACACCCGGGTGGTCGAGGGTGCGTGCATCTTCCTCAACCGGCCCGGGTTCGCCGGAGGCGAGGGCTGTGCCCTGCACCTGGCCGCCCTGGACGACGGCGAGTCGCCCCTGGACTGGAAGCCGTCGGTGTGCTGGCAGCTCCCCGTCAAGGTCGACTGGTCCGACGCCGGCGACGGCCGCGAACGGGCCGTCCTGCGGGCGTGGTCGCGCGCCGACTGGGGCGACGACGGGGACCCGATGCACTGGTGCTGCACCGAGGGCGACCTGGCGTACGTGGGCACCGAACCCGTGGTCGACTCGCTGGCCCCCGTCCTGGAGCGGGTGCTGGGCACCGAGGTCTACGTGGAGCTGCGCCGCCGGCTCCGTTGACCCGCCACTGATCCGCCACCGCGCCCTCTGGCTGGCTCAGGCCGGGTCGGGGCGCTGCCACGGAGGGGTGGGGGCCGGGATCCGCTCCAGCACCGACCCCGGGTCACCGAAGCGGTCGGTGCCCTCGGTCCAGGCCCGGTTGGCGGCGTCGACCTCGTCTCGGGTGCGGGCCACGTAGTTCCACCACATGAACACCTCCTCAGGGAACGGCACCCCGCCCAGCAGCATCACCCGGACCGGGCCGGCGCCCGACGCGGCCGGGGTGCGATCTGCCGGCCCCACCGAGAGCGCCTGGTGCCCCGGCGGCAGGTACGCCACCTCGCCCACGGCCAGCGGCCGTCCGGCCACCGTGACCGGGCCGTCGAGCGGGTACAGGGCGTGCTCGTAGCGGGGATCGAGGTCCAGCTCCAGCGGCCCGCGGAGGTCGAGTTGGGCACCGAGGTGGTCGGTGTCGGCCCGGGCGGGCGACACCACCCCGGCGGCGGACCCGGCCAGACCCCCGATGAGCAGCGTGGCGGTGGCGGCCCCCAGGTCCACGTGGGGGAGTTCGGCGTGGTGTTCGAACGCGGCCGGCCCGTTGCGGGTGGCCTCGGGCAACGCCACCCACAACTGCGTGCCGTGCGAGGTGCCGGTGCTCGTGAGGTCGGCCTCTTCGGCATGGGCGATGCCGTGCCCGGCGGTCATCAGGTTGAGCTGGCCGGGCCGGATCGACTGCTCGCTACCGAGGCTGTCTCGGTGGAGCAGGTGCCCGTCGAGGAGCCAGGTCACGGTCTGCAGCCCGATGTGGGGATGGGGGCCGATGCCGCCGAGGCCGCCCTGCGCCGGCCCGAAGTGGTCGGCGAAGCACCAGGCCCCCACCGTGCGTCGGGCCCGTCTGGGCAGCGCCCGGCGCACCGTGGTGCTGCCCACCGCCGCGGTGCGGGCGGGTTCGATGGTGATCTCGGCACGGGGCTCGGTGTCGGGTTCGGTCAGGTCATCCACGGTCCCAGCCTGGCAGGCAGGCGGCCCGGTTCCACCCGGGTGCGGGGGAGGGGCCAGCCGACCGCGTCGCGTCGGTGCCGGGTGGGCCGGTACCATCGCCGGGATGTCCAGGAGCGGCCGGTTGACCTCCACCGTGGTGACGGCCGCGGCTCTGTTCTCGGGGGCGCTCGGGATGGTGGGGTGTGCCACCGACGTGCCGTCCCGCGAGGAGCTGGTGGCGGCGTTCGAGGCGTCGGGCCTGCCGGCCGAGCAGGCCGGTTGCGTCACCGACGCGGTGCTCGATCACCTGCCCGACGAGGACATCGTCCGCCTGATGGAGCGCGGGGCCGGCGCCGGCCCCCGTGACGACCCGAACCGCGACGACGACCCCTACGACCTGACCCGGGCGGCCCTCACGGCGTGCTCGGAGGCGGCCGCGTCGGCCACCAGCACGTCGACGACGACCACTGCCGTCGCCCCCGCCACCACCGCAACTCCAACCTCCGCACCTTCCACCGCGCCGACCTCCTAATGCCGTGACCGGCAACCTTTGCATGGCTTGGGAGTCATCTGCGCTGCACGCTGCCCACTTCTCGTGGACCGCCTTCGGCGGACGATTCCTGGTTCCGTCAGCCCGGTCCTCACTTCGTTGCGGCGGCTCGACGGCGTTTGCCCAGTGGCTCGCAAGCTCGCAACAGCGCAAACGTTCCTGAACAGAGCACTAGGTCGCTTCGCCGGCGGGCGGTGGCGCCCGTCCGCGGCGGGCGCGCGAGCGCGGGCCAAGCTGGCGGCGCGACCTGCGGGGGCGTTCGTGCGTGTGTGTCGCGAAGGGTCGGAGGCTGATGGTCGATTTCGTGGACATCGTCGAAGCCGAGAGCAGGAGCATCGTCGCGGCCGTGATCGCCATCGTGGGCGATCGGCACCGGGCCGAGGAGATCGCCCAGGATGCCTTCGAGCGCGGCTACCAGCGGTGGAACCGCGTGTCGAAGATGGACCGGCCCGGCGCCTGGGTGCGGCGGGTGGCGATCAACGAGGCCATCTCGGTGGCCCGCCGCCGGTCGAGCGAGCACCGGGCGGTGGAGCGGCTCGGCTCGTTGGCCTCGTGGTCGGCCGGCGTCGACGTCGACCCGCTGGCCGCCCTCGACGACGAGGGCGTGTGGGCGGCCGTCCGGGCCCTGCCCGCGGACCAGGCGGCGGCGATCGCCCTCCGCTACGGCGCCGACCTCGGGGTCGACGAGGTCGCCGACACGCTCGGGTGCACCGTGCCGGCGGCCCGGTCGCTCCTCCATCGGGGTCGGACCGCGCTCCGGGCCTCGCCCGTCATCCAGTCGTACGCCCCCTAGAGCCTCACGTGAGAGCAGGACAACGATGAACCACGACGATCCCACCTCTCCGTCCGACGGGCTCGGCCCGTCCGACGAGCACGATCCGGTCCTCTCGGCCGCGGGGGCGCGCCTCCGTCAGCAGGCAGGCGGTGTGTCGGCGCCGGCGGTGGAGGCCGCGGTGTGGCGGCGGCGCGCCCGGCGGGTGGGGGTGCTGGCCGGTGCCTCGCTGGTGGTGGTGGCCCTGCTGGGCGCGTTGTTGGTCCAGGAGCGGCGCTCGGATTCCGGCGATGGCGGTGACGTGGCCGGCGAGCGACCCGGCGCGCCGAGCCAGGCCAGCGTGGACCGGCTGCTCGCGTCGCTCGACGCCCAGCCGGTGGACCCCACCCGGGTGCGCCTGGTGAGCACCGTGTCCACGTTCGCGGACTGCGACGCCCTGATCGATGACCTGCGGTCGGTGGGTGCCGCCCACGTGGGGAGTCGAGGTTTCGGCGGATACGGCGATGTGGTCCCGTTCGCCCGTGAGTCTGATGCCGAAGGAGTGGGGAGCGTGTCTGGGAGTCCGATCGCGGCTGACCTGGCCTACACGGGGGGTGACGACGCCGGGACCACGCTCGGGACGAACGTGCAGGTCTCCGGGGTGGACGAGCTCGACCTGGTGAAGGCCGAGGGGTCGCTGATCTACGACCTCGACGGCAAGGGGAACCTCCGCATCACCGACGCCAAGACCCTGGAGGTGGTGTCGACCGTGGCGGTGGTGCCCGCCGCCCTGCTCCCCGACCCCACCGGAGAGCGGAGCCCGGACGACGGATGGGCCAGCGTGAGCGAGCTGCTCGTGGCCGACGGGCGGGCCGTGGTGTTCGGCTCCGAGACCGAGGTCTCCGAGCCGGTCGAGGGCGACCCGTCGGCCACCCAGGCGAGCACGTCGTACCTGACGGTGGCCTTCGTGGACGTGTCCGACCCGGCGGCGCCCACGCTCACCGACCGGGTGCGGGTGGAGGGGTCGCTGGTGTCGGCCCGCCTGGTGGGCGGCGAGGTGCGCCTGGTGACCACCGCCAACATGGCCGACCTGGGCTTCGTGATGCCCACCACGCCCAACTCGGTCGCCAAGGCGCTGGAGATGAACCGGCGGTCGACGGCATCGTCGACAGCGCCGGACTGGATCCCCGACTGGCAGCGCGAGGGCGGCGATCCCACGCCGCTGGTGCCGTGCGAGCGGGTGCACGTGCCCGACACCTTCGCCGGTGTGGCCATGACCTCCATGGTCACGTTCCCGCTGGGCGCCGAGCAGTTCGAGCCGAGCGCCACCTCGATCCTGGCCCCGGCCACCACGCTCTACGCCGGTCTCGACCGGGTGGCGATCAGCTCAGAGGTGTGGGTCGACCCGATCGACCGCGACCGTCTCGACTTCGACACGTGGCAGACCGCCATCCACGAGTTCCGGTTCGCCGATGCTGCCGAGGACGGTGCCGCCGCCACCGCGCCCCCCACCTATGCCGGCTCGGGGATCGTCGACGGGTCCACCGTGGGCCAGTTCGCCTTCGGGGAGATCGCCGACTCGCTGGCGGTGGTGACCACCGAGGGCACCCCGTGGCAACAGGACCCGGAGGTGGCCATCGACCTCACCGTCCTCCGCCCCGACGGCGACGGCAACCTGGCGAAGACCGGCACCGTCGAGGACCTGGCCGACGGGAACGGTGCGGTGGCCGCCGTCCGGTTCGTGGAGGGCCGCGTCCTGATCTCCACTGGGCTGTTCGGCCGGGAGGTCCACGTGATCGACGTGACCGACCCGGCCCAGCCCCGCCGGGCCGGCACCGTCTCCGTGCCCGGCACGGTGGGCTACTTCCACCCACTGGCCGAGGGCCGGGCCCTGCTCATCGGATCCCGCTACGACGAGGTGGGCGAGGGCCAGAGCCGCCGTGGTCGGAGCTGGGTGCAGGCCCACCTCCTCGACGTGAGCGACGCCGATGCGCCAGTGGTCGTGGCCTCGTGGGAGCGGCCCTGGGTGTCCGACGCGACGGCGTCCGACCACCATGCCTTCACCTTCTGGCCCGACCGCGAGCTCGCCATGTGGGGCCTGTACGGCACCGGGTCAGACTCCACCTCCCAGCCCAACGAGGCGGCCGTGCTCCAGGCCGGCGAGGCGCTCGCCGAGGTTGCCGTGCCGGTGGTGAGCAAGCCCGACGAGGTACCACCACCGTGCCCGGCCGTGGAGGTCACCGACCCCGATGCCCGCAGCATGATCGGCCCCGACGGTGTGGTGCTCCGGTGCGCCGACGTGGACCAGGCCACGGTGGAGTGGCCCCGCTACCAGTGCTATCGGGTGGACCAGGGGACGATCGCCCGGTTCGCGCCCGGTGAGGAGGACGCCGCCTCGTTCCACGCGTGCTCGCCCGCCGCGCAGCCGAGCGTGCGCCGGGTGCTGGTGGTGTCGGGCACGCCGATCCTGCTCACCGACCAGACCCTGGAGGCCCTGGATCCCACCACGTTCCAGAGCACCGCGGTCGCCTACCACCCGAGCGACGGTGCCATCTACTGGTGACCCGCCCACCGAGCATTCGATCCTGAGGAGTTCCGGTCGCCCTGGCGGCCTGGGCTCCCCGGGCTCGGGGTCAGGAGAGGTCGGGCCAGGCCTTGGTGGTGGTGCGGGGGCGCTTGCGCTGGGCGCTGAGGGCCCAGGCCTTGCGCCACGCGCCCTCGGTGGGCGGTCCCAGCACCGGTGTCTCGCCGGCGGCGGCCCGCTTGCGGGCGGTGTACCAGTCGGACGTGGCCTCGTCGGCCAGGGCGGCCACGGCCCGCTCCAACCGCTCGGCGAGCGACTGCGACCGCTCGCCCTCGGTGGGGCGCAGCGGCGGGCCGAACGTGACCACGGTGCGGCCGGGCTCGGGTCGGGTCTTGCCCTTGGGCAGGATGCGCCCGGTGCCGGCCAGGTGCACCGGCACGATCGGCACCCCGCACCGGATCGACAGGTAGGCGGCGCCGCCCCGGAAGGGCTGGCCCCAGCCGTCGGGTGACCGGCCCCCCTCGGGGAAGATCACCATGCTCCAGCCGTCGTCGATCAGTTCGGCGGACTGCTCGGCGGAGCGGCGGGTGACCTTGGTGCGCTCGATGGGGATGGCGTTGAGCATGAGGGCCGAGGCGGTGGCCTTCACCCGGGTGTCGAAGAAGTAGTCGGCGGCGGCCCCGGCAAACACCTGGTGGCGGTGGGGCTCGGGGAGCGACGTGATGAGCAGCCCGGCGTCGAGGTGGCTGTGGTGGTTGGCGGCGAAGATGACCGGGCCGTCCAGGTCGGCCAGGCGGTCGAGGCCCCGACGCTCGGGCTGGGCCAGCCCGGCGATGATGGGGCGCATCACGCCCTCGGTGAGCAGGAACCGCCCGTAGCGGGCCGGCATCCGCCGGGCCCACCCCGTGTCGTAGTGCGCCCCGAGGGTGGGCTCCTCGCGCTTGGGTTCCACGGTGAGCGGCACGGTGGGCGGCGCGTACGGGAACGAGGCCCGCGACACCAGGTCCCGCGGCCGCGGCACCTTGCGGTACGCGTCCTCGTACACCGCCGCCAGCTTCTCCAACCCCTTCCGCTCAGCCATCCGCGCTCCTCGACCCCTCCGACCCCCTCGAAACGGCGTAGCTGAGGCCCGGCAGGTGGACCTGAGCTACGCCAGAACGCGGGGTGGTTCCGGCAACACCTCGAACCCGTCGAAATGGCGTACCTGAGGTCCGACAGGTGGACCTGAGGTACGCCAGAACGCGGGGGGTGGGGGAGGCGGGCGCGTTCATTTCACGTCGGCCATGACGAGGGGCGGGTTCTTGTAGTGGGTGATGGTGGGCTGGGGGCCGACCACGTCCTCGGCCATCTCCAGGGCGTCCTGCAGAGTGGAGGCGGCCTTGAAGCCGAGGCGCTTCACGGCCCGGACGTCGCCGCCGACCACGATGACCCGACCCAGGTGCTCCAGGGCGTGGCTGCCCCAGTACCACATGTAGAACGGGTGGACGCCGTGGTAGGCGTAGCTGGTCCGGTAGAGGTGGCGGTACCACTCGTCTTCCGCGAACTGCTTCTCCCACTTCTCCTCGATCACCTTGGGGTCGGTGGTGTCGGCGAGCACCTGCTCGAAGAAGTCGATGTAGCTCGGGTGGTGGACGGGGTGGAACTCCCACGGGGTGGGGTGGGTCATGATCAGCACGCCCCCTTCGCGCACCAGCGGCTTGCCGCGGTACATGTTGAAGAAGTACCCGAGGCCGAGGCACATGACCAGGATCGGGTTCATGATCGAGTTCACGTTGTAGGGGCAGATGTAGGGGAGCCCCATGGTCAAGATGTCGGTCTGGCCCTCGACCTCCACCAGGTGCTGGTCGAAGCAGTGTTGGAGCGTGCGCTCGTGCACCGGTTCGATGGCGCCGGCGGTGACCGAGGTGACGCCGTAGGGGGCCCGGTGGTTCTGGAAGATCTTGCGGCGGGTGGGGCTCGAGAGCCGCTTGAGGCCCTGCTGCATGCCGATGAAGCTGACCCGGTCGCGGGTGGTCCACTCCCACTCGCGCTTGGCCAGCACCGACATGGGGCCGTCCTGGCCGAAGGTGTCGGTGTTGATGGTGGTCTCGATCTGGAAGACCTTGACCCCGGCGTCGGCGATCACCGCGCCCATGCGCCAGTTGCTGTGGTGGAGCTCGGAGTTGTGGCGGTCCATGAAGCTCTTGGAGTGCTGCATGGTGCGCACGTTGTGGTGGTGCTTGATGGAGCGGTAGCTGGCCAGGCCGGTGGCGGTGGACTTGTGGCCGCCGTCCATCGACACGATGTTGATGTTCACGTAGATCAACAGGTCGGATTCCGCCGCCCGCTTGTTGATCTCCACCTCTTCACCGTGCTTGGTGGTGCCGAGGAAGGCGAGGTTGTCGGGGTCCTCGGCGTCGTGGTTGTAGAGGGCGCCGGTGGGGGCGAAGGCGTCGTAGACGCGGTCGCCCACGGCCTCGCGCAGCTCGGCCTCGGTCATGCGCCGGTGCAGGGCGAGGGCGGCGATGAGGTGCACGTCGTCGACCCCGGCCGCGGCCGCCAGGTCGAGCACCTGCTCGATGACCCGCTGGCGGATGTCGGGCCGCTTCATGGGGGGCAGCGGCAGCGAGATGTCGTCGAAGGCGATGGTGAGCTTCATGCCCGGCTGGAGGAGGGCGGGCAGCGGGTCCATGTCGAGCGGGTGGTGGAGGGCGTGGCTGATCTCGGCTTCGACGTCGTCGAGGGGCTCGAGCGGCTCACCGGGATAGATCACCCGGCTGCGGCCGGCGGGCAGCTTCTCGAGGCGGAAGCCCTCGCCGTGGTGGAACAGGATCGGCGGGGTCGACTTGTCGACGTCGAGGACGAATCCGGGGCGGGGCATCAGCGTCGGTCCTTGGTGCTGGAGGAGGTGCGGCGAAGGTCGAAGGCCACCTTGACGGCCCCGCGGGGGCCGGCGGTGGCGGCGTGCTCGATGGCTTCGGTGTAGCGGGCCAGGGGATAGGTGGCGCTCACCAGCCGCCCGAGGTCGGCGTCGGCCACCACCGAGACGGCGGCCTCGAAGTCGGGTCGGGTGTAGGCGTAGCAGCCCCGGATGGCGGTCTCGCGGTGCCAGAGGGTGGTGAGGTCGAGGCTGGTGTGGCCGGGCATGCCCACCACGAGCACCTCGCCGCCGGGGGCCACCACGTGGAGGGCCTGGGTGAGGCTGGCGGGGGAGCCCACGCAGTCGACCACCAGGTCGACGCCGTCGGTGAGCTGGCCCTCGCCGCCGGTGGCGGGCCCCTCGGGCCCGTCGCCCAGCACCCAGGCGCCGGTGAGGGAACGGACCACGCGGCCCAGTTCGCCGGGCGCCACCACCTGGTCGGCGCCGAGCGAGCGGGCCAGATCCTTCTGGTGGGGGTACTTGCCGGTGGCCAGGATGCGGCCGATGGTGGCGCCGCTGCTGGCGTGGCGGAGGGCAGCGATGGTGAGCAGCCCGAGGGTGCCGGTGCCGATCACGGCCACGGTGTCGAGCGGGCCGTGCGCGGCCACCCGGCGGGCGGCGTGCACGGCGCAGGCGGTGGGCTCCACCATCACGGCGGCTTCGTCGGACAGGTGGTCGGGCACCGCGAGGAGCTGGCTGGGGTGGGCCACCATCTCGGCGGACCAGCCGCCGCCGGTTGACTCGCAGAACCCGCTCTGCAGCCCCGGTTCGAGGTGCCCGAAGGCGAGGCGTCCGCAGTGGTTGGTGCGCCCGGCGGCACACGCGGGGCACACCGGGTCGATGCCCCGGGTGACGCAGGACAGCACGGGGATCAGCACGGCCCGGGTGCCGTCGTCCAGGTCGCCCACCACCTCGTGGCCGGGCGTGAACGGGAACGACACGATGGGCTCGAAGTAGCGGCTGGAGTGGCCGTCGATGGTGGCCAGGTCGGATCCACAGATGCCGGCGAGGCGGGGACGGAGGCGGACCCACTCGGGGGTGGGCAGGTCGGGCTCGTCGACGTCGCGGAGGCTGAGCGGGCCGACCGAGGCCCCCGAGCCGGCGCGGAGGCGGCCGGCCACGGCGGCGGCCGCGTACTTGCCGGGCTTGCGGTGGAAGCGGAGCGCCTTCATCGGCCGACCTCCATCGGCTGGGCCTTCATCGGGGGGCCGGCCGGGTGACGGTGCGGCGGGGGGCCAGCGGCACGGGGTTGGGGCGGAAGCCGGGGGCCTTGGTCCACTGCTCGATGAGCCAGCCTCGCTTGCGGGCCAGGCTGGCGAGGCGGGTCTCGGGGTTCACGGCCACGGGGAAGCCGACGACCTCCAGCATGGGCAGGTCGTTGGAGGAGTCGGCGTAGGCCACGGCCTCGGCCAGGTCCAGGTCGTGGAGGCGGGCGTAGTCGAACAGGGCCGAGGCCCGGCTCTCGCCGGTGGGCGGGACGTCGACCATCTGGCCCAGGTACCGGCCGTCGGGGCCGACGGCGAGCGAGGCCGACACGATGTCGTCGAACAGGGGCTTGAGCGGCTCGACCACGAAGTCGAGCGCCCCGGTGATGAGCACGGTGCGGTGCCCGAGCGCCCGGTGCTCCCGCACCCGGCGGATGGCGGCCGGGAAGCTCTTGGTGAGGATGAGCTGGGAGAGCATCTCGGCGGAGTCCTCGCGGATCTGCTCCACCGGGGCGCCTTCGTAGCGGCGGTAGAAGGATCGGAGGAAGTCGCTGCGGTCGGCGCGGTCCATGCGCAGCAGCCCGGGGGCCTCGCCGATGAGCTTGGCGGTGAGGCGCAGCTTGTCGTCACGGTCCAGTCGGCGCGACGCCAACCAGGCGTAGCTGGTGACCACGTTGGAGGCGATGAGGGTGTTCTCGAGGTCGAACGCCGCCAGCTGTCGGTCGGGGGACAGCACCTGGCGCCGGAGGCGGTCGGCGCGGGACTCGCCGCGACCCTTGCGGCCGTCGGTGCGGACCCGGGCGTGCTCCACCACCGAGGGGAGGTGGATCTGGTGCACGTAGTGGTCCCAGTCGACCACCCGGGGGTCCATGCAGAACCCGTCGGCGTCGGCACCGGTTAGGGACTCCTGCAGGGCGAGCAGGCGGTCGACCCCGTAGATGGCCTCGCAGGAGGTGTAGGCGCCGTACAGCTCCACGTAGGTGAGGGCCCGGGACACGGTGTCGCGCTGCTCTTCGACCTTGGCCGACCACTCGGCCTGCTTGCCGCGCAGCGGGAGGGCACCGATGACCTTCTCGGTCTTCTCCAGCGCCGACTTGGCCCGGTTGAGCTGGCCCTGCACCTTGTTGCGGGTGGTGTAGCCCCAGTCGGGGACCGCGATGGGCTGACCCTCGGTGTCGTACAGGGGGTGCTGGGCGAACCAGCGCTGCACCAGGTCGACCAGCCGCTCGTACTTGAGGGGGTTGGCCGAGCCCGACGCCACCTGGGTGATGTCGGGCGAACCGTCGGCGTTGGACGGACCGCGGGCGGCCACGCCGATGATGGCGCCCACCACCAGGTCGACCGGGATCACGTCGACGGTGCCCTCGGGCACGCCGGGGAACTCCTTCAGCAGGCCGCGGGCGTAGGAGATGATCACCGGCTCCGCCATGCGGAAGCCGCGGATCCAGCCGGGCACCGGTTCGGCCCACGCCGACTCGATGATGGCGGGTCGCACGATCGAGACTGGGACGGCACCGCGGTTCTGGCCCAGGGCCTGCTCGCCCAGCGCCTTGGTCATGGCGTAGGCATCGGGCCAGCCCAGCGACGCGGCGCGGGCTCGGCCGGCGTCGACCAGTTGGGCCTTCACCCAGTCGGCCCGGTGCTGTTCGGACTTGGCGGCCAGCAGGGGGGTGCCGGCGCCGCCCAGCTCCTCGCGGGCCTGGTCCATGAACCGGGCGAGCTGGTCGGGCTTGCGACTGGCGGCTTCGGCGTCGGCCCGCAGGCGGCGGGCGCCGTCGACCTCTCGCTGCCAGTTGATGTCGGCGATCCAGAACGGGCTGTGATCCACCTGGATCTCGGGGGCGGCGCCGCGACGGTTGCCGGCCACGTAGCAGGTGGACACGGCCACCAGGTGGGGGGTGACGTCCAGATCGGCCAGGGTGCGGGCGATGCGGGTGGGGCCCATGAGGTTGACCTCGACGGCGAGGTCGAGCGGCGAGTCGAAGCTCACCGTGGCCGCCGAGTGGATGACGATGTGGCAGCCGGCGAGCAGCTCACGGCCCTCGGGCGTGAGGCCCAGGCCGTCGGTGCCCACGTCGCCCTCGATCACCTGCACCCGCCGGGCCACCTCGGCGTCGAAGGCGTCCTTGCCGCCGAGCTGGTCGCGCAGGCGGTCGAAGCAGTTGTTCTTGAAGATCTCCCGGGCGGCCCGCTGCTGCACGTTGCGCATGCGACCGGCCCGGATCAACAGCACCAGCTCGCAGTCGGGCACCGAGCGCAGGAGCCGCTCCACCAGTGCGGTGCCGAGGAAGCCGGTGGAACCGGTGACGGCGATGCGCTTCCCGGCCAGGTCGTCGGCGATCACCCCGGTTGTCTACCACTTGGTAGAGAGATGTGCGAGCATGGCCGGGTGGACGTGGGCACAGCGGGTCGGTCACGCTCGGACACCGCGTCGCGCATCCTGGACGCGGCGCTGGCCCGCTTCGCCGAACGGGGCGTCGAGGCCACGTCCCTCGACTCGCTCGCCGCCGAGATCGGGGTGCGCAAGCAGACGATCCTCTACTGGTTCCCCTCGAAGGACCAGCTGCTGCTGGCGGTGATCGACCACGCCGTGGCCGAGCTGGCGGACCAGCTCACCGATGCGGTGTTGGGTGCCGAGCCGGTCCGCGACCGCCGGGTGTCGGCCGCGGTCGACTCGGCGTTCCGCCTGGGCCGGACCCGCCCCGAGCTGCTGGCCCTCGTCCGCGAGGTGGCCCGGGCCGGGCCGGGGGCCCTGGCCCACCTCCGGGTGTCGCTGGACCCCCTCCTCGACCGGGCGGCGGGGGCGCTGGCCGTCGACTCGCCCGGCCTCGACGAGCCGGCGGCGCGGGCCGCGCTCGTGGAGGTGGGGGCGAGGGTGGTGGGGCTCGCCACCGAGGCCGAGCTGCTGGAGGCGTTGGGGCGTCCGCCCGACCTGGCCTGGTTGCGCCGCCGGCGGGCGGGCCTGGTGGCCGACGTGGCCAGCCGCCTCGACTGACCGCCTCGACCGCTGACTCGACTGACCGACTCGACTGACTGTGAGGATCTGAGCAGCAGGTCGGCTTTGGTGCTGGGCTGTTGGTCGGCGACCTTGAACGTGACCCATCGTCTGACTGGCTTCGTGCCTTTCGCCCGACTTGTCCGTTCGGGGTTGCCGGCCCCGGCCCGACCGGAGTGACTGGCCTGATCAGGAGCTTGACCACCAGGTAGCACCCTGGTGTGTCCCGTCACAGTCCTGCCGACCTCCGACCCGGACCGGAACCCACGTCCCGTTCCTGGCAAGGAGAGAACGCAATGTCCATGTTGGCAGAGCTGGTCGATGTCGTCATCGGCATCGACACCCACAAGCACACCCACACGGCTGCGGTCGTGAACGCTGCGACCGGAGCCGAGGTCGCAACCGTGACCGTCGATACCGATCCCGATGGCTACGCCGAACTGGTCGCGCTGGCCGACAACCACTCGGGTCTGCGGGCGTGGTCTATCGAGGGCACCGGTGGCTACGGGGCCGGCCTGGCCCGGTTCCTGGCTGAACGCGATGAGCTGGTGATCGAGCTCGACCGACCGAACCGGCCAGCGCGCCGCAACGGCGCCAAGTCCGATCCCCTCGACGCCATCCGAGCCGCTCGTGAAGCACTGACCCGCGAACACCTGGCCCAGCCCCGTGCCTCTGGCGAGCGAGCTGCGCTCTCGGTCCGCCTCGCAGCCCGACGCTCCGCAGTCGATGCCTCCACGGTCGCCCAACGCCAACTCCTCTCGCTGATCACCGCCTCACCAGAGGCCATCCGAGGCCGGTTCCGCAACCTGTCCACCACCGTCACGATCGCGACTGCCGCCAAGCTCCGCAGCTCACCGACCTGGGACATCGAGACCCGCACCTACGCCGAGGTCCTCCGAGACCTCGCCCGTCGGATCCAGGCAATGAAGACCGAAGCAGCCAGCCACGAGAAGGCCATCCTGGCCGTCGTCAGGTCGTGGCGACCCGACCTGCTCGACCAACCCGGCGTTGGCCCGATCGTCGCTGCCACCGTGCTCTGCGCCTGGTCCCACCCCGGTCGGTTCCGCCACGACGGAGCCTTCGCCAACCTCGCCGGCGTCGCCCCCATCCCCGCCTCCTCCGGCGTGACCGTCCGCTACCGGCTCAACCGCTGCGGCGACCGACAACTCAACCGCGCTATCCACGTCGTTGTCCTCTCACGACTTCGCTACGACCCAGCCACCCGCGCCTACGCCGAACGACGACGCGTCGACAAGACCGACCGCGAGATCAAGCGCTGCCTCAAGCGCTACGTCGCCCGCCAACTGTTCCGACAACTCGAGGCCGGCCCAACCACCCCTTGACATCCATAGGAGCGTCGTCTCAGGTGGTGGGGCCGTCGTGGCCGACCCGGTGCACCACGACGACCGAGTCGCTCAGGCCAGACGACGGTGGGGGGCGCGATGTCGGTGCCGGGCCACCGCCAGCCGGACCAACTCGTCGAGCAGCGCGCCGTAGTCGAGGCCGGTGGCGGCCCACAGCGACGGGAACATGGAGTACGGCGTGAACCCGGGCATGGTGTTGATCTCGTTGAACAACAGCCCGCGGCCCGGCCCGCCGCCCGGGGCGGTCTCCTCGTAGAAGAAGTCGACCCGGGCCAGACCGTCGCAGCGCAACGCGGCGTAGGCGCGCAGCGCGAGGTGGCGGGCCTGCTCGGCGATGTCGGCCGGCAGGTCGGCGGGCACGATCATCTCGGCGGCTCCGTCGAGGTACTTGTCGTCGTAGTCGTAGAAGTCGTGGGTGGGCACGATCTCGCCGGGTACCGACGCCCGGGGCTCCTCGTTGCCGATCACGCCCACCTCGATCTCGCGGGCGGTGACCGCCTCCTCCAGGACGACCCACTCGTCGAGGGCGGTGGCGGTGGCGACGGCCGCCCGCAGTTGGGCCGCGTCGGTGGCCTTGGAGACACCGACGGAGGAGCCCATGTTCGCCGGCTTCACGAACACCGGCCAGCCCAGCTCGGTGTCGACGCGCGCGGCGAGGGTGTCGTCGACCGCGGCGTCGCGGACCGCCAGGTGGCGCACGATGGGCAGGCCGGCCGCCGCGGCCACGGTCTTGGCCATGGCCTTGTCCATGTTGAGCGCCGACCCCAGCACCCCCGTGCCCACGTAGGGCACGTCGAGCAGTTCGAGCAGGCCCTGCACGGAGCCGTCCTCGCCGCGGGGCCCGTGCAGCACGGGAAGGACGACCACCTGCCGGTCGGCGTCGGGGGTGAGGGTGGGGCGGGGATCGACCTCGCCGCCGGTGGCGTCGAGGGTGGCCGGCAGCTCGGCGGGGCTGGCCCGCAGCGCCCGCTGCACCTCGGCCGAGCGCACCCAGCGACCGTCGGGCGTGATGGCCACGGCATCGATCTCGTAGCGCTGCGGGTCCAGGGCCCGCACCACGTGGGCGGCCGAGATGCACGACACGTCGTGCTCGGCGGACTGCCCCCCGTAGAGCACCACGAGTCTGATCCGGGGATCGGCCATGGCCGACGAGTGTACGGCGGGGCCCGGGGTGGCCTGGGACCCGGCGGATCCGGTGGCCGGCGAGGTCCGGTGGCGGCGGGGTCCGGTACCGTCGTGCCCCGTGCGCTTCACCACGTCCGAGATCGCGGCGGCCACCGGCGGCGAGGTGTTCGGCCGGGAGACCGAGGTGGAGGGCGCGTCGATCGACAGCCGGTCACTGACGGTCGGGCAGTTGTTCGTGCCGATCGTGGCCGGTCGGGATGGGCACGACTACATCGGCACCGCTGTGGCCGAGGGGGCACCGGCGTACCTCACGAGTGGACCCATCGGGGCGGCCACCGCGGTGCGGGTGGACGACACCGCCCGAGCCCTCACCGATCTCGGTCGCCGCGCCCGCGGCCGGTTGGCCGGCGAGGTGATCGGCATCACCGGCAGCGTGGGCAAGACGTCGCTGAAGGATCTGCTCCGGGCGGTGGCGGGCACCACCTGGAGCACCCACGCGAGCGTCGGGTCGTTCAACAACGAGCTCGGCGTGCCCCTCACCCTGGTCGACGCCCCCGACGACGCCGGGGTGGTGGTGGTCGAGATGGGGGCTCGGGGCATCGGGCACGTGGCCGAGCTGTGCGAGGTCGCCCGGCCCTCGGTGGGTGTGGTCACCGTGGTGGCCGGCGCCCACCTGGAGCACTTCGGGTCGCTGGCCGCCATCGCCGCGGCCAAGGGCGAGCTGGTGGAGTCGGTGCCGGCGTCGGGCCTGGCCGTGCTGAACGCCGACGACGAGCTGGTGGCGGCCATGGCGTCGCGTACCGAGGCCCGCGTGCTCACGTTCGGTCGCCACCACGGCGAGGTGCGGGCCGACCACCTGGAGGTCGACGACCAGCTCCGCGCCCGCTTCGTGCTGCGGAGCCCGTGGGGCCCGGTCCACGTGCTGCTCGGCGTGGCGGGCGAGCACCAGGTCACCAACGCGCTCGGCGCGGCGGCGGCGGCCCTGGGCCTGGGCGCATCCCCCGAGGCGGTGGCCGAGGGCCTGGCCCGGGCCGAGTTGTCGGCGGGCCGGATGCACCTGCGCACCGCGGTCGACGGCACCCGGGTGCTCGACGACGCCTACAACGCCAACCCCACCTCGATGGCCGCGGCTCTGCGCTCCCTGGCGGCGCTCCCCGCGGACCGCCGGGTGGCGGTGCTCGGCACCATGGCGGAACTGGGTCCCACCGCCCATGCCGACCACGACGCCATCGCGGCCCTGGCGGCCGACCTGGGGATCGAGGTGGTGGCGGTGGCCGAGCCCCGCTACGGACGGGGGGCGCACCACGTGGCCGAGCCGGCGGCGGTGGCGGTGGCCGCCGGACTGGTGGGCTCGGGACGCGGATCGCACGTGGCCGTGTTGGTGAAGGCGAGCCGCTCGGCCGGTCTGGAGCGGGTGGTGGACCTGCTGCTCCACCCCGTCGGGCCCTGACCGATCCGTTGCCGGCCGGCGAGCCGGTCGGCAGCGTCCTCAGTCGGTGAGGGCGATGTCGTCGGCCGGGTCGTCGACGAGTGCGGTGGCTGCCCGCGGCTGGTAGTCCATGACCGCGGCCAGGGTCACGGCCACCACCGCGCCCACCAGCACCATGGCTTCGATGCTCCTGCGCTCGATGAACCAACCGCCGAGTAGCCCGCCGAACGGCACCGTGCCCCCGAACCCCATGATCCACAGGGCCATCACCTTGCCCCGCACCGCGTCGTCGAGGCCGGCCTGCAGCACGGTGGACAGCGAGGTGATCACGGCGAAGTAGACGCAGCCCAGGAGCAGGATCGTGACGTAGGCGGCCGGGGCGCTGCGCAACGAGCCGAAGATCACGAGCATGACGGCGAAGCCCACCAGGCCCCGCCGGGTGACGCGTGGCATGGACGCGCCGGCGAACACGGTGCCGATGGACAGCGCGCCGATGACCGCTCCGAGCCCGAAGCAGGCGTAGAGGAAGCCGTAGGCCCCGCTCTTGGGGGCGATGTCGAGGTGGGTCGACGCGATCTTCGGCATCTGGGTGATGAACGGCAGCGACAGGAACGAGAACGTGAAGATGGTGATCAGGCACTGACCCACCACCCGGTCGGCCCGGGCCACGTGCACCCCCTCCAGGAGCCGGTGCAGGCCCTGCCCGCCGGTGGCCGGCGCCGCCGGGAGGGTCACCCGGGTGAGGGTGACGATGATGGCGGCGAAGCTGACGGCGTTCAGCAGGAACACCCACGACGGGCCGAACCGGGCGTAGATGAGCGACCCGATGGCGGGGCCCACGATCCGCGAGGCGTTCATCTGGACCGAGTTGAGCGAGATGGCACCCGAGAGGTCTTCTCGTGGCACCAGCACCGGCACCACTGCGCTGAAGACGGGCGCGTACAGCGCGTTGCCGATGCCGATGCAGAGCACCACCAGCACCATCAGGGTGCGGTTGGGGTCGGCGGGCAGGGCGACGGCGGCGAGCAGCACCGAGAAGACGGCCTGTTGCACGCTGAGGGTGAGTAGGACCTTCTTGCGGTCGAAGGAGTCGGCGAGCATGCCGCCCACCACCGAGAACAGGAGCAGGGGGCCGAGCTGGGCGGCGGTCATGATGCCCACGAACACGGCGGAGCCGGTGAGGCTGTAGGCCAGGGCACCCAGCACCACGTTCTGCATCCAGGTGCCGACGTTGGACGCCAGCGCTCCGAGGTAGATGGTGCGGAACGTGCGGTGCTGGAAGGCCGAGCGGGCCGTGCCGGGCACCGGGACACGGCTCGACGCCGGATCCGGGGCGGGCGCGACGGCTTCGGGCACGGGTCGAGCGTACGGCCGTCTCTCGGCTTCGGCCGCATCAGATCCGGTCGTTGGTCACGCGACCAGGGGTACCGTCGGCCCGTGTCGCCGTCACCCGCTCCACCCCCTGATCCGCCTTCACTGATTGCTCCGTCGCTCCCGCCCCACCCGGAGCCCCGCGTGGCCGTGGCCCCGCGGTCGGCGCCGTGGATCGACGAGTCGGTCACCTCGGCCGGCGGGGTGTTGGTGCCGCCGGCCGACGCCACCGCCCTGGTGTGGACGTCGCCGGCCCAGCCCGGCGAGTTGGCGGCCGCGCTCGACGCCGCCCCCGGTCTGGACTGGGTGCAACTGCCCTGGGCCGGCGTGGAGCCGTACGTGGAGCTGATCCGGGCCCGTCGGCATCTGGTGTGGACGTGCGCCAAGGGCGTGTACGCGGACCCGGTGGCCGAGCACGCCCTGGCCCTGCTGCTCGCCGGCTTCCGCCACCTCGGGGCCTACGCCCGGGCGGAGACCTGGGGCCGGGGCGAGGGTCGGAACCTCTTCGGTGCCCGGGTCACGATCCTGGGCGGGGGTGGGATCGCCCGGGTCCTGGTGTCGCTGCTGGCCCCGTTCCGGTGCGAGGTCACCGTGGTGCGGCGCTCGTCCGGCCCGGACGACGGCCGCCTCGTCGGTATGCCCGGCGCGTCCGACGGGTCCGACGCGTCTGGCGCGCCGGGAGGTGGCTCGGTGCGGGTGGTGTCGGTCGATCGGCTCGCCGAGGCGCTCACCGGGGCCGAGGCCCTGGTGCTGGCGCTGCCCCTCCTGCCCGAGACCCGGCGGATCGTGGGCGCCGCCGAGCTGGCCCGGTTGGCCCCGGGGGCTTGGGTGGTGAACGTGGCGCGGGGCCAACACGTCGACACCGATGCCCTGGTGGCGGCACTGGACTCCGGTCAGGCGGGCGGCGCCGGGCTCGACGTCACCGATCCCGAGCCCCTGCCCGACGGCCACCCCCTCTGGGGTCGGCCGGACGTGATCATCACGCCCCACACCGGCAACACCCCGGAGATGGCCAAGCCGCTCCTGTCGGCCCGGGTGTCGGCCAACGTGGCCGCCTACGGCACCGGCGGGGCGTTGGTCGGGCTGATCGACCCCGACCTGGGCTACTGACCCTGGCCCGGGCCGGGCCTCGGCCGGGGATCCGGTTCCCGGCGCAGGGTCGCCGACGGCCGCGTAGCGTCGGCCGCATGGACTTCCGCCACGAGACCGTCGAGGACCTCGCCCGTCGGGTGCAGCGCCGAGAGGTGTCGGCCCGGGAGCTCGTCGAGGTGGCCCTGGGCCGCATCGACGAGTTGAACCCCACGCTGGGGGCCTTCGTGGCGGTCGACGAGGAGTCGGCGCGGGCCCAGGCCAACGAGGTCGACGAGCGGATCGCCCGCGGTGAGGACCCGGGGCCGTTGGCCGGGGTGCCCATCGGGGTGAAGGACACCGAGGACGTGATCGGCTACCGCACCACGTTCGGGTCGCGGTTGTTCGCCGACGGTCCCGAGGCGGGCGCCGATTCCGCGCTGGTGGACCGGCTCCGCCAGGCGGGCTGCGTGGTCGTGGGCAAGACCAACACGCCCGAGCTGGCGTGGAAGGCCGACACCGACAACCTGCTGTTCGGCCGCACCGCCAACCCGTGGTCGTTGGACCGCTCCGCCGGCGGTTCCTCGGGCGGATCGTCCGCGGCGGTGGCGGCGGGCATGGTGCCGCTGGCCACCGGTTCCGACGGTGGCGGCTCGCTGCGCATCCCGGCCGCGCTCTGTGGGCTGAGCACGCTGAAGCCCTCGCTCGGCCGGGTGCCGGCGGGCGGTCCCCGTGCCCCGAGTTGGGCCGACCTGTCCTCCAAGGGGGTCCTCACCCGCACCATCCGAGACACGGCAGTGGCGCTCGACTCGGTCATCGGCCCCGACCCCACCGACCTGCGGGCCCTGCCCATGCCCGAGCAGTCGTGGACCGACGCCATGGCCAACGTGCACGCCCCGCGCCGGGTGGTCTGGTCGGCCACCCTGGGCTACGCGGTGGTGGATCCCGAGATCCGCGCCGTGTGCGAGCGGGCGGTGCAGGTGCTGGAGGCCAACGGCACCGAGGTCGTCCACATCGACGACGTGTTCGGCGAGGACCCGGGGGTGGACTGGCTCACCCTCGCCATGGCGGCCAACCTGCGGACCCTGCGGGGTGTCGATCCCACCGGTGCGCGCCGGGCCGACGTCGATCCGGCACTCGCTCAACTGGTCGACTGGGTGCAGGGCCATGCGACCGTGTCGTCCGCCGTCGAGGTCATGGACCGCGCCCACGAACTCAACCTGCGGCTGGTGGAGGTGTTCCACACCGCGCCTCTGCTGCTCACGCCCACGGTGGCGGGTCAGACCCCGGTGGGCGACGCCAACGGCACGGTCCACGGTGTGGAGGACGCCAGCTGGGTGCGGTTCACCTACCCGTTCAACCTCACGCGCAGCCCGGCCGGGTCGGTGTGCGCCGGCTTCACCGCCGACGGCATGCCGGTGGGCCTGCAGGTGGTGGGCCCCCAGCACGCCGACGTGGTGGTCCTCCGGGCGCTGGCCCACCTCGAGCGGATCCTCGCCGTCGACACCGTCTGCCCCATCGCCTGAAGGGCCGCCGGGCGGCGGTGAACGGTTGGCACCCTGCCGGGGACGGACGGTAGGGTCCACGTTCCCGATAGGGGCGTATGGCTCAGTTGGTTAGAGCGCTGCCTTCACACGGCAGAGGTCACAGGTTCGAATCCTGTTACGCCCACCAGATCCGCAGGTCAGCCGCCTCCCCGGGCGTCTGCCCGGGCTGGCAGCAGCACCCTCGTGGTCACCCTGCCTCGTCGACCTCGAAGGTTCCGGTCATGCCCAGCATGGTGTGGGGCTTCTCGGTCTTCGGGTCGACGAGGATGCACTGGTAGGTGTAGGTCCCCGCCCGCTCGAAGGTGATCGTTGCGCCGCCGGTGTCGCCGGGGTTCATGGCCGCGATCTCGCCGAGGGCGGTCCCGTTGGGGCCGAGGACCTCGAACTCATGGGCCTGGTCGCCGCGGTTGGTCATCTCGAAGCGGATCGTCTCGCCCCGGGTGATCCCGGAGAGGTCGAGGTCGGTGTAGGCGAAGTCGGTGGCTTCGAAGGTGATGGTGCGGCCGGCTCTGGCCGCCGTGGCCCCACCGGTGCCGGTGACCTCGAAGGGGGTGGTGAACCCGTCACCGGTCTGTCCGGGCTTGCACCGGATCTGGTAGTCGCCGGCACTCAGGTCGACCGAGAGCGTGCGGCTCGTACCGGTGGTGACGTTCTCCACCTCGCTCACCACGTCGCCGTCGGCCTTCAAGACGTAGAGCTCGTTGACATCGTCGGCCGTGTTGGTGAACACGAAGTCGAGCTTGCCGGCGGGCAGTGTGGTCTGCTCGATCTCGCAACCGTCGTCGGAGCCGGTGACGGTGACCGCCTTGCCACCGGACGAGTCCGAACAGCTGGCCAAGGCCACGGAGGCGGTGGCGAGCACCGCGAGGCAGAACAGGTGGCGACGCTTGGACATCGGGGCTCCTGGTGAGGGCATGGGGGCGACCCGGTGGGTCACGCCGACGCGCGCTGGATCGGGGTGGATTCAGCGATGACGGGGGCTGCTGCCACTGGCCGGACCGGCCGGAGGAAGAGCACCATCGTGGGGACGAGGTAGGTGACGTAGACCAGCACCTCGAGCACGGTCATCTGGGGTGAGAAGTTGAAGATGCCCTTGAGCAGCGCGCCGTACCAGCTGGTGACCTCGTACCCCTGGATGTCCCAGGCCAGGTTCTCGAGCCCGGGGAGCATGCCGGCCTCCTGGAGGTCGTGGACGCCGTAGGCCAAGACACCAGCGGCGATGACGATCAGGGCGGCGCCGGTGAAGCGGAAGAACCTCGCCAGGTCGAGGTGCACGGTGCCCTCGTACAGGAAGAAGCCGAGGAGCACGGCGGCACCGATGCCCAGCAGGGCACCGATCGCGGGTCCGGCGCCGGCACCTTGGGCCTGGAAGGTGGGGTAGATGAACAGCGCGGTCTCCAGTCCCTCGCGTCCGACGGCGAGCAGCGCGGCCGTGCCGATGGCGACGCTGCCCAGCTCGACTGCGTTCTGCATCTTGCCGTGGAGGTCTGCCTTGATTGTGTGGGCGGCCCGGCGCATCCAGAACACCATCCACGTGACGAAGATGACGGCGACGATGGACAACATCCCACCGAACGCCTCCTGGGCCTCGAAGCTCAGCGAGGCGGAGGTGAAGTGGAGCAGGGCACCGAATCCGAAGGACGCCACGACTGCCACCGCGACCCCGGCCCACAGGGCCGGGAGCCGATCCCGGTGCCCGCCCCGGACCAGGAAGGTGATGAGGATGCTGACCACGAGGGCGGCTTCCAGGCCCTCGCGGAGTCCCGTGAGGAACGTCTGCAACATGGCGGGACCTCCGGCCGTCAGCAACCCATGGTGAACCCCGGGACACGGGGTTGGTAAACCATGCCTTACGAATTTGATTAAGTCAAGTTCGGAGGTCCCGGAGGGCCGCGCCCGCGGGCGCGTCGCAAGGGACTCCCGGTGGTGACTTCGCCCCGCGCCGCTACTGGCGGTCGCACGTCCAGGGGGCGCCGGTACGGACGCGCAGGGTCACCGAGTCGGTGCCATTGGCGTCGACCAGGAAGTCCTGCTCCTCGGCCGGATCGTCGGTGCCGTCGTTCGCTTCGAAGATGCCGGGGAACTGGAGCGTGAACTCGGAGCTCTCGAGCGTGAGGGCATCGAAGCCCTCGACAACGGCCTGGTCCCCGCCGTAGCGGTCGAAGCCCCACCGCAGGTCGCCGTCCTCGATCGCCCACGTCCCGGTCAGCTCGTCGGGGAGCCCCCTGTCCTCGTCGAGTGCAGCCGGCTCGACCGCTACTGCGAAGGTGCCGTCGCCGGCGATGCGGACCGTGAAGGGCAGTTCCGCAGACCCCTCCGCATCCGGAGCGCACGCCCACGAACCCACGGCCAGCTCGGCGATGACGGATTCCCGCGCCTCATCGGCGCTGCACGAGGCCACCGCAGCCAACCCGAGCACGAGCATCAGTCCCGGGACCAGGACCCGCCGAGCGCGGTGACGGCGCCGGGGAGTGCACCAGGTCGGGCGCATCGCCGCACCCTACGGCCGTTGATCAGCCTGTGCCGGGGCCGTGGGGCCGCCATCGTACGGCACCTGGAGGAACGCAGGTAGCTTCAGCTGCGATGGGCGGCGACACGGACCTCGACCTCGCGCTGCGGTGCTCGGATGCGGCCGCGGACCTCGCACTCACGTACTTCGAACAGGGTGTGGAGGCATCGACGAAGGCGGACGGAACGCCGGTCACCGACGCAGATCTGGCGGTCGAGCACCTGCTGCGCCAGATGCTGGATGCTGACGCGCCTGGCGATGCCCTGTTGGGCGAGGAGTTCGGGCAGCTCGGCGACTCCGAGCGCCTGTGGATCCTCGATCCGATCGACGGCACGTCCTTCTTCAGCCGGAACGACCCCAACTGGCGTGTGCATGTCGCGCTCGAGGCGGCGGGCACCACGGCGGTCGCAGTCGTGACGGCACCAGCGCTGGGTTTCCAGTGGTGGGCGACGCGTGGCGGAGGTGCCTTCGAGACGTCGTGGCCACGAGTCGGGAAAGCCAGGCGACTGCGGGTCAGCCGAACGGCGAGCCTGGAGGGTTCGCTGCTCGATGCGCTCGACTCCGAGTCCCGGGGTCGTCTTCCCCCCGAAGCCACCCTGGCGCCACCGAGCCCTCTCGCGCTGGTGGGGTTGGTGCGTGGTCAGATCGACGGGTTCCTCGCCGAGTGCTGCCACGTGTGGGACCACGCGCCGTGGATCCTCCTCGTCGAGGAGGCGGGTGGACGGTTCACCGATCGCGCCGGTGGCCGTCGTGGGGACCAGGGCGGTGGGCTGTACTCGAACGCGAACGTGCACACCCAACTCCTGGAACGGGTCGGCTACCCAGCGCATCCCTGATCGTCGGGTTCGAAGCTGAGGTGGTCGACGGCAGAGGGCTCGTCACACGTGGATTGCGTCCGGCGGTAGCGGGTTGCGCCCGGTGAGTGAACCGCGGATCTCGCCGATGGCGAGGCGGATGAACGCCTCCTGGTGGTGGAACGGCTTGGCTCGACCGGCGGCTATGGCCTCGGGGTGTCCGGCCTGGTGGCCGCTGAAGGCGTAGTCCGTGGCGGCCTCGCTGCTCTCCCACAACGACACCGACGCGACGAACGGCGGGCGCAGGATTGCACTGGTGAACAGGTTCCCCGGTGCCTTCACCACGGCCTTCTCCGCCGGCTGGCTGGCCCGGAAGAACGGCACCAGGCGCGAGACCTTCGTCTTCGCCAGCGTGAGCACGAGCACCGGTCCCTGGTGCTCGACGTTGCGTCGCTTCGGTACGTCGGCACCGATGCCGGGCCATGTGCCGTGGATGCGCAGCGGCCGGGCGTGCACCACGAGTCCGTCGCCAAGTGCGTCGGCGAGCGGATGCGACATGTCGAACTGCTCTCGTGCGGCCTCGTCCCGCCAGAACGCGATGAGCCCGACGCGCCCGGGCGACGGTCGCGGCGGAGTGGTGCCGAACGTGGCGGCCAGTCCGGCGTTCGCCTGCAGCAGTCCCGGGATCGAGGCGGGCCGAGGGTGGCGGATGAGGCCCAGCGACCTCGGCAGGCCGACGTCGGCCAGGTGGACGGACACGACGGTCATCGCTGCTCCTCGGTGTCGGGTGCCACGGCTATCTGGATTCCCACACGGCCTGATGACGGATCGGGAACGCCCGTGCTCGTGCCGCCACCAGTCACGTTAACCCTGAGCACACACCTCCCGGGGCCGGCGATCCGGTGGCGGAACCGGCACGGTCTGTCCGCACCGCCGATGGGGTAGATGGGGCACATGTCCGCTCCCGTGCGTCGTCTGTCAGGAGACCTACGGTGACCACCGTGCTCGCCCCGGTGCGCACCACCACCGACCTGACCGAGCGGCTCGGCCGCGTGGCCCTGGCCACCCAGGGCGTGCTGTACCTGGTGGTCGGCGTCATCGCCGGGTCCCTGGCCCTCGGCGACCATGGCGGCGACAAGGAGGCCAGCCAGCGGGGCGCCATCGAGTCGGTGGCCCGCCAGCCCTTCGGCCGGGTGCTGCTGGTGGTGCTCCTCGCGGGGCTGGTCGCCCACTCGGCGTGGCGCGTGCTCCTGGCCGTTCGGGGCGAGCCGGGACCGGACGACGACGGGAAGTCGATCGCCAAGCGCGCCGCGAACCTGGGTCGGGGAGCCATCTACCTGAGCCTCTCGTTGCTGGCCTTCCGGCTCCTCACCACCTCGTCGGGCGGCGACAGCAGCACCGAGAAGGAGTCGACGGCCCGGGTCCTCGACTGGCCGGCCGGTCAGTGGCTGGTGATCGTCGCCGGTCTGGCGATCATCGCCGTCGGGCTGTGGCACATGAGCAAGGTGGTCACGGCGGCGTTCCTCGAGGATCTGGACCTTGGCGGCCTCACCGGCGGTACGCGCCGGGCGGTGGAGGTGTCGGGTCGTGTCGGGTACGCCGCCCGGGGCGCGGCGTTCGGCCTCGTCGGTTGGTTCCTGCTCGTGGCCGGCGTGCAGCACGACCCCAGCGAGAGCCGTGGGCTCGACGAGTCGTTGCGAGAGCTGCTCGGTCGTCCCCACGGCCCGTGGCTGCTCGGCCTCCTGGCCCTCGGCCTGGTGCTGTTCGGCTCGTACCGCCTCCTCGACAGCCGATTCCGCAAGCCGTCGGCGATCGTCCACGCCTGACGAGGGTTGGACCGGGCTGGAGGGATCGGCCCGGTGCGGGAGGTTCCGGTCCTAACCTGCGGGGCGTGGAGGAGGACGGGGGGTGCCCGGCGCCCGCGTGGATGGGATCGCTGGTGGACCAGGGCGTGGAGGCGCACGTGGTGTTCGCCGCCGACCTGTCGATCATCTACGCCAACGACGAGGCCCTGGCCATCCTCGGCTACCGCTGGGCTGATCTCGCCGGGATCGACGGGCTGAGCCTGGTCCACCCCGACGACCTCACCCGGGCCGGTACCAACATCACCGGGGTGGCGGCGGGCGCTCGCCCCGACCCGGGCATGATCCGCATAAGACTCGCCGACGGTTCCTGGCGGCCGTTGGAGGTGAACCCCCGCAACGTCACCCTGCCCGTTCCGCCGGATGGCCCGGGCACGGTGCTGGCGGTCACCCTCCGCGACCACCAACTGGAGGACACGCACTGGCGGTTCCTCGCCGACGTGGCCGCCGGGCGCCACTTCGAGCGGGCGCTCGACCGTTTCGCCCACGGTCTGAGTGGCGTGGTCGACGGGCCCATGGGGTTCACGTTCCAGGCCGACGGGCGACGCCGCACCGTCGGTCCCCTGCCGGCCGCGCTGGCCTGGCCGACCGAGCTCGACGGAACGGACCGGACCGAGCCGCCCGATGGGTTGATCCCGGGGGATCCCGACGCCTTCCACGGCGACCCCTGGTCGCGTGCCATCGCCGCCGGGTCGCCGGCGTGGGCGTTGGTGGATGACCTGCCCGAGCGGCAACGCGCCGCGGCCGCCGCGCTGGGCGTCGGAGTCGTGGTGGTGGTACCCGTGCCCGACCCGGCCCACGACCTGCCCGCCCTGCTGGTCCAGTGCCCCTACGCCCCGCAGATGGCGGAGATCCACGCGGCAGCCATGGCCCTCCGACCGCTCCAGGCCGTGGCCATCGGGCTCGAACGCCGACACGCCGTGGCCCAGCTCCAGCACCTGGCCCACAACGATCAGCTCACCGGTCTGGCCAACCGGGCCCGGTTCTTCGAGCGCCTCGCCGAGCTGTACGCCACCGGTGCGCCCTACGGGGTCTGCTACCTGGACGTGGACCGGTTCAAGCGGGTCAACGACACCCACGGCCACCAGGCGGGAGACGCCGTCCTGCGGCAGGTGGCCGACACCCTGGTTCGGGTGGTGCAGCGCGCCGACGTGGTCGCCCGCCTCGGTGGCGACGAGTTCGCGGTGGTGTGCGACACCGGCGACCCCGAGGCCATGTCGGAGGTGGCCGCCGCCGTGGTCGAGGCGTTCCGGCCGGGCGTGGAGGTCGACGGCGTGGTGTACGACGTCGGCGTGAGCATCGGCGTGGCCGCCGGGCCGGACCCGCCCGACGAGCTGGTGGCCGCGGCCGACGCCGCCCTCTACGACGCCAAGCGCGACGGTCGCGGCACCTGGCGCCTGGCACAGCCCCGTCCCGTCGACTGAGCCTCCGGGCGCTGTCAGTCTCGACGCGGCTGGCTCGAGACCAGGAGCAGGTAGATCGTGTCGGTGATCGGGTCGGCGGCCACGGCGGTGAGGCCGCCCCGCTCGGAGTAGAGCCGGCTGCGGCCGGGGTTGTCGTGCGGTGCCACCCAGACCGTCGTGCCATCGGTGGTGTCAACGAGGCGCACGGTGCCCGTCCGCCAGTGCTGGACCACGGCGCGGTTCGGCCCGGCCAGGAACAGGGTGCCGAAGTGCGGCAGCTCGCGGGACCACGCCTGTTGCCCGTCGTCGATGTCGTAGGCCGCCAACGTGGCGCTCTCGTTGATGTCCCCGGCGAAGCGGAAGGCGCCGTTCGTCTGATCGTTCACGATCACGAGGTCGGCCGTCGTCACGACCTCGTAGCCCGGGACGTCGCGCTCCCAGAGGACGGCGCCCGAGGCCCGATCCGTCGCGGTGAGGGCTCGGCCCTGGTGCACCCCGTCCTCGCGTTGAGGCATCGACTCGGAACCGATGGCGATGGGATCGGCGGCCGCCTCGAGTAGGTCGGTGAGCACCGTCAGGTCCACGGTGGACGCCCGCCCTGAGGTGGGGTCGAGCTCCACGGTGTCCCCGTCACGGATGGTGAACAGCCGGTCGCTGACCCCGGTCACCAGGCCGCCGTCGGCGCACCAGCGGTGAGCGCCGTCGGCGGCGTCGAGGGCCTGGATCCGGCCGTCGCCGGTGAAGACCACGAGCGAACCGTCGGCCAGGGCCAGACCCGCCGGGGTGTCGGCCCAGTCGCCGTCCATCGGCGTGACGAGCCGGGACCAGCGCAGGTCGCCGGTACGGGCGTCGACGGCCAGGACGGCGCCCGGCGGGTTGCTGAACCCGCACTCGTCCCCGGTCACCGTGGGCGGCGGAGCGGGTGTGCGATAGGGGTCGGTCCACCAGCGGTAGGCCAGGACGGCACCGCCCACCAGTGCCACCCCGACGAGCACGACGACCACGACCGGGCTGGCGCCACGTCGCCGTGTGCGCTCCTCCGGCACCTCGCGCACCTCATCGCCGGGCGCTTCGTCGTCGCTCGCCATCGTGTCCCTCGGGCCGGTCGCGGAGGGTCAACGTACCCCTGCTGCGGGGTCGGGACCGGTCGCCCGGGACAGGGGCGCGCCAGCCGATGGGAGCCCGGCCGTCGGTTTGGCGGCAGGTGGTTGCGGCTGCAACCGTTCCCGGGACCTGACGCGAACCTGACGCGCGTCGAACCTGACGATCCGGAAGGACAGCATGCTCGACGACATCTACGGCGAGGTGCTGCGGCGGAACCCGGCCGAGCCCGAGTTCCACCAGGCCGTGCGGGAGGTGCTGGGGTCGGTGGGCCCGGTCCTGAGCAAGTTCCCGCAGTACACCGACCAGAAGATCATCCAGCGCATCTGCGAGCCCGAACGCCAGATCATCTTCCGGGTGCCGTGGCAGGACGACCAGGGCGACGTCCACATCAACCGGGGCTACCGGGTGGAGTTCAACTCGGCCCTGGGGCCCTACAAGGGCGGCCTGCGGTTCCACCCATCGGTGTCGCTGGGCACCGTGAAGTTCCTGGGGTTCGAGCAGATCTTCAAGAACGCCCTCACCGGCATGCCCATCGGCGGCGGCAAGGGTGGCGCCGACTTCGACCCCAAGGGGCGCAGCGACAACGAGATCATGCGGTTCTGCCAGAGCTTCATGACCGAGCTGTACCGCCACATCGGCGAGTACACCGACGTCCCCGCCGGCGACATCGGCGTGGGCACCCGCGAGATCGGCTGGATGTTCGGGCAGTACAAGCGCATCACCAACCGCTACGAGTCGGGCACCCTCACCGGCAAGGGCCTCTCGTGGGGTGGGGCGCTGGTGCGGCCGGAGGCCACCGGCTACGGCGCCGTCTTCTTCCTCCAGGAGATGCTGAAGGTGCAGGGGCGCGACGTCGAGGGGCGCACCTGCGTGGTGTCAGGCGCCGGCAACGTGGCCATCCACGCCATCGAGAAGCTCCAGCAGCTCGGCGGGCGGGTGCTGGCGTGCTCGGACTCCCAGGGCTACGTGTACGACCCCGACGGGATCGACCTGCCCACCCTCCGGCAGGTCAAGGAGGTGGAGCGCACCACGTTGCAGGCCTACGCCGGGTACCGGGGCGGCGCCGTGCACCACCCGCGGGGCAACATCTGGGAGGTTCCCACCGAGCTGGCCCTGCCGTGCGCCACCCAGAACGAACTGGCTGCGGCCGACGCCCGCATGCTGGTGGCCAACGGGTGTCTGGCGGTGGCCGAGGGCGCCAACATGCCCACCACTCCCGAAGGTCTCGAAGTGCTCCGGGCCGGTGGGGTGCTGTTCGGACCGGGCAAGGCCGCCAACGCCGGGGGCGTGGCCACCTCGGCGCTGGAGATGCAGCAGAACGCCGCCCGTGACTCGTGGACCTTCGCCCACACCGAGGCGAAGCTGGCCGAGATCATGTCGTCGATCCACGAACAGTGCGCGGTGACGGCCGAGGCCTACGGCCGGCCGGGCGACTACGTGTTGGGTGCGAACGTGGCCGGCTTCGTGAGGGTGGCCGACGCCATGGTGGCGCTCGGGCTCATCTGATCACCGAGCCGGAAGCTCCGTGGCCTTGCGGCCCAGGGCCTCGACGGCCTTCTGCAGCGATTTGCCCACGCCGATCCGAAGGAGTGGGGCCAGGGGGCGGAGGGCCGGCGACGGGGTGAGGGCCATGGTGTAGGTGATCCGCGTGCGGTCGTGGCCGATGGGGGCCAACACGACCCGTTCGACCAGCTCGCGGAACCCGGCCGGCTTCATCGACGTGCCGGTGAAGGCCCACAGCTCGGGCTCGTCCCAGGCGATGAAGCGCTCGTCCACCGAGGCCCCACCCCGGAGGCGCACCGTGCGGGTGGAGCCCACGCCGTGCTCGGGCGTGGACGTCGGCTCGCACGACACCAGCGACGGGCCGAACCACGACGGCCAACCGCGGTGGTCCACCAACACCTGCCACACCTGCTCACGGGTGGCGGCCACGGTGGTGGCGGCCTCGATGCGGATGGGGGCGGTGTCGGCGAAGCTCAGGTCACGCTCATTCATGGGCCAACTCTTGCCGGTCTCGTAGGGTCGGGACCATGTCCGTCGTGAAGATCAACGCCATCAGCGTCCCACCCCAGGCCGGCCCCGAGCTCGAGCGCCGCTTCGCCGCCCGTGCCGGCGCGGTCGAGGGGGCGCCCGGCTTCCTCGGGTTCCAGCTGCTCCGCCCGGTGCAGGGCGACGACCGCTACTTCGTGGTCACCCACTGGGCCGACGAGGAGTCGTTCGCCGCCTGGCGGGACGGCGACGCCCGGGCCGCCCACGCCGGTGGACCCGGCGAACAGGCCAAGCCGGTGTCGTCGGGCGCGTCGCTCCTCGAGTTCGAGGTCGTGCTCGACGTCAAGCCGTCGACCTGACGGCAGGGCCTGGGGCTGGAATCGTTGGGCCGCCGGCCAGTCAGGTCTGTCAGGTCAGCGAGCGGACGACCGCCACCAGGGCGGTGAGGTCCTCGTCGGTGATGCCGCCCGGCGTGCTGAGGGCCACCCGGTCGGCGGTGGCGCCGTAGCGGGCCACCAGGCGCCGGGCCACCGTCTCGGGGTCGCCCCGGAGCACCACCGCATCGAGCAGGTCGTCGTCGACCAGGGCGGCCATCTCGTCCCACCGACCCTCACGCGACAGGCGACGAAGCTCGGGGTGGATGGCGGCGCGGTCCTCGGTCTCGAGGACGGCGGCATAGGCCGGAGTGGACCCGTAGAAGCCGATGTTCCAGCGCGCCGCGGTGTCGAGCTCGGCCTGGCGGGCGGGATCGGAGCTGCACGCCACCACCGACTGGCCCACCAGGGTGAGGTCACCACGGGCCCGGCCGGCCTCGGCCCGGGCGGCCTCCACCCGAGGGAGCGTGACCTCGGCCAGGTGGCGGTCCGACGTGAACGGGTGGATGAGCAGGCCGTCGGCCACTGACGCGGCGAGGGTGACCATCTTGGGCCCGAGTGCCCCCAGCCAGATCGGTGGCGGCCCGCAGGAGAGGGGACCGGGGTCGAACGCCATGGTCATCAGGGTGTGGCGGGTGTGCTCGCCCTCGAACGCCAGCGGGACCCCGTCCTGCCACCGGGCGTAGATGGCCCGGAGGGCGTGCACCCACTCGCCCATGCGCTCGACCGGGCTGGACCAGGTGGCCCCGTAGCGCCGCTCCACGTGCGCCTTCACCTGGGAGCCGAGGCCCAGCGAGAACCGCCCGTCCGACAGCTGAGCGAGGTCCCAGGCCTGGTGGGCCAGATGCATGGGGCTTCGCGGGAACGCGATGGCCACGTTGGTGTACAGGTCGCAGCCGGTATGGGCGGCCAGCACCAGCGGGAAGAACACGTCATGGGAGCCCTCGAAGGTGAACAACCCGTCGACCCCGGTGGCTGCCAGTGCCTCGGCCCGTTCGTGGAGGAGCGGGGGTGGGACCAGGAGGCCGGCGTCGATCTTCATCGACCGCACACTACGGCCGGTCCGGCCTACCGCCTCAGGGCTGCGCCCACTCGGGGACGGTGCCGGTCTCGGGGTCGAAGTGGTCGAGCCAGTGCGCCAGCCCGGCCGGGTCGACGAGGGAGTCGGGGTGGTGGCCGGGCAGGGCCGAGACGATCATGGCGGGGAGGGCCACGAAGATGAAGCTCACCGACCAGACCAGCAGGCGGACGTGGGCGTCGGGCCGCCAGAACCGTCGCTCGTGCCACAACATCACCCAGGTGCCGAGCAGCGAGCACCCGGCCAGCACCACGCCCGCCACCCAGGTGGCCCAGGCGTAGCGCAGGCGGCCCCCGCCGTCGGGGCCGACGGAGCGCTGGTAGACGTCCCAGGCCACCGACTTGTGCTCCACCTCCTCGGCCAGGTGCCACAGGAAGAGCGTGGTGGCGGTGGGGTCGCCGCCCCGCAGCAGGCGGGTCCGCTTGTCGACCCAGCGGGCGGCGGTGAACGCGATGCACTCGAACCCGGCGGCGAACGCCAAGCCGAACAGGGGAGAGCGCGTGCGCAGCTTGCCGAAGATCCAGGCCATCAGCCGCTCCACCCGGGCCAGGCCGGGGTAGCGGGCCGCCAGCAGGTCGTTGAACCGGCGGTGCTGGCCGTGGTGCTGGGCCTCCTGGGTGGCGTAGGCGGTGGCCCGCTCGGCCAGGTCGGGATCGACCTCGCGCAGCATCGGGAGCTGGCTGCGCACCGAGGCGACCACGTAGGGCTCCATGTGGGGCATCAGCAGCGACACCGCATTGGCGGCGATGGCCAGGTCGGGCTCACGGCGCGTCCACACCGGATCGAGGTCGGCGGGCCACTCGAAGCGGACCCGGCGGACCGGCACGGGTGCCGGCGGCGCCGCAGGGGTGGCGGGGTCGCTCACGACAGAGGGCTAGCAGATCTGCACGAACCGGTACCCGCGGGCGCTGAGCGCCTCGATGAGGCGGGGCAGGGCGGCCACGGTCTGGCTGCGGTTGATGCCGCCATCGTGCAGGAGCAGCACCGCCCGGCCACCGTCGTAGCGGGTGCTCAGGTTCTCGTTCACGATGTGGTCCACACCCGGCGACGCCCAGTCTCGCCCGTCTCGGCTCCACATGATGGTGGCCAGACCGAGCTCGGCGGCGATGGCGTCGGTGGTGGCGTTGCGGTTGCCGTAGGGCGGGCGGAAGCAGGAGACCGACCCGGGCCCGGCGATCGACTCCACCACGTCGAGCGACCCGGCGATCTCCTGGTACTGGCCGTTGCGCCCCAGGGTCAACAGGTTGGGGTGGGTCATGGTGTGGATCGCCACGTGGTGGCCCTCGGCGATCATGCGCCGGACCAGGTCGGGGTACCGGCGGGCGGCGGTGCCCACCATGAAGAAGGTGGCCCGAATGCGGTAGCGGGCCAGCACGTCGAGGATCTGCGGCGTCCAGGTGGGGTTGGGGCCGTCGTCGAAGGTGAAGGTGGCCAGGTTGGGGCCGAACGACGCCACCGGCTGCAGCGTGCGCACGATGGAGCCGGGGGGCGGCATCCACCGCAGCACCCGGGGGCACAGGGGCGGCAGCGCGGTGGCGGGTGCGCCGTAGTGCTGCTGGGCGCGGGCCCAGGCGGCGCCGGTGGCGGCCAGGGCTGCGGTGACGCCCTCGTCGCCGTAGGCCGCGGTGGTGGCCGACCAGTGGTCGAGGCCGCCCGGATCGCCGGGGCGTCCGAGCACCAGCCGGTAGGCGGTGTCGGTGCGGCGGCGGATGCTGGCCGGCGTGGCCCACAGCGCCGCAGCCACGGTGCGGCGTCCGGACCCGGCCGACAGCCGGCCCATCCAGTAGTCGAACCCGCCGCGATCGGCGGGTCGGCCTAGCGCCACCTGGTAGGTGCGATCCAGCCAGCCGGCATCGGTGGCGCCGGCCCGGACGAACGACTCCTGGGACGCCAGGAACTCCACGGCCACGAACGCGGCCCCCCGGTTCCGGAGCGTGGGGGCCCACCCGTTCACCTCGCCCGCCGAGGGCTCCCGCTGCAGGAGCTGGCGGTACAGGGCCCGCACCCGTTGGGCGGCGGCCCCGTCGATGCGACCGACGGAGGCCGACACCTCGAGGTACGTGGCCCCGTCGACCAGGTCGGAGAGCCACCGGGCCGACTCCGGCAGCGTCGGCTCGTAGCCGGCGTGGACCAGGTGGAGCCACGACACCCACCGCAGGTCGGACGCGGTGTCGCGGGCGCAGCCGGCGGCTGCGGCGGCAGGCGTCGGCGCGGGGGCGAAGGTGAAGGTCGCTACGGCGAGGACGGCGGTGGCGAGGAAGGTGGTGAGCAGGCGGCGCATCGGAGTTCCGGTCAGGTGGACGGGGCGGTGAGGACGTGGCTGAACCAGCGGGCCACGACCCGGTGGTCGAGCCTGGCGATGGTGTCGGGGTCGTCGAGGGCGGCCAGGGCCGCATCGGCCCGGTCGGGCCCGATCACGTCGTGGCGCGCCTCGATCAGGTCACGGGACAGCGCGGGCGTGAACTCGGGGTGGGCCTGGACGGCCACGACCCGGGGTCCGAGCGAGTACGCCGCCACCGGACAGTGCTCCGACGCCGCCAGCACCGTGGCGCCGTCGGGGAGGACGGTCACCTGGTCCTGGTGGCTGGCCAACAAGGTGAGCTCCTGGGGCGGGGTGGGCTCGGGCCACCCCGGGAGGGGCGCCACCACGTCGTAGCGGTGAACGCCCACGCCCCAACCCTGGTCGGACCGTTCGACCCGGCCGCCCAGGGCCTGGGCCAGCAACTGGTGACCGAAGCACACCGCCACCAGGGGCACCTCGGCCTCCACGACGCGGGCCAGGAAGCGACCGGCCTCGTCGATCCACGGCAACGGCTCGTACACCGACGACGCCGATCCGGTGATGAGCCAGCCGTCGCAGGCCCGGGGGTCGTCGGGCACCTGACCGTCGGCCGCCACGTAGGTGACCAGCTCCACCGGTGCGTCGGCGAGCAGGGCGGCGAACAGCTCCGGGTAGTCGCCGTGGTCGGTGGCCACGTCGGCCCGGACGTGGCCACACTGCAGCAGCCCGACCCGCACGGTGCTGGTGGTGGTCGAATCCGGTGCGGCGGTCATGGCCCGCCGACGATACGGGTGGCTCCCGAGGCACCGCCAACCGACCTCACTCGTAGCGCATGCCGATGTCGCGGAGCAGTTCCAGGAAGCGGGTACCCGAGTCGGGCGCCCGCTCGCCCGGGGTGTACGTCACCGCCCGGAGAGCGCCGGTGTAGGGGAACGGGCCGTGCTGCTCGTAGAGCGGCCACCACACCGGCGACCGGCGGTCGATGCCCACGTCGACCCCCTCGAACGGCGCCATCGCACCGAGCATGAGCAGGGCCGGGGCCTCGGCGCGCACCGCGTCGCCCACGAGCACCCGGGCGTTCCACTGCCACCCGCCCGGGGCGGCCATGTCGAGGCGGATCCCGGCGTCGCCCGCCGCCAACGGACCGCAGGGCACCACGGTGAGCTTGCCGTAGCCGTTGTGCACGAACACCAGCTCGCCCAGGTCGGGATCGTCGTCCGGTCGGTCCGGCCGGTCGGGTCGGTCCGGTGCATCGCCGAGCAGCGGGCTGGCGGCGTCGACCACGTAGAGGGCGTAGCCACCGCCCTGGTCGCCGTGGGCGACGAGCACGCCCCGGTCGCCGGGTCGGTGGTCCACCTCCACGTCGACGGTGAAGGACCGCCACTGGATCAGCAGCTGGGAGCGGTAGCGCTCCAGGGTGTGGGTGCCGGCCACGATGCGCACCGGGTGGTCGAGGTGGTCCTCGTAGGGAGGACGCACCAGGTACCGGAGCCGGGACCCCTCGTCGAGGGGGTACACCTGGTTCTCCCGGGCGGCCTGCTCCCAGCCCTCGGCGAGCGTGGCGACCCGCTCGGGCTGCTCGGCGGCCAGGTCGCGGGTCTCGGTGCGGTCGGTGCACAGGTCGTAGAGCTCCCACTCGTGGTCGCCGAAGGGGGTGAGGGCGCCATGGCGGGTGACGATCTCCCAGCCCTCGCCGTCGTAGAAGCCCCGGTGCCCCGACATCTCGGTGTACTGCGAGCCGTGGTCGTGGGGGGCGTCGGGATCGCGCAGCACGGGCGCGAGCGACACGCCGTTGACGGGCTGGAGCACCAGGCCGTTGCGCTCGGCCGGTCTGGTGACCCCGGCCAGGTCGCACAACGTGGGCAGCAGGTCGGTGACGTGGGACCACTGGTCACGCCGACCCCGGGCGACCAGGTCGGGGTCTCGCTGGCCGGCGGGCCAGTTGAGGATGAACGGCACCGAGTGGCCACCGGCGTGGGCGTTGATCTTGTACAGCCGGAACGGGGTGTTGGACGCCATGGCCCACCCACGCGGGTAGTGCACCAGGGCCTGGGGCGTGCCGGCGAGGTCGATGCGGTCGCGGTCGAAGTCGACGTCTTCGATGTCGGAGACGTTGGTGGAGACCAGCGTGCGGAAGTAGGCCGTGGTGCCCGCCACCTCGCCCTCCCGCGAGGCGCCGTTGTCGGACAGGAAGCAGACGATGGTGTTGTCGGCCACGCCCAGCTCCTCGAGGGCGTCGAGCAACCGGCCCACGGACTGGTCGACGCTGTCGACCATCGCGGCGTACACCTCCATGTACCGGGCGTACAGCCGTTGGTCGGCCGGGTCGAGCGAGTCCCAGGCCGGCACCTCGTCACCGGGTTCGTGGTTGGGTGGTGGCAGCGGCGTGCCCTCGGGGAGCAGGCCCAGCTCGACCTGGCGGCGGTGGCGGGCCTCGCGCAGCGCGTCCCAGCCGGCGTCGTAGCGGCCCCGGTGGCGGTCGTGGTCGGACGGCTTGCACTGCAGCGGCGCGTGCACGGCGATGTGGGCGAAGTAGCAGAAGAACGGCTGGGTCGGGTTCGAGGCCCGGGCGTGGCGGATGTAGTCGATGGCCCGGTCGGTGAGGTCGTCGGTGACGTAGTAGTCGTCGGGGTAGCGGTCGACGGGCACGGTGTGGTTGTCCTCCACCAGCCGGTGGGGGTGGTGCAGGTTGGTGAAGGCGTCGAGCACGCCGTAGTACCGGTCGAAGCCCCGCTGGCACGGCCACGCGTGCCGGGGACCGGCCTCGGACAGGTCGGCGTCCTTGGTGAGGTGCCACTTGCCGATGGCGATGGTGTGGTAGCCGGCGTCACGGAAGAGCTCGGCGGCCGTGGCCACGTCGTCGGCCAGTTCCGCGGCGTAGCCCGGGAACCCGGGGTCGGAGTTGGCCACGTGGCCGGCCCCGGCCCGGTGCGGGTTGACGCCGGTGAGGAGCGCCGCCCGGGTGGGCGAGCACATGGGGGTCACGTGGAAGTTGGTGAACTGCACGCCGTCGGCGGCGAGGCGGTCGAGGTTGGGGGTGGGGATCTCCGACCCGTAGCAACCCAGGTCGGCGAAGCCCAGGTCGTCGACCAGCACCACCACCACGTTGGGCGCGCTCGCCGACGGGGTGGGCCGGGCCGGCCACCAGCTCTCGGAGCCCGCGAAGGTGCGCCCGACCCGCCCGCCGAACCCCTCATAGGGACCGGCGGGCTCGGCGGGGCGCGGGGAGGAGGAGGAAGAGGAGGGATCGATCACTTCTTGCCCTTCAGGAGAGAGAAGACGCCGCGCACCACGTTGTTGACCGTGGCCCGGCCCTCGCGGGAGGAGAGGAAGTCGGTGACGGCGTTCCCGTCGTCGGCCCGCTTGGACGATGACTTGGACGATGACTTGGACGATGACTTGGACGATGACTTGGACGGCGACTTCGACGGCGACCGGCCCGACGACGACCGGCCCGACGAGCCCTGAGACCGGTCGGCGGATGCCGCGGCTGGTGGGGGCGGCGGAGGGGGAGGAGGAGGGGGCGGGGGAAGGGTGCTCAGGGGTGTGCCGTCGGCGGCCAGGCCCGACTCGCGCAGCAGGTCGTCGGGCGACGGCGCCGGCGCTGGGGCGGGAGCCGGCCCGCCGGCGGCCGGCGAGGCTGCGGCACCCGGTGCCGCGGCCGGCCCGGTGGTGGGCAGGGTCACGCCCATGCGCTGGGCGAGCAGCTCGCGGGCGGAGGCGCGGTCGATCTCCACCGCGTAGGTGGCCCACAGCTCGCTCGCCTCGGCGAGGCCGCGCACCTCGGTGGGATCGACCGCTCCGATCTGGGACTGGGGCGGTCGGACCCGGGTCCACGCCACCGGGGTGGGTGCACCCCGGTCGCTGAGGGTGGTGACCACCGCCTCGCCGATGCCGAGCTGGGTGAGCACCTCCTCCAGGTCGTAGTCGTCGGTGTTCGGGTAGGTGCTCACCGCCGCCTTCAGGGCCTTGGCGTCGCGCGGCGTGTAGGCCCGCAGACCGTGCTGGATCCGGTTGCCGAGCTGGGCCAGCACCTCGTCGGGCACGTCGTCGGGGAGTTGGGTCACGAAGAACACGCCCACGCCCTTGGAGCGGATGAGGCGCACGGTCTGGGCCACCTGGGAGACGAAGTCCTTGGAGGCGTCATCGAAGAGCAGGTGGGCCTCGTCGAAGAAGAAGACCAGCTTGGGCCGGTCCAGGTCGCCCACCTCGGGCAGCTCCTCGAACAGGCTGGCGAGCAGCCACATGAGGAAGGTGGAGAACAGGCGGGGCCGATCCTGCACCTCGGCCAGCTCCAGGCAGCTGATCACGCCGCGACCGTCGGGCGTGGTGCGCAGCAGGTGGTCGATCGACAGCTCGGGTTCGCCGAAGAAGAGCTCGGCGTCCTGCTGCTCCAGCTCCACCATCTTGCGGAGCAGGACCCCAGCGGTCTGGCTCGACAGGCCGCCGATCGCCTTCAGTTCCGGCTTGCCGTCGTCGCTCACCAGGTAGCGGAGCAGGTCGGCCAGGTCGGCCAGGTCGAGGAGGGGGAGGCCCTGCTGGTCGGCGTAGTGGAACACCAACGCCAGCGACGAGCGCTGGGTCTCGTTGGCGCCGAGCACCTTGGCCAACAGGTCGGGGCCGAACGAGCCGATGGCGGCCCGCACCGGCACGCCGGGACCCTGGCCGCCGAGGGCCCAGAACTGCACCGGCGCGCCGGAGGGGGTGTAGGCGAGCTGCAGCTCATCGATGCGGGCCTGGACCTTGGTGCCGGGTTGGGCGGCCTTCACCAGCCCGGACAGATCGCCTTTGATGTCGGCCGTGAACACCGGCACGCCCTGCGCCGAGAGCTGCTCGGCCAGCAGCTGCAACGTGACGGTCTTGCCGGTGCCGGTGGCACCGGCGATGAGGCCGTGGCGGTTGCACATGGCCGTGGGCACCTGCACCACGGCCGACGGATGGGCCGTGCCGGCGTGGACGGCCCGCCCGATGTCGATGGCGCTGCCCTCGACGGCGTAGCCGGCGGCGATCCGGGCGGCGAAGTCGGTGGTGGGCCCATCGGGCGTCGGCTCGTCGCTCGGCTCGGTGGTGGGCTCGACGGTCATGGGGCCGAACGGTAGCGAGCCGGGCCGGGCCGAGTCGCCGTTCGGCGCGCGGTGCGACCCCGGGTGCCGGCCGCGGTCAGCGGAACCCGGCCAGCACCGCATCGGCCCCGTCGCCGAGATCGAGCACCTGGGCGCCGCCGCTGGTGGTGCGGGGTGTCACCGGTAGCGGGGTGGGCTGGGGATCGAGACGGCCCATGGTGAGGGCGAAGCGGATGGCGTCGAACATGGTCATGTCGTCGTCGACGCGCAGCCCCGCCGACATCCGCTCGGCGGCCGACAGCAGCGCGAAGGGGTTCTTGTTGGTGGCGGCCTTCTGCATCACCGCCCGCAGGAACGCCTGCTGGCGCATGGTGCGGTTCACGTCGGGCAGCCCACCCTCGGGTACGGGCTGTCCGTCGATGACCTCGGTGTAGTGGCGTGACCGGACGTAGGCCAGGGCCTGGGCGCCGTCGAGGTGGACGGTGCCGGCGGTCTTGACGTCGAGGCCCGACCCCAGGTCGTAGGCCGGGTTGGCGAAGGTGATGTCGATCCCGCCGAAGGAGTCGACGAGCCCACTGAAGGAGTCGAAGTCGATCTCGATGTAGCGCTCGATGGGGATGCCGAAGTTCTCGGTGACGGCCCGTACCAGGTTGGCCGGGCCCTGGTTGTAGGTGGCGTTCAGCCGGCCTTCCTCGCCGGTGGCGGGGTTGCGCACCCACAGGTCCCGGTTCAGCGACAACATCGTGGCCCGCCCGCCGCTCACCCGCAGCACCATCACGGTGTCGGCGCGGATGCCGTCGACCCCCTCCCGCCCGGCGCCGCCGCTGAGCGAGTTGTCGGCCCCGACGAGCAGGTAGTTGGTGCCCGAGCCGCTGGACAGGGCGTCGGACACCTCGACCTTCTCGATCCGGTTGAAGATCGAGTTGGCCCACACGAGCGTGGCGACGGTGCCGAGCAGCACCACGCCGGCCGCCACCAGCAGCACCCGCCCGACCGGCCGGCGCCGGCCGCGGCGGACGGGGACCCGCACGCCCGGCACCGGTGCGCCCGGTGTCGGCACGCGACCGGCCGGTGCCACCAACCGCTCGGTGACGACACCGGTGACGAGGCCGGCGAAGGCCACGACGAGGTACATCACGGCGCGGCCCTCACGCCCGGTTCCGGGGGGTTCGGCCCAGCACCTCGGCGGAGATGCGCGTGCGATCGGCGTCGGCCAGGGCCCGGGTGCCCGACGGTCGGGCCGCGCCGTCGGTGACCACGCGCAGTAGCAGCGGTCCGATCCCGATGGTGGTGCCCACCGGTACCGGCACCGGCGTGCGGGGCGAGATGCGGGCGCCGTCGACCCAGGTGCCGTTGGCCGACCCGCTGTCGACGATCACCCAGCCGCCCCGGGCGGGCTCGAGGCGGGCGTGGATCCGGCTGATGCGCTCGTCGAGCGAGGAGACGGTGTTGTCGGGCGACCGGCCGATGGTGACCACGGCGCCGCGCAGCGCGATCCGCTCACCGGTGTCGGCCCGCAGCAGCGCGAGGGTCGGGGCGGGTGCCCGGTCGACCGGCCGGCGGCCGGCGGCCGGCGGTCCGACGGCGCGGCCGGCGCCGGCCCCGTCGGGGGCGGCCACCCGGCTCTGGTCGTGGCCGTCGACGTCGACGGCCGGGACACCCGGCCGTCGGGCGGGATCGGCCTGGTAGTCGATGAACACCGGCCCGTCGACGGTCCAGCCGTGCTGGGAGGCCGCGTCCTGCAGGGCGGCGGCCAGACCGTCGGTGAACCAACGGCGTCCCTCGTCGACCACCGCCAGGTCGGCGGGGTGCAGTAGCACGAGGTAGCGGGCTGGTGCGGTGGTGCGACCGTCCCGGCTCACCTGGACGTGGCGCACCATCTCCGAGAAGCAGGCCCGCTGCAGTTCAGGTGCGGTCAGCCCCTTGCGGCTGCCCAGGGGACCGGCCAGGTTCCGGGCGGCCGACGCCGCCTGGGCCCGCCCCACCGGGCGGCGCAGGACCCGGGACGCGCCGAACCCCACGGCGGCGCAGGCAGCGAACAGCATGGCGTAGAGCACCCCGGAAGGCTAGGGGCCGGCGGTCCGGGGGTCAGGGCACCCGCTCGAAGCGCACGGCCCGGAACCCGGTGGGTGGGCCTCGACGACCCCTGCCGGACGGGCCGGCCGGGCAGGACCGGACCGGTCAGCGCCGCTGGACGACGTGCGAGCTGGGAGAGCCGTGGCCAGCGGTCATCGTGCCCTCGCCCAGTTGGCCACTCGTGTTGGACCCCCAGCACCGCACAGTGCCGGCGGTCAGCCGCGCGCACGCGTGCCACTCGCCCAGGGAGAGCTCGGCCACTCCCGTGAGGCCGGCCACCGGCGTGGCGTCGAGGACGTACTCGGCATATGCGTCTTCACCCAGCCCGAGCTGACCGCTGCCGTTGTTGCCCCAGCAGGTGGCGGAGCCATCGGTCAGCACGGCGCAGGTCGACCGGTTGTCCGCAGTCAGTTGGGTGGCCGTGGTGACCCCCACGACCGTGACGGGCGTCGAAGACGGGTCGAACGTTCCATCCCCGAGCTGACCGCTTCCGTTGGCCCCCCAGCATCGGACCGAACCATCGCTCGACCGGGCACAGGAGTGGTGGGCGCCCACGGCGACCTCCGTCGCTCCCGTGAGACCGGCGACGACGACCGGTGTGGACGAGCCCGTGGTGGTACCGTCGCCGAGGCCCCCCTCGTCGTTCGCACCCCAGCACCGCACCGTTCCATCGGCCGACGCGGCGCAGGTGTGTTGCTCACCGGCATCGACGGCGACGGCATCGGTGAGCCCTGACACCGTGACGGGTGTGGACGAGCTCGTGGTGGTGCCGTCACCGAGCTGCCCGAACCAGTTGCTTCCCCAGCACCGCACTGTGCCCGAGTCCAACAGGGCGCACACGTGTCCGGATCCACCCGTCAGCGCAGCGACGTCGGTGAGGCCGGGAACCGGTTGGGGGACGGGAAGGGCCTCCCCCCAGCAGCTCACGGTTCCGTCGGCCAGGAGCGCGCAGGCGTGGGCCTGGCCGACGACGACCTGGCTGGCGCTGGGGACACCGGGAACCCGTTGGGTAACCGGCGAGTCGCTCGTCGTGCCGTCGCCCAGCAGGCCGTCGCCGTTCCCACCCCAACAGCCGACGGTCCCGTCCACGGCCAGCGAACACGAGGTGCTCCCACCAGCCGAGATGTCGGTGATGTTGCCGATGCGGTATCCCACCGTCGCCGTCTGCGGGGACGGGCGGAGCTCCGGTTCGCCCTGGTCGCCCAACTGTCCGTCGTAGGCGTCGCCCCAGCAACGCACGCCACCGTCGGCGACCGCGGCACAGGAGTGGAGGCTTCCGGCGTCCACGTTCTCGACTCCGGTCAGCCCGGTGACGGAGAGGGGGATGCTGGACGAACTGGTGGAACCGGCACCCAGGGCACCCGAACTGCCGTACCCCCAGCACCTGGCCGTGCCGTCGGTGAGGCGGGCACAGGTGTGGAGCTCTCCGGCATCGATCTGCGCGACGCCGGAGAGGCCCCCGACCGGAACCGGGCTGGCCGACCTGGTGGTGGTCCCGTCACCGAGCTGGCCGAAGGCGTTGTAGCCCCAACACCGGACGGTGCCGTCCGTGAGCAGCACGCAGGTGTCGTCGGAACCGGCGGTCACCTGGGCCACGCCCAGCAGCGCGGGTACGGGGATCGGAACAGGGGAGTCGACCAGATCGCCGGTTCCCAACGCTCCCTGCCAGTTCCGGCCCCAGCAGCTCACGGTGCCGCCACTCCGCAGGGCACAGGTGTGCCAACTGCCGGCACTGACGGAGATCACGTCACCGAGTCCGCTGACCGCGAAAGGACTCGACTGGAACGAGAACGGGGCGCCCACGGTGCCGTCGCCGAGCTGGCCGAAATCGGTACGGCCCCAGCAGCGTGCCGATCCGTCCTCCAGCGCCGCGCACACGTGAAACGGGGCCACGCTGACCTGCGTCACACCGCTCAGCCCGGGAATGGTCAGGGGCACGGCGGAGAACGGTTCGGGCGTGGACCCGCCGAGTTGGCCGAACTGGTTGGACCCCCAGCACTGCAGGGTCCCGCCCGCCAGCACCGCGCAGCTCACGTCACCGCCCGCGGCGATCGAGATCGCGTCGAACACGCCGGCAGCGCCGACCGGGTTCTGTGACGCGGTGTCGCTGCCGTCGCCCAGCTGTCCTTGGGCGTTGCGGCCCCAGCACTCGACCGAGCCGTCGGTGTGGAGCGCGCAGGTGTGGTTTCCCCCGGCGACGACAACCGAGACGGCACCGAGCGGGACGTGGCAGGCGGCGAGCATCGCCGCTCCCACCACGGCAGCGGCGCAGGCCGCCGCGGCCCGCCTGAGTCGGTTCATCGGCCTCCCCCTCCGGACGGACTCATCCGAGTCGCGATTCGGAGTCAGGGTGCGACCGTCCCGTCGGCCTGTCAAGGTCCGGCACCGGGTGCCGTCGGACGGAAACCGGCGGCTCCTCCGTCCATGGTTCGGACCGGCTGGTCACCTTCCGGGTACGGTCGGTCCGCCCACCCACTCGAAGCGCACGGCCCGGCGGGCGACGTCGGCCTCCACGCAGCGGGCGTCGATCGTGGCTCCGAGGGGCAGGTCTCGTCCGTCGCAGCGGGCCCGAACGGCCGGTTCGTCGAGCACGACGGTGCCGCCGGTGGCACCGGCTTCCATCACCGCCACCGGGAACACCTCCCCGATGCGGTCGTGGAGCACGTACGCCTCGGTGGCGTCGACGGCGAGGCGGTCGAGCTTGCGGGCCCGGCTGTCGCCCTCCCGCATGAGGTCCGGCAGGCCGGGCAGGGCCTCGAGCACCCAGTCCGGAACCGCACGGCCCTGGCCGAGGGCCAGGCACACCTCGGTGGCGAAGCGGTCGGCGAGCCGGCGGAGCGGGGCGGTGACGTGCGCGTAGGGCGCCCCCACCCCGGCGTGACCGGGGTCGTCGGGCAGGGTGCCGTCCAGGTGGGTGTAGCCGGCCCCGCGCAGCAGCTCGGCCGCCAGGTCGGCGAAGGCGGCGTGGCGGGCGTCGGCCAGGTCGAGGCCGGCCAGCACGTCGCCCGGGCCCTGCGCCGGCTCCCAGGTGATGCCGAGACCACCGGCGGCGGCGCGCAGCCGGGGCAGGACGGTGGGGACCGCCGCGGGCAGGGTGCGCAGCAGCCCGGTCCGGTGCTCCAACATCAGTCGGGCGGCCGCCCGGCCGGTGAGCAGGGAGATCTGGGCGTTCCACCGCTCCACGTCCAGCGTGGCCCGCAGGGCGATGGTCCAGCCGTGGGATCGGTGGGGCACGACCTCCTGCTCGGGCAGGCCCAGCTCGACCGACCCCCGCGTCCGGGCGTCGGCCAGCAGCGCCCGGCCCAGGGTCGGCAACGCCGCGAGGGGAGCGGGCAGGTCGCCGCTCTCCACCGCCCGCTGGACCTGGTCGTAGGTGAGCTGGGCGCGGCTGCGGACCGTGGCCCGCTCCACCCGGGTGTCGGTCAGCAGGCCGTCGGGGTCGACGTCGAGCGTCCACAGCGCCGCCGGCCGGTCGCCGTCGGGGAGCAGCGAAGCCGCGCCGGCGCCGAGCACCGGTGGGTGGAGGGGGTCGTTGCGGTCGGGGGAGTAGTAGGTCTGGGTGCGGGCCCGCGCCGCGGTGTCGACGGCCCCACTCGGCGTGACCCAGGCTCCGACGTCGGCGATGGCGTAGCGCACCCGCCAACCGCCACCGGCGCGGGCCTCGATGGCCAGGGCCTGGTCCAGGTCACGGGCGCCGGGGGGATCGATGGTCACCAGCGGCAGGTCGGTGGCGTCGCGTCCGGTCCGGGGTGGCGAACCGGCCACGCGCTCGGCCTCCTCCAGCACCGCGGCGTCGAACGGTCCGGGCACGTCGGCCTCGGCCCGGATGTCGTCGAAGTCCAGGCCGGCGAGCCGGGGGGAGCGGGTGACCCGGTGGTGCACGGGTCACGTTCTAGCCCGCCACCCGGCGGCGCCTGGGCGCCCTAGCCTCGATTGCATGTCGCCAGACGGCTCGCAGACGGGATACCCGAGCCGGTGGGAGGCCGACGTCGTGCTGTCGGACGGGGGCACCATGTCGGTGCGGCCGATCCGTCCCGACGATGCCGACCTGATCCTGCGGTTCCACGACCGCCAGTCGCCCGAGAGCATCTACTTCCGGTTCTTCTCGCCCCGGCCCCGGTTGTCCGAACGAGACCTGGAGCGGTTCACCAACGTGGACTACGTCGACCGCATGGCCTTCGTGGGCCTCCTGGGCGACGAGCTCGTGGGGGTGGCCCGCTACGACCGGCACCGGGGCCGCAGCGACGCCGAGGTGGCGTTCTTCATCGACGACGCCCACCACGGCCGGGGCATGGCCACCGTGCTGCTCGAGTACCTGGCGGCTGCGGCCCGCGAGGCGGGCATCTCGGGGTTCACGGCGTCGGTGCTCCCGCAGAACCGCAAGATGCTCGGGGTCTTCACCCAGGTCGGCTTCTCCGCCCACAGCCGCTTCGAGGACGGGGTGATCGAGGTGGAGATGGGCATCGAGCCCACCCCGGAGGCCCTCGCCGCCATCGAGGCCCGGGCCGCCACGGCCGAAGCCCGGTCGGTGGAACGGGTGCTCAGGCCCACGTCGATCGCGGTGGTGGGCGCGTCGCGCGACCCCGGCTCGATCGGCCACCAGGTGCTCCGCCAGCTCGTCAGGCACCGCTTCGAGGGTCCCGTGTACCCGGTGAACCGTGACGCGTCGTACGTGGCGAGCGTGCGGGCCTGGCGTTCGGTGATCGACCTCCCCGGCGAGGTCGACCTGGCCGTGATCTGCGTTCCCGCCCACGAGGTCCTGCGGGTGGTCGAGGAGTGCGCGGTCAAGCGGGTGCAGGCGCTGGTGGTGCTGTCGGCGGGCTTCGCCGACCTCGACGAGGCGGGCGAGGCCCTCGAGGTGGAGCTGGTCACCTACGCCCGCCGACACGGGATGCGTCTCCTCGGACCCAACGCACTCGGGGTGGTGAACACCGATCCGGCGGTGCGCATGCACGCCACCTTCGTGCCGGTGGAGGTGCCGCCCGGGCGGGTGGGGCTGGCCGCCCAGTCCGGGGTGATCGGGGCGGCCATCGTCGACGCCGCCCGGCGGGTGGGCCTGGGTATCTCCACGTTCGTAGCCGTGGGCAACAAGGCCGACGTGTCCAGCAACGACCTGCTCCGCTACTGGCAGGACGACCCGGCCACCGACGTGGTGATGCTGTACCTGGAGTCGTTCGGCAACCCCAAGAAGTTCGCCCGCACCGCTCGGGCCCTGTCGCAACACAAGCCGGTGGTGGCCGTGAAGGTCGGGGGCGTGCCTGCCGACCACTGGGACGAGCCCGACGTGTGGCCCGCCGATGCCACCGCCACCGCCCTGTTGGAACAGACCGGTGTGATCCGGGTCGACAACCTCACCCAGATGATCCTCACCTCCGGTGTGTTGGCGTCACAACCGTTGCCCGCCGGCAAGCGGGTGGCGGTGCTCACCAACTCGTGGGGTCCGGCCTGGCTGGCCGTCGACGCACTGCGGGCCGCGGGCCTGGAGCCGGCCGCACCGGTCAACCTGCCGAACGAGGCCGAGCCCGGAGAGTTCGCGGCCGCGCTGCGCGAGCTGTACGCCGGGGCCCAGGTCGATGCCGTGCTGGTGATCTACGCGCCGGCGTTCCGACCCCGCTACCACGACGTCGGTGCGGCCCTCGCCGGTGCGGCGGGCCACGCCGATGCGGTGACCACGGTGGCCTGCCTCCTCGGTGAGCACCCGCCCGACGTCCTCCGCGCCGGTGGGGTGCGGGT
>WBZL01000326.1_pt1 | contig 52768 bp, 44 predicted proteins | sample 5204291 | NCBI WGS metagenome assembly WBZL01 (sample SAMN12344345, study PRJNA552823) | activated sludge metagenome | biome: Activated sludge suspended growth; feature: Nitrification reactor; material: Wastewater; isolation source: activated sludge from nitrification reactor of wastewater... | reverse complement strand
GTGGGGGCGTTGCGGTCGGGGTGGGCGGGGGTGGGGCGGTCGGTCATGGCGTGGGGCCGCGCCATGTGCGCGCCAGTGCGGGTTGGATCAAGGATTGGCGGGTGGGGCATTGTAGAATCGAGCGGATTCGCGCCCTGCCCACAACCCTTACCAACAAGACGATGCGCCCCATGAAATCGCTTGCCGCCCTGCTTACCGCCTCCCTGCTGGCTGCCACCGCCTCGGCGGCCGACGCACCCGCGGCGCCCAAGGTCGATCTGGCCAAGGGCGCGGCCAGTTACGCCACCGTGTGCGTGGCCTGCCATGCGGCCGACGGCAATTCCACCGTGCCGCTGCAGCCCAGCCTGGCCCAGCAGCACCCGGAATACACCCTCAAGCAGCTGCTGGAATTCAAGAGCGGCGCGCGCAAGGACCCGGTGATGCAGGGCTTTGCCGCCATGCTGAGCGAGGACGACGCGCGCAACATTTCGTGGTGGCTGGCCGCGCAGAAGGCCAAGCCCGGCGCCGCCAGCGACAAGGACCTGGTGCTGACCGGCGAGCGCATCTTCCGCGGCGGCATTCCGGACCGCCACATCCCGGCCTGCGCCGGCTGCCACAGCCCCAATGGCGCCGGCATCCCGTCGCAATACCCGCGCCTGTCGGGGCAGCACACCGACTACACGGTCAAGCAGATGGTGGCCTTCCGCGACGGCACGCGCGCCAACAACGCCGTCATGCAGGGCGTGGCCGCCAAGATGAACGACCGCGAGATCAAGGCCGTGTCCGACTACATCGCCGGCCTGCGCTGAGCGCCGGCCCGGCCTGCCCGTGCGCCAAGCCGCGTCCATGCCCCGGGCGCGGCTTTTGTTTTCCTGGCCGCCGATCGTGACCCAAGTCAAGATAATCACCGTGTCGGTGGAACCCGGCGCCCCAGATCGACTCCAGCCCTGATGGCCCGACGCCGGACGGCATGGCCGCCGCCGCCACCCCTTGCATGACCGCCTCCCACAGCACCCACGGCTACCAACCCCGACATGGCTCGGCCGCCTGGCGCGCCAGCGTCGAGTTGCTGTCGTCGATGCGCTTTGCCATCGCGCTGCTCACCGTCATCTGCATCGCCTCGGTGATCGGCACCGTCATCAAGCAGCACGAGCCGGCGCCCAACTACGTCAACCAGTTCGGGCCGTTCTGGGCCGAGCTGTTCCTCAAGCTCCAGCTCAACGCCGTCTACAGCGCCTGGTGGTTCCTGCTGATCCTGGCCTTTCTGGTCGTCAGCACCAGCCTGTGCGTGCTGCGCAACACGCCCAAGTTTCTGGCCGACATTCGCAGCTACAAGGAAAACATCCGCCACCAGAGCCTGCAGGCCTTTCACCACAAGGCCGAGGGCGAGCTGGACGAAAGCCCCGAGGTGGCGGCGCGGCGCATCGGCCAGCAACTGGCCGGCGGCGGTTGGAAGGTGCGCCTGCAGGCGCGCGACACGCCCGAAGGCCAGGGCTGGATGGTGGCGGCCAAGGCCGGCGCCGCCAACAAGATCGGCTACATCGCGGCGCACAGCGCCATCGTGCTGATCTGCCTGGGCGGGCTGTTCGACGGCGACCTGTTCGTGCGCGCCATGACCTGGCTGGGCGGCAAGAGCGTCTACAGCGGCGGCGGCCTGGTGTCCCAGGTGCGGCCCGAACACCGCCTGCCCGAAACCAACCCGGCGTTCCGCGGCAACCTGGTGGTGTCGGAGGGCACGCAGTCGAGCACCGCCATCCTCAGCCAGTCCGACGGCGTGCTGCTGCAGGAGCTGCCGTTCGCGGTCGAGCTGAAGAAGTTCATCGTCGAGTACTACGCCACCGGCATGCCCAAGCTGTTCGCCAGCGAGATCGTGATCCACGACAAGGCCACCGGCCAGACGCAGCCGGCGCGCGTCGAGGTCAACCACCCGGCCAGCTACAAGGGCGTGCAGATCTACCAGAGCAGCTTCGACGACGGCGGCTCGCGCGTCAAGCTGCGCGCCGTGCCCATGAACGGCGCGGCCAAGGCGTTCGAGGTCGAGGGCACCATCGGTGGCAACGCCCAGATCACCAACGGCAGCGACAAGCTGACGCTGGAATACACGGCGCTGCGCGTGATCAACGTCGAAAACCTCAGCGAAGGCGCCAGGGGCTCGGGCGCCGACGTGCGCAAGGTCGACCTGGGTCAGGCGCTGACGCAGCGGCTGGGCGCGGCCGACAAGACGGTGACGCAGCGCGAGCTGCGCAACATCGGCCCCAGCATCACCTACAAGCTGCGCGACGCGGCCGGCCAGGCCAACGAATTCCACAACTACATGCTGCCGGTGGACATGGGCGACGGTGGCGCGGTGTTCCTGCTGGGCGTGCGCGCCAGCCAGGCCGAGGGCTTTCGCTACCTGCGCGTGCCGGCCGACGAGGACGGCGCCATCGATGGCTTCGTGCGCCTGCGCGGCGCGCTGCAGGACGCGGCCCAGCGCGAGCAGGCGGTGCGCCGCTACGTGCGCAAGGCGGTCGACCCGCAGCGCCCCGAACTGGTGGAGCAGCTGGCGCAGTCGGCCAGCCGCGCGCTGGGGCTGTTTGCCGGCGCCGAAGCCGTCAATGGCCGCACCACCGGCGGTCTGCAGGCGGTGTCGGACTTCATCGAGACGGCGGTGCCCGAAAGCGAGCGCGAACGCGCCGCCGAGGTGCTGCTGCGCATCCTCAACGGCAGCCTGCTGGAGCTCAACGACCTGGCGCGCCAGGCCCAGGGCAAGCCGCCGCTGACCGAGTCCGAAGCCAGCCGGCGCTTCATGACGCAGGCGGTGCTGGCGCTGTCGGACGCGCCGCTGTACCCGGCGCCGGTGGCGTTCGAGCTGACCGGTTTCGAGCAGGTGCAGGCCAGCGTGTTCCAGGTGGCGCGAGCCCCAGGCAAGAATGTGGTCTATCTGGGCTGCCTGTTGCTGATCCTGGGCGTTTTCGCCATGCTGTATGTGCGCGAGCGACGCCTGTGGGTGTGGCTGGCGCCGCGCGGCGCGGGCGCGCAGGCCAGCATGGCGCTGTCGTCCAACCGCAAGCTGCTGGACGTCGACCGCGAGTTTGAACAGTGGCAGCGCAGGCTGCTGCGCAGGGAGTCCGAGCTATGAACACTTCCGTGGCCACCGCCAACCCCACCAGCGTCACCCTGGACGGGGGCTTTTTCGCGCGCCGCACCTGGGGCGACTGGCTGTTCGCGCTGCTGGTGCTGGCGGGCGCGCTGTTCGCGTTCCAGCGCTACCACGCGTCGATGGACGTGTACGAAAAGTGGATTCTGGCCGGCACCGCCCCGGTGCTGATCGGCCTGGGCTGGTTCTGGCGCCCGCTGCGCACGCTGATGCTGGTGGTGGCGGGGCTGTCGCTGCTGGCCGTGCTTTCGTATGCGGGGGATCTGCGGCGTGCCGATTCGGTGTTCTGGCTCAAGTACTTCCTGTCCAGCCAGTCGGCCATCCTGTGGATGAGCATGATCTTCTTCATGAGCACGGTGTTCTACTGGCTCGGCATGTTCTCGCGTGGCCAGAGCGAGGCACTGGAGGGCATCGGCAGCAAGCTGCTGTGGGTGGCGGTGACGCTGGCGCTGGTGGGCACCCTGGTGCGCTGGTACGAAGGCCACCAAATGGGGCCGGACATCGGCCACATCCCGGTCAGCAACCTGTACGAAGTGTTCGTCATGTTCTGCTGGATGACGGCGCTGTTCTACCTCTACTACGAGTCGCAGTACCGCACCCGCGCCATGGGCGCCTTCGTCATGCTGGTGGTCAGCGCGGCGGTCGGCTTTCTGCTGTGGTACACGCTGGTGCGCGAGGCGCACGAGATCCAGCCGCTGATCCCGGCGCTGCAGAGCTGGTGGATGAAGCTGCACGTGCCGGCCAACTTCATCGGCTACGGCACCTTCGCGCTGGCCGCCATGCTGGGCTTTGCCTACCTTATCAAGCAGCAGGCCGAGGAGACGCGCTGGTACAAGCTGGCGCCGATCTGGGTGTTCGGCATCGCGCTGTGCTTCGTGCCGATCGCCTTCCGTCAGCGCGGCGTGGGCGAGGCCGGCGGCAGCTACTGGCTCGGCTACGCGCTGGTGGCGGCGCTGATCGTCGGCACTATCCTGCTGGGGCGCCGGCGCATCGCCGCACGCCTGCCCAGCTTCGAGGTGCTGGACGACGTGATGTACAAGTCCATCGCGGTCGGCTTTGCCTTCTTCACCATCGCCACCGTGCTGGGCGCGCTGTGGGCCGCCGAGGCCTGGGGCGGCTACTGGAGCTGGGACCCGAAGGAAACCTGGGCCCTGATCGTCTGGCTGAACTACGCCGCCTGGCTGCACATGCGGCTGATGAAGGGCCTGCGCGGCACCGTGGCCTCGTGGTGGGCGCTGGCCGGGCTGGCGGTGACCACCTTCGCCTTCATCGGCGTCAACATGTTCCTGTCGGGCCTGCACAGTTACGGCTCACTTTGAACGCCAGGCCGCGCCTGGCATGCGCGAGCAGCTCTTGTTTCAGGAGTGAACGGCGATGCTCATCCGATCCGACCGAGACGCTTTCCAGCCGCCGCGCGGCAACCCGGTCACGCCGCGCGCGCTCTACCAGGGCCGGCGCGCCCTGCTGCAGGCCTGGGCGGCCGGCGCGGCCGGCGCGGCGCTGGCACCGTGGGCGGCACGCGAGGCGCTGGCGCAGACGGCGCGGCCCGGCAAGCGGGCGGCGCTGCCCGGCGCGCGCTCGGCGCTGCCCGGCGCGGTCACGATGGAGCGGCTGACCGCCTACGACGACGTCAGCAGCTACAACAACTTCTACGAATTCGGCACCGACAAGGGCGACCCGGTGCGTCAGGCGCAGCGGTTGCGGACCGACCCCTGGTCGGTGCGCATCGAGGGCCTGGTGCACAAGCCCGGCCGCCTGACGCTGGAAGAGCTGCTCCGGCTCGCGCCGATGGAAGAGCGCATCTACCGCCTGCGCTGCGTCGAGGGCTGGTCGATGGTGATTCCCTGGGTCGGCTATTCGCTCGGCCGGCTGATCGAGCGCGTGCAGCCGATGGGCAGCGCGAAATATATCGAGTTCGTCACCCTGGCCGACCGCGAGGTCATGCCCGGCGTGCGCGGCAGCGTGCTGGACTGGCCCTACACCGAGGGCCTGCGCCTGGACGAAGCGCAGCACCCGCTGACGCTGCTGGCCTTCGGCCTGTACGGCGAGCTGCTGCCGCCGCAAAACGGTGCGCCGCTGCGGCTGGTGGTGCCCTGGAAGTACGGCTTCAAGTCCGCCAAGTCGATCGTTGCCCTCCGCTTCGTCGAGCACGAGCCGCGCACCGCCTGGAACAAGGCCGCCGCCAACGAGTATGGCTTCTATTCCAACGTCAACCCCGAGGTGGACCACCCGCGCTGGAGCCAGGCCACCGAGCGGCGCATCGGCGAAGACGGCCTGTTCGCCAGAAAGCGCAAGACGCTGCTGTTCAACGGCTACGAGGCGCAGGTGGGTCAGCTGTATGCCGGCATGGACTTGCGCAAGCACTATTGAACCTAGAAACCGCAGTTGACCGCTTGCAACCCTTGGGAATGCCGCATGAACGCTGATCTTGCGCCACTTGGGAGCCTTCACCTTCTGGGTGAAGGCGCTATGCACCTGCCAGCACCGCTGCTGGGCGCGCCATGCGGCGTTGCTCCTCCTTGCGCACGGGAGTGCGCTGCGTCGTCACCCTTGCAGGGCGCGGCTCAGCCAGAGGCTGGGCCCGTTCGCGCCGTCCCAAGGCGCGCAGGCGCCTTTGGAGCCGCGGCGCTCACCCTTGCTTGGCACACCGATCACGGCACTGGCAGGCGCATCCAACTGCCGTTTCTAGGTTGAACCCCGACAGACCGCGGTCGACCGCGGGCTCCCCGCATGAACCCCGCATGGGCACCGCGTCTCGGTCCAGGATCGATCTTCCGGCCTTCGGGTGGGGTGACGCCGTGCTGCCGGATGCTATAAACAACATAGCTGCTGGCGATTGTCAGACAGGCGCCGCAGCCCGATTTGACCTATATTCCTGATGCGTTCCCTGTTGCTGCATCGGCGGGCCAAGCCGCTGGTTTTCGTGCTGTGCCTGCTGCCGCTGGCCTGGCTGAGCTATGGCGCCGCCGCCGACCAGCTGGGCGCCAACCCGGCCGAGGCGCTGATCCGCGGGCTGGGCGACTGGGCGCTGCGCTTTCTGTGTCTGGCGCTGGCGGTGACGCCGCTGCGCATCCGCACCCGTACGCCGCAGCTGGCGCGCTTTCGGCGCCTGCTGGGGCTGTTCACCTTCTTCTACGCCTGCCTGCACCTGCTGGCCTACGGCTGGCTCGACATGGGGCTGGATCCGGGCGACATCGGGCGCGACATCCTCAAGCGCCCCTTCATCCTGGTCGGCTTCGCCTCCTGGCTGCTGCTGCTGCCGCTGGCGCTGACGTCCACCCACCGCGCCGTGCGTGCCCTGGGCGGGCGCCAGTGGCAGGCACTGCACCGGCTGGTGTACGTGGTGGCACCGCTGGTGCTGCTGCACTTCTTCTGGATGCGCGCGGGCAAGAACGACTTCGCCGAAGTGGCGGTCTACGCCCTCATCCTGGGCGCCCTGCTGCTGGAGCGCCTGCTGCGCTATTTCGAGCCCAAATCAAGGCTCAGCGCATGATGGGCAAGCGCCGGCAGCTCTCATATTGATAGTCACCGGAACGGTGGGCGACGCCCGCCGGGCGGCGCCGCCGGCAGGCGCTCAGCCGAGTTCGTCGCGCCACAGGTCCTGCAACTGTTCGCGGCGGCGGATCAGGCGCGCCTGGGCGCCGTCGACCAGCACCTCGGCGGCGCGCGGGCGGGCGTTGTAGTTGCTGGCCATGCTCATGCAGTAGGCGCCGGCCGACAGCACGGCCAGATGGTCGCCCGGTCGCACCGCCAGTGCGCGCTCGCGCCCCAGCCAGTCGCCGCTTTCACACACCGGGCCGACCACGTCCCAGGTGCTGGTGGCGGCATCCGGGGTCGCCTGCACCACCGGCACGATGCGGTGATACGCCTCGTACAGCGCCGGCCGCGGCAGGTCGTTCATGGCGGCATCGACGATGCAGAAGTTCTTCTGCTCACCCGGCTTGAGGTACAGCACCTCGGTCAGGCACACGCCGGCGTTGCCCACCAGCGAGCGGCCGGGCTCGATCATGATCTGGCGCTCGCCGAAGCCGCGCGCGTCCATGCGCGCCAGCAGCTCGGCCCACAGCGCGTCGGCCGCCGGCGGCGTTTCGCCCCGGTAGTCGATGCCCAGGCCGCCGCCGAAGTCGATGTGGCCGATGGCGATGCCGGCCGCCTCGATGGCCGTCACCAGGTCCAGCACGCGGTCCATGGCTTCCAGGTAGGGTGCCACTTCGGTGATCTGCGAGCCGATGTGGCAGTCGATGCCGGCCACGCGCAGGCCGGGCAGGCTGGCGGCGTGCCGGTAGGCGGCCAGCGCCTGCTCGTGCGCAATGCCGAACTTGTTGCCCTTCAGGCCGGTGGAGATGTAGGGGTGGGTGCGCGCATCCACGTTGGGGTTGACGCGGATGCTGACCGGCGCGCGCTGGCCGCAGGACTGGGCCACTTCGCTCAGCACGTCCAGCTCGGGCAGGCTCTCGACGTTGAAGCAGCCGATGCCCACTTCCAGCGCGCGGCGCATTTCCTGGCGCGTCTTGCCGATGCCCGAAAACACGATCTTCGAGGGCGTGGCGCCGGCCGCCAGGGCACGTTCGAGCTCGCCCACCGAGACGATGTCGAAGCCGCAGCCGGCCTCGGCCAGCAGGCGCAGGATGGCCAGCGAGGCGTTGGCCTTCATGGCATAGCAGATCTGCGCGCGGCGGCCGGCAAAGCCGCGCTGGTAGGCGGCCAGCGCCGACAGGATGGCGGCCCTGGAATAGACGAACAGCGGCGTGCCGTGCTCGCGCGCCAGCGCGGACAGCGCGACCTGTTCGAGCATCAGCTGGCCGTTCTGGAAGGACAGCGCGGCGCCGCCGGGCAGCAGCGCCGGCGTGGTGGTGGCGGGAGAGGTCATTGGATGTCGGGTAAGTCCGGCAGAACCGGGGGTGGGGGGGAGCGGCTGGGCGCTGCGGCAGGCGCCGGCGCGGCGGTGGATTTTGCACCACCGAACACCGTCTGTGGCAGGCTGGCACGCTGCGCCGCCGCCGGGCTGTCGGGCAGGTACAACGCCCCTTTCTGGCCGCAGCCGCCGGCCAGGGCCGCCACGGCCAGGGCCATGCCGCTGACTAGAATGAACCGACGCGGCTGTGCAAACGACATGGATGCCATTGTAATGACCGACCTCGAATACCTGGACCGCGCCGAGACCCTGCTGCGCCAGGTCGAGGCGCAGTGCGACCACCTCAACGACCACAGCGACGCCGACATCGACAACCAGCGCAGCGGCGGCATGCTGACCCTGGTGTTTCCCGACCGCAGCCAGATCGTCGTCAACCTGCAGAAACCCCTGCACGAGGTGTGGCTGGCGGCGCGCGGGGGCGGCTACCACTTTCGCTTCGTCGACGGTGCCTGGCGCGACACGAAGTCAGGACAGGAGTTCTTTCGCCAGTTGTCGCAAAGCGCCAGCGAACACGCCGGACTGGCGCTGCGCTTCGCGCCCGACTGACCGCATCGGAACCACGAGGGCGCCGGGCGCCCTCACAGGCGCTCAGTTTCTGAACAGATCGAGGATGCGGTTGCGTTCACCCGATGAGGCTGCGCCCGCGCCCGCTTCCTGCCCGGCTGCCGGGTCGGCCGCTTCCAGGCCGGCACCGCCCAGGTTGCTGATGCCGCCACCGCGCGCGTACTCGTCGTAGTACCAGTCGCCGCCCACCTGCACCACGCCCTCGGGCGGCTTGGCGTCGGCCACCGGCACCCCCTTGAGCGCGGTCTGCATGAAATTGATCCAGATCGGCAGCGACAGGCCGCCGCCGGTTTCGCGGCTGCCCAGGTTGCGCGGCGTGTCGTAGCCTACCCACACCGTGGTCACCAGGGTCGGCTGGTAGCCGGTGAACCAGGCGTCCATGGAATCGTTGGTGGTGCCGGTCTTGCCGCCGATGTCGGGCCGCTTCAGGGTCGCCTGCGCCTTGGCGGCGGTGCCGCTGCGCGCCACCTCCTGCAGCATGCTGTTCATGATGAAGGCATTGCGCGCGTCGATGGCGCGGCTGGACTCGCTCGGCGGTTCGGCCTGGCTTTCCACCAGCACCTTGCCTGTGTGGTCGGTGACGCGGGTGATCAGGAACGGGCTGATGCGGTAGCCGCCGTTGGCGAACACGGCAAAACCCGAGGCCAGTTGGATTGGCGTCACCGAACCGGCCCCCAGCGCCATGGTCAGGTAGGGCGGGTGCTTGTCGGCGTCGAAGCCGAAGCGCGTGATCCATTCCTGCCCGTAGCGCGGCGTGATGGTCTGCAGGATGCGGATCGACACGATGTTGCGCGAGCGCGCCAGGGCACGCTTCATGGTCATCGGGCCCTCGAAGCCGCCCTCGTAGTTCTTGGGCTCCCAGGGCTGGCCACCGGTCACGCTGGCGTCGAAGAACAGAGGCGTGTCGTTGATCATGGTGGTGGGCGAAAAGCCCTTTTCCAGCGCCGCCGAATAGATGAAGGGCTTGAAGCTGGAGCCCGGCTGGCGCCACGCCTGGGTGACGTGGTTGAACTTGTTCTTGTCGAAATCGAACCCGCCCACCAGCGCCTTGATGGCGCCGTTGCGCGGATCCAGCGCCACCAGGGCGCCTTCCACTTCGGGAATCTGGGTCATGGCCCACTGGTTGCGGCTGTTGCGCACGATGCGCACCACCGCGCCCGGGCGGATGCGGATGTTCGGCCCGGCCTTGGCCGACAGCCCCGAAGCCACCGCGCGCAGGCCGTCGGCGGCGATCTCCACCGTCTCGCCGCCGCGGCGCATGACGCTGGCGCTGCGCCCCTGCGCATCCACGCGCGTGACCACGGCGGCCAGCAGCTCGCCGGCGTCGGGGTGGCTGGCCAGCGCGTCGTCCACCGCCTCGTCGAGCTCCTTCGGATTGCCGGGCAGCTCGATGAATCTCTCCGGGCCGCGGTAGGCCTGGCGGCGGTCGTAGTCCAGGATGCCGGCGCGCAGCGCGGTGTAGGCGGCGTTCTGGTCGGCGGCGCGGATCGAGGTGTAGACGTTCAGGCCGCGGCTGTAGGTGTCGTCGCCGTACTGCGCGAACATCATCTGGCGCACCATCTCGGCCACGTACTCCGCGTGCACGCGACTGGCCTCATTGACGGGCCGGATGCGCAGCTCCTGCTGCTTGGCGGCCGCCGCCTGCTCGGCCGTGATGAAGCCGTTGTCCTGCATGCGGTCGATGATGTGCAGCTGCCGGTCGCGCGCGCGCGTGAAGTTGGCGATCGGGTTGGCGGTGGACGGGAACTTCGGGATGCCGGCCAGCATGGCGGCTTCGGCGATGCTGACGTCCTTGAGCGGCTTGCCGAAATACGTCTCCGACGCGGCGGCGAACCCGTAGGCGCGGTTGCCCAGGAAGATCTGGTTCATGTAGATCTCCAGGATCTGGTCCTTGCTCAGCAGGTGTTCCAGCTTGAAGGTCAGCAGCACCTCGTAGATCTTGCGGGTGTAGGTTTTCTCGGACGACAGGTAGACGTTGCGCGCCACCTGCATGGTGATGGTGGAGGCGCCCTGGGACTTCTCGCGCCCCAGGTTGGCCAGGGCGGCGCGCGCCACGCCCAGGTAATCGACCCCGCTGTGTTCATAAAAGCGCGCGTCCTCGATCGCCAGCACGGCGTGCTTCATGACCTGCGGAATCTCGCCGATCGGGGTCAGGTTGCGGCGTTCTTCGCCGAACTCACGCATCAGGGTGCCGTCGGCCGTGTACACGCGCAGCGGCAGCTTGGGCCGGTAGTTCGACAGCTCGGACACGTCCGGCAGGTTCGGGTAGGCGATGGCCAGCGCCATCAGCCCCCCCAGCAGCACCGACAGCACCCCGGCCAGCGCGGCCCCGGCGGTCCATGCCAGGGCGCGCAGCAACCAGCGCTGCCAGCCCCCCTTGGACGGGTCTGTGCGCTTGTTCACGGCGTGGCGCGAATTCTCAGTGGACATGGAGCAATCAGCGGAGTTAGTGGGTACTTTCATGAAACGGTCTGCGCGGTCGAGGGCCTGCTGACCGCAGCCTGCCGAACGCGCGGACCGGACCCGCCATTGTCAGCCGAGCCGTGCGACGCGGCCGTTCGCAGGCCCGCCGATGTGTGTGAAGACCGCGAATGGGGTAAGGAACTGTCGGCATCCGTTAGTTTTTGACAACGACCGTGTCTGGTGTTCGCAGGCTTTTTCTTTGCTGGACAAAAGGCTTACTGCTAGCATTCAAGTGAATTCTTAAGTGTGGTCGACTTTTGTTAACAAAAGTAACAGGATATTGTCTTGAAGACTGGTTCCTTGTTCAACCGCCCGCCGGCGCCCCTGATCGGGCTCGATGTCAGCACGTCCAGCGTCAAGCTGGTCGAGTTGGGGCAGGATCGTTCCGGTCAACTGACGCTGGAGCGCTGCGGCATCGAGTTGCTGGAATCGGGCTGGATCAGTGACGGCAACATCGAGAAGTTCGATGAGGTGGTCGAGGCGACGCGGCGGCTGATCAGCAGAAGCGGGACCAAGACCAAGAACGTCGCCATGGCGCTGCCGGCGTCGGTGGTGATCAGCAAGAAAATCATTCTACCGGGTGGCCTGAGCGAGCGCGAGATGGAGGTGCAGGTCGAATCCGAGGCCAACCAGTACATCCCGTTTTCGCTGGACGAAGTGGCGCTGGACTTCAGCGTGGTTGGTCCCAGCGCTACCTCGGCCGGCGACGTCGAGGTGGTGATCGCCGCGTCGCGCAAGGAAAAGGTCGAGGATCGGCAAGGTCTGGCCGAGGCCGCCGGCCTGGTGCCGGTGGTGATGGATGTCGAGACCTACGCCGCACGCCTGGCGGTCAGCCGCATCATTGGTCGCCTGCCGGGCGGTGGCGTCGACGCCGTGATCGCCTTGTTCGAGGTGGGCGGACTGACCTCGACGCTGCAGGTGCTGCGCAACGACGACCTCGTCTACGAGCGCGACCAGGTGTTCGGCGGCGCCCAACTGACCCAGATGCTGGTGCGTCAGTACGGCTTCACCTTCGACGAGGCCGAAACCAAGAAGCGTGCGGGCGAGTTGCCCGACGACTTCGGCTCGGTGGTGCTGCAGCCGTTCGTGGAATCGCTGGCCCAGGAAATCGAGCGCGCCCTCAAGTTCTTCTTCACCAGCACGCCGCACCATCGGGTCGACTACGTCCTGCTGGCGGGTGGCACGGCCAGCCTGCCGGGCCTGACCGAAGTGGTGACACGGCTCACCTCGTTCCCCTGCCAGGTGGTCAACCCGTTTGACGGCATGGACGTCGCTCGCACGGTGCGGGAAAAACGAATGCAACGCGAGGCGCCGTCCTACCTGACCGCCTGCGGCCTGGCGATGCGGAGGTTCCTGCGGTGATCCTGATCAACCTGCTCCCGCACCGGGAAATGGCGCGCAAGAAGGCGCGTCAGGTATTCAACACTTCACTGGTCGGTTCGGTCTTGCTGGGCGCGCTGGTGGCAGGGGGTGTCTATCTCTGGCTGCAGAACCAGATCTCCAATCAGCAGGAGCGTAACGGCTTCCTGACCAGTGAAATCAAGAAGCTGGACGAGGAAATCAAGGAAGTGGCCACGCTTCAGGACGAGATCGCTGCCCTGAAGGCGCGCCAGCAGGCCGTGGAGGACCTGCAGGCCAACCGCAACCTGCCGGTGCATCTGCTGAACGAATCCGTGCTGCAGTTGCCGGACGGCATCTACCTCAAGGGCATCAAACAGGACGGCCAGAACGTGCTGCTGACCGGGGTGGCGCAGTCCAACGAACGCGTGTCCGAACTGCTGCGCAACCTGTCGCGCCACAGCGACTGGGTGTCCAAGCCGGAGCTGATCGAAATCGTGGCGTCCAACCTGGCGTTGTCGGCGCGCGAGCAGCGCCGGGTCTACAACTTCACCATGCGGGTGCAGCTGCAGCGCGCCAGCGCGGCGCAGGCGGCGGCTTCTGCCGCTCCGCGCGCCAAGTCTTCTTGATCGGTCGCAGACGATGGCCAGCACCTCTATCCGAAACATCGACGTCTCGCAGTGGTTGCGCCAGGCGGGCGCACAGTTCAGCGGGCTGGACCGCCGCGACCCCTCATCCTGGCCGGCGGTGCCGCGCTACGCACTGTTCCTGTGCATCGCGGCCCTGGTGGTGGGGTTGATGTGGTTTCTCTGGCTGACCGACGTGGAGCAGGAACTGGAAGCAGAGCGCAACCGCGAAGCCACGCTGCGCACCGAATACCAGGGCAAGCTGCAGAAGGCCGTCAGCCTGGAAGAGCTGAAGAAGCAGCGCGCCCAGGTGATGCAGTACGTGACCCTGCTGGAAAAGCAGCTGCCCAGCAAGGCCGAAATGGACGCCCTGCTGTCGGACATCAACCAGGCCGGGCTGGGCCGCAGCCTGCAGTTCGACCTGTTCCGCCCGGGGCAACTGGTGGTCAAGGACTACTACGCCGAGCTGCCGATCGCCGTCAAGGTGACCGGCCGCTACCACGACATCGGCGCCTTCACGGCCGACATCGCCAACCTGTCGCGCATCGTCACGCTCGACAACCTGTCGATCGCCCCGAGCACCGACAAGGACCGGGCCGGCGCGCTGTCGCTGGAAGCCACGGCCAAGACCTACCGCTACCTCGATCCCGAGGAAATCGCCGCGCAGCGCGAAGCGGCCAAGCCGAAAGCCAAGAAATGAGCCGCGCCGTTCTCATCCTGTTGACCGCCGGGGCCGTGCTGGCCGGTCTGGCCGGCTGCACCGCCAACGACGAGGACCTGCGGCAGTGGATGGCCGAGCAGCGGCGCACCACCACGCCCAAGGTCACACCACTGACCGAGCCCACCCGTTACATGCCGCTGGCCTATGCCGGCGGCGCGGCCGTCGACGCATTCAGCAGCGAACGGCTGACCCAGGTGCTGCGCCGTGATTCGGGTCCGCTGGGTGGTGGCATCGCCCTGCTGACGTCCGAGCTGAACCGCCGCAAGGAGCCGCTGGAAGCCTATCCGCTGGACGCCATGACCATGGTGGGCAGCCTGGACAAGGGCGGCCAGAAGGTGGCGCTGCTGAAGGTCGAGAACCTGCTCCATCAGGTGCGCAAAGGCAATTACCTGGGTCAGAACTACGGGCGCGTGACGCAGATCACTGAAAGCGAAATCACCCTGAGGGAAATCGTTCAGGACGCGGCGGGTGAATGGATCGAGCGCGGCACCACGCTGCAGCTCCAGGAGAACACGAAATGAGGAAGTGGGTGAAATTTCTGCTGCCGCGCGCGGGCGTTGCGGGTGTCGGCATGCTGCTCTGGGGCGCTGCCGGGCTGAGCCTGGCCGAGCCGCGCATCCAGGCCGTCTCCAGTTCGATCCAGGGTGGCACCGAGGTGGTCAAGATCGACCTCAGCGAGCCCCTGGCGGCGGTGCCGGCGGGCTTCCTGGTTCAGTCGCCCGCGCGCATCGCGCTCGACTTCCCCGGGGTGGGCAGCGACGTGCAGCGCAGCATGATCGAGCTCAAGCATGGCAACCTGCGCGGCGCGCAGGTGGTGCAGGCGGCCGATCGCACACGCGTGGTGCTGAGCCTGCAGCAGCCGGCCAACTACCGCGCCGAAGTGCAGGGCAACTCGGTGCTGGTGTCGCTCGACCAGGTCGTGACGGCGCCGGCCGCCGCAGCCGCGCCGGCGCGCACCTTTGCCGAAAGCGGCAACGTCGACGCCCTGCCGCTGCGCGACATCGACTTCCGACGCGGCGCCGACAGCACCGGCCGGGTGGTGGTCGACCTGGCCAACAACCAGGTGGGGGTCGACATTCGCCAGCAGGGCCAGAACCTGGTGGTCGAATTCCTGCGCACCAGCCTGCCCGAAGGTCTGCGCCGCAAACTCGACGTGTCGGATTTCGGCACCCCGGTGCAAACCATCACCACGGTACAGAGCGGTGATCGGGTGCGCATGGTGATCGAGCCGCGTGGACTGTGGGAGCACAGCGCCTACCAGAGCGACAACCAGCTGGTGGTCGAAGTGCGCCAGCAGAAGGTCAGTGCCGACAAGCTGACCCAGGGTCCGGGCTACCGCGGCGAGAAACTGTCGCTCAACTTCCAGAACATCGACGTACGCTCTCTGTTGCAGGTGATCGCCGACTTCACCAACTTCAACATCGTCACCTCCGACACCGTGCAGGGCAACCTGACCCTGCGCCTGAAGGACGTCCCGTGGGATCAGGCGCTCGACATCATCCTGCAGTCCAAGAGCCTGGGCATGAAGCGCCATGGCAACGTGCTGCAGATCGCGCCCAAGGACGAACTGGCGGCCAAGGAAAAGGCCGAGCTCGAAGCGCAGAAGGCCATCCGTGACCTGGAGCCGCTGCGCACCCAGTCGTTCCAGCTCAACTACACCAAGGCCGAGGACATCAAGCAGCAGCTCACCTCCACCTCGGGTGGTGGCGGTGGCACCGGCGGCGGCAGCGAAGGTCGCCTGCTCAGCTCGCGTGGCAGCGTGATCGCCGAGCCGCGCACCAACCAGCTGTTCGTGTCCGACATCCCGTCGCGCCTGGAGCAAATTCAGGACATGATCGCCAAGCTCGACGTGCCGGTGCGCCAGGTGCTGATCGAGGCGCGCATCGTCGAGGCTTCCGACACCTTCGGCAAGTCGCTCGGCGTCAAGCTCGGCGGCGCCGACCTGCGAGGCATCCGTGGCGGCGACGCCGGCTACGGCCTGGGCAGCAGCGGCAACCGGGTGGCCTTCGGCGGCAACTACAACGCCATCACCTCCACCACCGGGCAGACCGACGCCTCGGGCCTGACTTCGCTGACCTCGCAGTTCGTCAACCTGCCGGCCTCGGGCCTGGCCGGCGCCACGCCGGCGAGCTTTGCCATCTCGCTGTTCAGCTCGGCCGCCAACCGCTTCCTGAACCTGGAAATCTCGGCCCTGGAAGCCGACGGCAAGGGCCGTGTGGTGTCCAGCCCGCGCGTGGTCACCGCCGACCAGACCAAGGCGCTGATCGAGCAGGGCACGGAATTCCCGTACGAGCAGGCCACATCCAGCGGCGCCACCTCGATCGCCTTCCGCAAGGCGGTGCTCAAGCTGGAAGTCACGCCGCAGATCACGCCCGAGGGCAACATCATTCTCGATCTCGACGTCAACAAGGACAGCCCCGGCACCGAGGTGCGCGGTGGCATGTCGATCAACACCAAGCGCGTCAAGACCCAGGTGCTGGTCGAAAATGGCGGCACGGTGGTGATCGGCGGCATCTTCGAGCTGACCGAACGCGAAAGCGAGAACAAGGTGCCGGTGCTGGGCGACGTGCCCGTGCTGGGCAACCTGTTCAAGCAGCGCACGCGCCAGGCCGAAAAGCAGGAAATGCTGGTGTTCATCACCCCCAAGATGATCTCGGATCGCGGTGCGGTGCGCTGAGCGCCTCCAGGAAACAGGGCGGAAACTCTCTTTTTTTAACCAGGTTGACCTTATGCGAAAGTTGATTGGATGGGTGGGGCTGGCAGCGGCCACGTTGCTGACGGCGTGCGGTGGTGGCGGCGGCAGCCCGGGCGACACCCCGGAGTCCTACACCATCACCCTGCGTGCCGCCAAGACCAGTCTGCCGCTGAACGTGGCCCATTACCCGGCGGGCATCGGCGTCGACGCGCCGTTCACCACCACGCTGTACGTGAACGCCAAGAAGGGTGATGCGCCGATTCCCGGCGGTGAGGACATCTTTGCCTGCAACACCAGCTACGGCCTGGATTCCGGCCCGCTGTACTACCTGGACGGCGACGACGAACACGAGGACGACGACGGCAACCCGCTGGCGTACCGCAGCATCACGCTGGGCTCCAACGCGGGCGGCAACTCCTTCCATTTCCATGCCGGCAACCAGGCGGGCGTGGCCACCATCACCTGCTCGGTGCATGACCCGCGCGCCAACCGCGAGGTCAGCGCCAGCGTGGACATCACGGTCGGCGGTGGCTCCGGCACCGGCATGGCCGCCAGCATCCGCGGCGTGGCCCAGCACGCCACCCTGGGCACCCAGGGCAACCTGAGCAACCTGCGCACCAGTACGGCCATCAGCGCCTATGTGTGGGATGACGCCAACCAGCCCGTACCGAGCAACGGCAAACCCAATGTGCAGGCCAGCATCGTTGGCAGCGTCGCGCCGGGCGCCCCGGCCTGGGGCGCGCGCCTGCTGGCCGGTGCCCAGCAGGGCAGCACGGTGCAGGTGCCCACCACCGGTGGGGTCGGGCTGTTCGCGCTGTCCAGCGGTCCCAATCGTGGCCCGATCCTGCTCGAACTCAAGGCCGACCGGCGCGACAACGACGTCAGCAACGGCATCCAGGACGAAGTGCGCCACCTGCTGGTGGTGTGGGCGGTCGAGGGTGTGGCGGCTACCCCGCTGAGCCTGAAACCGGTCGAATTCGACGTGCCCAACGCCACGCCGTTCGGCGCGGTCCTGAGCGTCACCGGTGGCGAAGCGCCCTACACCTGGACGGCGCTGGACGCCCTGCCCACGGGTCTGTCGCTCAGCAGCGGCGGTGTGCTGCAGGGCACGCCGCGCGTGCCGCCGGGCACCTACGTGGTGCGTGTGCGCGTCACCGACGCCCTGGACAACACGGCCGAGACTTCCGTCACGCTGAAGATCACCGGCCCGATGACGCCGCCGCTGGTGTTCACGGCATCGGCCATCACGGCCGAGGTCAATCTGCCGTTCTCCTACGCCTTCACGGCTTCGGGTGGCACGCCGCCTTACACCTGGGCGGCCCTGGGGCCGCTGCCGGCCGGCCTGTCGGCCCCCCCGTCGTTCGGCGCCGACGGTGTGATCACCGGCACGCCCACCACGCCGGGGGCCTACACCGTCGCGGTTCGGGTGACCGACAGCGCCGGCGCCTCGGTGACGCAGAACGTGGCGCTCACCGTGGACACGCCCTGACCCAGGGCGGCGGCGGGCTGCCGGTGCGGCGGCCCCCGCCGCCGCGCAGGCCACACGCCGTCATGGCGCTATCCTCCCCGGCTGGTCCGGGGATTTTTTTATGCACATCTTTCTGGTCGGCATGCCCGGCAGCGGCAAATCCACCGTCGGCCGCGCGCTGGCGCGGCGGTTGCAGCTGCCCTTTGTGGACGCGGACACGGTGATCGAGGAGCGGCTGGGCTGCTCCATCGGCGACTATTTCGATCACCAGGGCGAGGCCGCCTTCCGCGATGTCGAGCAGGGTGTGATCGACGAACTCACGCAGGGCCCGCCCGGCGTGCTGGCCACCGGGGGCGGCGCGGTGCTGCGCCCGGCCAACCGGCAGCACCTGCGCGAGCGCGGCACGGTGATCTATCTGCGCACGTCGCCCGAACAACTGCAGCGCCGCCTGCGCCACGACACCAAGCGCCCGCTGCTGCAGGTGGCCGACCCGCTGGCGCGCCTGCGCGCCCTGTATGCCGAGCGCGACCCGCTGTACCGCGAGTGCGCGCACTATGTGCTGGACGGGCATGGCGCTTCGCAGGCCATGCTGGTGGGGCGCATCGTCATGCAGCTGGAACTGTCGTCGCCCGCGCCCCCCGACCCTGCCGGGGGCGGGTGAACCCCACACTACACTGCGGCCCATGCAAGCTTCATCTTCGGTCAGCCAGGTGCGCATTGCGCTCGGCGAGCGCACCTACCCCATCCTGATCGGCGCCGGCCTGCTGGCCGATCCCGGCAGCTACCAGGCCGCGCCGTCCGGCGGCGACGCCCTGATCGTCACCAACACCACGGTGGCGCCGCTGTACGCCGAACGGCTGGCGCGCGCGCTGGCCGGCCGCCAGCGCCAGGTGCACCAGGTGGCGCTGCCCGACGGCGAGCAGCACAAGCACTGGGAAACCCTGAACCGCATCTTCGACGTGCTGCTGGGCCACGGCGCCGACCGCAAGACCGTGCTGTACGCCCTGGGCGGCGGCGTGGTGGGCGACATGACCGGCTTTGCCGCCGCCTGCTACATGCGCGGCGTGCCCTTCGTGCAGGTGCCGACCACGCTGCTGGCGCAGGTCGATTCGTCGGTGGGCGGCAAGACCGCCATCAACCACCCGCTGGGCAAGAACATGATCGGCGCCTTCTACCAGCCGCGGCTGGTGCTGTGCGACCTGGACGTGCTCGCCAGCTTGCCGGCACGCGAGCTGTCGGCCGGCCTGGCCGAGGTCATCAAGTACGGGCCGATCGCCGACATGGCGTTCTTCGACTGGATCGAGGCCAACGTCGATGCCTTGCGCGCCTGCGACCGCGACGCACTGGCGCACGCCGTCGAGCGCAGCTGCCAGATCAAGGCCGAGGTGGTGGGCCAGGACGAGCGCGAAAGCGGCCTGCGCGCCATCCTCAACTTCGGCCACACCTTCGGCCACGCCATCGAGGCCGGCCTGGGCTACGGCGCCTGGCTGCACGGCGAAGCGGTGGGCGCCGGCATGGTGATGGCGGCGCAGCTGTCGCACGCGCTGGGGCTGGTCGACGCCGCCTTCGTGCAGCGCCTCACCGCGCTGATCGCGCGCGCCGGCCTGCCCACGCGCGGCGCGGTGCTCGACGCGCACGACAACGCCGGCCGTTACCTGCAGCTGATGCGGCTGGACAAAAAGGCCGAGGGCGGCGAAATCCGCTTCGTCGTCATCGATGGCCCCGGCCGCGCCGCCGTGCGCGCCGCGCCCGACGCGCTGGTGCGCCAGGTGATCGAGCGCTGCTGCCTGTGAAACTATGATATTGATAGCTGCTTGCGCTTGATGGGCAAGCGCTGGAGCCCGATTTGATTCATAACCCGCCGGCCCTGCTGCGCTGCGCCAGCGACCCGGCCCGCTCGCGTGGACGGCGCTTTGCGGTCACCCCGGCGCCCACGCGCAACGACTTCCAGCGCGACCGCGACCGCATCGTGCACTCCACCGCCTTCCGGCGCCTGGTCTACAAGACCCAGGTGTTCCTCAACCACGAGGGCGACCTGTTCCGCACCCGCCTGACGCATTCGCTGGAAGTGGCGCAGCTGGCGCGCGACATCGCCCGCGCGCTGGGCCTGCACGAAGACCTGGTGGAAGCCATCGCGCTGGCGCACGACCTGGGCCACACGCCCTTCGGCCACGCCGGCCAGGACGCGCTGCACGAATGCATGGCCGCGCACGGCGGCTTCGAGCACAACCTGCAAAGCCTGCGCGTGGTCGACCAGCTGGAGCAGCGCTATCCGCACCACGACGGCCTGAACCTGAGCTTCGAGACGCGCGAAGGCATCCTCAAGCACTGCTCGGCGGCCCATGCGCGCGCCATCGAGGCGCGCGAACCGGGCGGCGTGGCGCGCCGCTTCATCGACCGCACCCAGCCCAGCCTGGAAGCGCAGCTGGCCAACCTGGCCGACGAAATCGCCTACAACGCGCACGACATCGACGACGGCGTGCGCTCCGGCCTGCTGACGCTGGAGCAGCTGGCCGAGCTGCCGCTGTTCGCCCACCACCAGGCGCAGGCCCTGGACGAGCACCCCGGCCTGCAGGGGCGGCGCCTGCTGTACGAATCGATCCGGCGCCTGCTGTCGGCCCAGGTCTACGACGTCATCGACGCCAGCGCCGCCGCCATTGTCGCCGCCGCGCCGCCGGACGCCGACGCCGCGCGCCGCGCCGGCCCGCTGCTGCTCTTCAGCCCCGCCATGCAGGCGCAGTCCAGCGCGCTCAAGCGCTTTCTGTTCCAGCACCTGTACCGCCACCCGCAGGTGGTGGCCACCACCGACCAGGCGCGCGAGGTGGTGCGCGGGCTGTACGCCGCCTACCTGGAGCGCCCGGCCGAGCTGCGCGCCGAATTCGCCCAGCGCCCCGACCGCGAACGCGCCGTGGCCGACTACATCGCCGGCATGACCGACCGTTTCGCCCTGCGCGAGCACGAGCGCCTGACCGGGCGCCGCCTGCTGCCGGGCGCGTAGCCCTCACACCCTCCCCCGCTGGGGGAGGGCTGGGGTGGGGCCCGGCGACGCCAGGGTGGGATCACCCCCCGGCAGCGCGCGGGTGCCCTGGCCCCCATCCCGACCTTCCTCACAGCGGGGAAGAACCTGCTGTTTCCGGGCTGGAATGACATATCCGCCGACCCGGCAGGCCTTCGCCCGGCCGACCATAATCCGGCCTGCCTTTCCTGTTCCGCCGCCGCGGGCCGGCCCGCGCATGCTGACGTGGTGGCCGCGCCGGGCGCCGCCTGCCTGCTGCCCATGCCTGCTGCCCCATCGACCGCGCCCGCCACGGCTGGTGCCGCCTGGATCGTCATCCTGGCCGGCGTAGCCGCCGCCCTGCACGTGGCCAAGCTGCCGCCGGCGCTGCCGGTGCTGCAGCGCGAGCTGGGCCTCAGCCTGCTGCAGGCGGGCTTTCTGCTGTCGCTGGTGCAGTTGGGCACCATGACGCTGGGCGTGGTGGCCGGGCTGACGGCCGACGGCATCGGCCTGCGGCGCAGCATGCTGATCGGGCTGAGCCTGCTGTCGGCCGCCGGGCTGGCCGGCGGCTGGGCGCAGGACGTGGGCACGCTGCTGGTGCTGCGCGGCCTGGAAGGCCTGGGCTTTCTGATGGCCACCGTGCCCGCGCCCAGCCTGGTGCGCCGCTGCGTGGCGCCGTCGCGGCTGACGCGCATGCTGGGCTTCTGGGGCGCCTTCATGCCCTTCGGCACGGCGCTGGCGCTGCTGGTCGGCCCGGGTGTGATGGCGGCGCTGGGCTGGCCCGGCTGGTGGTGGCTGCTGGGCCTGCTGTCGGCACTGATGGTGCCGTGGGTGGCGCTCACCGTGCCGGCCGATGCACCGCACGCCCAGGCGCCAAGCGCCGGTGCTTCCTGGGGCGCGCGGCTGCGGCAGACGCTGGGCAGCGGCGGGCCATGGCTGGCGGCGCTCAGTTTCGGCGCCTATTCGGCCCAGTGGCTGGCGGTGATCGGCTTTCTGCCCTCGCTGTACGCGCAGTCCGGCTGGACGGGCGCCCTGGGCGCCGTGCTGACGGCGCTGGTGGCGGCGGTCAACATCGTCGGCAACGTGGCGGCCGGGCGCCTGCTGTCGCACGGCGTGGCGCCGCAGCGGCTGCTGTGGTGCGGTTTTGCCGCCATGGCGCTGGGCACCTTTCTGGCCTTCGGCAGCGCCACCGCCGACGCGCCGCTGGCGCGCTACCTGGGGGCGCTGCTGTTTTCCACCGTCGGCGGGCTGATCCCCGGCAGCCTGTTCGCCCTGGCGCCGCGCCTGGCCCCCGGCGAGGGCACCGTCTCGACCACCGTCGGCTGGATGATGCAATGGTCGGCCATCGGCCAGTTCGCCGGCCCGCCGGTGGCCGCCTGGGTGGCCGCGCAGGCGGGCGGCTGGCATTGGACCTGGGCCGTCACCGGCGCCTGCTGCGCCGTCGGCGCGCTGCTGGCCTGGCGCATGGGGCGGCGCACGAAGGTTTAGCATGCGCCCATGAACATGCACGATCACGCCATTGCCGACACCCGCCGCTGGCTGGAGCGCGCCGTCATCGGGTTGAACCTGTGCCCGTTCGCCAAGGCGCCGCACATCAAGGGCCAGATCCACTACGCGGTCTGTGTGGGCGGCGGGCGGCGCGAGTTGCTGGCGCTGCTGCGCGCCGAGTTGCTGGCGCTGGCGGCGCTGGACGCGGCCGAGCGCGAGACCACGCTGCTGATCGTGCCCGATCAGTTTGCCGACTTTCTGGACTTCAACGACTTTCTGGGCGATGCCGAGGCGCTGCTGCAGGCGCTGGACCTGGAAGGCGTGCTGCAGGTGGCGCCGTTTCACCCGCGCTTTCAGTTCGACGGTACCGACGAGGACGACATCACCAACGCCACCAACCGCTCGCCGTACCCCACGCTGCACCTGATCCGCGAAGACAGCATCGACCGCGCGGTGCAGGCGTTTCCCGAGGCCGAAGCGATTTACGAGGCCAACATGCAGACGCTGCGCCGGCTCGGGCCCGAAGGCTGGGCGGCGCTGGACGTGGGGCCCTCGGCCGACGCCGACGGCAGGCCTGCCCCATGAGCCAGGATGCTACAAAAAAGCGAGCTGCTGGCGCTCACCATGCGGGCGCTGCAGGGCAAAAACACGCTGAAGATGCGGTGCGCGCCGAGCTGCGCCCGGGGCAGTCGATCGAGCTGCTCAAGGCGCTGCACATCCTGACGCGCGAGGGGCGGCTGAACCAGGACTCGCGCCGCAAGCTCAAGCAGGTCGAGCACCTGGTGCGCTTCATCGAAAAAATCCTGGACGAGCTCACGCCCCACGGCGATCAACTGACGCTGGCCGACCACGGCGCCGGCAAGTCGTATCTGGGCTTCATCCTGTACGACCTGTGGTTCAAGCCACGCGGCAGCGGCTGCATCTGGGGCATCGAAACCCGACCCGAGCTGGTCGAGCGCTCGCGCGAACTGGCGGCGCGGCTGGGCTTTGAGCGCATGCGCTTTCTCAACATCGCCGCCGCCGACGCGGCGCACGAGGCCGCGCTGCCGGCGCGCATCGACGTGGTTACGGCGCTGCACGCCTGCGACAGCGCCACCGACGACGCCATCGCCTTCGGCCTGGCCAAGCAGGCGCAGGCCATGGTGCTGGTGCCCTGCTGCCAGGCCGAGCTGGCCGCGCGCCTGCGCATGAACAAGGCCCTGCAGCTGTCGCGCACCCCGCTGGCCGAGCTGTGGCGCCACCCGCTGCACACGCGCGAGCTGGGCAGCCAGCTGACCAACGTGCTGCGCTGCCTGTACCTGGAATCGCAGGGCTACGGCGTCACCGTCACCGAGCTGGTGGGCTGGGAACACAGCCTGAAGAACGAGCTGATCATCGCCCGCTACAGCGGCCACAAAAAGCGCAGCGCCGCCGAGCGCCTGCGCGCGCTGCTGGACGAATTTGGCCTTGGCGCGCTGCTGCCGCTGCGCTTTGCGGCGCTGGCGGACACGCCGCAGAGGCCGGCCCTACCAGCGCCCGACCCCGAGGCACCTTGCATCCCGGCCCAGAAGCGAGAGGCTCATGACTGACATCCACGATACCCAGGCGCTGACCGAAGGCGACCGCCTGTTCGACCAGATGTTCACCCGCCTGATGCGCGGTGACAGCCTGCAGGAGTTTGGCGACTGGTTCGCCAGTGCGGCGGCGGCGCCCGGCGGTCCGATGGATGACCCGCGCGCCGCCCGCGCCATGGCCCGCGCGCTCTGGGGCGCGGTGCCGCTGCCCTCGAACCACTGGCGCGCGCGCGGCCTGCCCAAGATCGAGCGCAACGATCCGTGCCACTGCGGATCGGGCCGCAAGTACAAGCATTGCTGTGCCAGCCTGGGGCATGTCGGCCTGCCGTTCGACGCCCAGATGCTCACCGCGCTGGCCATCCAGCACGCCCCGCCCGAGGCGCTGGACGCCGCCAGCGTGCGCGCGCTGCCGGCGCACGCGCTGGCGCAGGCGGCCATGTTCTGGATGGAGCAGGACCAGCCCGGGCAGGTGGTGGCGGTGCTGGGGCCGCTGTTCGAGCAAGGGCAGCACCTGGATGGGCGCCACGAACCGGCGTTCGACATCCTGATGGAAGCCCTGCTGGCGCTGGGCCAGCAGACGCGCCGCTTCGCGCTGGCGCGCCAGATCGCCGAGCACCGCGACAAGGCGCTGGCCACCACCGCACGCGCGCGCCTGGTCAGCATGCTGGCCGACCAGGGCAACCGTGCCGAGGCCTGGACGGTGTTCAAACAGGCCCAGCGCGAGGCCCCCGACGATCCGCAGCTGTGGCACCTGGAGCTGATCACGCTGCTGTCCGAGGGCCGCGTGGACGAAGCGCGGCTGCGCGGCCCCCTGTTGGCCGCCAAGGCGCGCCGCGCCGGTCTTGACGAACTGGCACACGTGTTGGCCGAGCTGGGCGAGCACGGCCTGTCGGCCATCCACGATCGCCTGGCGCACGACGCGGACGAGCCGCACGCCACGCTGGCGCACGACTGGCTGGCCCTGTGCACCCAGTTGCCGGCCGAGCTGGACGCAGCCGCCGCCCGGGCGCTGTACCGTATCGACATCACCGAGCCGCCGCGCCGCCGGCGCGCGACCAAGGCGATGGATGTCACGTCGCTGGACGGTGCCATGCGCTGGCTGCGCGTGCGCCCGGCGCCGGCGCTGGCGGCGCTGGAGCGGCGCTGGCAACGCAGCTTCGTGGTCGGCAAGCCCGACACGGTGTGGCTGGACGGCGATGCCGACGGCCTGTTGGCCGAGCTGCCCGCTGCCGCCGAATTTCTGCAGCGCGAGCCGCAGGCCTGGCTGAGCGTGGCCGTGCTCGACGATCTGCTGCTGGCCGTGCGCGAGCTGCTGACCAATGACCCATCGCCGGCGCTGCGCCAGAGCGCCTGGCAGCTTTCGCAGCACGCCCTGCGCCTGCTGCGCGCCCTGCTCGAACCGGCGGTGGACGGCGCCAGCGCCAGCGCGCAGCGTCTGGGCGTGGCGTGGAGCCACACGCCCAGCCGTCCGCTGCTGCGCCTGCTGGCGCAGGCCATCTCCTTCGGGCTCGATCAGCAGCGCGAGGTGCTGCCCCTGCTCGAATGGAGCGTGGCCCTGAACCCGCAGGACAACCACGGCTGGCGCGCCATGCTGGCCGACGCCTGGATCGCCGCCGACCGCCATGCCGACGCGCTGGCGCTGCTGGAGCGCTACCCGGACGACTTCCCGCCAGCGCGCCACCGTCGCGCGCTGGCGCTTCACGCCCTGGGCCGGCATGACGAGGCCGCCGCCGAGCTGGCCCGCGCCCATGCCGAGTACCCGGCTTACCTGAACGCCCTGTGGCCCGACGTGCTGGACGCCCCGCCGCCCGAGGACGGCCCCGGCCTCTCCCTGGGCAGCGAGCAGGCGGCCTACGAGTACCGGGCCGAGGCCCGCGCCGAATGGGTGCGCACCGGCGCGCTGGCGTGGTCGCAAACCCTGGCGCTGCCCGCGCCGCGCAAGCGCCGTGCCGCGCCGCGCAAGGCGGCCGCCAAGCGGCCCGCGGGCGACGGCAACGCCAGCCTGCTGGCCGGCGGCACCGATCTGGCGGCCCTGGCCCTGCCCGCCGCGCCGCGCCGGCACCTGCAAACCCATTACGACTGGCCGCGCCTGCACGGCTACCTGACGGCCATCGCCTGGTCGCCCGGCATGGTGATGCCCGCCGCGTGGTTACCGGCGGCGCTGGGCTGGCGCACGCAGCCACCGCCCGGAACACCGGCGGCGCAACAGAAGGCGATCAACACCGATCTGGACGCCCTGATGCGGCTGTACAACAGCCTGAACGCGCACCTGATCAACGCCAGGCCGGCTGCGCCCATGCCGCTCGATCTGACGCGCGAGCTGGCCGATGCCGATGGGCACACGGCGGACGATGCCGCGCTGCTGGCCTGGTGCGCCGGCTTCATGCAGGGTGCCGAGCAAAGCGCCGCCGACTGGCGCCGCGCCGGCCGACCGCTCAAGGCCCGGCCAGCCAAGGCGGGCGCATCCCTGGATACCACGGCGTTTGCCACCCTGTACGCGCTGGCCGCGCGCGCGTCGCGTGAACCGGGCGCAGATGCCGCCCATTGGCAGGCCACCCAGGACGATGGCCAGCCGCTGCTGGTGGGGCTGCAAGCCGCGGGTGCGCTGCCGGTCGCCGATCAGCTGCGCCTGGCGCTGGCCGACCTGTGGCAGGTCACGCTGCCGCTGCGGCTGGCGCGCATGGCGGGTTCAGCGTCCGGCAAGCGCATCCAGCTCAGCAGTCTTTCGATCGACCCCGGCGATATGCCATAGGTTGCACGCGAAGCCGCATCAACCGGCGCGCTGCCCGCCCGAGCAGCGTTCGATGCCCGCCAGATCGCGCCGCGACTGCAGCTGCCGAAAGCCGGCGCCGGCCAGCAGGTCGCGCACGGCGCCCGCCTGGTCCCAGCCATGCTCCAGCAGCAGCCAGCCGCCCGGCACCAGATGGGCCGGGGCGGCGGCCACGATGCGGCGCAGGTCGTCCAGCCCGTCGGCGCCGCTGACCAGCGCGCTGCGCGGCTCGTGCGCCAGCACCGGCAGGTGCGCATCGCCTTCGGCGATGTAGGGCGGGTTGCTGACGATCAGGTCGAACACCTCGCCCGCCACCGGCGCCAGCCAGTTGCCGTGGCGCAGCGTCACGGCCAGCCCTAGCTGCCCGGCGTTGGCGCGCGCCACGGCCAGGGCGTCGGCGCTGGCGTCGACCGCCGTCATGCGCGCCTGGGGCCGGGCGTGCGCGATGGCCAGGGCGATGGCGCCGCTGCCGGTGCCTAGGTCGAGCACGCGGCGCGGCGCGTCGGCCGGCAGCAGCGCCAGTGCCCAGTCGACCAGCGTCTCGGTGTCGTCGCGCGGGTCGAGCACGCGCGCGTCCACCTGCAGGCGCAGGCCGTGGAAGTGTTTTTCACCGATCAGGTAGGCCATCGGCTCGCCCGCCAGCCGGCGCGTGGCCAGCGCGTGCAGGCGGGTGGCCGCCGCGGCCGGCAGCGCTTGGCCGTCGTGCGCCAGCAGCCAGGCGCGCGCGTGCGTGGGCTGGCCCAGCACGTGCAGCAGCAGCATCTGCGCCTCCAGCCGCGGCAGGCCGCGCAATTGCCACTGGCGCAGGGCCGCAGCCAGGGTGTCCATTGCTATGCTAAATATAGCTGTTAGCGCTTTCTGGGCAAGCGCTGGAGGCTGATTCGACCATCAAAACGCGGTGAATCACGGCGCGCTCATGCGGTCCACCACGTCGCCCACGCCGGTCACGCTGCGCGCCGTCTGCAGCGCCAGGGCGCGTTCGGCCGCGCTGGGCAGTTGGCCGGTGAGCACCATCACCCCGCCTTCAAAGCCCTGCACGTCCAGCGTCGCGCCGGCCAGGCGCGGCTCGGCCGCCAGCGCGGCGCGCACACGTTCGGCAAGGCGCTGCGCGCCGGCGGTGGTGCCGGCCTCGATGTGCGCCGGCAACTGTTCCAGCCGCGGCAGCGGCGGCAGCGGGATCTGCTGCGGCGTGGCGCCCCAGGGCGTGCCGCCCTCGCAGCCGGCCAGCAGGGCAGCGAGCGCGCACGCCAGCGTGGCGGCGCCGTGGCGAAGGGCAGGGTGGTTGCTCATGGCGCGGATGATAGCCAGCCGGCGGGGGCGGCGGCTCAGGCGGCCGCTTCCAGCTCCGCCAGCTGCTCGGCCTCGTGGGCGCTGCGCAGGGCGTCGATCACGTCCTGCAGATCGCCTTCCATCACGCGGTCGAGCTTGTACAGCGTCAGGTTGATGCGGTGGTCGGTCAGCCGCCCCTGCGGGAAGTTGTAGGTGCGGATGCGGTCGCTGCGGTCGCCGCTGCCGACCAGGCCCTTGCGCGTGGCGGCTTCCCTGGCGGCGCGTTCGCTGCGCTCCTTGTCCTGCAGGCGCGCCTGCAGCACGCGCAGAGCTTTGGCCTTGTTGGCGTGCTGGCTGCGCCCGTCCTGGCATTCGGCCACCATGCCGGTGGGCAGGTGCACCACGCGCACGGCCGAATCGGTCTTGTTGATGTGCTGGCCGCCGGCGCCGCTGGCGCGGAAGGTGTCGATGCGCAGCTCGGCCGGGTTGAGCGTGATGGCTTCGGCCTCATCCGGCTCGGGCAGCACCGCCACCGTGGCGGCGCTGGTGTGGATGCGGCCCTGCGTCTCGGTCACCGGCACGCGCTGCACGCGGTGGCCGCCCGACTCGAAGCGCAGCGCGCCATAGACGCCTTCGCCCACGATGCGCAGCACCAGCTCCTTGTAGCCGCCCAGCTCGGCGGGCGACTCGCTCATTACCTCCACGCGCCAGCCGCGGCCCTGCGCGTAGCGCGTGTACATGCGCGCCAGATCGCCGGCGAACAGGGCCGATTCGTCGCCGCCGGTGCCGGCGCGGATCTCCAGGTAGGCGTGGCGCGCGTCATCCGGGTCCTTGGGCAGCAGCAGGCGCTGCAGCTCGGCCTCCAGCGCGGCCAGCTCGGCCTGGCAGGCGGCGACTTCTTCGCGCGCCATGTCGGCCATGTCCGCATCGCCCAGCAGCTCCTGCGCCGCGGCCAGGTCACGTTCGCGCTGCTGATGGCGCGCCCAGCGCCCGGCCATCGCGGCGACCTCGGTGTGCTCGCGCGACAGCGCCATCAGCTGCTCGGTATCGGCCTGCACGTCGGGCTGGGCGAGCAGGAAGTCCAGTTCGGCCAGGCGTTCGGCGTGGCGCTGAAGTTGGTGGCGGAGGGGGGCGCGCATGAAAACACGGAAACCGGCGATTTTCGCCGGTTTGTTGACCGCACGGTTCGGCAGCGCTTCAGCCGGAGCGGGGATGCGCGGCTACTTGCCCCAGCATTCGGTCACGATGGCGCCCGAAGTGACGCCATTGGCCCCGCGCAGGCCGGTGTGGGTGAGCGTGTAGGTGCCGCATTTGTCGCCGACCTGGGCGCCTTTCGGGGTGGCGGTCAGCGTGAACGCGGCGTTGGTTGCCCCTGCGGCCAGCGCGATGTCGTAGCGTTTGGTGCCATCACCCGACCAGGTGAGGGATGCCGGCAGCGAGGTGGGGTAGACGCCGGTGGCGGTGGCGGCGCGCTCCAGCCACTGCTGCGCTTGCAGCAGGCCGGCGCGTGCGTCCGCGCGGTGGCCGCGGCGAATGTACTCGTTGTAGCTGGGCAGCGCGATGGCGGCCAGGATGGCGACGATGGCCACCACGATCATCACCTCGATGAGCGTGAAGCCTGTGGGGCGCGCAGTAGGTGCGTGTCGGCGCATTCGGTGCTCCTTCACTTGAGTTGCCGCCAGCTTGGGCGCAGCGACTGTTCGGGCATGCGGGCCAGGCGTTCCTTCTGGTTCTTCACATCGATGTCGAGCACATTCTTGCCCTGGGTAACCAGGGTATGCGAGCCACCACCCACCTCTCGGCGCGACACGCCCTGATCGGCGGCGGTGTAGACGTTGTCGCCGTTCATGTCAACCAGCTGCACCGAGGGGCGCTTGCCGTCCATGATGTTGACCAGTGTGCGGAACTGACGCTCGCTGAACAGGCTCGGGACGTCGCATTGCTCGATCGTCGGGTCAACGTCCGATCCGCGCCCGGGAACCTGCGAATACACCGTCAGGATATTGCTGCCGTCGAAGAATTCGATGGGCTTGAGCTGGCGCTCGCCCACGGCGGGGAAATCCAGGAACCAGCCATGGAAGTTCGCCCAGGTTTCCTTTTTCAGTTCCTGCACGGCATCGACCGTGCCGAACTCGGTGCCGACGTCGGTGATTTTCTGCTTGGCCAACTGTCCGCCGCTGCTCAGGTTGCCGGTATTTCCCATGGTGCCCAGTGCTGCGGGGGCTGGCACGCAGTCGCTGCCGTTGGGACAGGTGCCACCACCGGGATGCACCTCCAGGCGCTTGCCGATGGAGGGGACGGGCGAACGATAGCGGTAGCGGGTATTGTCGAGCACCGAGTACAGGGTCTGAACGTCCACGCTCTCGGCATCGTTCTGGGCCACGTTGCGACCGGTGCCAAAGGCCACCATCATGCCGCCCACCGGTGTCAGCGAGGACGGATCGGCAGGGTCGGCCAACATCATGCGGTCATTGGCGCGCACGGTGGGGGCTGCCGTGATCGGCTGCACCTTGGGGCGCGTGGTGGCCGATAGCGACGCCGGGCCTTTTGCCGTGAACAGCGGCTTGCTGGTGGCCGAGCCGCCGAATGCGACATCCCAGTCAGCGTCGCTTGCGCTGGTCAGATCGAATTTCCACAGGTTGCCCTGGTTGTCTCCGGCATAGACGATGTCGGTACGGCCATCGCCGTTCAGATCGACCACCCTGGGCGAGGCTAGGCCGTTGTCGGCCGCCTTGCCGGTCCCAGGGGCATCTTGTGTGGCCGGAATCAGCTTGAGTTTCCTGTCCCCGTCGAGGTACTGGACGATGAGGACGGGCCGTTGATTGGCGCTGTTGTAGCCATTGCCGAGTACCACCGCCCAGCGGTTGTTGTTCATGCGCGTGATCTGGGTGACCCGCATGCCGTTGGCTTCGTCGCGCACCGGCTTGGCGGTGATGTGGCCGATGTCTGCGTCCTCCTGCACCGCGAGGGTACAGGCGGCCTTCTCGGCTGTGTCGGTGATGATGGCGCAGTTCGGTGCAGGCTCGGTGCTGCCGCGCGTCCGATCCAGCCTCGCCAGTGCCGACGCATTGGATTCCGAAAAGATGCTGGGATCGGTGATGTCCAGAACGAAATACCCCTTGCCACCTGCCCCCAGGGTGCCGACCAGCATGGTGCGCCAGTTGGGGGTGTAGGAACTGTCGGTGTCATTGCCGCCTGGCGTCATGCCGAGATCGATGTCGCCGCTCATCGGTGAGCCGTCGACATAGTAGCGATGTGCGTTGTTGTAGGCAGGGTTGGTGAGTTGGTTCAGTGTCGGAATCACGCCGCGCGGCACGTAGGCGATTTTCTCGATACCGTCGTCGGCCGAGAAGCCGTGCAGCATGCCATCGTTGCCCCCGACGTAGATCATGGGGGTGCGAGCCTTGCGCGCGTCGGTGAATTGCAGGTAACCCTTGAGCGGGTAGTTGCTCGCCGGTGCGCCCACGTACCACACGTCCGAGTTGATGATGTCGCCCTGACGGCTGTGGCGTTGTCGGAAGGGTTTGGCGGAGGTGTATCCACCCGGGTCGACGCCTTCCAGAGAGCGGTCGCCGCGAACGTAGTCCAGGCGTTGCTGGCCCTTGGTGGCGCCCTGGTCGGTGTTGTCGCTGGGGTTGCGCTGCAGCCAGAGTTTCTGCGCCGCGCTGAGATTGCTCTCGTCGCCGGTCCACTTGAACGGCGCACCACCGGTGGGCCTGCCCGGCGCGGGACTGCTCGCCCATTTGTCGTTCCAGCTGAGTATCAGGCGGTTGTTGACGCCAGCCAGTGCATCCAGCTTGACGGCCGAGCTCTGTCCGCCCCAGCCGGGATGCGAGACGATGCTGCCGTCCTTGAGCACCTTCTGCGCCGCCACATAGCCTTTCCAGGCATCTTTCGGGTTGTAGGCTGCGGTGAACAGACCCACCTCATTGCGCGTGATGCTGGCCCCGCTGGCGGCGGTCGATCCGGTTCCCGGCTCCACCAGGGCATTGATCTGCTCGAAGATGTCGCGGAAGGCCTGTTCCATGTCCTCGGCCTTGTTGACGGCGTAGAAGCGACCACGGCCATTGATGGACGCATGCCAGAGATCGAGCGCCCGGACGGGTTCTCCGTTACCCATGTCCGGCCAGGTCTTGTTGCCGGTGACGAAGTCGGGAAAACTGCCGTCGTAACCGTACGGCACCTTGGCTGTCGGCCCGAAGATGGTGGGCGCCCCAGGCCAGGTGGTGGCATCGCTGCTGGCGCCGATCGTGTAGGTCACCATGTGTGGCCAGTTGGCCGGGTTGTAGCGTGGGTTCCAGTAGCGATCCAGCACGGCCGGGTTGCCAGCGCTGTCGTTGCCGAAGCTTTCGGTGGCGGGGGCCTTCAGGTAGTCGGCCGTGGGTTGCAGGGATCCGGTCAGCGATGCCGCCACCTGCAGCGGGTCGGACCAGCTCCGGAAGGCCCAGTCGGCCAGGGTGTTCGACGCGGTGTCCCGGAACACCCTGGTCTTGGCGATCTGGGCAGCCGTGCCGTCGGCATAGACCGTACTGTCGGGCAGCGTGAGGCTGTTGACGCCGTCGCGCTGTCCACCGCTGGGCGAGCTGTTCCAGCGACCGTCGGTCATCATGATGTGGTAGTTTCGCCGGCAACCCAGGTAGGGTCCCGCGGTGGTGCCTGGTACGCTGGCCCATGGACTGTTGACGCCCAGGGGCTGACGCATGTAGCCATCGGCCTGCTCGAACATCCAGTGAGCCGGGGTGTTGCCACCTGGGGTCAGGCTGCTCACGAAGCTCAGGAAGTTCGTGCGGTGCGCGCCCTGCAGCACCTTCATCGAATTGACGCCGCTGGTGGTGCTGTTGACGCTGGTGGCGCCGGCCGGCTTGCCGCTCTTGCTAGGTCCCACCCCAGGTGCCCCGCCGTTGTTCCACATGGTTTGCCAGGCCACGCGAATCTTGCCGTCGGGAAGCAGCGTGGTGTCGGTGAAGATCTTGTTGAGCGAGAACTTGAGGATGTTGATGCGCTTGGCACTGGTGTTCCAACTGCCGTCAGGGTAAGGCTGGGTGTAGCCCGGCCCTGTCGCACTGGACCCGGTGGACTGATTGATGAGTTTCCAGTCCATGCTGCCTGAATCGTCCACCGAGATGATGACGTTGGGCGCCACATAGGGTTGCTGAGCGCCCGGCGGAGACTGCACCAACGTGAGCGACCAGGCGCCGTGCGGCAGCAGGGCCGCGCAGGCGGCCAGAGCAAGCAGGCTGGGGCGAAAACGACGTGACGGGCAGAGGGCTTGGCCGGGCATGGCGAACTCCTGTCTGGGCAATATGTCTTCGGTGTGAGGGCGACGGTTCAGATGAACGTGATCCTGGGGCAGCCTTTGGGCCTGGCGGGTGCTCAGTCCTTGCGCCGGGTCGGCGCATAGGTTTCCTGCAGCACGACCATGGTCACCGGGTCGCCGCTGATGTTGGTCTTGCGGCCGTAGGCGAGGGCGGTGACGCGATACACGACACTGGGCGTGAGGTTCAAGGGCAGCAACCCGGTGCCAGTGCCTGGGATCAGGTTGGCGCTCTTGCTGCTTTCGTCGTAGGGCAGCACTTCGATCCAGTACCAGCCGCCACGGTTATCGGCGCTGGTGTCTGCCAGGATCGGATTGGCGGGCGTGCTCGCGTTGCCGGCGAGGGCGCCGGTGTACTGGCCATAACGGGCACCCACGGCGTTGACCGTCAGGGTGCTCAACGGGAACTCTCCTGTCGTCGAATTGTTGACGGTGGTGTTGTTCCAGAAATCCTGGCGGCCAGTCCGACGCGCGCACAAGCCATGGCTGCAACGAACCGTCTGCTGATTCAGGTAGGCCAGCAGGGGGCTAAGTTCCTGCGCTTCGAGCGGCATCTTGGTCACGTTGCCGCGGCGGCAGACCTCATTCGGCTGCGCGCTCACGTCATCCGCGTCACAGGCAAAGCCGTCGGCGCGCTCGCCTCGTATGTCGAGTTCGGCGTCCTGCAGCAAGGCCTGTGCCGCCTCGAACGCGCGCTGGTGGTCGGCATCGTTGCCGACCACCAGTTCGTTGAACATCGAGGTGCGCGAGGCCCAGAGCGCCAGCAGCATGGACAGCAGCACGAACACGATGACGACGAACAGCGCGACGCCACGCTGGCGCCCAGGACTGGAACGGTGGTGTGCATGAAGCGTCGGGGTGCGAATCATGGCTTCGCCTTTCACATCAACCCCTGGCTGCGCAACTGGAACACGTTACGAAACACCAGGTGCAGTCGGTTCCTGCGTGGCGGATTGCTGGTGCTGAGGGTGGTCATGTTCACCTGCGTGACGCCGTCGCAGTCGGTGTAGCTGGTGCCCGCTGGCATGTCGATGGACTCGTCGCCGTACAGCACCAGACAGACCTCGACGCCCTGTACCTGCCCCCAATTGGCTACGTTGGCCGCGGCCACGCGGCGCAGGGTGGGATTGCCCAGCGAGGTGGTGGCGTCCTGGACCAGATAGGTAAGCTGGAAGTTGGCCACGCGGTCGACGATGGCCTGTGCCGGTGCGACGCCATTGCCCTGGCAGCGGAGTTCATTGGAGACCAGGGTGAAGATGCTCTCGATGCGCTGGTCGACGCTGGCGTTGCCTGGCGCACCGACGCAATTGCGTGCGAGCGCCATGTCGGGATCGAGCGGGGTCGCGGGATCCGGGACGAACACGGGCTCCTTGTAGCGGCGAAAACCCAGGGTCAGGCTGTTCGCCGTGCCGTTCAGCAGCTTGTCTCGCTCGGCCGGGACATCCAGGTCGAAGTGGTAGGTTCCCGATGCAGCCTCGGCCTTTTTCTCGAACGCCACAGGCGTTAGTGGATCCACGCCCCCTGGCGCATTGCCGGGGTTCGGATTGAGATACAGCGAAGCGGTCTGCCGCGCCTGCAAACCAATGACGCGCATCGCATAGGCCGCCTGCTGCTGGATCTTGCTGGCATCGCCGACCGTGCCGGTGACGCCGCGCGAGACCATAAGTGCGCCTGTGGCGACAGCCACCACCATCAGGCCAATGGCGATGCCCACCAGCAGTTCGATCAGGCTCACGCCGCGCTGGGTATGCGGTGGCCTGAATGCCCGGCTGGGGTGACCGCGGGGTGACCAGGTGCTTGCACCTGCGGTGCGGGCAATGTGGCGCTTGTTGGTCATGATCAGGAACCCGCGCAGAAAAATTTCGGATTGGCCGCGCCTTCGCGCAGATCGGGGGCGCAACGGGCAGCGACGGGAATGAACTGCAGTTGGCAACTGCGGTCGGCGGGGCAGGTGGCGGCGCTGCCGGCACCTGCGCTCAGCGTGCCGTCGTACGCTCGAACCTGTGTGGCGTCGGTGTTCTCCTTGTCGGAGGTGCTCAGACCCGTCTGTTCGTTCTCGCGCCAGCTGATCATCACGCCCAGCTGTCGCCGGTTGTTACTTATGCCTGCTTCGGCATCCGAAATGAAGATGCTGGCGTCGCCCAAAGGCAGGCTGCGCTGAACCAGACGCTTCCACTCGGCCACGTCATAGGCCGCCAGCTGGGCTGGGGAGCAGGCGACCGATGCGCAGTTGGTGCCTGCAGGAGGCGTGGGAGGGTTGGCTGTCCAACCACTCTGGTAGCTGCCGAGCACCATAAGCGCGTTGGGGTTGACCTTGAGACGCTCGCCCAGGTCTTCGATCAACCGAATTGCCTGGGCGCGGCGCACGGTGGTCTGGGTGTCGGTCAGGGTGCGCATCTGCACGCCCAGGATGCCCAGGATGCCCAGGGCCGTGACCAGGATGGCCACCAGCGATTCGATCAGGGTGATGCCGCGCTGTCGGTGTGTGCTGTGGGATTGCATGACGATCACCCGGTGCAGGGCACTTGGTCGGAGGGGATGATGCGGACGCGACCGCCGGAGCTGATGCATACGCCGCGCACCGAGGGGTCGGAGATGCCCTTGCCTGCGGGCACCAGGTTGAAGCCGATGAAGGTGCCGGCGATCAGGCCCCAGCGGTTGAGGGGAATGCTGGCGCCATTGCTGGTACGGGAAACCTCGATCCGAGCGGGAGCATCGAAGCGCTGCAGCACCGGCTCGGCGGCGCCGCAGCTGCCGTTGCCGTTGGTGTCTTCGCAGACGATCCAGCCGCAGTTCCAGTCGGCGCCGCCGCTGGCGACGCAGCCGTTGGTGCCGTTGGGCAGCTTCTGCACCACCACGCCGCCGCCCCGCTTGATGGCTTCAGAGCGCGCGTAATAGAAGGTGGATTGCAGACCCTCCGCCGCCTGGCGCACGCGCCAGCGCTCGATCAGGGGGGTGAAGCTGGGGGCCGCCAGCGCCGCCAGGACGGCGACGATGGCGACCACCACCATCAGTTCGATGGCGGTGAAGCCGCGTGCGGCGGCAGGCGCGGTGCGGTGCGGCGCAATGGCGGGATGTTCCATGACGCCATGCTAGGGCGGGCATGGCGCTGGTGGGACCGGCCTCGGGACGAACGGCAGGCCGCGGCCGATCGGCGGTCGCCGTGACCGGCGCAGTGTGAAGAATTCCAGCAGGAGAGCTCCCGCCCTATTGATCCGGCCCTTGGAAGTCTCAGATTCCGTTTGGGCTGAGCCTGTCGAAGCCCTTCGACAGGCTCAGGGCGAACGGTCAAAACCTCATGGGGCCCGATCAATGGGACTGCGTGGGCAGCTTGCCCCGCAGAAACAGCCGCGCAATGGCGTCGCTGGTCTGCTCGCGGTGGGCCGGATCGGTGGCGTTCAATTCGGCCATGGCGCCGTGCAGCATCTTCTGCGTCAGCCCGCGGCTCAGGGCGTCGAGCACGGCGTCGAGGTCTTCGCCGCGCGCCAGGCGCTTGCGCGCGCGCGCCAGCTCGATGGCGCGCCATTCGTCGGCCTGGGCGCCCAGTTGCTGGATCAGGGGCACCACGCCGCCGGCCGGGTCGCGCTGGTCCAGCCAGTGCATGAAGCTCTGCACGCCGGCGTCGATGATGGCCTCGGCCTGGGCCACGGCGGCCTGGCGGTTGGCCTGGCCGGTGTGCACCACCTGGGCCAGGTCGTCCACGGTGTAGAGGTAGACGTCGTCCAGGCCCTTGACTTCGGGTTCGATGTCGCGCGGCACCGCCAGATCGACCATGAAGATGGGGCGGTGGCGGCGCTTTTTCAGCGCCCGCTCGACGGCGCCCAGGCCGATGATGGGCAGCTGGCTGGCGGTGCAGCTGACCACGGCGTCGAACTCGTGCAGGCGCTCGGGCAGGTCGGCCATGCGCATGACTTCGCCGCCAAAGCGGGTGGCCAGCTTTTCGCCGCGCTCCAGCGTGCGGTTGGCGATGGCGATGTGCCGGGGGTTCCTGGCGGCAAAGTGGGTGGCGGCCAGCTCGATCATTTCGCCCGCGCCGACGAACAGCACCTGGATCTTGCCCAGGTCTTCGAACAGGTTGCCGGCCAGGCGCACGGCGGCGGCGGCCATGCTGATGGAGTGGGCGCCGATTTCGGTCGAGCTGCGCACCTGCTTGGCGACGGCAAAGCTGCGCTGGAACAGCTGGTTGAGCGTGCGGCCCAGGGCGCCGGCGTCTTCGGCGGCGCGCACGGCGCTTTTCATCTGGCCCAGGATCTGCGGCTCGCCCAGCACCATGCTGTCCAGGCCGCTGGCGACGCGGAAGGCGTGGCGCGCGGCCTGGCCGTCCTGCAGCACGTAGGTGTGCTGGCGCAGCGCCTCGGCCGGCACCTGGCCGGCCTGGGCCAGCCAGCCCAGGGTGTGGTCGACCTGCGCGTTGTCGGAGGCGCAATAGACCTCGGTGCGGTTGCAGGTGGACAGGATGGCGGCTTCGGGGTGGCGCGCGTGCGAGGCGCGCAGGCCCTTGAGCGCGGGCGCAAGCTGGTCGAGCGCGAACGCAAAACGCCCGCGCAGATCCAGCGGCGCGGTGTGATGGTTCAGTCCCAGGGTCCAGACGGCCATGGCACCGGATTATAAAATTCGGTGTTGTTTTCGGCTGGCCTTTGGCTGCAGCGCTTGACTCGGATCAAGAACTTGGACCTGCTCGACCTTTTCTGGCATGGGCTCGGCTTTGTGGCCCCTGCCCTGGTGCTGGCGCCGGCCATGGTCGGGGTGAATCGGTGGCTGGATAGAAAACGGGCTCCGGCGCTTTCCTGGCAAGCGCAGACAGCTATCAATTTTGGAGCTTGTCTGGCGGTGCTGGTGGCGGGTCTGGTGCTGACGGGCCACGATGGGCGCATGGCCACCTACGCGGCCCTGGTGGCGGTTGCCGCCGCCACGCCGTGGGCGCTGGGCGCCTGGCGGCGCTGAGCCTGCTGGCGCGGGCGCCGGCTCAGGCCGGGCTGAACAGATCGACGCGGTCGGTCACCACGCCATCGGTGCCGAGCCGGATCAGCCGCTCGGCGGCCCACTCATCGTTGACGGTGTAGCTGAGCGCACGCAGGCCGGCGGCCCGGACCTGGCCGACGGTGCCGGCGTCCCACAGCGCGTGCTGGCACACCACGGCCACGCAGCCGAGCTGGCGCGCTTGCTCCAGCCAACCGTCGCGCAGCGCATCCAGCAGCAGACCGCGCGGCAGCTGCGGCGCCGTCTGCGCGGCGGCGGCCAGGGCGGCGGGCTGGAACGAGGTCAGCAGCGGCGGTGCCGCCGCCCCCTGCCACAGGCGCGCGGCCAGCGCCGCCACGGCGTGGCCGGTGGCTGCTTCCAGGCCCGGGGTGGGCTTGATTTCAATGTCCAGGTGGTAGCCGTTGCGCAGACAGAAGCGCGCCACGCTGGCGAGGGTGGGAATGGGCTCGCCGGCCCAGGCGCGCCCCAGCCAGCTGCCGGCGTCGAGCTGCGCCAGCTCGCCCCAGGGCCGCGCGCCGGCGCTGCCGGCGCCGTCGGTGGTGCGCTCCAGCGTGGCGTCGTGCAGCAGAAACACCACGCCGTCGCTGGACAGCTTGGCGTCGCATTCGAACATGCGCCAGCCGTGCTGCGCGCCCAGGCGGAAGGCGGCCAGGGTGTTCTCGGGCGCCAGCCGGCCGGCGCCGCGGTGCGCGATCCAGAACGGGTAGGGCCAGGCGGGGAGCTTGCGCGCATTCATGGTCAAAAATGCCTGCAGCGCTTGCTGGTCAAGCGCCAACAGCTATTGTTTTGATAGTTTGCCTTGAGTCTGGGCACGAGGGGCTGGTTCACACCGGCTCAGTGGTCCAGGCGCAGCCCGGTGGCTTCGTCGAAGCCGTGCAGGCGGTCTTGCAGCGGCAGCACCTGCACCTGCTGGCCGGGTGCGGGCGGCTGCTCGGTTTCGTTCATGCGCAGCACGGTCCAGGGGCCCTGCGGGCCGTTCAGGTGGCCGTAGATCAGGCGCTCGGCGCCCAGCATTTCGACGGTTTCCACGTGCAGCGTCCAGCCGCCGCTGTCGACCACGCGCAGGTGCTCGGGTCGCACGCCCAGCAGCACCCCATCGCGCACGCCTTCGACGCCCTTGAGCAGGTTCATGGGCGGCGCGCCGATGAAGCTGGCCACGAAGGTGCTGGCCGGGCGGTGGTAGACCTCTTCGGGGGTGCCGAACTGCTCCATGCGGCCGGCGTTCATGACGATCATGCGCTCGGCCAGGGTCATGGCCTCGACCTGGTCGTGGGTGACGAACAGGCTGGTGATGCCCAGCTCGCGGTGCAGTTTCTCGATTTCCAGGCGCGTCTGCGCGCGCAGCTTGGCGTCCAGGTTGGACAGCGGTTCGTCGAACAGGAACACCTGCGGCTGGCGCACGATGGCGCGGCCCATGGCCACGCGCTGGCGCTGGCCGCCCGACAGCTCGCGCGGCTTGCGCTCCAGCAGGTGGCCCAGCTCCAGGATCTGCGCCGCCTTGTCGACGCGGGCGCGGATCTCGTCCTTGGGCACGCCCTGAATGCGCAGGCCGTAGGCCATGTTGTCGAAGTTGCTCATGTGCGGGTAGAGCGCGTAGTTCTGGAACACCATGGCGATGTCGCGCCTGGCCGGCTCCACGTCGTTGACCACGCGCTCGCCGATGGCGATCTCGCCTTCGGTGATTTCCTCCAGCCCGGCCACCATGCGCAGCAGGGTGGACTTGCCGCAGCCCGATGGGCCGACGATGACGACGAATTCGCCGTCGCGAATCTCGGCACTCACGCCGTGGATCACCTGGTTGGCCTTGGGGCCCTTGCCGTAGCGCTTGATGACGTTGCGAAAGGAGATGCCGGACATGGGGTGCGTGCGGGGGAGGGTTATTTTTCGGTGTCGACCAGGCCCTTGACGAACCAGCGCTGCATCAGCACCACCACGATGGCGGGCGGCACCAGCGCCAGCACGGCGGTGGCCATCACCAGGTTCCAGTCGACGGCCGCGTCGCCCGAGGCGATCATGCGCTTGATGCCGATCACCACCGGGTACATGTCCTCGCTGGTGGTGGCCAGCAGCGGCCACAGGTACTGGTTCCAGCCGTAGATGAACTGGATCACGAACAGCGCCGCGATCGAGGTCTGCGACAGCGGCACCAGAATGTCCTTGAAGAAGCGCATCGGCCCGGCGCCGTCGATGCGCGCGGCCTCCACCAGCTCGTCGGGCACCGACAGGAAGAACTGCCGGAACAGGAAGGTGGCGGTGGCCGAGGCGATCAGCGGCACCGTCAGACCGGCATAGGTGTTGAGCATGTTCAGGTCCGACAGCACCTTGTAGGTGGGCAGGATGCGCACCTCCACCGGCAGCATCAGGGTGATGAAGATCATCCAGAACACGATCTTCTTGAACGGAAAGCGGAAGTAGACGATGGCGAACGCCGACAGCAGCGAGATGGCGATCTTGCCCACCGCGATCACCATGGCGGTGACGAAGCTGATCCACATCATGCGCCCCACCACCACGTGCGCGCCCTGCGTCTTGGCGCCGAACAGCGCGGCGCCGTAGTTGTCGAGCAGGTGGCCGCCGGGCAGCAGCGGCATCGGCACCTGCACGATGGCGTCGCGCGTGTGTGTGGAGGCCACGAAGGCCAGGTAGATCGGGAACGCCACCACCGCAATGCCCAGCAGCAGCACCAGGTGCGAAAACAGCGTCAGGCCGGGGCGGCGTTCAACCATGGCGGGGCCTCGCGGTGGGGTGGGCGGTGTCGGGCATCAGTACTGCACCTTCTTTTCGACGTAGCGGAACTGGATCACCGTCAGGCCGACCACGATGGCCATCAGCACCACCGACTGCGCGGCCGAGCCGCCCAGGTCGAGCGCCTTGAAGCCGTCGTGCCAGACCTTGTAGACCAGGATGGCGGTATCGCGTCCCGGCCCGCCCTCGGTGGTGGCGTGGACGATGGCGAAGGTGTCGAAGAAGGCGTACACCACGTTGATCACCAGCAGGAAGAAGGTGGTGGGCGACAGCAGCGGAAACTGGATGGTGAAGAAGCGCCGCAGCGGCCCGGCGCCGTCGATCGCGGCGGCCTCGATCAGCGCCTTGGGGATGGACTGCAGGCCGGCCAGAAAGAACAGGAAGTTGTAAGAAATCTGCTTCCACACCGCGGCCACCACGATCAGCGTCAGCGCCTGGCCGGAGTTCAGCAGGTGGTTCCAGTCGATGCCCATCTGCCGCAGGCCGTAGCTGACCACGCCGATGCTGGGCGAGAACATGAACACCCACAGCACGCCGGCAATGGCCGGCGCCACGGCGTAGGGAATGATCAGAAAGCTCTTGTAGACCAGCGCGCCGCGCACCACGCGGTCGGCAAAGATGGCCAGCACCAGCGACAGCGCGATGCCGCAGCCGGCCACCAGCACCGAGAAGATCGCCGTCACCTTGAAGGATTCGACGTAGGCCGGGTCTTCGAACAGGGTGACGAAGTTGTCCAGGCCGACGAAGGTGGTGCTGGTGCCGAAGGCGTCTTCGGCCTGCACCGACTGCATCAGGGCCTGGCTGGCGGGCCAGAAGAAGAACACCAGGATCACCGCCATCTGCGGCGCGATCAGCAGCCAGGGCAGCCAGCCGGAGCGAAAGAGGGCGCGTTTTTCCATGGGTGGCGCGAATGAGAAAAGCCCGCCGGCGGGTGGGTCGGCGGGCGATCAGTCTAGCGGGTTGCGCCGCCGGCCGGCGGCAGGCGCCGTCGGCCGGTGTCCGGCCCTTCAGCTGCGGTTGGCTTTCTGGAAGCGTTCCAGCTGCTCGTTGCCGCGCTTGACGGCGGCGTCCAGCGCTTCCTTGGCGCTGCGCTTGCCGGCCCAGATCTGCTCGGTTTCCTCGTCGACGATGGTGCGGATCTGCACGAAGTTGCCCAGGCGGATGCCGCGCGACTTGTCCGTGGTCTTGCGGATCATCTGCGTCACCGCGACGTCGGTGCCGGGCTTGTCCTTGTAGAAGCCGGAAGCGTCGGTCAGCTTGAAGGCGCCGGTGGTGATCGGCAGGTAGCCGGTGCGCCGGTGGCTTTCGGACTGCACCTTGGTGTCGGACAGGAAGTCGAAGAAGCGCGCCACCCCCTTGTACTTCTCGGGGGACTTGCCGGCCATCACCCACAGGCTGGCGCCGCCGATCACGGTGTTCTGCGGCGCGCCCTTGACGTCGGGGTAGTAGGGCAGGGTGGAGATGCCGTACTTGAACTTGGCGTCCTTGGCCACGCGCGCGTACAGGCCCGAGGAGCCGGTCATCATGGCGCATTCACCCGAGGGGAAGGCGGCATCGGCGGCGTTGTTGCGGCCCTTGTAGACGAAGGTGCCGTTCTTGGCCATCTTGGCCAGGTTCTCGAAATGCCGCACATGCAGCGGCGAGTTGAAGGCCAGCCGTGCCGCCGTGCCCCCGAAGCCGTTGTTGTGGCTGGCGAACAGGGTGTTGTGCCAGGCCGAGAAGCTCTCCAGCTGCGTCCAGCTGATCCAGCTGGTGGTGAACGGGCACTTGTGGCCGCCGGCCTTGAGCTTGTCGGCGGCGGCAAACACTTCCGGCCAGGTGGTGGGGGCCTTTTCGGGGTCCAGCCCGGCGGCCTTGAAGGCGTCCTTGTTGTAATAGAACACTGTCGTCGAGCTGTTGAACGGGAAGCTCAGCATCTGCCCGTTGGGCGCGGTGTAGTAGCCGGCCACGGCCGAGATGTAGACGCTGGGGTCGAACTTGGCGCCGCCGGCGGTCATGACCTCGCCCACCGGCTTGATGGCGCCCTTGGAGGCCATCATGGTGGCGGTGCCGACCTCGAACACCTGCAGGATGTCGGGCGCGTTGCCGGCGCGGAAGGCGGCGATGGCGGCGGTCATGGATTCGTCGTACTGGCCCTTGTAGGTGGGCACCACCCGGTAGGCGCTCTGGCTGGCGTTGAACTGCTTGGCCAGGTCACCCACCCATTCGCCCAGCGGGCCGCTCATCGAGTGCCACCACTGGATTTCGGTTTGCGCCAGCGCGGGCGATGCGGCGAGGGCGGCCGCCAGGCTGGCGGCGGCAAGACGGAATTTCATGAAACCTCCTTGGACAATGGGGAAAATGCGGCGCCACAGCTCCTGCGACGCGCAGCACCATGATGGGACAGGCGGATTGCACGCCCATGTCAGCCGCGTGACAAGCGGGTTTGTACGCAAGCCGGGGCCCGACCTCAGACCCTGTGTGTGAATGTTGCACCGCAGTAAAATCGCCGGCCAGCCGGACGCCGGGTGCGCCTTGTGCGCTTGTTTTGCCGTGGCTTGTTGGCGCCGCGCTGGGCCCACCACATGAACGCTCCGACCCAGCCCGCCCACCTGATGGCCGCCGCCGATGACGAGGCGGCGCCGCGCCTGCGCGAGATCCCCTACAACTACACCAGCTTTTCCGACCGCGAGATCGTGCTGCGGCTGCTGGGCGAGCGCGCCTGGGAGATCGTGCAGACGCTGCGCAGCGAACGCCACACCGGCCGCTCCTCGCGCATGCTGTACGAGGTGCTGGGCGACATCTGGGTGGTGCGGCGCAACCCCTACCTGCAGGACGACCTGCTGGACAACCCGCGCCGTCGCGCACTGCTGGTCGAAGCGCTGCGCCACCGCCTGGCGGAGGTCGAAAAGCGCCGCCACCCCGAGGCGGACGCCGCGCGCGACGCCCTGGTCGGCGAGCTGCTGACGGCGGCCCACCGGGTGGTCGATGCCTTCGATCGCTCGTTCGACAAGGTGGCCGAGCTGCGCCGCCGCAGCGCGCGCGTGCTGGGTCGCCACACGCACAAGGACAACATCAAGTTCGACGGCCTGTCACGCGTCAGCCACGTGACCGACGCCACCGACTGGCGGGTGGAGTTTCCGCTGGTGGTGCTGACGCCCGACAGCGAGGCCGAGATGGCGGCGCTGGTCAAGGGTTGCATCGAACTGGGCCTGACCATCATCCCGCGCGGTGGCGGCACCGGCTACACCGGCGGCGCCATTCCGCTGGACTGGCAGAGCGCGGTCATCAACACCGAAAAGCTGATCGACATCGGCCGCGTCGAGCCCAGGCGCCTGCCCGGGCTCGACCGCGACGTGCCCACCATCTGGACCGAAGCCGGCGTGGTGACCCAGCGCGTGGCCGACGCGGCCGAAGACGCCGGCCTGGTGTTCGCGGTCGACCCGACTAGCGCCGAAGCCAGCTGCATCGGCGGCAACATCGCCATGAACGCCGGTGGCAAGAAAGCCGTGCTGTGGGGCACGGCGCTGGACAACCTGGCGAGCTGGCGCATGGTCACGCCCGCCGGCGAATGGCTGGAAGTGAGCCGCATCGGCCACAACCTGGGCAAGATCCACGACGCCGAGCTGGCGCGCTTCGAGCTGGTCTATTTCGACGCCAGCGGCAAGCGTGAACTGCGCCGCGAGCAGCTGGCCATCCCTGGCGCCAGCTTCCGCAAGGCCGGCCTGGGCAAGGACGTGACCGACAAATTCCTCAGCGGCCTGCCCGGGGTGCAGAAGGAGGGCTGCGACGGCCTGATCACCAGCGCGCGCTGGGTGCTGCACCGCATGCCCGAGCACACCCGCACGGTGTGCCTCGAATTTTTTGGCCACGCGCGCGACGCCGTGCCCAGCATCGTCGAGATCAAGGACTTCATGTTCGCCGAGCAGAAGCGCAGCGGCACCCTGCTGGCTGGGCTGGAGCACCTGGACGACCGCTACCTGCGCGCCGTCGGCTACAGCACCAAGTCCAAGCGCGGCGGTCTGCCCAAGATGGTGCTGATTGGCGACATCGCCGGCGACGACCCCGACGCCGTGGCGCGCGCCGCCAGCGAGGTGGTGCGCATCGCCAACTCGCGCGCCGGCGAGGGCTTCACCGCCGTGAGCAGCGAGGCGCGCAAGAAGTTCTGGGCCGACCGCAAGAAGACGGCGGCGATCTCCCGCCACACCAACGCCTTCAAGATCAACGAGGACGTGGTGATTCCGCTGCCGCGCATGGCCGAATACACCGACGGCATCGAGCGCATCAACATCGAGCTCAGCCTGAGCAACAAGATCGAGCTGGCCGACGAGCTGGAGGCCTTTCTCGGTCGCGGCCAGCTGCCGCTGGGTGCCGGCGCGCCGGCGCCCGAGCTGCTGCAGGAAAAGGTCGACCTCGCCCTGGCCCAGGTGCGCGAGGTGCGCGCGCTGTGGCAGGGCTGGCTGGCCGACATCGACCGGCTGTTCCCCCAGCTGCAGGACCACAGCCTGCGCGCCAGCTGGAAGACCCAGATTCGCGAGCCGCTGCGCGCCATCTTCACCGGCAGCGACTTCGAGCCGCTGATGGCGGCGCTGGGCGAGATCCAGCAGCGCGTGCTGAAGGGGCGCGTGTGGATCGCCCTGCACATGCACGCCGGCGACGGCAACGTGCACACCAACATCCCCGTGCACAGCGACAACTACGCCATGCTGCAAACCGCGCACGCCGCGGTCGACCGCGTGATGGCGCTGGCGCGCCGCCTGGACGGCGTGATCAGCGGCGAGCACGGCATCGGCATCACCAAGCTGCAGTACCTGAGCGACGACGAGCTGGCGCCGTTTGCCGACTACAAGCGGCGCGTCGATCCCGAGGGCCGTTTCAACCGCGGCAAATTGCTACGAAATAGGGAGCTGCCGGCGCAGCCTGGGCGCCGTCTGAGGGCCGATTTGAGCAATGCCTTCACACCCAGCTTCGGGCTCATGGGGCACGAATCGTTGCTGCTGCAGCAAAGCGACCTGGGCGCCATCGCCGACTCGATCAAGGACTGCCTGCGCTGCGGCAAATGCAAGCCCGAGTGCAGCACCCACGTGCCGCGCGCCAACCTGCTGTACAGCCCGCGCAACAAGATCCTGGCCACCTCGCTGCTGATCGAGGCGTTTTTGTACGAAGAGCAGACGCGCCGCGGCATCAGCCTGCAGCACTGGGCCGAATTCGAGGACGTGGCCGACCACTGCACGGTGTGCCACCGCTGCCTGGCACCCTGCCCGGTGAAGATCGACTTCGGCGACGTCACCATGAACATGCGCAACCTGCTGCGCAAGATGGGCAAGAAGAGCGTGCGGCCCGGCAACGCCGCCGCCATGTTCTTCCTGAACGCCACCGATCCGCGCGTCATCAACGCCACCCGTGCGGTGATGACCGGCGTGGCCTTCAAGGCGCAGCGCGCCGCCGTCGACGTGCTGCGCGTGGCCGGGCGCCGGCAGACCGAGCATCCGCCCGCCACCGTCGGCCCGGCGCCGATCCGCGAGCAGGTGATCCACTTCGTCAACAAGAAGCTGCCCGGCGGCCTGCCCACCAAGACCGCACGCGCCCTGCTCGACATCGAAGACCGCGCCTACGTGCCGGTGATCCGCGACCCCAAAGGCACCACCTCCGACAGCGAGGCGGTGTTCTACTTTCCGGGCTGCGGCTCCGAGCGGCTGTTCAGCCAGGTCGGCCTGGCCACCCAGGCCATGCTGTGGCATGCCGGCGTGCAGACCGTGCTGCCGCCCGGCTACGTGTGCTGCGGCTACCCGCAGCGCGGCAGCGGCCAGTTCGACAAGGCCGAGAAGATGATCGTCAGCAACCGCGTGCTGCTGCACCGGGTGGCCACCACGCTCAACTACCTGGACATCAAGACCGTGGTGGTCAGCTGCGGCACTTGCTACGACCAGCTGGCGGGCTACCAGTTCGACAAGATCTTCCCCGGCAGCCGCATCGTCGACATCCACGAATACCTGCTGGAAAAGGGCATCACGCTGCCGGCGGCCGACCAGGGCGCCTACCTGTACCACGAGCCCTGCCACAACCCGATGAAGCAGGGTGACTCGATGCAGACCGTCAAGGCGCTGATCGGCCCGCAGGTCATCAAGAGCGAGCGCTGCTGCGGCGAGTCGGGCACTCTGGGTGTGACGCGCCCCGACGTCTCGACCCAGGTGCGCTTTCGCAAGGAAGAAGAAATCCGCAAGGGCGAAGCCCAACTGCGCGCCAGCGGCGCGGTGGCCGACAAGGCCAACGTCAAGATCCTGACCAGCTGCCCGAGCTGCCTGCAGGGCCTCAAGCGCTACGAAGACGACCTGCAAAACGGCCTGCTGGAGGCCGACTACATCGTGATCGAGATGGCGCGCGCCATCCTGGGCGAAAACTGGCTGCCCGACTATGTGGCCAAGGCCAACGCGGGGGGCATCGAGCGGGTGCTGGTCTGACCGCCAGCGCCCACAGCCGAACGCAGAGGACGCGCAGAAGCCCTGGAAGTGGGCGCCCGCGGGGGCGGCGCTCAGGCTTCGGGCGGCACTGACGGGGGCGGCGTGGCCTCGGAGGCGTCGTTCTCGGCCACGCTGAACAGCGCCCAGGCGGCCACGAACAGCGCCGCGATCGCCGGGCCGATGACGAAGCCATTGACGCCGAACACCGAAATGCCGCCGATGGTCGACAGCAGCACCAGGAAGTCCGGCAGCTTGGTTTCCTTGCCCACCAGCAGCGGGCGCAGCAGGTTGTCGACCATGCCCATCACGCCCACGCCCCAGGCCGCCAGGCCGATGCCGGCGACGGGCGAGCCGGTGGCCAGCAGATAGACGGCCACCGGGGCCCAGATCAGCGCCGCGCCGACGGCCGGCACCAGCGACAGCACGGCCATGGTGACGCCCCACAGCACCGCGCCGTGGATGCCCAGCACCGCAAACGCCAGTCCGCCCAGCAGGCCCTGCACCAGCGCCACCACCACCGTGCCCTTGACGGTGGCGCGCACCACGGTGGCGAACTTGTGCAGCAGGTAGCTGGCGTGCGCCGGCTGCATCGGCACGGCGCGGCGCATCAGCAGCGCCAGCTCGCGCCCGTCGCGCAGGAAAAAGAACAGCAGGTACAGCATGATGCCCAGGTTGACCAGCAGCAGCAGCGTGTTCTGCCCGATCGCCAGCGCGTGGCCGGTGATGGCCTGGCCGCCCTGCACCAGCGCGGCCGCCAGCTTGGCGCCCACGTCCTGCATGCTGAGCAGCCCGAAGCGGCCCAGCAGCCCGCGCAGCCAGGCCGGCAGTGCGTCCAGCACCTGCTGGAAATAGGCCGGCAGGTTGAGCTCGCCCGAACGCACGCGCTGGGTGAAGCTGGCCGCCTCGTCCACCATGGCGCCGACGATGAAGCCCAGCGGCACCACCACGATCAGCACGCAGATCAGCATGGTGGCCAGCGCCGCCAGCGTGGCGCGCCCGCGCAGGGCGGCGCGCAGGCGGCGAAACAGCGGCATGAACAGCAGCGTCAGCACCACGGCCCAGAACACCGCACCGAAGAACGGCGCGATGATCCAGAAAAACGCCAGCGTCACCCCGGCCAGCAGCAGCAGAAAGACGGCGCGTTGCAAGGCGGGGGTGTTCACGGCGGGTGGGTGGCGGGGTGGGCGGTGCGCGCAGTATAGGAGCCGACGCCGGACGGCGGCCGTGGGCGCACAATCGACGCACAATCGCTGCCGTCGCAGCCGAACACGCGCCGCCCCGGCGTGCACCTGCCATGTCCGCCACGCTCAAACCGCCGCCCGAATCGCTCACCGTGCACACCTTGTCGCGCATGCTGGAGCTGCGCTGGCCCGACGGCGCGCAGTTCCGCATCCCGTTCGAGCTGCTGCGCGTGTACTCGCCCTCGGCCGAGGTGCAGGGCCATGGCCCGGGCCAGGAAGTGCTGCAGACCGGCAAGCGCGAGGTCGAGATCACCGCGCTGGCCCCGGTCGGCAACTACGCCGTGCAGCCACGCTTTTCGGACGGGCACGAGAGCGGCATCTACACCTGGGCCTACCTGTACGAACTGGGCGAACGCCAGGACGCGCTGTGGCGCCAGTACCTCGATCGACTGGCCGCCGCCGGCCTGGACCGCGACGCCCCCATGGGCGGCAAGGCGGGCGGCGCGGTGTCGATCACCAAGACCAGGGCGTCCTGACTGCCGACCCAGGCGTTCGCGGGGCGGCCAGACCCGCCGCGGGCGCGCATGGGCGCCAGTGGCTGATTCCTGTCATCGCCGCTTTCGCAGGGATGACGGTGGGTTTGCTCGGACATCGCGAGCCCGTGACAGACAAGGCATGTGCTATCAATTAAATAGCTTCTGGCGCTCGGCTGACGCCAGGTGAAGGCCATTTGGCCATTGTCAGCGGTAGCACTGCTCCAGCGCGTCCCAGCGCGGCTTGCCCACCAGGCGCTGGCGCTCGGCAAACGGCGTCACCAGGCCGCTGGATTCGAGCACCTGGCCGGTGTCACGCAGCGCCGTCAGCGCCTGCTGCATGCCGGCCAGCGCGCCCTGCAGCGCGGCGTTGGCGTACAGCACCAGGCCGTAGCCGAGCCGCCCCAGCTCGGCGGCGTCGACGATCGGCGTCTTGCCGCCGATCACCATGTTCATCAGCTGCGGCGTCGGCAGGCGCTGTGGCAGGGCGCGGATTTCTTCGGCGCGGGTGACGGCTTCGACGAACAGGATGTCGGCGCCGGCCTCGGCAAAGCGCTGCGCGCGCTCCAGCGCCGCCTCGAAACCCTGGGTGGCGGCGGCGTCGGTGCGCGCCATGACCACCAGCTCGGCGTCGCGCCGGGCATCGACGGCAGCCTTGATCTTGCTGACCGCTTCCTCGGTGCTGATGACCGCCTTGCCGTCGAAATGCCCGCAGCGCTTGGGCGCCACCTGGTCTTCCAGCTGGATGCCGTCGGCGCCGGCGCGCTCCAGCGTGCGCACCGTGTGGTAGACGTTCAGCGCGTTGCCGAAGCCGGTGTCGGCATCCACCAGCAGCGGCAGCTCGACCGCGTCGCGGATGCGCGCCGTGTGGTCGGCGATCTCGGCCAGGCCCATGAAGCCCTGGTCGGGCAGGCCCAGCCACATGTTGGTGACGCCGGCGCCGGTGATGTAGACGGCCTCGAAGCCCAGGTCCTCGATCACGCGCGCCGACAGCGCGTTGAAGGCGCCCGGCACCAGCGCGCCGCGCCGCGCCGCGGCCAGTTGTCTGAGTCGTTGTCGGGTGTTCACGCCAGGTGCCTTCTTTCTGGATCAGTCGAGCGAGATGTTGGCGGCCTTGATGACCGGCGCCCACTTGGCGCGCTCCTGCGCCAGGAACTGGCCATAGGCCGCCGGCGTGCCGCCGGCCACGATGCCGGCGCTGCCCTCGATCATCTGGCGCAGATCGGGCTGCTTGAGCGCCTGGTTGACGGCTTCGTTCAGCCGGGCGATGACGGCATCGGGCGTGCTGGCCGGCGCGATCATGCCCAGCCAGTTGTAGGACTCGAAGCCCTTGACGCCGGCTTCGTTCAGCGTCGGCACGTCGGGCAGCACGGCCACGCGCTGGCGGCTGGAGACGGCCAGCGCCTTGATCTTGCCGGCCTGGATGGCCGGCAGGGCCGAGTAGCCCATCTCGAACATGAAGGCCAGGTGGCCACCCATCAGGTCGTTGGCGGCCAGCGCGCCGCCCTTGTAGGGGACATGGGTGGTTTCGGTCTTGGTCTGGTAGGCCAGCAACTCGGCCGACAGATGGTGGGCGCCACCCACGCCGGAGGAGCCGTAGGTCAGCTTGCCGGGGTTGGCGCGGGCGTGGTCGAGCAGTTCCTTGACCGACTTGAAGTTCTGGTTCGGCGCGGTGGACAGGAACAGCGGCGCGGTCTCGATCAGGATGATGGGCTTGAACGCCTTTTCGGCGTCGTAGGGCATCTTCTTCATCAGCATCGGGTTGGTCACCAGCGGCGCGGGCGAGCCGAAGCCGAAGGTGTGGCCGTCGGTGGCCTTGGCGATGGCATCGGTGCCGGTGACGCCGCCGGCACCCGCCCGGTTGTCGACGATGACCGGCTGGCCCAGGGTCTTGCCCAGCGCGTCGGCGATCTTGCGCGCGCGCGTGTCGGCAAAGCCGCCGGCGGCGTAGGGCACGATCAGGCGCACGGTCATGGTGGGCCAGGTGTCCTGCGCGGCGGCAGGCAGGGCGGCAGACAGCGCGCCCAGGGCGGCGCTGGCAAGCAGGGTGCGGCGGTGGCAGGTCATGCAGGCGTCCTTCGGATCGAAAAGACCATTATGGGCCGCCGGGACCGGCCTATTTCCATGGCGCTTCAAATTCAATAGCTGCTGGCGCAGACTGGTAAATCGCTGCAAGCATCTTTTTCTTGCAACACAGCGGCGCGTCAGGCCCCGGCGCCCAGCACCTCGGCCGGCACGCGCACCCAGCCTTCCATCAGCACGCGGGCGCTGCGGCTCATGCGCACTTCGCGCACCTGCCAGTCGCCGGTCGCGCTTTGCACCGCCTGCGCGCCTACGCGCAGCGTGCCGGAGGGGTGACCGAAGCGCACCGTCGGGCGCGCGCCGCCACCGGCGGCGGCATGCACCAGGGTGCCCGCAATGGCGGCGGCGGTGGCGATGGCCACCGCCGCCGTGCCCATCATGGCGTGGTGCAGCCGGCCCATCGACAGCGCGCGCACCAGCAGGTCGATGTCGGCCGCGCGCACCTGTCGGCCACTGGCGGCGCGGTAGTCGGCCGGCGGCGCCACGAAGGCGATCTTGGGCGTGTGCTGGCGCTGGGCGGCTTCGGTCAGCGTGGCGATAAGGCCCATCTTCAGGGCACCCTGGGCGCGGATGGCCTCGAAGCGCGCCAGCGCCTGCGCGTCGCCGTTGAGGTCGGCCTGTCGCTCGGTGCCGCTGCAGCCGACATCGCGGGCGTTGACGAACACGGTGGGGATGCCGGCGTTGATCAGCGTGGCCGGCAGGCGACCGATGCCGGGCACGTCCAGCTCGTCGACCAGGCGGCCGGTGGGAAACAGTCCACCCGCGCCTGCGCCGCCCTCGGCCGGGTCGAGAAAGCTCAGCCCGATCTCGGCGGCCGCGAAGGCCACGCCGTCGAGCTCGAAGTCGCCCGCTTCCTGCACCTGGCCGCCGGCCATGGGCACCTGGGCGACGATGGTCTTGCCGATGTTGGCCTGCCAGATGCGCACGCTGCAGACGCCGTCGCGCGGCACGCGCGCGGGCGGCAGCAGACCGCGGGCGATGGCGAACGGCCCCACGGCGGCCGACAGGTTGCCGCAGTTGCCCGACCAGTCCACCAGCCCGCTGTCGACGCCGATCTGGGCAAACAGGTAGTCGACGTCGTGGTCGGGCCGGCTGGCCGGGGCCAGGATCACGGCCTTGGAGGTGGACGACGTGGCGCCGCCCATGCCGTCGATCTGCTGCCCGTAGGGGTCGGGACTGCCCAGCACGCGCCGCAGCAGCGCGTCGCGCACCGGACCGGGCTGGCGCGCCGCGGCGGGCAGATCATCCAGGCAGAAGAACACGCCCTTGCTGGTGCCGCCGCGCAGGTAGCTGGCGGCAATCCGAAGCGGGGGCAGGCAGGCGTCGGGCGGGTGCATGGCGCCATGGTACGCGCCAAGCGCGGCGCACGTGACGATGGCAAGCGGCCGACGGCCGTTTTGAGGGTTACAGCCCCAGGTCGTCGGCCAGTGCGTTCATGCGCTGGGTCACCTCGGCATCCATGGCCATGGGCCGGCCCCATTCGCGCTGCGTCTCGCCGGGCCATTTGTGG
>WBZL01000325.1_pt1 | contig 52774 bp, 32 predicted proteins | sample 5204291 | NCBI WGS metagenome assembly WBZL01 (sample SAMN12344345, study PRJNA552823) | activated sludge metagenome | biome: Activated sludge suspended growth; feature: Nitrification reactor; material: Wastewater; isolation source: activated sludge from nitrification reactor of wastewater... | reverse complement strand
GAAATTCGTAGTTACTCACACTTGAGACGGGTAGTCTCGAAAAAAAAGGCTGGATGGGGGGATGTACATTCCCTCATCCAGCCTTTTTTTTGGAATCTTTTACTCGGATGAGTAATTACGGAAATCCGTAATTTCAGCCAACCCTTAAGGTTCAGTTTGAATTTGCCTCACAATTGAAATACAGGAAACATAGGGGTACGCTACAATAACTTTATGACAGTCCGAGCGCTTCAAGGTCTTCACGTCAACTACATCACCGAAGGACACGGCCCCCCCGTCATTTTGGTCCACGGGGTCGGTGGCTCGCTTCATCATTGGGATTATCTCTTCCCGGAGATAGTTACGCACAAGTACGAAGCGTTCGCATTAGATTTACTTGGTCACGGGGAAAGTGCCAAACCGAACAGCATTGGCCCGAATTATCACATTGATGCCATTTATGGACATTTAGCCAACTGGATCAGTCGGCTGGATTTACACACGCCTCCCATTTTGGTAGGGCACGCGATGGGGGCGTATCTGATTCTCACGTATGCGATGCGTAACCCCGGTAAAGTGCGGGGGATGGTGCTTGCCAGTCCGTATTTCAGTCCCAGTCAACTAAGCCTGCCCATGCGCTTCCCGATCATGCAACCGCAACTTAGCGCCAAACTCCTCACAATGGCTCCCAAATGGACGATTTCTTCGGCCTTTGCCCTCACGAAACGGAACGGGGATCACTTCTCGAAAGAAGTCCGCGAACGGTTGACCGATGATGTCAAACGGAGTGATCCGACCGTGATCACCTTCGCCAAAACCACCCAGGACTTGACTCCACATCTCAAACGCATCCAGGCGCGGGCGATGGTGATCTGGGGTGAGAACGATCCGCTTTTCCATCCCTCTGCCTACCCACAATTGGTCAGCGCCATCCCCCATGCGGTAGGTTACCCCCTCGCGGGGAGCCACAATCTGCATTTGACCAGTACGCGGCTGTTTAATAACCAGGTCATCAAATTTCTCGAACAACTTAGCAGTGGCAGTGTAATCCCCGGCAATATAGGCTCCGTAGCCCCGAAAAAAGCAGAACAGATGATCCCCCTCAATCCCGTCGTACCTGTCCCAGATTGAAACTTTACGGGATATCTACGGCCAAAAGTATATAGTTCCCCCAAAAAGATGTAAAAAGGGATTTGTATCCAACAAAAAAAACGGCCTGCCAAAATTTGGCAGGCCGTTTTATTGATGTATCTCATTCAAAGGGCGAAAGGGCGTGCGGTTAAAACAGCCCCATCACCTTTCCATCTTCATCCACGTCCACTTTCATGTACGCGGGCACACTTCCCAACCCGGGCATGGTCCGCATTTCGCCGAGCAGTGGGTAAATGAACCCTGCGCCAACGGAAGCACGCACTTCCCGGACGGGGACTGTGAACCCAGTCGGAGCGTTTTTCAGGTTCGGATCATGGCTGATGCTCAAATGCGTCTTTGCCATGCAGATGGGCAGGCCGCCAAAGCCGTTGGTCTCGTATTCCTTGATCTGGCTCTCTGCCAGAGCTTCATAGACCACGTTGGCCGCGCCATAAAATTCTTTGGCGATGATCTCGATCTTGGTCTTGATCGGCAGGTCGAGCGGATAGAGGAATTTGAAATCGCTGGGTTTTTCGCAGGCTTTGACCACTGCTTCCGCCAGTTCAACCGCCCCGTCGCCACCGTGCGCCCAGTGATCGCTCATTACAGCGGTTTCTGCGCCTGCCTCAATGGCCGCGGCCCGGATCAGTTCGATTTCGGCGGCGGTGTCATCCTTGAACTTGTTGACCGCAACCACGACTGGGACGCCAAAGCGTTTGGCGTTCCGAATGTGAACGAGCAGGTTTGGCAAACCAGCTTTGAGCAGATCGAGGTTTTCCTGCGTGTACGCCGCATCCAGCGCACGACCAGGAACCACGCGTGGGCCACCGCCGTGCATCTTTAATGCACGAATGGTGGCAACGAGGACGACACAATCAGGGGTCAGGCCTGAGTAGCGGCATTTGATATCCATGAACTTTTCCATTCCGATATCTGCACCAAAGCCCGATTCGGTGACAACGTAATCGCCGAGGCGCAGAGCCAGTTTGTCAGCCACAATGGATGAGTTGCCATGGGCGATGTTAGCGAACGGGCCAGCGTGGACAAACGCGGGTTGGCCTTCCAGCGTCTGCATCAGGTTGGGGTGAATCGCGTCTTTCATCAGGACGGTGACCGCCCCGGCAACTTTCAGGTCTTCGAGGGTAATCGGTTTTTTGGATTTGCTGATGCCCACGACGACACGGGCAAACCGTGCCCGAAGGTCTTTCAGTGTGGATTTGTAATCGTCCCCGTTGACCAGCGCCAGAATCGCCATGATTTCGCTGGCGACGGCAATGTCGAACCCGGTCTGGCGGGGCAGACCATCATCCTTAGTACCCAACCCCACGATTACTTTTCGCAGGGCGCGGTCGTTCACATCCAGGACCCGGTTCCAGGTCAGATTTTGTGGGTCAATATCAATCCGGGACAGGCCATTCTTTTCGAGTTGGGCATCAGTCATGCGGCTTTCGTGATACCAACGGGCATCTATCGCCGCCGCGACGAGGTTGTGCGCCGCGGTGATGGCGTGGATGTCGCCGGTCAGGTGCAGGTTGAAATCTTCCATGGGGATGACCTGGCTGTATCCACCCCCGGCCGCGCCGCCCTTGATGCCGAAAGTGGGTCCCTGGCTGGGTTGGCGAATGCAGGCAATCGCGTTTTTCCCGATCTGGCCCAAGCCCTGAACCAGGCCCACGGTCGTGGTTGTTTTCCCCTCGCCAAGGGGAGTGGGGGTGATGGCGGTTACGTCAATGTATTTTCCGCGGGGACGACCTTCGAGTTTTTTGAGGGTGTCCAAATGGACTTTGGCTTTGTAGTGTCCAAAGGGAATGAGGTCTTCGTTTTCCAGACCCAATTGTGCGGCGATGTCTTTGATCGGGCGCACGGTGGCTTCCTGGGCAATCGCCAGGTCGGAAGGGACGGGTACGCGTCGTGTAAATGTAGTCATGTAAGTCTCCTGAAGTAGTGGTTTGTACAGACAATGTCTGGTCGAACAGTGAAAAGCCTAAATCCCACCTGGCTTGATAAATTTACCAAAGGAACAGAATATTCCAAAGGGGCAAGTGTCCCCGACTGATAAGGACATTTCAACCCAGGGGAATTTCAGAATAAGCAAGTATCCAGCCAAAGGTGGAGATATCTCGTATTCTAAAGTTTCCCGACATCGTGGTGGGAACTTTCTCGAATCCCAGCCGGGGTGATCTGGATGAACTCGGCATTTTCTTGAAGTTCGCGGATATTATGCGCCCCCCCGTAACTCAGTCCCGAACGCAAGCCTCCCACCATCTGGTACAAAATCTCGCGGACATGGCCGCGATATGGGACGACCGCTTCGACGCCTTCCGGCACGACTTTATCCCAATCTTCCTGACTTTCCGCACTTTCATCGTGATTCCGTTCCCGTTCCTTGCGGCTGATTGCCGCGCCCAACGATGCCATCCCGCGGACAACTTTCACTTTTTGCCCATCGCGAATAACAGGTGACCCAGGAGCTTCCTCACACCCGGCGAAGAGACTGCCGATCATCACTGTACTGGCCCCAGCCGCGAGGGCCTTGACCATATCGCCTGAGGTGCGAATCCCTCCGTCAGCGATGACGGGTATCTCAAAACCAGCACTACGCAAACCCGCGACGCTATCGATAATCGCAGTCAATTGCGGAACGCCAAAACCGGTGACGATGCGAGTTGTGCAAATGGAGCCAGGGCCGATCCCCACTTTGATGGCATCTGCCCCGACTTCGGCGAGTTCCCGTGCCCCGTCAGCGGAGGCGACATTTCCGGCGACGATTTGGGCGTTCGGGTAATTTGTGCGGAGGGTCTTTACGACTCGAATGCAATGATCGGCATGTCCGTGGGCGATGTCGAGGACAAGAACATCTGCGCCTGCGTCGAGCAGTGCCCCCGCGCGGTCCAGGTCATGGGCCTGGACGCCGATGGCCGCGCCAACGCGTAAGTGTCCACGGGAATCTTTGGAGGCGTAAGGATGTTGTTGGTGTTTGATCAGGTCTTGGGCAGTGATCAGGCCTACAAAACGTCCGTTTTCATCGATGACGGGGAGTTTTTCGAGGCGGTGTTCGTGGAGCACGCGGCGAGCTTCATCCGGGGTGATGCCTGGGGGAACGCTGATGATGTGGTCGGGGCGGGTCATCACGGAGCTGACGGGGGCGGTTTCATCCGGGGCAAAAAGGACATCGCGTTGGGTGATCAGGCCGATGAGTTCATCGCCTCCGTTGGTAATGACCAGGCCACCGACATCGTAGGATTTCATTTGTTTTTTCGCGTCGGTGATGGTGGCTTTTTGGTTAATGGCATAAGGGTTTTCCACCATCAGGCCTTCGGCACGTTTGACGCGTTGGACTTGTTTGACCTGTTGCTCAACGGTCATAAACCGATGAATAATGCCGATGCCCCCGGCACGGGCCATGGCAATCGCCATTTCCGATTCGGTGACAGTGTCCATGTTGGCACTGAGGACCGGAACACGGAGACAAATATTGGGCGTTAACCAGGCCGAGGTATCTACGTCCCCGCGCGAGGTGATGGGGGAACGTTTGGGAATGAGAAGGACATCGTCAAAGGTCAATCCTTTGGTTTCGCGGATGATCATGGGAGAGGCTCCTGGACAAAATTGAAATTCGGGGAATGTGATCCTTGGGTATTTTACCCCTTTGTGCCCAGAAAAAGAAAAGACCGGAAATATCTCCGGTCTTTTCTTCGTAAGTGTTGATTTGATTAGGCAGAGGCGGCTTCTTCGCCGTCCGTGCCACCTGTGATTTCGGTGCGTTTTTTCTGGGCGGCTTGTTTACCGGCCTCAATGGCGTGTGAAAGGCGGTCTTTTTGTTCTTCTAAGACGACGCGGCCGCGCTCTTGAAGCTCGGTCACTTTTTCTTTGGTGGTGTCGGCGATTTCTTCGGCGCGATGACGCACGGTGGAAGAGGTTTCTTCTACACGCACGCGGGCCTGTTCGGTGAGTTCTTCGGCGCGGGCACGGGCTTGTTCTGCGGCGGCGATAGCTCGATCCCGCGCGGCTTCGGCACGTTCCACAGCCAGGTCTTTCAGTTCAATACTGCGGTCTTTGATGATCGTTCGGGTTTCTTCACCCGAATTGGGAGCTAAGAGCAGGGCTACGGCGGCACCGACCAGCCCCCCTACTAGAAAACCGCTTAAGAATGCGCCAAAATCATTATCTCGGTCTGACATGATAGTTTCTCCTTTTATATTTGAATGTGATTTGAAATTCGTTTATTTGTGCTCTGGAGCAGGAAGTTTCGATGTTTCGAGGTTTCTTCGCATGATCCTTGAATGGTTATGGTGATTTACGTTTGGTAAAGCCAAGTATCTCGCTTAATTGCTTAAAGGCGGCTAAAAATTCGTTGATCTTCATCACCGGTTCGGTCAGGTTATCACTGAGAAAGACTGCCGTTCCACGTAGGGTGTTGACGGTTTCGTTGGTGGAGTGGATGATCGGCTTGATCTCATTTTGCAGGAGGTTGATCAATTGAGCAAGTTGGACGATTAAGACGACCAAAGCCAGGCCGATCAGAAGGGATTCAACCGCCATAAAAATGATGAAGATGTCACGAATTTTATCGGTTGGGGTTCCGGGTTGTAATAGAAAAACCACTGAACCGATAACCACCGCAAGAAGAACGACGACAGTAATGGTAGCTGTAATCACCATTTTCCGGCGTTGCGCTAACTCTTCAGGGGAGGGAGAAGGAGTTGGAGAGGCAGGTGCAACAACGGGACTATTTTGAAGGCTGGGAGGCACGTTTTCTTCCATGTTCCTGGGATTATAACACACGGTCTTTTTAAGGGAACACACGAGGTTAAAGAAATCGTAACTCTGCCCAAAGTAAGGAATTCCCTAAAATGGGGGAATTCAATTCATCACAGGGAATACGAAGAAGCCCCGAAAAATAACGGAGAATTTTTAACTACTCAGCCTAGCGTAGAAAGTTCCGCATGACCCCTGGGCAGTTACGAAAATTTCTGATTTGGATCGGAAAGACGCCAAATTTTGAAGGGGAACGGTTAAGTAGGGTAAAATCTCAGGTATCCATTCTCGGGAGAGTGACATGCAAGACGTTCAAACAGCCCTTAAAAAAATTTCGCTCTTCACAACCTTGCCAGACGAAATGCTCGTTTATCTAGCGGGAGAAGTCCACGAACGCCAACTTAGCGCGGGCCATGTGCTGTTTCGCGAGGGGGACAAAGGTGATGCCCTCTATTTTGTCCTCGATGGGACACTGGAAGTCACCCAAAAATCCGGACAGGATCGGGAAATTATTCTGGCAACGTTCAACGCGGGCGAATACTTTGGGGAAATGGCACTGCTCGAAGATAAGCCCCGCTCGGCGAGTGCCCGCGTAGTATCGGATTGCCGCCTGCTCGCGCTGGATCGGGAAGATTTCACCGCCCTCTTGGAAAAAAATCCTGCGATTGCCCTACAAATGACACGGGCGATCTCCGAACGTCTGCGAAGAACAACCCCGTTCACCACGCGCGTGATCCCCGCGGAAGCCGCCGAACAGCTAAAAGCCGAAAATGCGGGCGGTTCGGGCATCAAAGTATTTCTGTCTTACTCCCGTCGGGATAAAACCTTCGTCCAACAAATTCATGATGCCATCCGAAAGCAGGGGCTGGATGTCTGGGTAGATTGGGAAAACATCCCTTTAACAGCAGATTGGTGGGCCGAAATCCAGCGCGGGATCGAAAATGCCGATGCGTTTGCCTTTGTCATCAGCCCCGACTCAGTTCAATCGAGAGTGTGCGGCGACGAAATTCAAGCGGCGGTCAATAAAAACAAACGGCTGATCCCGATCTTGCACCGCGAACCGGGCAAAGAAGATCACGCCCATCCTTCCGTCGCGGCGGCAAACTGGGTCTTTATGCGAACCAGCGAAGAACTTCTCACGAACTTACCAGAGATGCTTCGCATTATCAACACCGATCTGGATTGGGTACAGGATCACACCCGGCTACAGGCGCGCGCTGGGGAGTGGGCCACGTCCGGACGGGATACCAGTTTTCTCCTGCGGGGGACGGACTTGCTCAACGCCGAAAAATGGCTCGTCAAGTCCGAGGCTATCTCAGAGCCGAAACCGACCTCTCTCCACAAAGAATTTATCAATGCCAGCCTACAAGAGGCCAAAAACAGTCGTCTTGCAACGCAACGCCAGCGGTTTTTCCTCGGTAGCATTTCTTTTGCCCTGATTGCGACGTTGATCCTGTCTTTCATCGCCTTTACCTCGTATCGTCAAGCCGAAACCAACCGCCTCATCGCGATTGGCGCTCAAGCCGAAGCCGAAACCGCGCGGGATCTTGCCAGCACGAATGAGGCCCTCGCACAAGTCCAGCGCGCCACCGCTGAAGCCGCGAGTACCGCGGCGATTGAACAACAACAAATCGCCGTTCAGGAAGCCAACGCGGCCAGTACCGCGGCGGCAGAAGAAGCCCAACAGCGTGAAATCGCCCTCACACAGGGGGCCGAAGCCGATTCTCAGCGCGTGGCCGCCGAAGCCGCGCGGGTGGACGCCAACGCCCAACGCGATCTAGCGCTCTCCCGTCAGCGCGCCGCCCAAGCCTTTAGCCTGATCGAAACCGCACCAGATTTGGCGGCTTTGTTGAGTTTGGAAGCTTTCAAAACCTCCCCTTCTCTGGAAGCCCGGAGTGCGATCTTAACCATCTTACAAAGGAGATTGAGCCGTCGCATTATTCCCCTCAGGCCCATCCCCGATCAACTCGTCGGCGTTTATACGGTCGCCATTAGCCCCACCGGGGAACGGCTGGCCTTTGGCACAGAGGATGGGCATATCGTGATCTGGAACTTCATTGAGCGAAGAGTGGAGCACGACGAACGCGTACACTCCAACAAAGTCATTTGGAGTCTGGCCTTTAGCCCGGATGGGTTGCAACTCGCCTCTGGCGGAAATGACTCCTACGTGCGAATATGGAATGTCTCAGATTTTTCCGAGGCGCACCGGTTTATCGCGGGAAGTCCAGCGCTTTCCGTGGTGTGGAGTCCCGATGGCACCCGTATCGCCTCCGTCGCAGGCCCCCGTGTGATCGCCTGGACCATCGCCGACGAAGAAGAACTCTATAACACCAATCTCAACTATGCACTCAACGCCATCGATTGGTCTCCCGATGGCAGTAAAATCGCCGCCGCCAGCGCGCTCCGCTGGGTCTTCATCATCAATGGCGCGACGGGCGACACCATTGGTACGCTCAAAGGCCATACCGAGGATGTACAAACCGTCGCCTGGGCACCCGATAGTAATCTGTTGGCCTCCGGGGGAGAAGATAATACCGTGCGTATCTGGGACACCAATGAGGGCCAAGAAATCGCGACGTTGCTACACCACACCGATCAGGTGTTCAGCGTGGATTTTAGTCAGGACGGAAAAATCCTGGCCTCTGGGTCCGAGGATCGTTCTATCAACTTTTGGGATATGACCACTTTTCAATTTATCGGTGACATCCAAACAAATATCAACTCCGTACAAAGTGTCGCCTTCAGCCAACATCCGGGAGAAAACTATCTCGCCACCGCCAGCCGAGATAAAACCGTTGGGTTTTACGAATTAGTAACCGAGCAACCCCTCGGCAAAATCTTGTTATCCAACGCCGGACAAATCAAAACCCTGATCCTGCGTCCGGATGATGTGCTGGAAGCAATTGGAAATCGAGCCAACAATCTCCTCCTCATTTGGGAGGTGGCAGAAAATATCGATATTCCTGAATTGCCTGCCTCGACCCAAAATGCCCAAAACGCAAAAATCTTCGCGATGAGTCTGGATGGCGCAAACCTGGCATCGGGGTACGAGGATGGGCGCATCACCCTTACAGATTGGGCAACGGAAGAAGTTATCCTGGAATTCAGTCAATCGAAAGCCGTTTCCGCCCTGACTTTCAGCGCCGACCGCCAGCGTCTGGCCTCCAGTCAGTGTATCCTTTATGCGGAACCGGAAGTTCCCGCACAAACCGCCACCGTTTGCCTTCAATCGGAAATCAACATTTGGGACCTTAACACCGGGGTCACCACTTTAACGCTCACCCTCCCTGACCAAATCACCGGTCTCTTTCAATCCCTGGCTTTCTCCGCCGATGGAAACACCCTCGCCAGCGGCTCCGACAACTTCACCATTCTGCTTTGGGACCTGACCACCGGGCAACCCATCGGCTTGCCACTATCCCGTCATCGTACTGCGGTCACCAGTCTGGCTTTCAGCCCGGATGGAAAAACCCTCGCCTCCGGGAGCGTTGGGGGCACCATCATTTTATGGGAAATGGAAACCAACCAACCCATCGGAGAACCGTTGTCGGGCGCTACCGGAAGTGTCATCAGCCTGCTCTTCGGGCAAGATGGTGCCCAACTTTACTCTGGCGATAGCAACGGAACCATCTTGAGTTGGGACCTCGACACCACGAGTTGGTTTAGCCGGGTGTGTAGCCTGGCGGGGCGTAACCTCACCCCGACAGAATGGAGTCAATACCTCCCCGACCGCATCCCCTACGAAGAAACCTGCAAGGATTATTTGCAAACCACCCCCACTCCCTAGACAAACCTAAAAAAATGATCGATATTCCCTCCGCTCTCAAAAAAATTTCCCTCTTTTCCGGCCTCCCCGATGATATGCTCACACGCCTCGCCACCGAAGTGCAGGAAAAACAAATTTTCGCCGGAACCACCCTCTTTCGCGAAGGCGACCCCGGCGACGCCCTGTATTTCATCCTCGACGGTCAACTTGAAATCTCTCAACTAATGGGAGCCGATCGGGAAATCGTCCTGGGTGTGTTCCAGGCGGGCGACTACTTTGGCGAAATGTCGTTACTAGATGACAAACCTCGCTCGGCCACTGCGCGCACAGTGACGGATTGTTGGCTCCTGGCACTCAACAAAACCGATTTTGACAACCTCCTGGATAACAACCCCGCCCTCGCGCGACGTCTCACCCGCGCGATTTCCGACCGCCTACGCACCACCTCCCCCATCAAAACCCGCCTGGTTCCACAGGAGAGTGAACCCCAAACACCCACCGACGCCCCCAACGTCCGCGTGTTCATATCCTACTCCCGCAAAGACAAAGCCTTCGTCCAACAACTCCACGATGCCATTCGCAAACAAGGTATGGAGGCCTGGGTCGATTGGGAAAACATCCCCCTCACCGTAGATTGGTGGGCAGAAATTCAGCGCGGCATCGAAAACGCCGATGCGTTTGCCTTCGTCATCAGCCCGGACTCCATCAACTCCAGAGTGTGCAACGACGAAGTCCAGGCGGCGGTAGACAGCCACAAACGTCTCATCCCCGTCCTCTACCGCGACCCCGATAACCAAAACCCCATCCACCCTGCCATCGGTGCTACCAACTGGGTCTTCATGCGGTCAGAAAAAGAAATGACCACGCACTTGCCCGAAATGGTCCGCATCATCCGCACCGACCTGGATTGGGTCCAAACCCATACCCGGTTACACATCCGCGCTACCGAGTGGGCCAACGCCCGCCGGGACACCAGTTTCCTCCTGCGTGGTGCAGACCTCTCCAACGCCGAACAGTGGCTGACCAAAGCCGAGGCCATCTCCGATCCCAAACCATCCCCGCTTCATTTAGATTACATCTTCGCCAGTCGGCAAGACACCCGCCGCAGGAATGGCCTCCTAACGGTTGGGGTTGCGATTTCAGCCGTGATTCTCGCGCTCCTCGTTTTGACGTTTATCGGTTTTCGGAATGCCAGCATCAACGCCGAAGCCGCCATTTCCCAACTCAATCTGGGGGCCACCGCCCGGGCAGAGGCCGAAAACCAAAAAGCCGAAGCAGACATCCAGCGCGGGATCGCCGAGACCCAAAGCGCAGACGGCGAAATTCAGCGTACGTACGCCGAGTCCCAGCGCGCCACCGCCCAGGCCGAATCGGAACTCCGAGCCACTGCCCAAGCCGATGCCTTTTTCCAACGCGACCTCGCCATTTCTCGTCAACATGCCGCTCAAGCCCTGGATTTTCTCAACCGCCAACCGGATTTAGCCGCCTTGCTCAGTATCGAAGCCCTAAAAACTGAGCACACACTGGAAGCCAGAAACGCCCTCCTCAGCGTGTTGCAACAAGGGCTATCCCGCGAGATTGTCCCGATCACCCCCCTCATTCCCAACCAGCGCACGGGCATCTACAGCGTGACGTTCAGCCCGGACGGAGAACGTTTCGCCTTTAGCCAGGAAAACGGCACCATCGTCATTTGGAACCTCGCGCGTGGCGCCCTGGAACGCAGTTTTACCGGCCATGCTGGCAGACGAGTTTGGAGCCTCGCCTTTAGCCCGAATGGGAAAACCCTCGCCTCCGGGGGGGATGATTCCTTTGTCGCGTTGTGGGACGTTGACACGGGTGCCAAAATCCAAAGTTTTCCCACGTCCAACCTCGCCCTGTCCGTGGTCTGGAGTCCGGACGGGACGCGGCTCGCGTCGGTGGCGGGTCCCCGCGTGATTGTTTGGCGTTTGAGTGACGAACAACGGGTTGAAACCAATCTGGTGTTCGTCTTAAATCAAATCGCCTGGTCCCCCGATGGCACAAAAATTGCCGCCGCCAATCGCGATACCATTGTTTATCTTCTGGATGCCGATACCCTCGACACCCTACAAACTTTCGGGGGGCATGTCGGCGATGTCCAAAGTGTCGCCTGGGCACCGGACAGTCAAACGCTCGCTTCGGGGGGCATCGATTCAAGAATCATGTTATGGGACACGCAAAGTGGCAACCTCATCGCCGAGTTAAACCATCATCAAGGGATTGTCTATGGGTTGGCATTCAGTTCTGATGGGAAAATTTTGGCTTCCGGTAGTCAAGATCAAGAAGTTGCCCTTTGGGATGTTGAAACGGGGAACTATCTCAGTACCGTAAAAACCTTTGATCGGGATGTGCAAAGTGTCGCCATGTCCCCGGTAGCCGGGAAAATCTATCTCGCCGCAGGAAGCCTCGATAAAACCGTGAGTTTGTTTGAAATCCAGCTCGATCAACCGCTCAGTGAGGAACTGGCTTCTGCCCTGGGCCAGGTGTATGGGCTGGCAATCACTTCCGAGGGAGACCTCTCCGCGCTCTCCATTCTTGAAAACAATCAATTGAATGTTTGGCAGGTCAATAAGGAACTGTATGCAGAAGCCAAATTGCTCAAAAAGATAACCGGGGGTAGCGGCGTCGAAAGCATGACCCTCAGCCCGGACGGAATCCTTGCCGCCGTCGGATACAGCACCGGGCGTATTGTCCTCACCGACCTTCAAACTGGCGAAACCTCGAACTATGCCCAAACGGGCGCGCCAAACGCCCTCGCTGTGCGCCCCGATCATCTGCAATTTGCCTCCAGTCGGTGTGCCGTCTACCAAACCGATGCCTTAACCCCCATCTGCGAAGAAGCCGAAATCCTACTCTGGAATCTAGCAGAAGACCTCCCCGCGCAAACCCTGACAGGCCTCACCAGCCCGATCACGGCCCTGGCATTTTCCTCGGATGGCACCCTCCTCGCCTCTGGCGATGAAAATCAGACGATCCTCTTGTGGGATTTGGCAACGGGCGAACCGGTCGGGATTCCGCTCATTCGTCATCAGGCAAAAATCACCAGTCTCGCCTTTTCCCCGGATGGCAGGCTCCTCGCCTCAGGCAGTGCAGACAACTCGATCATTCTCTGGGACCTGACCTCCGGGCAACCGATTGGGGAGCCTTTGGCTGGCTCCTCGGAAAGTGTCTGGGGTCTGGTTTTTCAGCCGGACAGCAAAGTTTTGTATGCTGGCAATGGAAATGGGAGTGTTTACCGGTGGGAGGTGGATGATCTTTTATGGACTGACCTGGCCTGTACGCTTGCCGGACGCAACCTGTCCCAAAATGAGTGGGCACAGTTTTTCATTGGCGAAACCTATCGGGCTACATGCGCACAATTTCCACCCGGACAATAGAAAACTTCGGCTCTACCGGAAAGAGTGTGTAGAAAACCGGAATTTTGAAGGTATTGGGGGATGTGCTTCCCCCAATACCTTCAAAATTCCGAACATTTCACAGCAAAAACGGTAGAGCCAAAACTCCTATTGAGGGAATGCAAGATTTCTAAAAAAAAGGCTCTCGGGTAGTTCGCGTGGTAGCCCGTATATATTAGATATACCAGAGGTAGATGTACTCACTGTAGAGGTGAATGAACAAGGGGATTACATTGTCATGGTTGAAAGCCGACAAAATAGCGCAATCTGTTCAAGCTGCGGGGCAAAGATTACGAAATCGCATGGCTATGGGCGCGAGATTACCTTGCGCCATTTGCCCATTTTGGGCCATCGGTTGTATCTTCGGCTCCTGTCCTGGCTACTTACTCCATCCGTCCAGATCGCAACCCAAAAAAGCGGCCACATCGAATTTCACATCGATGTGGCCGCTTTCTATTTCTACCGAATTTCGTGGAAACGCTTCAGAATTTTCTCTATTTGAGATACATTTTCAGTCACCAGGAATCCGAAAGACGCCCGGGATTGGTTCCCAGACGAATCTTCCTAACTTGCTTCTTGGATGATTTTTCAGAAGGGTGGATTTGTCCAAGAATAACTGTGGTGCAAACCGTTCAAAAACGGAGACAAGAACAAGGTTTGCTTTCCGCTTTTTCCATAAAGAGGGTATTGTCATTAAATTTGGCTGGAATTTTCTGGCGAATCTCCTGATGCGAGCGCGCAGGATTGTAATAAGTGGTGTAATGTTTGATTTGACGGGTGGCCAGGTGCATGACAATCAACAGAGAGATGGGACGGAAGCAGAGATCGTGCACAACGGTGAAGTCACACACAAAAATATCTTCGGCGTGGTTCTTCAAAAAAGTCGCCCATGTCTGGCCGGTTGGATGACGCTCTTTTGGTAAATATTTCTGGATCGTGCGTTTGGCCACCATGATTCCCAATTTGAGTAACTCACCCCGGATATGTTCCGCACCCCACAAGCGGTTCTCCTCGGCCATCTGTCGGATCAGGGCAATCGTTTCATCAGAAATTTTTCGGGGATGAGGCTTCATCCCGGATTTCTTCTTCCAGAAATGCTTAAAGAGCGCGCGATGCCAACGCAATAGCGTTTCTGGTTGGACAATCCGCAGGAGGCTTTTCCAATGAGGCAGGAACCGCGCGATGAAGAGCTGTTTCAAGCGGTCATGCGCGGCGATTTTTGGACGAGGGTTTTGTCTTTCAAGAATAATCAGCTGTTGCCGGAGAAAAGCGTTTTCAAGTAACAGATTTCTGCGGGAACGCGTCAGATCTAGAATTGTTTCTAATTCTATGTTGTTGGAGATTGGGCGCGTAAACTGCCTGAAGGCACCCCAAAAACACCACGCATAGGTTCTTAAGAGCGTTAGAAAAATCAGCATAAGGGAGAGCCATCTACATACAGGATGAACCTCGATCATACACGCTTTATTCACGCCTGGTATCCCTAAATATTCCAAAAGATCATCAGAGAATATTACGGTGAGGGAATAGAGTCGAGACACGCCTGAACACACTTGAAATAGCATGTGATCCGTGCTATCATGTTCCCATGATCCAGTCCTTCAAAGACGCAGGTACGGAAGCGGTCTTCAATGGTGAAAACACGCGCGCTGCCCGACAAACCTGTCCCCCCTCGCTCTGGCGGATCGCCGCCCGCAAACTTGATCAGTTGGATTCAGTTCGTACCTTGGATGAACTACGGATTCCACCTGGTAACCATTTAGAAGCGCTAAGAGGCGCGCGTGTTGGCCAACACAGCATCCGGATCAATCAGCAATACCGGCTTTGCTTTGTTTGGACTGAAGCTGGGCCAGAAGAAGTTGAAATTGTTGACGATCACTGATGGAGTACATAAACATGGTTCGCATCCCTACCCACCGCCCCCCTACCCACCCAGGCGAAATGCTCTTGGAAGAATTTCTCACGCCGATGGAACTTACCCAACGCGATTTAGCGGAGGCTATCCACGTGCCTTATCAGCGCGTGAATGAGTTAGTCAACCAGAAACGCGGCGTGACTCCTAGTACTGCCTTGCGACTGGCGAAGTTCTTTGGCATGTCTCCAGATTTCTGGTTGAATTTGCAACTCCGCTGGGATCTTTACCACGCCCAACAAAAAGAAGCTAGACAGCTCGAGCACATCCACCCTTACGCGTCAGAAAGATAAGTTCGATCTCGCTAAAGCTGAGAAACTTACCTTCGTAGGCGTTCTCTAATTTCCTGGAAGCTCTGACTCTCGGTTGAGACGAGGCTCTGTTATAATGGCGTATACCTTACCACAAAAACGCGTTTGGACACGCTACCTTTGACAACACATTTACCCTACGTTTGGGATTACGATCTCAAGGAAGAAGATTTTCGGGCCATCCTCGCTGGACGGATCAGCAAGGGGAGGTTAGACCGTGATTGGGCTGCGACCCGCTTGTTGGAATATGCGCCTTACGAGGAAATTATTCGCTTGTTGGGATTCCGGGCTCTGGTGAAAGGTTGGCCTCATTGGCGCAAACGCATTCGGGCAGAAAACCGGAAACGCGGGTTTGACTTCCTCATCGAGTGGCTCCCCAAACATCACCCTGAACTCTTATAAAAATGGGAGAAAACAAATTTGGATCCCTTCTACACGCAACAACTCTACCCTTTACAAGATCAAGTGTTAAACTTGGTAAAAAGGGTTGATACTGATTTTTATTTGACCGGAGGGACAGCAGTCTCAAGGGGTTATCTAAATCACCGATATTCTGATGATTTAGATTTCTTTGTTAACGATGATGATCGGTTCGAGTTATGGGGTGAACGCGTCATTCACACCTTGAATGCTGAACGGAACTGGCGCTTGGAGGTGGCCTTACGGCAACCGCGTTATATCCGCTTAAATCTTATCCAAGAGTCGGTTTTCCTCAAATTGGAATTTATCAATGATGTTCCTGCTCATGTGGGACAGATTACAAGTCATCCGATCTTGGGACGGCTCGATAGTGCAGAAAATATTCTTGCCAATAAATTGACGGCCTTGACGGCCCGGGAAGAACCCAAGGATTTAGCGGATATCTGGGGTTTGTGTACAAAACTTGGCCTTTCCTTGCCAGCGGCTCTTTCTGGAGCCCAGAGCAAAGCGGCAGGAATTTTTCCAGTTGACCTGGCGAGAATCTTGCTATCTGTCACGAAAGTAGATTGGGAGGTCATAAAATGGGCAAATGCCCCAGAACCTGAAATTTACGTTCGCGAGTTAGGTCAGTTTGGGGAACAACTTCTCCTCTTGAAATCGTTGCATGACGAGCATTAGGGTCCCATCTCGTCCACCCGAAAAACTCTTGCCTTCTTACAAGACTTCAGCTAAAATCCGCTCAATTACTTATCTGGTGATTTGAACCTTCCAATTTGCCCCTTTAGTTTCTTTCTGAAGACACTGTCTGACCGACAAAATTTCTATCTCCCCCAATTTACTTGAAGCTAGGGCGATCCCCGTCGGGACCGCTTCAAGGAAGAAATATCATGAAAAATACCCCCATATGTGGGGGTATTTTCGTTTTTTAAACCCACATATGGTGTATCACCCCTCTGACTGTCTTTTCAGTGTATAGTGTAGTGCGATAGAATAGACTATCAGCAACCGAACAGGAGACAGTAGCATGGAAAAACGACCAAAACACCGGCCCAAACGAGAATACCCAGACGCAAGGCGGGAAATCTATGTCAGTGGCGTCATAAATTGCGTGCATTGCGGCACCGAATTGAAGTTGCGTCCGAATTGGCATATGCGGAAAACGATTCAAACGCTGAAAGGGCCCTTGTTTGTGGCGGGGAAAGCCAAAGTGTGCGTGAATGCGGAATGCCCACATCCAGGCACGCCTTACTATGCCAACCAAGTGTTGAGCTTAAGCCTGCCCAATAGCAGCTATGGGTTGGATGTGCTGTCATACATTGGTTGGCGTCATGAACATGATCAGCGCCAATTGGTGGAAATCCAGCGAGAATTGAACCACAAAGGGATCGAGGTCAATGAGCGCAATGTTGGCAAGCTATATCGCCAATACCTGGCGCTTTTGGGAGGCGCGCGTGAAACCATCCGGAAGAAGTTGGAGGCCGTCGTGGAGAAACATGGCGGCCTGATTTTTGGCGTAGATGCCTTACAACCCGAGGGGCATGGTAGCCTGCTATATGTGCTGTATGAGATTTTGAGCGGCACGGGTGTATCTGCCATTCAACAAGAAGCACCCAACGAGACCCTTTTGGCAGACTGGCTCAAGCCATACGCCAACTATCCCTTATTGGCAAGTATGTCGGATGGTGAAGAGCGCATCATCGCCGCCTTACGAAAAGTTTGGCCTGATGCGCCGCGCCAGCGTTGCCAGGAACACTTCCTGGGCAATTTGGCAGACGAAGTGCTTGGGCATGACACCGCACTACGCAAGCAAATGCGCGCCGATTTGGGTGGCTTGCCAAAAACCACACCTGCTGACGATTTTGGCGTTTTTTTAGCGCCTTGAATGAAGCCGAAGCCACGCTGGTGCAAGAACTGATGGAGATCGAAAGCCAATTTCGCCTGGCGATTCGGGATGCCGTCAACCGCACCACCCGAAAACCTTTCTACTGGGGAGGCCTGAAAGGCTACCGCCAATTGGAAAACATTGCGCAAGCCTTGCGCTCCATGCCGGTGGCAGATAACCCGTACTTTGCTCGCCTGCGCCTACAGGTTGAGCGAACTTTGGAGAACAATCGGCCTTTGGCTGAAACCCTCAACAAAACGCATGGCTGGTTTCTGGACATCGCAGCTTGCTTGCGCTATCCGCCAAGTTCCTATGCAAATGACCCGGTGCCGACCAGTCAACAAGTCAAGCAAGAGATGGAACAATTGCTCCTTAACTTTGCTTGCGATGCTCACAGCCAGGTGGTTCCCCTGGCCCTTTACAGTGGCTTGCGAAAAAGATGGGACTTATTCGCGGACGATTTGCTTCACTGTTTTGATGTTCCAGGTTTGCCACAGGATAATCTCAAGATTGAAAGCCTGTTTGGGCGGTTGCGGTGCCATCAACGACGCATCAGTGGGCAGCGGTCAACCAAGCCCTTGCGCGACTTTGGGCATTACCAGATCCTTTTCATGGCTGACAGCGAAGAACAACTGTTGCAGCAACTGCGCCTTGTCCCTGTGGAGGAGTATCAAAAACAGCGGAAACAACAGGCTCAAGCAGAGGCCCCTCGCAAATTTCTGGCTCGGCTTCATCGCAACTCAGAAAAAGTTATGCGGCTTTTGGCTACAAAACATCAAGCATGCCAAGCTAAACTACTTGCTTCCCTAAATACCACATAGACAGCCAGGGGCATCACCCAATTCTGTGGGGTCAAATTTACTTGAGGTTAGGACGACCTATGGCCGGAATCGTCGGGGTCACAAAGACTACAAAGCACCATGAAGGTGGGTTGAGAAGTATAATAAATCCGAATTCACCCTGACAATCCACGAATCTTCATTCGAAACAGCTAAGAACCTATCCGAAAATTATGTTGAGCAGGATTTGAGCGCAAGCCATGTGGACAAAGGCTAGCAGTCGGGAAACGGGCGGGACGGGTCTAGGACTGGCTATCGTGAAAGCGATTGTGGAAGCTCACGGCGGGCAGGTGCAGGCGCACAGTGAGGACAAGCCCAAAGGGAGTCGGTTCATTGTTCGCTTGCCGGTAGAAGACTTTAAGTCCCTGGCAAGAAGTTAACAACCATCCTCCTCACGATATTATATGCATCTAAAAATAGTTCCGAGGCATCCAAACCCAACTATAGTCCCCTTCTCTCCCATTCTCATCGTCCTCTTCTCTGCCAAATTTCAACGAAAAGGCGGACAGCGGAAGACCGAAGACCTCCTTCTCTTACAAAAAACGCGCATTCATTCTCTTAGATTGTGTAGGATAATTGGGGAAGGCGCATGATTAACCTCAAACCCCTTTCCAGTTACTGTTTTGGAAACAAACCCACGATTGGTGTCCTCACAGGGTGGCAGTTCTACCATACGGCCACAAACCTGAGTTACCTGGAACCCGTCTTTCGAGGCATTAGCCGCGCGGCGAAGGATTTTCAATGCAATCTACTGTTGGGATGCGGGATTGGCTCATCGGCCAGTGTGACCGATCCCTTACGCCCCGCGTGGTCAGTCGCGTACCCGGACGCGGACTTTGTCCCAATCGGCCCGTGGAACACGGACGGGCTGATTATTGCCAATCCCCTGCATTCCCCCGCACGGTCAGAATATCTTCGGGGGGTGAAAAAAGATGGACATCCGGTGCTCTTTTTGGGTGCGGGGGAGGCCGGTCCGGCGCTGGTGGCGGATAATGCCGGGGGGATTTTCAAGGCGATGAGTCATTTGGTGGATCATGGGCACGAGAAGATTGCCTTCATCGCGGGGAGTTTGGCGGATATGGATGGCGATACAGGGGCGCGGTTGGCCGCCTATCAACAAGCTGTTGAACAGTTTGGGCTAAAGAACGATCCCCAGCTGGTGAAGTATGGGCGGCATGTGTATGACGGCGGGTACGAAGCCATGCAGAAAATCATCGCTTCGGGGGCAAGTTTCACGGCGGTTCTGGCGAGTAATGACGAATCCGCGATGGGGGCGATGCAAGCCCTCCGCGAGGTGGGGTGCAACATTCCGGCGGAGGTGGCCGTGATCGGGTTCGATAACCGACCCGAGGGGGTCGTGCAATCCCCGCCGCTGACCAGTATCCACGTCCCCCTCTTTGATATGGGTTATCACGCGGTGGAACACCTTCTGCGCCATTTGGTCGCAGGCGAAACCCTGCCCGAAGAGATCAAGGTGGAAACCCGGTTGGTGTTGCGCGAATCGTGCGGGTGCGATATCCATCAGGGGGCACATGGCATCGAACAGGCCACCAATCGGGTGCAGTTTGTCAAAGCATTCAGCGACACGGTTTTCAGCCAGGCGCATGGACTGACCGAACTTGAATGCCAAACGTTTTCTCGGCGACTGGTGGACGCGTTTATCACCAGTATGCACCAGCAAGATCGCGGGGGGTTTGTCAAAACCCTGACCGAAGTCCTCGATGCCACTGCTCAAAAAGGCGATGACAACCAGGTCTGGCAAAATGCGCTTTCATTTTTCCGCATAGGCGTGGAGAAAGGCTTGATATCGGATGTTTCCAGGGGGGCAGGGGGATTGAATGAACTGATTAACGAAGCCCGCCTGGTGATCAGTACGTTCATCCAAAAACAGCACCAGCAGGCGATCATGGATGACCGGTGGACTTCCACCCGTTTGAGCCGGTTGACCGCGGACTTGCTCGCGGCGCTGGATGAAGCCCAAATTTATGCGGCCCTGCAAAAACATCTCCCCGGTATGGGGATTCAAACAGCCATCCTTGCCTTTCTCGAGGGGAAAGAAAATGCCCGGTTTGAGCGGTGTACCCTCCGCGACGGGATTCACCCTGAGCGAGTTCAGGCCATTCCCTGTCAGGATTTTCCGCCTCCTAATTTTTTTGAGCCAGAAAAACCTTTTCAACTCGCTTTGATTCCCATCCTTGAACAAGCGGAACAAATCGGGTTTGTCGCCTTTGACACGGAGCATCTTGAACTGTACGGATCGATTGTCCAGCAGTTGGTGAATGCACTAAAAACGGTGGGGCTATACCGCCAGGCGAACGAAGGACGGCGGCTGGCAGAGGAGGCGAATCAAATAAAAAGCCGCTTCCTGTCCACGATCAGTCACGAACTTCGCACGCCGTTGAATCTGGTGGTTGGGTTGAGTGGGGTGTTGTTGCACAATGAGGAAGAGGAACTGGAACTCCCTGCTTCCGCGTATAAAGACATCGAACGGATTCACGCGTATGCCCAGCATCTCGGCGGGCTGATTGGAGATGTGCTCGACCTGGCGACCAGCGACGCCGGACGGTTGAAGTTGAACCTGGAACCGCTCGACCTGAGCCAGACGCTTCGCATGGTGGCAACCAGTGGCGGCCAACTGGCAGAGGATAAGGGGTTGACCTGGAAGGCTGACCTGCCCGATTCCGGCCCATGGGTGATGGGGGACCGTACCCGTTTACGGCAAATTGTCCTGAATTTAATCAACAATGCCATCAAGTTTACGGAAGAAGGAGGGGTGAGCCTGACCCTGGAATCGGGGGCGGGAGAAGCAACGGTTTTTGTCCGGGATACAGGGATGGGGATTTCGCCAGATGAGCAGGCCGTAATTTTTGATGAGTTTTACCGCTCAGACCGGAGCATCGAACGCGGGTTTTCCGGGTTGGGATTGGGATTGGCGATTTGCAAGCGGTTGGTGGAAATGCACGGGGGGCAGATTGGCGTGCGCGAGGCGGAAGGGGAAGGCCGCGGGGCCACATTTTATTTCTGTCTGCCCACGGTGCCCACGCCCGTGCAGGAAAATGTACGAGGCGCGCACCCCGCGCAAGCCGGTTCAGGGGTTTTGGTATTGACCAATCTCCTCGATAAGATGCTTCCATTTAAACAACGTCTCAAACAGGGCAATACCCTTGTGCGCGTGTTTCCAATGACTCATCGCCCGGAATGGCGCGCCGAAATTCAACACAACCCGCCGGATTTAATCGTGCTCGATGTCACCGCGGATCCCGAAACGGGATGGGCCACATTGTCTGCGCTCAAAAGCCATCCCGCCACCCGCAGTATCCCGGTGATGTTTTACAAGTCTACGCTGGAAGGGGAAGCGATTTTAAAGCTCGATTACCTGACAAAGCCCATCGATCAGGATGAATTGGTGACGGCGCTGGACTGGCTAAATTCCGCGGAGCCAACCGAGACCCGCAATTTTCTCGTGGTCGAGGATGATCTGAATACATTGGAAATGCACGCCCGGATCGTGCAGTCTGTCTCCCCCTCAAACCGGGTATTTATGGCCCGCGATGGCCGGGAGGGGTTGAAAATTTTGGAACAACATGCCATTGACCTGATCTTGCTCGATTTGCAGATGCCGGGGATGGATGGGTTTGCGATGTTGGAGGCGATGCGCACAATCAATACCCTGCGCGACATCCCTGTTATCGTCATTACGGGGAAAACCATTAACGAGGCGGAGATGAAACGCCTTAATCAGGGGGTCGCGGTGGTGCTGGGAAAGGGGCTTTTCAACCCTGAGGAAACGGTTGAACATATGGTCGCGGCGCTGGATCGGAAAAAGAAACTCAGCCGTGAGGCGCAAGGACTGGTGCGAGCGGCGATGGTGTACCTGCATGAGCATTATGCCGAACCCCTCACCCGTGAAGAGATTGCCCACCATATCGGCATTACAGAGGATTATCTGACTTTCTGTTTTCGGCAGGAACTGGGGACAACCCCCATCAAATATCTGCGCCGGTACCGGGTGAATCAGGCCAAAGACCTGCTAAAAACGACCGGCAAAACGATCACCGAAATTGCCGTTGAAGTGGGGTTTTCCGACAGCGGATATTTCAGCCGCGTCTTTCGGCAGGAGGCGGGGATGTCGCCGGAGGCATTTCGACAGGGGTAACGTTTTTGGGCACAGGTGTATAGAAGGCACGGATGTTTTGCAAAGAAACACCCGTGCCTTCTTTTTATCCGTGCCACCCAGAAACTTCCATGAAATGTCCATGTCCGCCTCGGTTTTGTCCAAGTAGGGTTGATCGCGTTTCCTTAGAATGAGACAAAGGTCAACACAGGCGCGATCTTTGTCGCGACCCCAATCTTCCGGTCTCCCTCTCGGCCGGCGCAATCTCAGGAGTCCCATATGAAATTGAAAAAGAACGCTCTCCTTCTCGGAACGTTGGGTCTAGGGGGTTTACTCACCCTGCAACTCGTTACGCTCCTCCATACCCAAATCGCAAAGGCCAAAGAACCGGCGGTCATCCAGGAAACGACTGCGGTTTTCCCCGTCTTCGCCGATTTTGAGGGGGCTTATCCGCCCGGCTGGTTTGTCTACGCCGATTGGGGCGGCGGGGCCACCATGAATTTGGTGCTTGCCACGGTGGCCGATACCGATCCGGAGGCCCTCCCCGGGCAGGTTGGCGATAACGGCATTCTCTCGGCGACGGTCAGTATCCCGTCGTGGGGTGGGATAGGGGCGGGGATTAGTCCCGTGCAGGACTGGAGCAATTACGACGCTGTCAGTTTTTGGTTCTACGGCGAAAACTCCGGCACGACGCATGAATTTGAGATTCAGACGATTCAGGGCGATGATCGCCGCGCGTCGTTCGTAGACAACTTTACGGGCTGGGAACAAATCATTCTCCCCTTCAGCACCTTTGGCGCGGGCGGAGCGTACGATGTCTCCCAGGTGGATAACTGGGTCTTCGTGCTGGATGGCACAGTCGGCTCATTTAAGCTGGATAACCTGCAACTGGTCAATCTTCAGCCGTTTGCGGATTTTGAAGGCGCATTCCCGCCGGGCTGGTTTGTGTATGCCGACTGGGGCGGGGGCGCTACCATGGATTTAGTGCTGACGACGATTGCTGAGACGGATCCGGAGGCCCTTCCCGGTCAGGTTGGGGACAACGGCGTGCTTTCCGGCACAGTCAGCATCCCGTCATGGGGTGGGATGGGCTCAGCGTTCAATCCGGTACAGGATTGGAGCAATATGCAGGGTGTGAGTCTCTGGTTCTACGGCGAAAATTCCGGGACAACCCATGAATTCGAAATCCAGACCGTCCAGGGGGATGATCGCCGCGCATCCTTCACCGATAACTTCACCGGCTGGCACCTTGTCACCCTGCCGTTTGCCACCTTTGGCGTGGGCGGGGCTTACGACGTTTCCCAAGTAGATAATTGGGTGTTCGTGCTGGATGGTACGGTGGGTTCGTTCATACTGGATAACGTAGGGACGTATGGGGATGCTGGCACGGTCACTGTGCTCACCCAATTTGAGGCCGCGGCCTACAATGTGGAAGAAGGCGCAACGGCCACGTTGACCGTCACCCTGAACCTCACTTCTACCGAGCCAGTGTCCGTTTCTTACGCGACCCAGGAAGGAACCGCCATTGCCGGTACCGACTACGTCCCCGTCAGTGGTACCCTGGTCTTCGCCCCTGGCAGTAACGCCCAAAACCTTACGGTAACCACGCTGGATGACGGTATCAATGACGGGAACAAAAAACTCACCGTTGTCTTGTCCAATCCCATCAACGCCGGGTTAGGCGCGCTCAGTGAAACCACCCTGGACATCACTGACAACGAGCAACCCAATTCTGTCATCGCCGATTTTGAAGGCGCATTTCCCGCCGACTGGTTTGTTTACGGCGATTGGGGCGGTGGGGCCTTGATAGAGTTGGCCCTGGACACGGTTGCCGACACCGATCCCGACGCACTCCCCGGTCAGGTTGGGGATAATGGCGTCCTCTCCGGGACGGTTAGTGTCCCCTCTTGGGGGGGGTTTGGTGCCTTGCTCGTGCCTCCGCAGGACTGGAGCAACTTTGATGCGATCAGTTTCTGGTTCTACGGCGAAAACTCTGGCACTACCCACGAAATTGAGATTCAGACTGTGGCCGGGGATGACCGCCGGGCCACTTTCATAGATGATTTCACTGGCTGGCGACAAATCATTCTTCCCTTTTCCACGTTTGGAACGGGCGGGGCGTATGATGTGAGCCAGGTGGAGGCCTGGGTTTTGATCCTCGATGGAACAACTGGCTCCTTCAAGCTCGATCATCTCCAACTTGTCAATCTTCAACCTTTCGCCGATTTTGAAGGCGCATATCCCCCCGATTGGTTTGTTTACGGCGATTGGGGCGGTGGGATAACCATTAATTTCATGCTCGACACGGTTGCCGATACCGACCCCGACGCCCTGCCCGGTCAGGTTGGCGACAACGGCGTCCTCTCCGGTACTGTGAGCGTGCCCTCTTGGGGCGGATTCGGAGCTTTGCTGGCCCCGGCTCAGGATTGGAGCGGGATGCAAGGCGTCAGTTTCTGGTTCTACGGCGAGAATTCCGGCACGACGCACGAATTTGAGATTCAAACCGTCGCTGGGGATGACCGCCGGGCCACTTTTGTCGATAACTTTGTAGGATGGCGACTCATCACCCTGCCGTTTGCCACGTTTGGTGCGGGCGGCGCTTACGATGTCTCGCAGGTAGACGCCTGGGTGTTTGTCCTCGATGGGACAGTCGGTTCCTTCAAACTGGATCACGTGGGTGTTTATGGTGATGCGGGTGTCGTACCCCTTAAGGTGCGCTTCGATGTGAATGATTTCAGCGTCCTCGAAGGCGATCTGGCGACGATCACCGTCACCCTGAACATGCCCTCCCCCAACCCCGTCACCGTAACCTACGCGACCACAGACGGCACTGCCATCGCAGGCGTAGATTACCTCCCCGCCGCCGGGCAACTCGTCTTCCCTGCCGGATATACCGCGCAAACCTTCACGGTGCAAACGCTAGGGAATGAGATTTTCACCGGAAACCGTGCCCTGTCGTTGAATCTCTCCGATCCGGTGAACGTCATCCTCGGCGCGCCCAACCAGGCCACCCTCACCATTCTCGAAGATGATCCGTCTAACGTTTGTGCCATCCGGGCCACAGATGTGGACAACTTTGAAAATGGCGCACTCCCTCACGGGCTGGATGGCGATGGGATGGATGTCGGCTTTTTCACGTGGACGGGGCCAGGGGCAAGCGTAAACATTACGACCACCTTCCAGGTCACGAACACTGTTCTGCAAATGGACAGCAGTGTACCAGCCGGCAGTTGGGGTGGTACAACCCATCACTTTGAGAACGACACGGTAGATACCTGGGTCCCACAGGATTGGAGCAGTTATCAAGCAGTGGGATTTTGGGTCTATGGCACCAATTCTGGTAAACAGCTCTTTTTTGAAATCCAGGATAACCGCAACCCTGGTTCCACCTCGGATGATACTGAAATCTTCAGCTATCCCTTCACCGACAACTTTTCGGGCTGGAAACACTTTGAAGTACAGTTCTCGGAATTCGCCCGCAAAGAGATCGGCAACGGTGCCCCGAACGATGGTTTCACCCTGACCGAGGTTCACGGGTGGGCGTTTGGTTCCACCGAATACGCAGGCACCCTTTACCTGAACGATGTCCAAATCTGTGGATACGGCGTTGCGCCGGAACTCCAAGTCGCCTTCGGCCAGGAAGAATACGAGGTGCTCGAAGCGGATACAGCTACGATCACCGTTTCCCTCAACATGACCACCACCCACCCGGTAACGGTTTCCTATCAGACCGCGGCGGGCTATGCCATCGCCTGGCTGGATTACACGCCTGTCAGCGGGACGCTCGTCATCCCCGCCGGAGAGGAGACTGCGACCTTCGAGGTACCCACTCTGGATGATAGCAAGTACGAAGCGAACGAAACCCTGATGGTAGTCCTCTCCGACCCGATCAGCGCGACGCTCGGCTTCCGAGGGAGTGCAGTTCTCACCATTGTGGATAACGATGTTCAAGACCCCGACCTGCTCGATGATTTTGAAGGCTACCACGCCTTCACCGGCACAGACGGAGTCACGCTGGCGATCACCGAACTGATGACGGGCACCGCCTCCGCCCGGCCCGGACAGGGGACGTATGAACAGGTCTTGTCCATCGAAACCGGCAACGCCTTCCTCGCCCCGAACGCCTCCCCATCCATCAGCCGCACCTTCGCCTCGGGGCAGGACTGGAGCGGGTACGAGGGCATGAGTTTCTGGTTCTATGGGCAGAATACCGGCCAGGATGTCACCGTGCAAATTCTCGACAATCCGGCCATCACCACCGGGGCCACGCTGGCCGAAGATTGGGAACTGGTTTGGAGCGACGAATTCAACACGGCGGGCGGCACTGCGCCCAACCCCAACGTCTGGGGGCATGAAACCGGTGATGGCACGCTGAATGGCAACACCGGCTGGGGCAACGGCGAGTTGGAATACTACACCGGCAACCCCGAAAACGTTGGCATGGATGGCCTCGGCAATCTCGTCATCACCGCGACCAAAGTCAACACCGAGACCTCTGACCTGATGTGCTGGTACGGGCCGTGCGAGTATACCTCCGCCCGCCTGCTGACCGCCAACCGGTTCGAAGTGGAATATGGTCGGGTCGAAGCGCGCATCCAGGTTCCGTATGGAAATGGGATCTGGCCTGCGTTCTGGATGTTGGGCAACAACATCGGCGAGGTGGGCTGGCCGCAATCCGGCGAACTGGACATCATGGAAAACATCGGACGTGAACCCGCGACCGTGCATGGCACCATTCACGGGCCTGGGTACTCCGGTTGTTGTGGAGTAGGTGGTGGCTACACGCTCCCTTCCGGTAACCTGTCAGATGATTACCATATCTTCGCCGTCGAATGGTCGCCCGAAGAAATCCGCTGGTACATCGACGATGTCAACTACTTCATCGCCACGATTGACGACATTCCCGATGGCACGGAATGGGTCTTTGACCACCCCTTCTTCATCTTGCTGAATGTCGCCGTCGGTGGGAACTGGCCCGGTAACCCCGATGACACGACCGTCTTCCCGCAAACGATGCATGTGGACTACGTCCGGGTCTATCAGGCCGCCGACACCGCCGAACGGTTTGAATACACCTTCACCGACAACTTCTCCGGCTGGCAGAAGATCACCCTCCCCTTCGATGTGTTTACCCGCAGTGCGACCCAACCCGCCGGTGCCCCCGACGATGGGCTGACCCTGACGAACGTGATGGGCTATGGCTTTGCCTTCCCTGAAGGTGCCTTCCCCGCCGGAAACACGTTTATGCTCGATTACGTGCGCCTGGAAGCAATAGCCGAGTTGATCGTCCCGCCGTTCAAGCTGTTCTTTCCGATGATGATTAGATAGTTCTACTTGAAATAAACGTGCGGGTGACAGTCACTGGCAGTCTACGACGTGAAGTGATTGTCACCCGCACATAAGCGACTGAAGTCACCACTACAAATCTGTAATTTTATGAGAAAGCCAATGAAGACCTTAATGCCCGCGCCCCACCTCGGTCAAACCATCCAAAAAAATACGCCCAATGAAGTGCAGGGAAGTTTCGTCACCCTCCTCGGCGAACCCTTCTACAAAATTCAAAACTATTCTGCCATGGAACCGTTCTTCATGAGTCTCGTGAGCGGTTTTGACCATTGGATGTTCATCGCCTCCACGGGTGGGCTGACCGCGGGCCGGATAAGCGCAGAGCACGCTTTGTTTCCGTACTATACGGATGATAAGGTCACGGAAAGTTTCGAGACGACAGGGAATAAAACGATTCTGTTCGTCAGCCGCGGGGAAAAAACCAGTTTGTGGGAGCCATTTTCCATGCGCTATTCGGGCGTGTACGTAATCGAGCGCAATCTCTACAAAAACATCGCTGGCACCACGCTCGTGTTTGAAGAAATCAATCACGAGCTTGGCATGACCTATCGCTATGCCTGGCGTACCAGCGACCGGTTTGGCTTTGTCAAAACTAGTTGGGCCATCAACCACGGAAAGGAGCCCTGCAAAATCGAATGGGTGGATGGGTTACAAAATATCCTCCCGGCGAAGGTCACTTCCCAGACGCAAAACGTATTCAGCAACCTGCTCGACGCTTACAAACGCGCCGAATGCGAACCCGAAACCGGACTCGGTCTCTTCTCCCTGAGTTCCACGCTGACCGATCTGGCTGAACCGAGCGAATCTTTACTGGCAAACACGGTCGCCCAGGTGGGGCTGGAACCGATAGGGGTTCTCTTGTCCTCTGCGCAACTAGACAACTTCCGCGCGGGGCGGGAAATCTGCCCGGAAACCGATATCCGCGGGGCACGCGGGGCTTACTTTATCCATGCCCGGTCGGATCTGGCCCCCGGACAGGAAACATCCTGGCACCTTATCGCTGAGGTCAGCCAGGATACCTCGGCGGTTGTCTGCCTGATGGAAAAACTCAAAAATCCAGTCCACCTTATCCGGGAAATCGAAGCCGATATTGCCGCCAACCAACAGAAACTACACCACTTGGTTGCCAGTGCCGATGGACAACAGTATTCGTCCAACGAACTAAGTACCGGACATCACTTTGCCAATGTGATGTTTAACATCATGCGCGGAGGCATTTTTGCCGACCAATATTGGATGGAGCGAGAAGATTTTCTGGCGTTCCTCCGGATTCAGAACCAGCCCCTTTATAGTGTTGTGGCAGAGTCAGCCCGCAAACTCCCCGCCCGCGTTCACCTATCCGACCTGCGCACGTTTGCCGAACAAAACGGACAGCCGGACCTGATCCGCCTGACATCTGCTTACCTGCCCCTCACTTTCAGCCGCAGGCATGGCGATCCAAGCCGTCCGTGGAACCGGTTTGCCCTCCAGATCAAGAACCCCGACGGAACCCAACGGCTCGATCACGAAGGCAACTGGCGCGACATCTTCCAAAACTGGGAAGCGTTGGCGCTCTCTTACCCGGAATATATAGAGAACATGATCAGCGTATTCCTTAACGCCACGACTGTCGATGGCTACAATCCTTACCGGATCACCCGCGCAGGGATTGATTGGGAAAAACCTGAACCAGACAATCCCTGGGCAAATATCGGGTATTGGAGCGATCACCAGATCATTTATCTTCAAAAACTGATGGAATTGAGCCGGAAGTTTCATCCCGGCAAATTGGAAAATTTTCTCCACCACGCGGTTTTCAGCTATGCTTGCGTTCCCTATCGCGTCAAACCTTACGAAGCCCTGCAAAAAGACGCAAATAGCACGATTGAATTTGACTGGGTATTAGAAGCAAGGGTCGAACAACGCGTAAACAGTATGGGTGCAGATGGCAAACTGGTCGCGGTAAACGATCAGGTTTACCACGTTTCACTGACGGAAAAACTCCTCACACTGCTCCTCGCCAAACTCACCAACTTTGTCCCGGAGGGCGGCATCTGGATGAATACCCAACGCCCGGAGTGGAACGATGCCAACAACGCGCTGGTAGGCAAAGGCTTATCGGTAGTCACGCTGGGGTATCTGCGGCGGTATGTGGTCTTTTTCAAGGAATTGTTAGCGACGAGCAAGGCGCAACCATTTGAGATGAGCCAAGAAGTTGTAACGTTTGCGAAGCAGATGTCGCAGATTCTTGCTGAATATCAACCTTTGCTTGAAGGGGTTTTCACCGACAGAGAACGCCGTCAAATGATGGATGCGATGGGCCAGGCCGGGAGTACATATCGCTGGGGATTCTACGAAAACGGCCTGAGCGGGGAAAATGGTTTTCTGCCCCATACAGACCTCGAAGCTTTCCTAAATACAACCCTGGCATTCATCGAACATTCCTTGCACGCCAACCAACGCGCCGACCGGCTGTACCATGCCTACAACGTGCTTCATCTTAGCCCGGAAACGGCCACCGTCCATCACCTGGATGAAATGCTCGAAGGGCAGGTGGCGATCCTATCTTCGGGTCTGCTCTCCGGGGAGGAAGCGTTGACTTTGTTGCAAAGTCTGCGGAAGAGCGCGCTCTACCGGGCCGATCAACACAGCTACATTCTGTATCCTGACCGGGATTTGCCGGGTTTCCTGCACAAGAACAGCCTTCCCCCTGAGAAGGTAAACGGGCTAAAGCTCGTTGAAGCGCTTGCAAAAGCCAATGATAATACGCTGTTGTCACGCGACCTAAAGGGAACTTACCACTTCAATGGCAAATTCCGAAATATCAAAGATGTCAATCAAGCTCTCTCGGCGTTGGAAACCCTGCCCCAGCATGCCGACCTCGTCCGAGCGGAGGCGGAGACCATTCGGGGCCTATTCGAGGAAACTTTCCGCCATGCCCAATTCACCGGACGGTCAGGCACTTTTTTTGCTTACGAAGGGCTGGGGAGTATCTACTGGCACATGGTCTCCAAATTGTTGCTGGCCGTACAGGAGAATGCTTTGCGTTTCAGCAAGGGAAACATTGGGGAGGGGCTACGGGAGGCGTATTGGGATGTCCGCAAGGGCTTGAGTTTCTACAAGACCCCGGCGGAGTATGGCGCGTTCCCAGTTGACCCCTACTCCCACACCCCCAAAGGCAAGGGGGCGAAGCAACCCGGTATGACCGGGTTAGTCAAAGAGGAGATCCTGACCCGACAGGCCGAACTGGGATTGTTCGTCTACGCCGGAAGGCTGAGTTTCGACCCCCTCTTGCTGGATTCGGAGGAACTGCTCAAGTCCGCGGAAGTTTTCTATTACCAGGATATTCATAGGAAACCCCAACAAATTTATCTGGAAACGGGTTCCCTCGCTTTCACCTTTTGCCAGGTTCCCATCGTCCTTCGCACTGCCCGTGAAACATCTATCACCGTCTGTTTTGCGGATGGCAAGCAGGCCACTTTTGAAGGACAAACTTTAGACGAAACCACAAGCCAACACCTCTTCCGCCGGGATGGCGTGATCGAGCGGTTGATAGTCACATCTCCCGTCAACCGGAAAGAGAAGGGCTTGGTCTAAAACGGATACCCTTTCGCTCCCTGAATCCCCTTCGCACCGAAATCTCACCAATCATATTGTTTAAGTGACTTATCACCAATGCAGAGAGACACCACCTCATCGGGCGCTTCCCTAACCCTGCGGAGGTAAAGTCCACCTCCCGAGTCAGGCCGGCGTCGGTAAACGCGGCGAAATCGGCATCCGCATTCTCGTATGCGGCTTTGGTAAATTCCTTCGCAACCAGCAAATCCACCTGCACGCAGCGCGCCCAATCAAAATTCATCTGCCATTGCGGGTCACTGATGCCGGTTTTGCCTTTCCAGGTCGTTTGGTATAGGGGCAGTTTCCGTTGCAGGATTCTCTACCGGACAAAACTTTTAACCAACAGCGTATAAGCGACTAGAATTTCCAAAGCATGATCGAGCAAATAATCCAGCCAGCGAAGGCCCAGTTGAAACAAGCTCAGGTCACAACGGTCTGTGCGACGGATCATGCCCACCTGCCCCGTTTTTTTGACGTGGTCGCCCAAATAGACAACCCAGATATAGGCCAAACAGGCCACGATCATCAAACGTGCCAGCCGTTCCGGGCGGGCTAAATGACTTTTGTGCAAATGAAAGCCGCGACTTTTCTGGTCCGAAAAGAAGGTTTCAATCCGGAAAGGTTTCTGATACCAATGACAGGCTCTTCCCACAATTCCAGGTTCGTCACCAGGAACAGCGGAGTTTGGTAGCCTTTCCGCCCCCAGGCGAGGACATGCACCGGGCCAAAGCCTGGCCGTGTAAAACGCACCTGCGGCAGACTACGCACCTCACCAGGCCCAAGCAACAACTCCTGGCAAGAAAAGGTGTCCTCGCCCTCCGTCAACAGGCTTGCCCTTCCCCTTTTTCGACAATGGTTACGCCATCCTTATACTTGGCTGGAATTTTCTGCGGTTGCTTCAAATGCCTGACCAAACAAATTGTCGTGGTCACAAACCAGATTTTGCGGCCCTTCATCCCAAGCACTGATTTCGCACATCTGTTGCGCCATCCACGCGCCAGTTGGGTCCTTGGTTAGATTGAAATGCCCAATCTTACGGGTAGCCAAATGCATGATGACCAAGAAATAGATCAGGCGACAGAAGAGGTTCTGCGGGACGGTAAAGTCGCCCACGAAAATATCCTGGGCATGGTTTTGCTGGAAAGTTGCCCAAACTTGCCCCGACGAGCAGAGGTCATTCGGCAAATATTTCTGGATCGTTCTTTTGGATGATCTGGCAATCATCTATATATCCCCAAAACCGACATGGCTCGGAAGACGCGCCAAGTGCTTAAAGCCGTCCAGCGCGGCCAGACCGCCATCATTGAAAGCCATGGGCAACCCGAAGCCGCCATTATGGATATTGTCGATTACCGGATTCTTCGGGCGGTGATGCGCTTTCATGCCCACAAACCAGAAGCTGATTTAGAACAAGGACTTTCCCAAGCCGCGTTTGAAGCTTTCCAAGACCCCCAGGCGCAATACGATCATGTGCTCACCTATTATCTCCTGAAGGGGATCAGTCTTGCTCGAGCCGCTGAATTATTAGGGTTGCCCTGGCTGGATTTACGGACCCGCTTCCTTCGTCTGGATGTGCCGGTGTTGACTGGCCCTGAAAGTCCCGCGGGCGTTTTAGAAGAGTTGAAGAGCTATCAACAGTGGGAAGCGACACATGTCCAATTTGAGCAAATAAAAGGTCGTAATAACCTTGCAGGGGGGTGCGTGCTCATTTTGAACGAGACAGAACTGCGCGAGTTAGCCAAACCCTAGATTTCGTCGCGGCGGTTTCAACGGCTCTCAACGGCGAATGCCGCCTGGCAAGGTTAACGCGGCACCTCATCCTTTGAAACGTCAAAAAGGTGGCAATCCACGGGGACTTTGTGGGCGATCCATTCCCCGCAGGCATGACAAACCCCTCCACTTTCATAGCACCAAATTTCGACTTCCGGCTCCCCGCAGTGGGGACAAGGCAGATATTCCGGGTACGGTGCGGGCAAGGTCAGCGGCCCCCTCTCCGGTTCGGGGGATTCGGAAATACCATCCGGGGGCGGGTGTTGAACGGGGCAGTTCATGGTTCCTCAGGCGCTCTCCAACGCTTTCGGTGAGGGCGTTCACGAGACATTTGGAGGCTCGTGAACGCCCCACCTTACAATAAAGGTCAGCGGCGAGTTTCCCCTCTGGCTGAACGTTATTTTTCTCTTTATGGCACTTCCAACGTGCGGAGGTAAGCCACGATATTTTTGAGATCATCCTCCGTAAGCGCCGGGTTGCCGCCTTTGGGGGGCATGTCCACTCCGGTCGTGTTCGCGGGATCGAAGGGTGGGCGACCCTGCATGATAAAAGCGAGCAGATCGGGGTCCGCGGCCGTTTTGACAAACTCACTCGTTGTCAAATCTTTGCCCAGGTTGGGCATCCCCTTCGCGTCCACGCCATGACAGGCGATGCATGTGCTCTCAAATTTAGCTTTTCCTGCGGTCGCATCCCCAAACGAGGCAGAGGCCACCGGGTCCGGCGAACCCCCGCACGCCGCCAGTAAGACAAAGATCAACAGGGCAAAGGGAAGGAATAATTTGGTTTTCATCGTTAAACTCCAGGATTAGAAATTACTGTGCGCGCGTTTTCATCCACGCGTTCAATTCATCAAAGGTAAAAATTTGGGCATCCGCCAGTTCAGCGGCAAAATTGTCCGCCGCCACGCGGGTTTCAAACGCGACCACCCCGTAGCCCATCGGAGAATGGATCGCCTCGCTCATGACGAAAAAGGCAGTTTCGCCGCGTATCCACGTTTCGGCCTCGTAATCGTGGACAAACCACGCCCGCACCACATCTTCGGGATGTTTGGCCTGAAAAATGAACATCTCCGCCAGATCATCGAACTTATGCGTGTGTCCATCCTCGATGAGCGTTGCCGCCGCGTACCGGGCATCGCTCACGACCATCCCGCACTCCTCACAGACATCACTCCCGATCATCAGTTCCGGGGGTTGCGGGTCACCGTTCCCCGCACGGCACGCCACCCCGATCATCGCAAAAATCAGCAAGCAGATCGTAGTAACGACTTCAGTCGTTCGCACTCGCCAACGATTGAAATCGTCACTACCAGCTAAATATCTTTTCATACATCACCTCGGCGATTGAACAAGAAAAAGGCAGAGGAAAAAGAAACAATGACCCAGGCCAGCAACAGCCCGGCCAACAACCAGGGCAGGTTTGCCCCAAAATGAAACGCCGCATACTGCCCCACCGGCCCCAACACATCCACCGTCGCCCGCAGGCCATAAATCGCGCCCATCTTGAAAATTTGGAGCGGATTGATGAGCAAATACGCCAACAACGTCCCTGCCGTTGGATGGAGCGCCAGCGTCGCGCCGATCACGCCCAAATCCCCGATAAACACCAATCCTAGCCAGAGGAGCAACGCCGCCCCGGATGCGGTGGACGCCTTGCGCGTCAACGTGCTGATCAGAAATCCGATCCCCAGCGCCGCCAACGCCAACAAAAATACGAACCCGGCCAACGTCAGGTACACCGAAAAATCCACGTTCCCCGCGGACGCCAACCCTGCTCCCGCCAGGCCGAACCCCAACCCCAACGCCGTAAACACCGCCAGCGCCGCGCCCAGGGATTTGCCCATAAACACTTCCAACCGGCTCACCGGCTGGGCGAGCAAATACATCAACGCCCCCCGTTCCCGGTCCGCGGCCACTGCGTTCGCCCCCACCGTCAGCCCAATGAGCGGCACGAACAGCAGGAGCGCGTTCACCAAACTCGCGGCGGTGCGGCCAAACCCGCCCAACCCGGCATATCCTGCCGTTGCCAGCCCCGCGCGGGAGAGGGCCAACGCCAGCCCCGCCAGCCCCAACGAATAAAACCAAAGCCATTTATTGCGAAGCGCTTCCCGCAATTCTCTTTGGGCGATTGTCCATAAAGCTGTCATTTCCATATTGGATACCTTTTGTTTCACAGAGAGACACGAAGAAGGCACGGAGAACCACAGAATTTTTCTAGATAACATTCTCTGTGAATCTCGGTTTTCTCTGTGTGGCTCTGTGTAAATTAGTTTGAATGTACTTGCTCCATCTCAAAATTCAACACAGGAATCGCACACTCGTTGAGCATCGCTAGCGGGTGCGCTTTCCGCGTTTCGGGGACGCGGACGACCACCGATCCCCGTCCGTTCAAGTGCGTGGGGTAGCCTTCCGCCTCCAGGCAGGTGAGCGCCTCGCCCCGTTGATGTTCGGGAACCCACAACACCAGATCGATTTCCGCTAAATGGCGGGTGCGGAGTTCTTCGGGGGTGATGATTTCTTGCAGGCGGCCTTCCTGGAGCATCAACACCTGATCGGCCAGGGATTCCACTTCCTCGATGCGGTGAGAGGCGAAGAGGAGCGTTTTCCCTTCTTTGCGGAGGGCGGAGAGCAACATTTGGTACTCGCGACGGGCGCGGGCATCGAGATTGGCGAGGGGTTCGTCCAGCATGAGCAAGGGCGGGTCATCGAGCAGGGCCACGGCAAGTGCCAGACGTTGGCGCAGACCCCCGGACAGGGCACCCACCCGTTTCGTTGCGTGGGCACTCAGTCCGAGCTGTTCGAGCAAGTCGGGGATGCGGGCGGGGTTAGCTTTTTTCAGGCGGGCGTAAAAGCGTAGGGTTTCCAGCGCGCCCAGATCGTAAAAGGCAAATTCCTGGGGCACATACCCGATCAGGTGTCGGGCGAGTTTCCCCTGCCGCCGGACATCGTACCCGCCGACGGTGATCTGTCCCCCAAAGTCAATCAGGCCCAGGATCGCTTTCAAGAGGGTAGTTTTCCCTGCACCGTTCGCCCCCCACAGGGCGAGGGCCGCACCGGGAGCGAGGACAAAAGTCACGTCATTTAACGCGGTCACTTTTTTGTATCGTTTGGTGACGTGTTGGACGGAGATGAGGGGGGAAGTAGAGGAAGAATTCATTGGAATTCCTGAAATATTTCGTATTCCGTATTGCGTATTGCATAAACTGATACGACCTACGGAATACGGAATACGCCATATGCCCGGTTTCACAAAAGCCAGCGCACCACACAACAAAGCCAGTCCGGTAATGCCCAGAGAAGTTATCCACATTGGAGCCGGGTTTTGTACAGGAAATTGGACAAAGGCTGGAATGTCCGCGGGGGACATGCGGGGGAGGGGGTCTTCCAGTTTGGGTTGGGGCCGCATGAGAGGGAAGGCGGCGGATGCGCTTTCGATGGCTTGCGCGGCGGGGCTGTAGATCAGGGCGCGGAGGCTGGGTTCGCGGTCGAGCATGTTTTCAAAGAGACGTTCGGCGCGGTAGGGAAGGTCGCCTGTGCCGTCGGGGAAATTGGCCGCATCAAAGCCGGAGTAATCGCTCCAATAATTTCCCTGCCAGGTGTTGGCACTGCCCCCGCCGCCTTGAATCGCCATCTGTTCGACGTTTTCCCAAAAGGTGTTGTTTTCAAACACACTGCCTTTGACCGCGGGCATAAGAATGACGCCGATGTTGTTGAAGGCAAAAATGTTGTCGTGAAACCGCCCAAAACCCTGCGGAGAATAAGGAATGCCGTCCAGATAGGCCCCAGCTTGATTGTCGATCAGTAGATTCCCGACAATTTCAATGTTGTCGGCATCTTTGAAGCCAATGCCGTACCCGCTCGCCCCGTGGTGGCCGCGAATGTCGTTTTCCCGGATGGTGAGGTTGTCTGAGTACATCACGAAAAAGCCGACGGTATTACCCTCCACACGGTTGTGTTCGATGAGCGCCCCATCGCTGTACATAAAATGCACGCCGTACCGCCCCTTTTCGATCACGTTATCCCGCAAAATGGCATTGGCGGCATACCACATCACAATATCTCGCGTTTCGTGGACGTGATTCTTTTCAATCAGAATGTTTTCGCTGTACCAAATGCGGATGCCATCCCCTTTGCGGCCCAGGTCATATTCGGTTTTTCCGGTGATGTCGTTTCCCCGCACGATGACGTTATTCGCCCCGGCGACGAAAATGCCAAACAACACATCGTGCAGGCGATTATTTTCGACAAGAATATCGTTGGCTTCCACAATGATGCCGGAATCATCGGTATCGGGATTGTTACCGCTCCCGCGTACGTCAAACCCCCGGAACACGATCCCCGGCGCGGACAGGGTGACCACGGTGCCCTGCCCGCCTCCGTCAATAATCGGATCATCCACCCCGATCAATGTGACGGATTTCTCCACGACCAGCGCGGGGTACGTGCCCCCCCGAACTTCGATCACATCCCCGGCGCTGGCGTCCGCGAGGGCGGTGTCAAGGGTGAGGTAGGGGCCGTCGGGGGAGACGATGCGGTCAGGAATAAGTAATGAGTAATGAGTAGGCGACGCGATAGAGGTGCGGACACCTATGAACATCAATCCCAAACTCATCCAAATGATTGTGAATAGTTTTTTTGACATGGATTTACTCATTACTCATCACTCGTTACTTTTTACTTTTCACGTTCTTCCGCGCATCTACAATCGGCTTGTACGCCGCACGGTGGAACCAGAGGCCAGTGAGCATAACGACGACGGCGGCGAGGGCGAGGTAGAAACCCAAGTCGAACGTGGCGATGGTGCCGAACTGCCCAACCATGCCCTGGCCCAACACGGGCGGGGTGAACGGGGGAATCGCGCCCCCCAGCGCGGAATTGGGGTCAATACTGTGCCCGTACTGGTACAAAATCCACCACAGATCGGCGATGAAAATGATTGGGAAGGCGATGACGGGCAGGGCGAGGAGCGCGGCCCACTGATTGTGGACGAACACACTGGCGACGAGCAGGAGACCCATCGCAACAATCCCCGCCATGGAGATGGACCGCTCAAACTGCCCGCCTTCGTCGAGCGGTTTCATGCCCAGGTAATGGTTGAGTTCGTCAATTTCGCGCATATCGCCTTCGAGATGGTTGACATACACGTCTACAAACAGCCCTTTGGGATACTGAGGGGCGGTCATTTCCATATTCCAGTAGGGGAGAAACATGGAGGTCATCAGCAGGAGGGCGGCCAGCATCAGTAACGCACTGGGGATCAGGTACAGCGACAAACTGCGGGTACTGCCGTCCGGGAGGAGGACTTTTACGTCGGGGTCGAGGGAGAGGAATTTTTTCATTGCTGAATTTTGATTGCTGATGGCTGATTGGATTTTCAATCAGCCATCAGCAATCCTCAATCAAAAATCAAATTACGGTTTGACCAAGAAATATCCCAACATCTCCAGGTGCAACGCCGAGCAAAACTCAGTGCAATAGAAGGTGAAGGAGCCGGAGAGTTTGGCGTCGAATTCAATCGTTTGGGTTTCGCCGGGTTCGAGACTCAGGTTGATGTTGTAGCCGGAGAGGGCAAAGCCGTGGGTGGCGTCGCGGGTGGTTTCCAAGCTGGTCAGATGCCAGATGACATGGTCGCCTGCGTTGACTTCCACGAGTTCGGGGGTGTAGTGTGAGCGGATGACGGCGCTCCAGATTTCCACAGTCGTGCCGTTGCGTTCAATCCGGGCATCTTCGACGGAGGTGATAGCGTTCGGGTCCACGCTCATCGTTTCGGGGTTCCAACCGATTTCGGGGTACACCTCAAACGGATGGAGTTTGTCCGCTTTAATGATCTGGACGTAGTGCGGTTCGGCCATCCCCATGGGCATGTCGTAGATCACTTTCATCTGATCGCCAGTTTGGGAGATGTCCACGAGCTGGAAGTTTTGCGGGAGCAGGGGGCCGACGTTGGCGAAGCGATCAATGCTCCACTTGTTCAGCGCAACGACGTACCCACCATCGGGGGAGGTTGTATCGCCTTCGGCGGCGGCAATGTGGCCGATGTTGTATTGGACGGGGAGTTTTTGCACGAGCGTCCAGCCATCTTCCGGGTTTTTGTCATCGTAGGGCCCCCCAAGCGTCCAGCGGGCGACAGCGGAGTCGAGGAACAGCGAGGTGTAGGCGTAGCCTTTATCGTCAAAGACGGTGTGGAGCGGGCCGAGGCCGAGTTCGACCTGCGCTTCCATCGCTTTGTCGAGCGGGATGACGGGGACACCGTAGACGTCCGTTTCCAGCCCACCCGCTTCGATGGCGGCCATCATTTTGGCGAAGGAATACACGGTCACATGCGGGTCGAGTTTGCCGCCGACGACGATAAATTCTCCGCCGGGGGTCACGTCTGCGCCGTGGGGGCTTTTTGGTTCGGGGGTGAAGTAGAGCAGGTTTTCATCAATGGCCGTTTGCAGGCGGATGACAGCCATGCCGTTGATCATGTCCACTTTGCCAGCCTGGTAGACTTCGGCGGCTTTTTTCCAGTTGATGATGTGCAGGTAGTCGGTGTCGTTTTTGGTGGTTCCTGCTTCAAATGGCGGTTCGCCATTTTCTACGCCGCCGGTAGCCATTTCGGTGTTGAAGGAGTTGCAGAAGAACCAGCCATCGCTCACGGCTTTGCCTGCATCACACAGGTCTTGCCAGTAGGGGGGCAGTTCGATCTGGAAGGATTGGGATTCGTCCACACGACCCGCGACCCGGTCGAATTTCCAGAACGTGATCAGGCCCCGATATTTTTCCTGATATTCATCGAGGGTGGCATATTCCCAGCCAATTGGGGAGGCGTACTGCGGGCCTTCAATCACGTAATCGGTGTTGGGCGTGACAAACGCGCCGCCGTGGTCGTTGATGGCGTTGGGGTTTTTGATGATTTGTTTGGTTTCAAAATCGCGCAGGTCAATCACTGCAAGGCGGGCGTTGGCTTTGTCGTTGATGAAGAGGAATTGCCCGTCATATTCGCCATTCGTTTCGGACAGGTTGGGGTGATGGGTGTCGCCCCAGGTCAGTTCAGTGCCGTCGGGCATGTTGCCGCCTGCAAGGATTTCATCGCCGGAGCCGCCAAAGCCGTATCCCTGCCAGGATTCGGGGGTGAAGACCGCGATGGCCTTGAGAATTCGCATCGAAGGCACCCCGATCACATAAACTTGCCCGCTCTGCCCGCCAGAAGAGAACATAATGTACGGGTCGAGTTTGCCGGAGGGCATGTACGTCGAGAGGGCCGCGTACACGTCGTCGGGGGTGAGGCCGCGTTCGGCGGCGAGGGCGGCGGCGTCTTGGGGCAGGCCTTCCACAGCGGGGGTGGCTGTTTCTTTTTTGCCACTACACCCGATTGCCAGGAGGGCGATCAAACCAAGGATAAAAATTATACGTTTCATGAGTAGCTCCAATACTGCATAAAGAATTTGGATCAAGATAACTTGATATATGTGTCTGATATATTGAATTATGTACATAACCGCTATATTTCTGTATGACAGGGATCATATTTTTGCGAAAAACGTGATCTTTGCACAAAGAAACGTTTCCCTGGGCCATTAAACTGACAACCGATCAAACTGTTATCCCCTCTGCGAATGCTGGCCCGCCTTGTTTAGGGCATGGATTGACCAGCGGGACCTTGTGGCGGTTCTGGTATTGACACAGCCAATTTAATGAAGAAAAGCTCTGTCCCCATACGATGCCGTTGGGCATCGTATGGGGACAGAGCTTTCGCGCGCCGTACGCGATGAGTATGACCTTGTCGCGTATCATCTGATTCACGATGCTCAACTCGATGATTACGCTTATGCCACGGCCAACGACTTGAGAAAAACCGTAATTTATTCCCCTTTTCAGTAGATAAGCGACCAGATTATGGAGAGAGTTGCCCGGTTACTGCCCCTATTCCCATTGAGAAGCAGGTTGAATACATGTGAGGCCATATTATCCGCGCTGAATGTGCCTCGTGCTCACATAGATTAACAATTTCCGGGCGTTTTTTAGGACCTGGCTGGGTTGATTCGCCGTCTGCTGATGCAGACCGAGATAGTTGTCATTCCCAACGCCTCCCTCCTTTTACAGTTTCAGCCGCCCACAGCACGGCTACTGCTTTGGGCGGCTTTTTTACTCGTCATCCCTAATCGGGATGCTATAGCTACTCAGCCAAAAGTGAGATCAATCCCGGCAAGTCCCCAGGAGCCATCTTTTTCCTGGGGACTTGCTACGAAGGGTTATCTCACCGGGCACGTTTGGCGGAGGCCCAACCTAATCCAACCAGTAAAACCAGTGCGAACAGCGCCATCGCCATTCTCGTCGCTGGCGTTCGAGCAGAAAAAGTCGAAAGGGACAAGGCGGTGGGGGAATCTATGACATCCACTGATCCCAGCGTGAAATTACTGCCCAACTGTGCGACATCAACGCCCCAAAATTGCACCTGATCCCCGGCAATCACCACCGTTGCCCCGGACAGGGCGGTAATATCCGTAAACGAGACCGTCTCAACCGCACTGGTGCGTTTGAGGAGACGATAATTACTGGCTGGTCCATCGGGGAGTACTCCGCCCATTCCCGCTTCGCTGAAGTCGAAGATGATGTTGACGGTGCTGGTATTCCCGCTCGGATCGGTTACGTCAATGTACCAGTGGCGTGCCCACCGGACATCGTTGTTGTCATCCCACCCGCCCCCGGAAGGTAGCTCGGTGATGACATTGGAATTGGTCGGTGTGCGATGCCCAAAGAGAAGCCAGTCCCCATTTTCGGTGAGGAAGGTGCCGTTGAGGACGATCATCCCGGCGGAGTGGGCTTGCGTGTGTTGGAGGCCGCCGATTTGTCCGATGCCTGCGACGTCCAGGTCGAAGTCGCCCGCGCCGGAGGTATCCCCATCATACACATCGTTCGCATTGAGGGCGATCCCGTATCTGGCACTCATATAATTCTCGACCAGAATCCGGTTCACATCATTGAGCGCTTCCGAAAACACGATGACTTCGGGCAAGTCGCCGTTGAGGAATTCGCCGGTAGAGGGGATTTTATACCCTACCGCGGAGCCTCCGGTCACGCCTACATTTTGCGTAGTCATATTGATCGTTCCGATGAATTGCGTCCCACTATCAAACACATAAACATTATTTGTCGCGTTCCCGTTCAACACGATGGAAGCGAGTTCAAATTGTCCTGGGGTAAAGGGAGAGGCATTATGGAAGTCGTTGGCTTCCCCATTGAATCCATAGCTTCCTCCTGAATCAGGCGCCACAAGAAAGGCCGCACGCATCCCGGCTAATAGGGTCGCGTTATTCTGTTCAAAGATTACCTGGTAACTGCTGTTTATGTTCGACATCCAGGTGGCCAGGTAGGTAAATGTATCGTCGCCTGCGGCCAGGACAGCCCCCCCGCTACCAGGATTAGCCAGGTAATCGGAGACGCCATTGAAGCGCAAGACCGCTTGGTTGTTGAGAACATTGGTAAAGTAATTCGGCTGATTGGCCGGGGTGGATTGGGTATAACTGCGGAGGTTTCCACTTTGATCCTGCCAACACGCGATATTGCTGGTACTGGTTGCCGTGATGGTACACCCTGTATCCGAGAAGAGGCCCTGATCGGCCCGGAGCCAAAGGGTGAGGGAGGAAGTTCCGTCTGTGGTGCCGACTCCGCCGGGGCCGTCGCCGCCATTAGGGCCGGGGGTCACGACGATGGTGGGGGTGGCGGTAGGGGTGGGCGTATTGGTGGGGGTGGCAGTGGGGGGGACGGTGTTGGGGCCGATGGCAAAGATGGTGCCAGCAGACCAACTGGCGAGGGTGGTTTCGATGTACACACCATTTGCGTCACTGCCGCCCGTGCCGGTAAACTTCGTCCAGGCACTGCCATTGCATTGATAAATGGCGAGATTGTAGGGGGCAGAGGTCGTGTTGCCATTGGCCTCATTGGGATTGGCCGCGCTAAAGTAGAGTCTCATGCGATAGGGGCCATAAGGTGGCGTGCCTCCAGTGGCGGACAGGGTATATTGCCGCAGGACGGACTGACCGGGGAACGGATCGGTTCCGCAAGTGGCAGGCGGTTGGAGGTTGGAGGTGATGGTGATGTTGGTATTCCAGAGGCTATTGCCACTTTGTTTTTGCAAGATCACGGCATCCCGGTTGCGCCCATCCTTGAACGTATAAGTGGCAAAGTTGATCACGGTTTGCATGGGGGCTTCCCGCCGCAATTGACCGTTTTGAATGTACTGCGTGCAACTGCCTCCCGCCGCCGCGCTAATGAAGTCGTCCGTCACATCTACCAGCGTGTTTGCGCCAATCGTCAGGTTACAGAAAGAAAGCGTGCCGCCGACTTGCGTGGCGTCACTTAACGTCATGGTGCCGTTCTTGGCGAAAACGACGGTGCCTGTACCTACGTTGAAAGTTCCGTTGACCGCCCAATCGCCGTTCACGGTCAGGGTGGAACTTCCGGCATTCCACGTACCGCCGAAGATGTTCACGTTATTTGCGGTGAGGACCGCACTGCCCGCGTTCCAGGTGGACCCGTTGTAGAGGGACACGTCGTTGATCGTGATATTTCCGACCACGCTCACGGTGGCGGCTTTGTTCAGGCTGACGTTTTCCGCGTAGGTTCCGGCATAGAGGGTTGCGGTCCCGCCGACGATGACGTTGTCAATCGCGCCTTTGATGGTGGCATAACAAGGGCTGTTCCCCCCGCAAACCAGGGCGGGATCGGCGTAGGTGTTGCCCTGCACCGCGGGGATGGTGTCCACGAGGTAGGCCCCGCGCCCGTGCGTCCCGGCGATGAGGGTGGTGGTCCCGGTGCTGTTGCCTCCGCCCATCCATTGCAGGTCAAACACGGCGACGTTGGCCGGGCCGTCGCCATTGGCAGGGGCGACCGGCACATTCCAGGTGCCGCCGGTGTCCTCGCTGGCAAAAATGCCGATTTCTGTGCCGACGTACAGCCAGGCTGAGTTGGACGGGTTGATCGCGAGGGCGTACACGGGGGCTTGCGGCAGATTGCTGGTGATGTTCGTCCAGTTCGTCCCCCCGTCCGCGGTGCGCCAGACCCGATTTGCGCCGAAGCCCGTAAAGCCGACGTACACGACGTTGTTGTTGTTTCGATCAATGGCAATCGTGCCGACCATCGTTCCCGGATTGCCGCTGATAGTGACCGTGTTCCAGGAGGAACCCCCGTTTGTCGTCATATCCACCTGCCCGTTTTTGTATCCCACCCAGATGATGTTGGAATTTCCGGGGGCGACGGCGATGGCGTTGACCGCGCTACTGCCGATGGAGGGTTTTATCGCCGCCCATTGGGGACCGGCGGTGGCGCTGTTATCCACATAGGGGGTTCGGGCGTCATCGGTGGCCCAGAGCGAGAGGCCGCCCACCAATAATCGGTTCGGGTTATTCGGATCGAGCAGGATCGGGGCGATAAAGTTTCCGACCGTGTTGCACGCGTCGTCAATGCGATAGGGGGCGTTGCGGCACACCCAGGCAGAGCCAGTCCAGTAGACGCCGTAAATGTCATCGGTGTTCGTGCCCCCATCGCTGGATCGGTTCACTTTGCCGAAGGTGTATTCATTGTAGAGGTAATTGGGATTGGTCGGGTCGGCCGCGGATTCGCCGCCGTCGCCGCCATTGGCGAAGGTCCAGGCATTGGGCGCGCCGGGGGTGTATTTTGTGACCCCGTTATCCTGTGCGCCTCCGTACACCACCCCGTTGGCATTTCCGGCCACGCCGTAAAATTGCGTGATGCCGAGGTTGTTGTTCAAACTGACCCAGCCATTATTGTAGTCAGGCGAATTATTCCCTGCCGTTGCGATATCGCTCGTGTAGTACAGGCCGCCGTCGTTGCCGTTGAGCAGGGCAGTGCTGGAGCCAGGGATCGACACCAACGCATGGTGATCGGCATGAGGGGAGGCCGGAAAATCGGGCCAGGATCGCGTCCAATCGCTGATCTTGGTAAAGGTTATGGCCCCATTGGTAGACTGATACAAATCCAGGCCCCCGACGACGACGTTGTTCGGATCGGTGGGGTTGACCCAAATCGTGTTGTCGTACCAGCCCTGTCCGCTTTGAAACCCCGCCCCGGCGTTGACGACGGTATAAGTATGCCCGCTATCCGTGCTTTTGTAGATCGCGCCTGTGCTTTGTTCAACACTGGCATAGACAATCGTGGGATTGCTGGGGGCGTAAGCCAACTCAATGCGGCCTGAAGCCGGTAAGCCTGTCGCGGCGGTCCAAGTCCCACTTCCCCCGCCCCCGGTCGTGTACCAGGAGTATCCGCTTCCCGCGGCAACCGCGTTATTGCTGTTCGTGGGATCAAACCTGACATCTTTCCAGTTTCCACTTAAGCGCTGTGCCCAGGTGACGCCGCCATCGGTGCTGTGATAGAGACCACTGCCCGTCGCGGCGATCAGATTAACGCCATTGGGGGAAATGGCGAGCCGGTTCACGTAGTACCAACTGGAAGTGTTGGTGCTGGCGAGTTGTGTCCAGGTGGTGCCGCCGTCGGTGCTTTTGAACACGCCCGCGCCGCGCACCGCGTCCGCGTTGCTAAACCCCTCTCCGGTCCCGGCGTACATCACGTTCGGGTTGGTGGGGTCCACGATCAAACTGCTAATTGCCAGATTTGCCATAAAGTCATTGATGGCGGTCCAGGTTGTGCTGGGGGTGCAACAATTGGTCGTTTTCCAAATGCCACCCGCGACCCCGCCAATGAAAACGGTGCTGGCATCAATGGGCAGAACCGCGCGGATGCGCCCCCCCACGTTGCCCGGCCCCACCGCGGTCCAACTTCCCGTCCCGATCCCGGCCACTTCGATCTCGTCCGGGCCTTCCGCTTTTTGTGCGGTTTCCATTGCCGCGCGGGCTTCCAACGCCGTCATCAGCGCGCCGTCGGGGATGGTGCCACTGCCATCTTTCATTTGATCGAAGCGGTATTGGAAGTAGGCTTCGATGTTGGCGGCTTCTTCCAGTACTCCTTCCTGAGCTTCGCCGGGACGGATGAGAAAGATTTCGTCCGGCCCCAATTGTGCGGCCAGTTTTTCGGGGGAGAGACGGGGTGCACCACATGCGCTCAGTTGGGTACTGAGTACGATGAGGAAAAAAATCACGAGAACATGAGAGCGAGAAAACAACTTGTGCATGAAGAGCTTCCTTGTGGGGGAGATGACAGGCAATTTAAGGAACTACCTGAATGGGAAATTCAAATCGTTGAATGTTGGGCATACAAGGTTCGGTGGGGCAGGGGGGTGGCACGCTTTCCAGGAGAATGACCGTCTCGCCGGGGGCGATGGCGCGAAAAAACCACCCTTCCGGGCCGGGGTCGTTCACCTGTTCGGGGGCGGTGATCAATTCCAGAATTTCGGGGGCATAGCTCACCATCCAGGAACCGGTAAACCCCCGGACGTTGATCACTTTTCCGATCTGGATACTGATCGCTTGCTGGTGTTGGGCCTCGGTCAGGGTGAGGTCAGGCAGGGGGGGTGCGGCGTCCGTAGGGGCGGGAGGAACGGGCGTGGGGGTGGAGACCGGCGGGGGCGGCGTTATCCCTGGCGGGGGCGCGGAAACAGGCGTTTCCACGTTTTCCGGTTGACACGCAGTTAACCCGCCTTGCAATAAGATGATCCACGCGAAAATCCCCAGCCAGCGTAACGCCTGGGGGTACGGGATGGCGCGCTTCCGTATCCCTTTCACTTTTCGTCTCCCTGGGAAGAATCCTGTTCCGTCCCTCGCGCGGGATCCTGACCCTCTTGCTCTGGCGTTTGCCCGGCGATGAAGTGATTTTGAAGAAACCGGATGAATGCTTCCATGCTGGAGAAGGCCAAATCCTCCCCGGTGGCGGTACTTTGCAGGGAGGCAATCCATATGTCTTCCTGATCGTTGCGCTTTTGCCAAAGCCGGAGCAAAAAAGACGCGTAATCGGCGTAGGGAAGAGGTGTCAGTTTTTTGTTCATAGGCCCCATCATACACAGGCGCTATCACGAAATTATCACCGAGTTGCAATGGTATAATTTTTCGCCATGTCAAACTTCCGGCCTCCCCATTCGCCAACCCATGCAGGTCGGTTGTCATCCTAACTTCTGAAGGACCATGCCATATGGCTCATCTTTCCCTTTTATTTTTCGGGGGATTTTCAGTTGCGCTGGATGCCAGGCCGGTTACCGCGTTTGGTTCAGAAAAAGTGCGCGCCCTGCTCGCCTTTTTAGCGATTGAAACGACCCACGCTCACCGCCGAACCGAATTAACGGCGATGTTTTGGCCGGACTCATCCGAAAAAAAAGCCGCCCATAACCTTAGTCAGAGTTTGCTTCGCCTGCGTCAGGCTTTACGAGAAAAAGACTACCCTCAAAACACCTCTTTTTTGATCACCACCCCCCAGGAAGTGCAGTTTCGGTATTGGGGAGATTGCCAGTTGGATGTGACCCGTTTTCGGGAGCTGTTGCACCTCGTAGACCAGCATGTTCACGCGGCGGGCAGTTCCTGCGAGGTTTGCGCTCAAAGGCTTTCGCAAGCGGCAGAACTCTATCGGGGCGATTTGTTAGCGGGTTTGTTTGTCGCGGATAGTGTCGCGTTTGAAGAATGGCGGGTGGTTCAACAAGAAAAATTACACGGCCAGGCGTTGGAGGTGTTCACCCGTCTGGCAGACTATCACGAACGGCGCGGGGAATTTGACCGTGTTCAGGAGTATGCGCGCCGTTTGATTTCTCTGGAACCCTGGCACGAAGCGGCGCACCTCCAAATGATGCGGGCTTTGATGCAAAGCGGCCAACATTCCGCCGCTTTGCGGCAATATGAAGCGTACAAACGCACGCTGAGCGAGGCCTTCGACATCAAGCCCTCCGCAGAGCTTACCCAACTTTATGAGCAAATCAGCACGGGTGAGGGGATGACCGCCTCATTGCCTGCGAAGGGGGGGGAATCGCCCTGGTTGTCCAGACATGGCGAGCGGAAACAAGTGACCGCGCTGGTTTGTAGCCTGGGGGCGGAACTTGATCCCGAACGGCTAGAAGATCAGGTGATGGTGTGTGAAAGATATTGCGAAAATATTTTTCACCGGTTTGGCGGGCGGCGCGTTTTGCGGCACGGCGGGGCTTGCCTCACCTATTTTGGGTATCCGCAAGCCTATGAAGACGCGGCGCGGCGTGCCGTTCACTCCGGCCTGGCCGTGGTGTCCACCCTGAAAGCGAACGGGTATGAAGAGGTGCGGATCGGCATTCACACCGGCATGATGATGATCGGCGAACCGCGCGGGCAAAATATCATGGATCGCGATCTGGTGGGGAATACGCCTGACCTGGCGCGCGATTGTCAGCAGTCTGCCCCGGTTGGCACCGTCCTCATTACCGAAACGACTCAGCACCTGCTTCAAGATGCGTTTGAGGTTCAGCCCATCGAAACCCATCTTAAAGGAGCAGGCGAACCTCTGGCCTTGTACCAGGTGAACGGGGAGATGAGTACACCCGGACGCTTGGGCTGGCTGGCGCAGACTCAGCGTCTGACGCCCTTCCTGGGCCGCGAGAAAGAGTTTGCGCATTTGAAGCACCTGCTGGAAAAGGTTCGCCAGGGGCAAGGCCAGATTGTTTTGTTGAACGGGGAACCGGGCATCGGCAAATCGCGGTTAATTTGGGAATTGAAGGAATATGTCTTGCGCCAGGATGCGGACTATGCCAACGCGCCGGGACATCCCCCCTTCATGTGGCTCACGACAAAATGCTTGCCGCACTATCAAAATACCAGTTTATATCCGCTGATTGACTTGCTGGAAACGATGCTCCAATTTCAGCCAGAAGATGGGGGCGCGGCCCGACGCGAAAAACTTGCCTCCTTGCTTAACCGAAATGGGTTTAGTCACCCTTCGACCCTCTGGCTCCTTTCGATTTTTTTGAGCTTGCCAACCGGGACCCCTACCCCTGAAACCATCACCCAGCCCCAACGCGAACAAATCCGCCAACTTTTGGTCGCACTTCTGCAAAAGACGATGACCGAACGGCCGCTCGTCCTCGTCATCGAAGATTTGCATTGGAGCGATCCCACAACGATAGATTGGATTGGCCAATCCCTTGCTTCATTCATCTCTGTCCCCTGCCTCGTTTTATTGACGGCGCGCCCCGAATTTAAATCCCCCTGGCGACTGCCCAATACCGTGCCGCTCCACTTGCACGCGCTCACCCCCCTGTGGCGAGAACAGGCCCTGCAAATCGTTACCAGTTTGGCAGGGGGGACCGTCCTGGATGAAGAAACCCGCCAACATATTGTGACCCAAACCGATGGCATTCCATTGTTTATTGAAGAGCTAACCAAATCGCTTCTCGAACGACCCGCACTGAAACAGACCTTTCAAAAGGATACTGCGATTCCCCCCACCTTACTGGACTCATTAACGGCACGGCTTGACCATTTGGGTCTGGCAAAGGAAACCGCTCAATGGGCCTCCGTGCTAGGACGCGAGTTCTCTTATTCGCTCTTGCGCGCTTGCACCCGCTTCGATGAGACCCGCTTGCAGGCCGATTTGGCGCGGCTCATTGAAGCGGAATTGGTTTCATCGCTCCACGTTTCGCCCCGAAGCGAGCATTCCGAACTTCTCGAACGGTATCTGTTTCGGCACGCGCTCGTGCAAGAGGCAGCTTATACCTCCCTGCTCAAACGAACGCGCCAGGGATACCACCGGCGCGTGGCAGAAATTATCGAAACGCGTTTTGCCCAAACCGTCGAAACCCAGCCGGAAGTCTTGGCCGAACAATATGCCGCCGCGGGCTTGCCGAAACAGGCCATCTTCTATTGGTTAAAAGCGGGAGAACGAGCCACCTTCCTGGGAGCCACGCTAGAAGCCAAAAACTTTTTCGAGCGCGCGCTTAACTTGATCGCGCCAGACAATCTACAACAGCTATGGCAGGCGCTTTTAGGGCGGGAAGTGGTGCTCAATTTCCGCGGCGAGCGGGAAGCCCAAAAAGCCGATATTGACACCCTGTTTACCCTGGCTGAAACGCTCAACAACGACGAATGGCGTGCCCTGGTATCCATTCGCCGGGCGCGGTACGCTTCCTCGCTAGCCGATTATCCAGGCCAACTGGAGGCGGCTGAGGCCGCGATCGTGGCGGCGACCCATGCCAACTCCCCCGCGACTCGCGCCCTCGAAGGAGAAGCCCTCGCGTTCAAAATCACCGCCTTGCTTCGTCTGGATGAACGCGTTGCCGCAAAAGAAACCGTTGAAAAAACGCTGGCGCGGATCCCCCAAATTAAAGATAAACCTATTCAGGCGTATGCTTCCGCCGCGGTCGCCCTTTTTTATGTGGATAGCGGTGATCCTGCTCGAGCCATCCAATTCCTGAACCAAAGTCTGGACGCGGCAAGCCATTCGCCCACGCGACACTTAGATTTAGAGAGTCAGTATTATGGGCATTTGGGGTTTGCATATATTCAGTTGGGTCTATACCCTGAAGCGCGTAAAGCGTTGGAAACTGGGCTGGAGCTTGCGTATTTGATGGGCATTGGACGATACCAGGCCTACCATCATATCAATTTAGGTTTTGTTCACTGGAGGTTGGGGAACCTGGACATCGCGGCGCAGATGGAATTGCAGGCTTTGCAGGAATATTCCACCACAGGCGAAGTATTTGGGCAGGCCGTTTGCCATACTTATTTGGGCTATATTTATGAAACAGCGAGAAAATGGACGCTCGCGCTGGAACATCTGGCAAAAGCCCGCGCGATGTTTGTAGACTTGGGAATAGCGTTGGATCGGATCGAAGTCCGGGCAGGTGAAGCACGTATCGCCCTGGAACAAGAACGCTTACAGGACGCTTCTTCCTTCGTCTGCGAAATTTGGCAATATCTTTGCGAAAATGGCACCGAAGGGTTTAGTTTCCCCGCCAGGGTATATCTGTCGGTAGTGGATGTTTTGGATGTGATCAGGGTCCCAGGGATTCGCCTCGAAGAGGTCCTCGAAGCAGGTTACCGTGAGGTAATGACCAAAGCGGACACTATTCTTGACGCCGGTTGGCGAACATCCTTCCTGGAAAACATTCCTGAAAATCGCCGGATGATGACGCGTTACGAACGTCAACATGCCACAGGGTGATTGGTTCGTGCAAGCTTTCCCCGTTCTGACCGATTACACATTCACCCAAATGTCAATGTATAATCATGTCCAGGAAAGGCTTATGCAATTATCCATAGCCCTGTCAAAAGCCGGTGACAACAAGACCGCCCACCAAAATCTCCAGCAAGTCCTGAAAGAAACACCGGAGACCATTCAAACTTTACTTTGGTTAGCCCGCGCGACCGCAGATGAACGAGAAGCGCGGACCGCTCCAGACCTGGCCTGCGTGTTACCCTCAGACTATGAGATCGAAAAACGCGCGATTGCGGCTATTGCACAAAAATTTCCTAACGGAAATGAGGTCCTTGAGCCTACCGTAAAAAATGCGGCGCGCACGGTGCTGATGACGAGTCTTTTACAGCGGGATTTTTCTCTTATTGGCGGCTGGAATTTGTGACTTATCCGGGCGTAACGCGAGAGGACAGCGCTTGGGATTGAATGAGCTTTCACAGACAGTTTCGGGAGCAAAACTGTCTCTAGTTGGGCAGAGTCTGGGGCAATATGGGAGCGTTAAATTTGGAACTAATTTACGGAGACTTTGCATGTGCCTGTATATTTCGTCCTCACACATTTTAAGCATTGGTGTTTCAGCCGGGGGAATTTTCGCACTTGAGACGGTTTAATATCGCGAACATTCTGAAAAGGTTAGATGACATGATAAAAAAAGCAGTTCTTCAACAAGAAAACGAAGGATTACGCCAACGCGTTGCCAAATTGGAAAAGCAATTGGCAACCTGCATGAGCGAAAAAAGCCAAGCGTGTTTTCGCAGTTTGTTCGAACACGCACCTGTGGCGTATCAATCACTGGATGAACAAGGTCGTTTTATTGAAGTGAACCCGGCATACTGCAAATTGACCGGCTATCGCGAGGACGAATTGATCGGCAGGAGTTTTGGCGAGCTTTGGCCGCCCACGCCACATTCTGCGTTTACCCAGGCCTTTGAGAGCCTCAAACGAGAAAATCATGCGGAAGCCGACCTTCAATTGGTGTGCCGCGATGACACCGTACTTGAGGTGGTTTTGATTGGCAGTGTCCTACGGAATGAGCAAGGTCAATTTATTCGCGCGCATTGCATCTTGCACGATATAACCGAAAGCAAACGCGTGGGGATTGCCATCAAAGAAGAACACCTTCGTTTTACCCGGGTCGCCGCGGCCATACCTGGCGCTCTCACCGTCCTGCGTTCGCAAGCCGATGGGCGATTTCATCTCCTGTATACCAGCCCGGCCTTCGAAGATGTTTTCGGACTGGACCTCACGGATTTAAACAAAAATGCGGATACGATCATCCAAAACATCCATCCCGCCGATGTGCAAACCATTTTGGGGCGACTCGCGGAATTGACCTCCACCTTACAGCCCATTCACATAGAATTTCGTTACCAGCATCCACGTAAAGGGGAAATCTGGCTCGAAAACCGTGCCCAGCCGTTGCGGGAAACCGATGGCAGTG